>Ga0335082_10009633_pt1 | contig 10486 bp, 9 predicted proteins | sample Lox_Sample_41_FD_206718 | JGI IMG/M metagenome (GOLD analysis project Ga0335082, IMG submission 206718) | Soil microbial communities from Loxahatchee National Wildlife Refuge, Florida, United States - Lox_Sample_4.1 | ecosystem: Environmental > Terrestrial > Soil > Wetlands | place: USA: Florida...
TGCCAGCAACAGGACGATCAGGCTTAAGAGTCGTACGGGCACGAGGATAAAGACACCCCATCAGCTCGTATCGTTCCCGAGGTGGGTAAACTTATTCTGGCAACCAGCAACTGACAAACAACAACTAATCATGCCCACACTCATTTCCCAATCGTCCCGCATCACTGCTGCCGGCAACAAGCCCAAGCTCATCGACGAATACATCGGACGGGTGAACTCGCGGACCACATCAACCAGTGTGGCTCACATGCGCTCTCCCAGCGGATGGATCGAGCCGGGGCAGACTCCCGAGTTCGATGAGTTCACGGTTGTGCTGCGTGGCACGTTACACGTGAAATACAAAAACGGCGAGCTCGATGTACACGCCGGGCAGGCGGTCATTGTTCATGCCGGTGAGTGGGTGCAGTACTCCACGCCCGGCCCCGACGGAGCGGAGTACATCGCCATTTGCGTGCCTGCGTTCGACATGAAGACAGTGCATCGGGACGAGTGAATCAAAGAGTGTTCGGCAGCGAACTCCGCTGTCGTTTCTGACAACTGACAACTGATACCTGCCAACTTCCTCACAACTCCCCCAGCGTCCGATGCACCAGGCTAATCGCCATTGATCCCTCACCGACAGCCGAGGCAACGCGCTTGATGTTCCCGGCGCGCACGTCGCCAACGGCAAAGACACCGGGCAAACTCGTCTCCAGCATCTGCGGCGGCCGGCTCAGCGGCCATCCCGCTGAACTGAGGGCTACCGTGTCGATGTCGCGTCCGGTGAGAATGAATCCCTTGCCGTCCAGCGCCAGGCAGCCCTGAAGCCATTCGGTGCGCGGCGACGCCCCGGTCATCATGAACACATGGCGGATGTTGTTTGTTGACTGCTCGCCCGTGGCCTTATCCAACCAAGTCACCTGCTCCAGCTGCGTCTCGCCCTCCAGCGCAACAATTTCTGTGTGGTAATGCAGCGAGATTTTGGGATTTTCCTCGATGCGACGAATGAGATAGCGCGACATCGTATCCGCCAGTTGTTGGGAGCGCACCAGAATGTGCACCCTGCGAGCGGTTTGCGACAAGAACACCGCCGCCTGTCCGGCCGAGTTGCCGCCGCCGACAACGATCAGGTCATCGCCTTCGCAAAGCTGCGACTCCATGAAGGTCGCGCCGTAGTATACCCCCAGGCCTTCGAACTTCGACAAGTTTGGCAGCGGTGGCCTGTTATACTGCGCGCCCGTTGCGATGACGATGGTGCGTGTCGCCAGCTTCGTGTCGTCCTCCAGGAGTATGTGATACGGCCGTTTGTCGCAATTCAGCCGCATCGCACTGTGCGCTACCATGATGTCGGCGCCGAACTTAATGGCCTGCGTCAATGCGCGGCCGGCGAGCTCCTGCCCGGAAATGCCAGTGGGAAAGCCAAGATAGTTCTCGATCTTCGAGCTGGATCCAGCCTGCCCACCGGGAGTGGCCGTTTCCAGCAACAGGGCATCGAGCCCTTCCGAAGCCGCATAAACAGCCGCCGCCAGCCCCGACGGGCCACCGCCGACAATGATCAAATCGCGAATGGACGTTTGATCGACATTGGCATTCAATCCTATGCAGTCCGCCAATTGCTGAATTGTTGGGTTTCGCAGCACATGGACGCTGTTGCAGATCGTGACCGGAATCTGGTCCGGGGTAATATTGAAACGATCCAATAGCTGCTGCGATGAACTATCGGTATCCAGATCGCGGTATAAATACGGGTACCCGTTGCGGCCCAGAAACTCGCGCAGCTTCAGCGTCGCGGCGGAGTGGCGCGAGCCCAGCAGAATCACATTGCCGAGGCCGCCACTGATGATCGCCATACGGCGCAGGATGAACGCGCGCATAAAGATCTCGCTGAGTTCCGCATCACGCCCGATCAGCGCACGAAACTGCTCGTGCTGCAGCTCCAGAAAATCGCCCTCGGTGGCCACACGTCCCAGCACAAAAGCACGCTGTCCCGACATCGTGGTGATTTCCCCAGCGAAGTTGCCCGCAGCGTGCGTTACCAGCACCGGCTGGCCGGCATGACTCGGTTGCACAATTTCTAGGCTGCCTGAGAGCAGTACGAAGAAGGGGACGTGCTCATCACCGGGCTGGAACAAGACTTCGCCGGGCTGCACATGCCGCACCTTCGCCCAGGGACGAATTCGATCGATCTGCGCGGCCGTAAGCGTCGGGAACATGTGTGCGTTCGGATCCAGGTTGCTACTGGACGAGGAAATGACGGGTGTGATCATGTCCATCCTTTGGAAAAGTTCGCTGTGAGCAGTAGATGAGTTGCAGGCCAAGGCGGCTTCACGAGAACGGGCTTGTTCCTGCGACGCATCAAGGACCTTGACAATCGGCCAAGACTCTTCTGACCACTGACCACCGACAACTGACAACTTTATAATCGTCCCTTATGCCCTCATTCCCGCCAGTCGCTGAGCAATTGGAGTATCTGCGCAAAGGCGCGGCCGAAATCATTCGCGAAGGCGATCTCTGCGAGCGCATCGAAAAATCCCTGCGTACCGGCAAGCCCATGCGTGTGAAAGCAGGCTTTGACCCCACCGCCCCCGACCTGCACCTGGGACACACGGTGCTGATGCGCAAGCTGAAGCACTTTCAGGACATGGGACACACCGTTATCTTCCTCATCGGCGACTTCACCGGGCTGATCGGCGATCCTTCGGGCCGATCCACGACCCGCCCGCCGCTTACCCGCGAGCAGATCGACGCCAATGCTGAAACCTATAAGGCGCAGGTCTTCAAGATCCTCGATCGCAACAAAACAGAAATCCGCTTCAACAGCGAATGGCTGGGCAAGTTGGGGTTCGAAGGCTTCATTCGCCTGGCGGCAAAGTTCACCGTCTCGCAGATGCTGGAACGCGAGGACTTCCACAAGCGCTTCAGCGAAGAGAAGCCCATCGCCATGCACGAGCTGCTGTATCCCATCGCACAGGGCTACGACTCCGTCGCGCTGGAGGCCGATGTGGAACTCGGGGGCACGGACCAGAAGTTCAACCTGCTGATGGGACGCCAACTGCAACGCGACTACGATCAGCCGCCTCAGATCGTGCTGACCATGCCGCTGCTCGAAGGCACCGACGGCGTGCAGAAGATGTCGAAGTCGTACGGCAATTACATCGGCATCACCGAGCCGCCGCAGGAAATGTTCGGTAAGGTGATGTCCATCTCCGACGAGCTGATGTGGCGTTATTATGAGCTGCTCACCGACCTGAGCACGCGCGAGATCGAACAGCTAAAGGGCGCGGTGACGAAGGGCGACGCGCATCCCATGAAGCTCAAGCAAGACCTGGGCAAGCGCATCGTCGCCGACTTCCACGGATTCGACGCGGCCGAGCACGCGGCGCAGGACTGGTCGCGCATGTTCCAGAAAGACGAGACGCCGGAGGACCTGCCGCTGGTCAGCGTGAAGTACGAAGAGGTCGCGGCGCCGAATGCGACGGTTGTGAACAGCGTCGGTCAGGTGAAGCTCGACAAACTGCTCGCGCGTACGGGATTGGCAACTTCGGTCAGCGATGGCGTGCGCAAGGTGAAGCAGAACGCAGTGAAACTCGATGGGGAGCTGAAGACCGAGTTGGTCGTGGCCGTGAAACTGGGCGTTGAGTTCACCCTGCGCGCGGGCAAGAAGATGGTGCGGGTGACGGTCGAAGTCTAACCCGCCGCTTCACGTTACCTCTATAACAAGAAGCGGCTTGGTGAGGCACAGTGCGATTTCTCATCGTGTGCCCAAACCAAGCCGATTTCTGACTCTCTGCATTAGTGGGCTAAGCTGCCTTGCCGAGCGTCGTCGGCAGCGCTCCAATCTGCCGCAACATGCCCAGGGTATCGTAGATTTCCATGTCCTCTACGATCTTGCCGTTGGCGACGCGGGTCATCACCATGCCCTGTACACGGCATTGCTTTCCCGTGGGGGCCCTGCCCATCAGCTCGCCGCGATGGGTGCCGATTGCCGTCCAGCGCGTGAATACCTTGTCACCTTCGGCAATCTGCTCGTCAATGTTCATTTTCAGGTCGGGGATGGTCACCAGTTCGCGGAGCCCGGCTTTCCCTCGCTTTTCGCCCACCGTTGGTTCCCGGTAAACGTAGTCTGGAGAGAGCAGCTCATCCAGCACACCAAAGTTACCCTTGTTGATGGTTTCCTCGCAGATGCGACGTACCAATCCCTTGTTCGATTCAGACATAGCTACTCCTATACTTCTCGTGAAATTGACAAAAGGTATTGCTTGCCCTGGGTGCACATGCGAATGGCAATGCGGGACAAGCGACTACCAAGATGAAGATTTTGCAGAAGGTCAGAAGACGCCGCGGCCGGGATTCCTAAATACCCCGGGGACGCAGCGAGCAGAAGCGATATGCTGGTGGCGCCATGGAGTATGGCGTACAACTTCCCACAGCACATTCATAATTTCAGCGTAACTCTCTCGCCAAGCACTGTCAACGCGCGAGCGGCAGGCATCCCACGTAAACCTGAGTTTGTTTTTCCAACAACCTCTTACTTGAGCGTCTGCACTTCCACGCTCAGCACCGACGGCAGATCGTGCACGATGGTCTTCCAGTTATCACCGCCATCGGGCGAGACGTAAACCTGGCCGCCGGTGGTGCCGAAGTAAATGCCGCAATCATCGAGCGTGTCGATCGCCATCGCGTCACGCAGCACGTTGACATAGCAGTTGGCCTGCGGCAGGCCATTGGTCAGCGCCTCCCACTCGTTGCCGCCGCTACGGCTACGATAGACGCGCAACTTCCCTTCCAGCGGATAGTGCTCGCCATCGCTCTTGATCGGTACGACATAGATCGTCTCCGGCTCATGTGCGTGTACGTCGATGACGAATCCGAAGTCGGTCGGCAAATTGCCGCTCACTTCATGCCAGTTGTCGCCGGCATCGTCGCTGCGCATCACGTCCCAGTGCTTCTGCATGAAGAGCGTACCCGGCTTCTTCGGACTCATGGCGATGTGGTGCACGCAGTGTCCGACTTCGGCATCCTGGTCCGGCAGAAACTGCGACCGTAGTCCCTTGTTGATCGGCTTCCAGGTCGCGCCACCATCATCGGAGCGAAAAGCGCCCGCGGCCGAGATGGCGATGTACATGCGTTTCGGGTCGCTTTCATCAAGGATAATGCTATGCAGACACATGCCGCCCGCACCCGGCTGCCACTTGGGGCCGGTGCCATGTCCGCGCAGCCCGGCCAACTCGTGCCACGTAGTCGCGCCGTCCGTTGTGCGGAAGATTGCGGCGTCTTCGATTCCGGCATAGGCCGTATCCGGATCAGTGAGTGACGACTCGATATGCCACACGCGCTTGAACTCCCACGGATGCTGCGTGCCGTCGTAGAACTGGTGCGTAGTAAGTGGCTTGCCGGTCTCAGCCGACGTGTCGTAGACAAACTTGTTGCTCTGGCCTCCGGGCCCGAAGGGCGTCATCTCAGGCGCGCCGCCCGGTGTGCTCCATGTCTTGCCGCCGTCGTCGGAGCGCTGAATAATCTGCCCGAACCAGCCGCTGGTCTGTGACACAAAGATGCGGTCGGGACTCACCGGTGATCCCTTCATGTGGTAGATTTCCCAGCCCGCAAACTGCGGCCCGCTGACCTCCCAGTTCTCGCGCTTGCCGTCGGAGGTAAGAATAAATGCGCCTTTCTTCGTGCCTACCAATACGCGTACCTTGCTCATGCAGTGCTCTCCTTAGAATGACGCGAGGGCCGATCTCGCTTTTTAGGGATTTGGGAAAGGTAACAGTCTAGCGCGAAAGCCAAGTGGATGCTGTGGAAACCGTCCGCAATTCCGAGCGATTCGCCACGTTGCAGCAACCGCCGAGATACAAAAGGTCCCCGCACCGGGGAAACAGCCTGTGCGGGGACCTGTTTGAGAAGAGCTTGCGACTACGGCTCGCGAGCGGTCACTGCGTGTTATTCACGAGCAAGGAAACTCCACCCGCCGGGATTCCGGTTGGTGCGTCGGACCGCACGCCGGTAACAACCAGGTCGCTCTTGCCATCACGATTGAAATCGCCGGCAGCAAGCGACTGAGCGAAGACGGTCGAACCGAAGTTCGCGTTTGGAGAGGCGTTGAAGGTTCCATCACCATTGCCGCTTAGCACGGCGACAGAAAGGGTATTCAGTCCGGGAACCGCCAGGTCGATCTTTCCATCTCCGTTGAGGTCAGCGGCAATGACTCCGGTGACGAAAGTGCCGAATACAGGGATGGTTGCAACCCTGCGGAAGGTGCCGTTGCCATCGTTCAGCAGTACATCCACAGTAAATTGGGTGCCCTGCTGGTTGAGATCAACGACAGCCAGATCGGGGCTGCTGTCGCCATTGAAATCTGCAATCGTGAATTCGCCGGTGAACCCGCTGTGTATCAGTTGCGGTTGGCCGAAGCCTCCCAATCCGTTGCCTTTGAGGAACCATACATTGCTTCCTCCACCGACGACGAGGTCCTGATTGTGGTCTCCGTCAACGTCAACCGCATGGACGGTGAGTATCTGGCTGAAGGGCGGGAAGCTCAGCGTAGAAGGGGCGCCAAAGCTACCGTCGCCATTGCCCCGCAGAATGGATACCGTGTTGTCGACGAAGTTTGCCACCGCCAAATCCTGTTTGCCGTCGTGATTGAAGTCCCCGACAGCAGCGAACACGGGTATGTTGCCAACCAGGATATTTTTCGGCGCACGATAGGTGCCGTCACCGTTGCCGAGGAGGATTGAGATGTTCCCTTGGTCATCCGGGAAGTGTCCGCTGTTGGCCACAACGAGATCGGATATTTGATCTCCATTGAAGTCGCCCACGGCAACGGAAAAAGGATTGGTACCGACGGGAATGTCGGTCTTCGGGCCGAAGCCGCCACTGCCATTGCCCAGCAGAACAGAAACGGTATTGCTGTTTTCGTTCGCGACCGCCAGGTCGAGCTTGCCATCTCCATTGAGGTCGGTGGCGAGGACGTACTCCGGTTCGTTTCCGACAGCAAATGTAGTTGCCGATACAAATCTGCCGAATCCAGTCCCCAGCAGGACGGAAATGTCACCGAGTTGACTTGCTGAGACTACGTCTGTTTTGCCGTCGTGGTTGAAATCCGCGGCGACCACAGCGTTGGGGTTTTGCGACACCGCGAACGTCGGAGTAAAGGACAAGGAAAAGTTGCCGTTCCCGCTGTTCAGAAATACTTGAACTGTGTTGGTCTGCAGCCCGCTGATGACTGCGAGGTCCCCTTGGCGTCTGTTTCCGTGAAAATCGCCTACCGTTATGCCGACCGGGGTTTGCTGGGTCTGAACGCTGCCGAAGGAGCGAAATGTTCCATTGCCGGCTCCCAGCTCAATCAAAACAGCTGACCGGCTGGTGTCGACGACTGCCAAGTCGAGGAACAGATCGGCGTTTAACTCGGCGGACACGACCGCGATTGGGCTTCCACCAGTCAGGATGTTGCTGGGAGCCTGGAAGGTGCCATTTCCGTTGCCGGCCAGAATCGAAAGGCTGCCATCGTTCTGGCCGGAACCGAAGTTAGCCACGATGATGTCCAGGTTGGCATTTCCATGAAACTTACCCACCACGACGGAAACAGGCTGAATGCCGACCGGAATGTTGGTTGCCGGACGAAGCGATCCGTCGCCATTGCCGAGCAGAATCGAGACGCTGTTGGAAGTGCTGTTCGTGACAACTACGTCGGGCTTGCCGTCGTGATTAAAGTCGCCAACCGCGACCGCCGTTGGATTTGCGCCTACGGCAAACACGCGAGGCGCCTGCAGCGTGCCATCACCATTGCCCAACAACACTGCCACGTTGTTGCTGAGAAAATTTGTGACGATAACGTCAAGCTTGCCGTCGTTGTTGATGTCGGCGAGTGCGACTCCGGTCGGGGCCGTGCCTCCTGTGGGGAATGGCACTGGAGCTGCGAATGTTCCATCACCATTGCTTCTCACCATGTCGAGAACAGTGGATGTGGAAAGCGAATTAGTGATGACCAGATCTTTCGATCCGTCGCCCCTGAAATCGCCGGCAGCCGCGCCACCAGCCCGGCCAGTGGCAAAGAAGTCTCGCCTTCCCTGGAAACTCACGTCGCGGGTCTGAGCGCCGCTGCTCAAAGATGCGGCGAGGTGGAAGGTTAACAGCAAGAGAAGCGCATAGAAGGGCCTGTGAAATCTCATGTACTACCTCCGACAGGCATCATCCGACAACGCCCAGATAATCGTTGTCATGTGCCTGACAGAAGGTCGTCAAAGATTAGTCAGAAAGTTGCCTTGGCGAAATAAAGGAGCGAAAAGCTACTTCTTTTCCACTGCGGCCGCGGTTGTCGGCTTCGCTGCGTCCGGCCGCCCCGGTTCCTGGCCCGGGTACTCGTACACCCCGCGCCCGGCCTTGCAGCCCAAGCGTCCGGCTTTCACGTATTGCACCATCAGGGGCGCCGGACGAAACTTCTCGCCCAGCGTTTTGTGCAGGTACTCCAGGATATGCAGACGGGTGTCGAGCCCCACAAGATCAACCATCTCGAACGGACCCATGGGATGATTGAGCCCTAGCTTCAGCGCCTTGTCGATGTCCTCGGCCGAGGCGACGCCCTCCTGCAACATGTAGAAAGCCTCATTGCCGATCATGGCGTTGATGCGGCTGGTAATGAATCCGGGCGACTCTCGAATAACGACAACTTCTTTCCCCATGCGCTTGCCGACCTCCACCGCCGCCGCCAACGTGTCTTCGCTAGTCTCCAGCGCACGCACCACCTCCAGCAGCTTCATCTTGTGCACGGGATTGAAGAAGTGCATGCCGACGCACTTGGGTGCGCGATAGGTGACGCTGGAGATTTCGGTGACGCTAAGCGATGACGTATTCGAGGCCAGAATTGTCGTCGGTCGGCAGATCTTGTCGAGCAGGGTGAAGATTTCGATCTTCGACTCCATCTCCTCGGGCACGGCCTCGATAACCAGATCGGCCTCGCGCGCGGCCTGCTCCACCGAAGAGGCGAACTCCAGCCTCCCCATCGCTTCGCCTGCGGCATCTTTCGTCACCTTACCCAGCTCGACAGCCTTGTCGAGGTTGGCGCGGATTTCGGTTTCGGCCTTGCGCAACGCGGTGGGAAGGATGTCTTCCAGAATGGTGCGATAGCCGCCAAGGGCTGCGGCATGAGCGATGCCGCGCCCCATGATGCCTGCGCCGATAACGGCGACTGTGCGGATTTCAGCCATCCGCCTACTCTCCCCGCTCCAGTACTTCGACCATATGCAGAAAGTTCGGGTCCGACTTGCGCATGTATTCAGCAAGCCGCTGCTTTTCTTCGGCCGAGAGCAGGTACAGGCTGGCGTTGACCCGGCGCAGCGTGGCTGCAATGTCGTCGACGTAGTTCATCATGCGAATGAGTTCACCGCTGGCTGACATGAGAGGTCCCTTTCACAACTGCCTGAAGCTTAAGAATGAATGTGAGCGAGCGGCTTCGGCGGGCCTCGCCGGCCGTCGGGCAAATACTCATTGTCGCCGTTCGGGTTCGATTTAGTAAAGGAACAGCCCCACGACTCGCAACCCGATCCCGATGCCTTTTGCGCTCCGAAGCAAAACGACTGCTTGTAACTCCATTGTCAAATCTTGGTCGCTCCCGGCGCCGGGGATTCCCTTCAGTCATCATTTCCTGCGAAAATCATGGCAATACCTGCTGCACAAAACCGCAAGTTCGTTGCACAATAGAGGATTATGTTCCTGCTGGGAGAGTCGAATGCCGCTTGGCCGCAAACGTCAAACTGAGAGCACTGCGACCGAACTCCGCCCGGTCCAGCGCCTGAAGCTTATTTTCTTTGGCATCGTCGTGATCTTTGCCTCGCTCGGCGCAGGAGAAGCCGTGTACCGTCTGCTGTTTTTCGATTTCGACGGCGCCAAAGACCGCTTGCCGATCGAAATCTGTTTTGGGTTCGCCTTCGCTTACATCGGCATGAGGGTCGCGCGCCGCGTCTATCAGCATCGCCTCAACACCCGCACCGGCATTAACCTTATCTCCGACCGCAATCACAAGATCCGTCACGCGGTGGACGCGCTGGCTCCCGCTCCGTATCCCGCCAATCAGCAGGCCATCCGTGTCATCCGTGAAGAGGTTGAGCGAATCGACGGCGTGCTGGAAGAGATCCAGCAATAGTTCGGCAGCACCGGGCTGAGAGAGCACTTCCTGCTCGTATTCGTCTGCCCTTGCAGCACGCCACGCACCTGGTGGTGCCAAAAGCCGTCCTCCGCGCTAATATGTCAGTCCTAAGCTGGAATAATGGGCGAGGCATCAGCATGGCACATCTGGCAAACGCTTCGGTTCTTCTTCGGTTGATCGCGATGCTCTCCTTCCTGGCTGCGGGCACGATTGCCCTGGCGCAGTCAGGTGTGCAACGCATTCCAATACCTAACTCGAACTTCCCCATTTCGGCGGCGGTGGTTGTCCCTCCGGGCTACGACACCATTTACGTCAGCGGCAACATTCCGAAGGTTGCGGACCCGAAGGCGCCCAAGGGCAGCGTAC
>Ga0335082_10009634_pt1 | contig 10486 bp, 11 predicted proteins | sample Lox_Sample_41_FD_206718 | JGI IMG/M metagenome (GOLD analysis project Ga0335082, IMG submission 206718) | Soil microbial communities from Loxahatchee National Wildlife Refuge, Florida, United States - Lox_Sample_4.1 | ecosystem: Environmental > Terrestrial > Soil > Wetlands | place: USA...
TACACGAGCTCTTAAAGCTTGATCTGACTCAGGGACAGTTTTGTCGGAGCCGCTCGATGAGTCTTGGCCGAAGGCCAATGATCCAGCAACGAGAAGAAGCCCGGGAACCAAAATCTTCATATATCTACCTCCAACTTTATCACTTTCAAAGACCCGGCCCAAGACTTGGAACGAGTATGTTCGCTAGTATCCAGGCGATGAATTGATGGCACCATATGCCATACTTGTATGGCACAATTGTATGTATGAAGAAGACGTTCAATATCGATGAAGAACTCTTCCAGGAAGCAAAGAGAGCCTGCGGTGCTACGACGGATACGGATACAGTCCGCTTGGGCCTGGAGGCGCTCGTGCGCCACGCTGCCTATGAACGTTTGCGGGCCCTTCGAGGATCCGAGCCCAACGCCCAGGATGTGCCCAGGCGACGTGAGAAGCCGCGCTCCAGACGTAGGGTAGCCTGATGGTTTTGGTGGACACCTCGGTATGGATTCGATTTCTTGCAAATCGGCCACCTTACGCCCGTGAATTGGACAGGCTTCTTAGTGAAGATGAGGTCGCCGGACATGAACTGGTCTATGGAGAGCTTCTTATCGGCGATCGAGGCGGCCGGAAGCAACTCCTGTCAGCTTATGATCGAATGAATCGGGCCCGGATTGTCCCGCACAACGAGGTGGTAGAGTTCGTTCGAACTCGGAATCTCAATGGTCGCGGAGTAAGCTGGATCGATATTCACCTCTTGGCGTCCGCCATTGTCGACGGGTTGCGCTTATGGACGGTTGATCCGCGTTTCGCGGCGCTGACCGAGGAATTTAGTGTCAGCCACGAATGGAAGTCAGATTCCGGATCGACCTAACCTACTCCGAAGGGTGGCACGTCCTAATCCGAACCGATGGGTTCGTTTGGCTGGGAGGCAGGGACTCGAACCCCGATACGCAGATCCAGAGTCTGCAGTCTTACCATTAGACGACCTCCCAACTTCTTCCCTATTCTAGCAATCACCGAAAGAGGTTTGCGGTCAAGATAACCACTTTATCCGTTCGTCGAAGCTACCACAGACGAATGGCGCTCGCTGCGATTCCCACGCAACCAGGCAATCAAGCGATAGGACATCAGCACGGCGAGGATCGCGCCATACATCAAGGGGAGACGGATATCCGATTTTACCAGCCAATAGTAATGAATCACTCCAGCGAGCGCGCTGAAGTATATCAACCGGTGTAGCGCCTGCCAACGGCGAAAACCGAGACGCCGCACCCAACCCGCAGTCGAGGTAATCGCGAGCGGGATCATCAGGGCGAATCCGGTCATGCCCGCGGTAATGAAGCGGCGCTTGACGACATCCTTCCACATGTCGCCGAGATCGAAGAACTTGTCGAGCCCGGCCCAGGTCATTAGATGGAGTGATCCATAGAAAAACGCGAACAAGCCGAGCATTCGCCGGAAACGAGCGAGCTTCGGCAGGTTCAAAAGCTTTCGGAATGGTGTAACGCTCAGCGTGATGAGCAGGAAGCGTATCGTCCAGTCGCCGGTACGGTGGGTGACGTAGTCAATGGGATTAGCTCCCAGTTCTGAGCGATAGGCGCTCCATCCGAGCATTCCCGCCGGCACCAGGCAGAGGACAAAGAGAACAACCTTCGTCCACCTGCTTGAGAGGACCCTGTTCATGCCTCTCAGTAATTCTTGCGCAGATCCAGCCCGGAATAAAGACTCGCTACCTGGTCGCCGTAGCCGTTGAACTTGACCGTGTTTCGCTTAGTGAACTCGCCAATCCGGCGTTCCTTGCTTTGATCCCATCGAACCGGGTTCACCTCCGGATTGACGTTGGAATAGAATCCATACCATGAGGAGTTCTGGATACTCCACGTCGTGGGAGGCTGCTTCTCGACCAGGCGGATCTTGACGATAGACTTAATGCTTTTGAAACCGTACTTCCAGGGCACCACCAGGCGAAAGGGCGCGCCATCCTGGTTGGGCAGTGTTTCTCCATATAGGCCCACCGCGAGCAAAGTCAACGGATGCATTGCTTCGTCCATCCGTAGCCCTTCTATGTAGGGGAATTGGATCCCGGCGAACATCGAGCTGAGCATGTTCTTGCCGTCGTAAAAGCTTTCGAACGCGACGTACTTTGCCTTGTCCGTCGGCTCCACCTGTTTCAACAGGGCGCTCAGTGGGAATCCGACCCACGGGATTACCATGGACCACGCTTCCACGCAGCGGTGCCGGTAGATGCGCTCTTCGAGCGGCGCGACCTTATAGAGAGAATCCAAGTCGAGCGTCAAGGGCTTCGCCACCGCGCCCTCCACCTTCACCGTCCAGGGCGAAGTGTGGAGCTTGTTGGCATTTCGCGAGGGGTCCTCTTTGTCGGTACCGAGCTCGTAGAAATTGTTGTAGTGCGTGATCGCATCGTAGGGGGTAGGCTTTTCATCGGTGCTCAACGGGCTCCTGCTCACGCCATTCAGCTTGGTTGTCGCAAGGCCTACTCGTGGAAGGCCCAGCGCACCAAGCGCGACGGACCCGGCGGCAAGAAACCTCCGCCTGTTGAGATAGGCCTGTTTGGGGGTGACTTGAGAGTAGCGAAGATCCGCAGGTTTACAAATGATCATAACCGTATACTTCAATGTTAACTCCGGCCGTTCTTACGGGGGCATCGGGACGGTCACGCTCAGAGGAAAGTTCGATTTCCAGCGATTTCCGCAACTTACAGATTTGCGTGGCTCCAGCCGGCCAAACATCCGCTAGCCTGATACCGCTGATTACTTCCAAATTCACAAGGAGCGAACCGACATGAATCCGACAACGAATGACTGGGCATCCGCCGACCCGACACAAAACATTACTCTCGGCGATGCCGACCAGTTTAGAAACGGGCTGGCCAGTGCGCTGGCAATCCAATTTGCGGACACGTTCGTGAAGACTTCGAGCGGTGACACCATCAGCGAAACCGAAATGCGACGCAACAATCCGGTTCCAGGAGCAGCAATGAACTTGTGGGGCACGCTCGCCGATGCGTCACCCTCGGCGGTGAACATAGCAGAAATGCGCACGGCAATACGGTCGGCGGCGCAGCGCGACAACCCCGTGGGCGACCTTGAAAATATTCTGCGACAAGCACTTCCGCGGACCGACGTCCAAGATACAATTCTTCGGGCGCCGGCGATCCAGGCGGCGGTCCGCTCCGCGATCTCGTCGATTTAACCGCTCGCGCGCGGGCGGCCTCCGGCGAAATATGCCTTCCAACGCTGGAGCCGTCCGTCGGAATCAAACTCCTTCCACGCGCGATGAAACCTTTCCAAGTGTCCTTCCGAGGCGCTGTCCAACATAGCCTGGAGAGGCTTGTCGCCGATGGTGAGCGTCTGAATGGTGTGATGATCGCTCAGCTGGCCGAGCACGTCTTGCAGGTTCCGCAGTGCGCTAAGCTGCCGGTCCAAGCTGGGGCCATAGACCGGCCGGAATAGTTCCAGCGTGTAGCGGAACCGCTTCGTCGCGACACGAAAGCGATGCAGCTCTTTGGGTGTGTTTTTTCCGCGGACCACCTCGCGTCCGGCCTTGAAATATTTCTCGACCCTCTTGGGTAATTTCGTTCTCGCGTTTTGGGCTGCGTCTTGAGAGGGGTTCCACGTCATACGCTGCGCAAAGACAGACCGGTGCGCCATTTGGCCGAAAGATCCCGCGCGCTCCAGCGACGTACCATCTCTGAAAACTGGCGCGCATAGGCGCCGCGCTCCTTTTCGAAGCGCGCCCGGTGTCGCGGATGTTCCTTGGTCGCGATATATTCGAGCACGATGTCACGATTGCGGATTTCAGATGTGAGCCGCATCATGCGTTTCAGAAACTTTCGGACCTTTTTGACTTCCCATGACGGGAAGAAATCTGAAAACAAACGCAAGCCCTGCGAGAAGCGCCGAATGCTGACGCGTACGTCGTGAATTTCATCGGGGCCAGGACGCTTGGCCGCCCGGTGCACTCGGAATGCAAGCGTCGTAAGCAATTGGTTCATCTGCTCGATGGCAAAATCACGGATCGGCGTGCTGCCGGTCACGGTTTCACCCTGCTCAAGACGAGTGGCATCTGATAGGTGTCGCGAAACATGTCGGAGACCCGTTCCACGGCCCACAATTCCAGGTCAGGGTCGCGGCCGCTTTCGAGACCAATGGCCACCGACGCGTTGCGGAGCTGGATTTGAAGACGCTCGACCCGCTGCTCGTGGCTGCGATCCAGGCTATCGGCGATGCGCAGCAAGGGAGTCAGCAAGGTGATGGCGCGACGCGAGTCGGAATCGAATGTCTGAAACGAAGCGTGGCGGGCGGCGGGCATGGACTTGCGATGATAGCGGCACAGCAGCGCGATCATCTGGCGCTCACGATAGGTGAAGCCCGGCAGGTCGGAGTGTGCCACCAAATAATAGGAATGTTTGTGGTGAGCCGTATCGCTGACGTAGTGTCCGATATCGTGCAAATACGCCGCGGCTTCCAACAGCTTGCCGAGTGCAGGCGGCAGCCGATGCAGTGGCTGCAGCGAGTCGAAGAGCCAGTGCGCCAATTCCGCGACTTTGCGTGCATGCGCCAGTTGCACTCCGTAGCGGCGCGCCATCTGTTCCACCACCCGGCGCTGCTCCTTGTTCAACATCGTGAGTTCGCGGCCCACGCCTCGCGCGGTCAGATCCGCGATGATGCCATCTCGCACGCCTGCCGCGGAATAATGGAGCGCTGATTGTTGGAATAGTTCCAACACGCGGAGGAACACGGCGGCGCCGGCAACGATCAACTCCGCGCGGCGCGGGCCAATGCCCTGAAGGTTCTGCCGTTCCTTCAGATCGAGAGCACAAACCTGGCGATAAAAAGCCCGGATCTGCGCGGTGCTGGCCTTCAGACGGTCCGCTTCCTCCCGCTTCGGCCGGGGCACGCGGTTGACCGCGCACACCACCGCCGCGGCTGTGGCGGACGTAGCGATAGCGCGATCGAACGGACCAGATCCGATTCGACGCAGCGGCGTCGCGAGTTTCTCGTCGATGTACTCTTTCAAGCGATGCAGTTCATGCGGATCGGGCGGATCGCTCTTGAGAAAGACCTCGGTCAATCGCACTGCACCGAGCGGCTTTGAAAATGCGTCGGTGAGAGCTCCCTGCTGTCCGAGAATCACTTCAGCGCTGCCGCCGCCCACGTCAACGATCAGTACGCGCCCGTCGGTGTGCGGCCAAAGAGACTGGACACCCAAGTGAATCAGGCGCGCCTCTTCCAGTCCGGAAATGATCTCAACCGGAGAGCCGAGCGCTTCGGAAGCTCGCTCGAGGAAATCGTGCTGGTTGATCGCGTCGCGGACCGCGCTGGTAGCCACGGCCCGTACGCCGATCACGTCCAGTTTGCGATAGGTCTGCGCCATGCGCGTGAGCTGTTCGCAGACGAACTTCATCGCGTCCTCGGCGATGCGGCCGTCGTGGAAAACACCCGCTCCCAGGCGCGTGACTTGGCGCTCGGCCGCGAGAACCTTGGTGGAAGCGCTCGGATTCGTTTCGGCCGCGAGCATTCGAACTGAATTGCTTCCGATGTCGACTGCTGCGTACCGAGCCATATGGATTGATTCTAGCGTGGCGTTACTCCGCGTTCCTTCACAGCGCACGCGGATTCTGTTTCAAACGCTATAATGGCTTTCGCGCTGTTATGCCACTTCTTCCGCCGAACCGTTACCGCGGCAAGCTCCTGGTCGTGGAAGGCATTGATGGTTCGGGCAAATCCACGCAGCTTTCACTGTTGAGCCACTGGCTTCGGTCGCAAGGGATCGGTGTGGCTTTCAGCGAGTGGAACTCGTCTCCGCTCGTCCGCGAAACGACCAGGCGGGGCAAGAAGAAGAACATGTTCACGCCGGTCACATTCAGCCTGATACATGCCACTGATTTCGCCGACCGGATGGAGCGCTATATCGTGCCGTTGGTCAAGTCGGGGGCCGTGGTCTGCGCCGACCGTTACGCCTACACGGCGTTCGCCCGCGATGTGGTGCGCGGCGTCAGCCGGCGCTGGGTGCGGACCCTTTATAAGTTTGCCATCCGGCCGAACCTCGCCTTTTACTTTCGTGTGCCGCTCGAAGTGGCGATCGGGCGCCTTCTGGGCGGTCGCAATGCGATCAAGTATTACGAGGCTGGCATGGACTTGGGCCTCAGCAGAAACGTAGAGGAGAGCTTTCGTATATTTCAAGGACGTATCCTCGACGAGTATGAAGCCATGATCCAGGAGGTTGGATTTCACGTCATCGACGCCACGGGATCCATAGAGAAACAACAGCAACAGATGCGCGACATAGTCACCAGCGAACTCGGCGAGAGCTTGCGCAATGGTGTTTTGCGGGTCGCGCCGGGAGATGCGGATGGCGCCCAAACAGGCACTCGAATTCTATAGCGAACCGCTGCCCGGTGTCGATATCGACGAACTACAGGGCAAGTTGATCGTTATTGAGGGCCCCGACGCTGTCGGCCGATCTACGCAAGTCGCACGGCTGCACACCTGGCTGGAGCGTCAGGGTCATGCCGTGCTCGATACCGGACTGGCGCGTGGCGCGCTGGCTGGCAAGGGAATCCAGCAGGCCAAGGAAGGCAACACTTTGGGGCCTGTAACGATGACCTTGTTTTATGCCACCGACTTCGCGGACCGGCTGGAAAACGAGATCATCCCGTCCTTGCGTGCGGGATTTGTGGTGCTGACCGATCGTTATATCTTCTCTTTAATTGCGCGCGCCATCGCCCGCAACGAAGACCGCGCCTGGATTGAAAGGGTCGCGGGATTTGCATTGGTGCCGCATGCGATCTATTATCTTCGAGCCGATGTCCGCGAACTTCTCACGCGTGTTGTGTTTGGCCGTGGCGTATTCGACTATTGGGAGAGTGGAATGGACATGCGCTTCGGCGCGGATATGCATGATAGCTTTATTCGTTATCAAACGCGCGTCATTCGTGCGCTGGATCGCATGGCCAAGCGCTATGACTTCGACGTGGTAGACGCCACGAAGACTCCGGACCAAATCTTCAAGGAACTGCAGCGTTCGATCGGCAAACTACTTTGAAATACTGTACATTCGCACTCTGTTTCCTCGGTCTCCCCGCGTTGGCCCAGGTCCCGGCTCAAGATGCTCGGAACACGTACGTCCCCAACACGGATACACACTTCACCATGCCGGCTTACCGCACACTGCCGGAGTGGGAGGCGCACAAGCAGAAGTTACGCGACCAGATTCTCTTTGCCGCCGGTTTGCTTCCCATGCCCGAGAAGAATCCACTTCACCCGGTAATCTTCGGGCGAGTCGATCATGGCGATTATTCGGTGGAGAAAGTCTATATCGAGACCCTGCCCGGCTACTATCTGGGTGGGAATTTGTATCGTCCTCTCGGCCGTTCGGGCAAACTCCCAGCGGTGCTTTCGGCGCACGGTCATTGGAGTTATGGCCGGTTGGAGAATACGCCGCTGAATTCAGGTCCAGCGCGGGCGATCAATCTCGCCCGTCAGGGCTTTATCGTCTTTACGCATGACATGGTGGGCTACAACGATACCATCCAGACGCCGCACGATTTCGGCGGGCAGCGCGAGCAGCTTTGGGGGTTCGGTCCGCTGGGATTGCAGCTCTGGAATTCGATCCGCGCGCTCGACTTTCTGGAATCGCTGCCGGATGTAGATGCGGCGCGTCTGGCGATGACCGGAGAATCCGGCGGCGGCACGCAAACCTTCCTGCTTACGGCGGTCGATGAACGCGTGAAGTTTTCCGTGCCGGTGAATATGATTTCGGCCATTATGCAGGGCGGCTCGCTATGCGAAAACGCGCCTGGTCTCCGCTTCGATACCTTTAACGTCGAGTTCGGGGCGATGATGGCGCCGCGGCCGATGCTCATGATCGCAGCAACCGGCGACTGGACACGAAACACTCCTCGTGAGGAATTTCCGGGTGTCCGCGCCATTTACGAGTTGTATGGCAAGCCCGATAACGTCGAGATGGTCCAGATCGACGCGCCGCACAATTACAACAAGGCGAGCCGCGAAGCTATGTACAAGTTTCTTGATAAGCGCGTCCTGGGTGAGGCGAAAGACGTCAAGGAGCCTGGCAGTCAAATCGAGAAGCTGCAGGACCTGCTGGTGTGGCACGGCCGAACCATGCCATCCAACGCATTGACGTACGATCAACTCGTGGCGCAGTGGATCACGGCGTCGAAGAAGCAGACCGATCAGACGGCCGACGTGGACTTGCGGAAACGACTGAGGCTGGCGCTAGCCACCGATTGGCCCGATCGAATATTGAGTGAACGCCAGGGCGAGCATATCGTCCTGAGCCGGGCGGGCAAGGGCGATCGTGTTTCTGGAATTCATGAGGGAAACGGTGTACCCACGCAGATAGTTATCAATTCGGACACAGGGGATGTCCCCTTGCGCCGTCCAAGCGAATCCCGATTGCTTCTGACTGTTTTTCAGAGCGGCGAATCCGTCGCTCCACGAGACCGTTCTCATCCCCACTTCCTGACCTTCAACCGGTCCGATGACGCCAATCGTGTGCAGGATATCTTAACCGCAATCGCATATCTCCAACAGGAAGGTGCTACGAAGATTCACCTGGCGGGCAACGGAAAGGCAGCCATCTTGGCTCTGTTCGCGGCCGTGGTCTCGCCGGTTCCAGTAGTTTTGGACACGAAGTTAGAGAACTTCACGGGTTCTGACCAGGATTTTCTAGATAAGTTTTTTGTGCCGGGAATTCAGCGCGCCGGAGGGTTTGAGGCGGCTAGGCGCGTGGTATTGAATGAGAATCGCTGACAGCGACTAACTCGCCGGCAACAGCGCGTCGACATCCAGTAAGCTCGTGGCTCTGCCCTTCCGCCTGCACTTTCCTGCGATCCTGCTGCGTGCGACATTGGAACTAGCGTCAATATCAACCGGTCGCAGCAGGAAAATATCGGACACCCCATCGACAAGCAGGCCGATCAAGCGTCCGCCGCCGACCTCCGAACTCTCGACTCTCACGACCACGATACATGTGCGATGAGTGGGCCCGCGCTCCGGGTATCCGAGCCTGACGCGGAGGTCCACCACCGGAACCACGACGCCATGCACGGTGATGACTCCTTTCGCGTAAGAAGGCATCCCGGGAACCGCAATTAGACTCTGAAATCGCATGATTTCACGCACGCGTTTGATATGAACTGCAAACTCGTGGTGATCAAGCCTAAGGCCAAGATATTCAACCGGCTCTTGACCTTTCCAGAGGTGAATCGAATTACGTGTTGCAATTGCTGCCATCGGCCCAGCCTATGCGAGAGGCAGTTACGCCTCTCACATAGTTAGACCTGCGTTGTACCCACATCGTTTCTCTTTTCGCTATTTCTTCGGCCCGCTGAGACCTCCGCTCCGGCACGACTTACAAATGCCGAAACCGCTGCCATTCCCTTCCACAAATCCACAGAATGAGGAAAGATGTGTTAACTCTACCGAACTTGGGGTCGTCGATTGGAAGTCAATTTCTGTGGTGCCAAAGGTCGCTGGACTTCCGGGCAGGGCGTGAAGAGTCGAGCTCCAGGCCCTCATACCGGAAGTTACATTAGTCGCCGTGCTCGCTGCTCCTGGATCACAGGCGGAAATCTGTGAACTCCCCCCCGCGGAGGTCACTGCCAATGCAATGACGACCGATGTGGGCGTCTGTGGCGATAGACTATTGCTGAGCAGATCTTCTTGAACCGAGAGCGAAACGAGCGCGTTGGGTGTCACGAGACAGGCGCAGCAAGAAATAATCTCCTCGGAAGGATCGAAAGCATAGACGTTGACGCAAATGTTTCCAGCCGAACCGCTGCCGAGGCTGCCCGTATTGGTGATATTCACGACAGAGTCGCCCTTGTCAAGATTAACTGCATAGCTGAACTGAAGTGCGTCAGCAGGACATGGCCCAACCAGATTGATCGAAAACAGCGTCTCATCGCGGCTGGGAAAGGAGCCGAAGGTGTCGGTTACATAAAAGATCTCAAGTACCTTCAACGATCCGACGAGTGCCAGTGCCGAGTTGTATGTCGTGAATGGGCTTCCGCCACTGAAATTTCCCGTGTCGTAGCGTCCGGCATCATTGTTGCCGATCAAGTTTACGCCGCTATACGTATTGAGAACAGTGTCAGAATCGGTGTAGCTTGGTGAGTTGCCAAGATAAACATGCAGATTTGTCGGAGTGCCGCCGTCGTCGAGTACTACGGAGAATCGCGGCGTGCCGCCTCCCGAGCCTCCGCTGTTCGAGGTGAATGTGGCGGAGAGGCTGGCAAGCTGGGCGAACGTGAAGCTTCCATTTGGAATAAAGCCCACGTAACTAAACGTGGAGTTAGTTGCCGTCAAGTGGAACGGCCCGGTAGGCCCCCCGGTCGCCTGATTTCCGTCGTCTCCCGGTCCGAGATCGTACGTGCCGCCGATCGTACATTGAGCGTAGCTCATCCCGACGCTGAACAGCGTCCAAAAAATGAGGTGTCGCCAGACGGCCCAATTCA
>Ga0335082_10009635_pt1 | contig 10485 bp, 10 predicted proteins | sample Lox_Sample_41_FD_206718 | JGI IMG/M metagenome (GOLD analysis project Ga0335082, IMG submission 206718) | Soil microbial communities from Loxahatchee National Wildlife Refuge, Florida, United States - Lox_Sample_4.1 | ecosystem: Environmental > Terrestrial > Soil > Wetlands | place: USA...
GCGATCTGGTCGCGAACCTGCGCCAGCGCCTGGTCCACCTCGGTGGTGATCCAGGACAGCAGCGTGGCGGAGGCGTTGCCCATCGTGAGGCTCAGGCGGGCTTGACGCAGGAGTGCACCGCTTCGACCAGGGCCTCCTTGGTGAAGGGCTTGGCGAGGGAGCGGTCCGAGCCGACCAGCCGCCCCCGCGCGCGGTCGAAAACGCCGTCCTTGCTCGAGAGCATGACGACCGGCGTCGACTTGAGATCAGGATGCTGCTTCACCAGCGCGCAGGTCTGGTACCCGTCCAGCCGCGGCATCAGGATATCTACGAAGATCACCGTGGGCTGGTGGTCGGTGATCTTCGCCAGCGCATCGAACCCGTCCTCGGCGAGGATCACCTCGAATCCTGCCTCTCGCAGGAACGCCTCGGCGGACTTTCGGATCGTCTCGCTGGCGTCGATCACGAGCACCTTGACCGATCCGGGACCTGCGTCGCTCATGCTCTCCCCCTTCGGCCCCCTACTATACGTCCAACCAGCTCATATCCTTACCGAAACCACTTAAAGTGTCGCCCGATCTCTTGGGAGAATCCTTTCGCGCAGGCAGTATTTCGCACTGCGCGCCGGCCCATCCCTTGAATTCGCCGCAACCGCCCCAATCCCCTTGAGTCTATGTCCGACGCCTCCCCGAACCCGACCGAGTCCCCCAGCGCCGCCGCAGCCGCGACGGCGGCACCGAAGACGCTCGATCAACTGCTGGCCGAAGCGCAGGCGCGGCTCGAAGAGCAGACCGACGCGCGGCTGCGCGCCATCGCCGAGGCCGACAACGTTCGCAAGCGCGCCCAGGCCGAGATCCAGGGCGCGCGCAAGTTTGCGGTCGAGCGCATGGCCGAGAGCCTGCTGCCCGTGATGGACAGCCTTGAGGCCGCCTTGAGCGCGGTCGAAGGCGCCCCGCAGGCGCTGCGCGAAGGGCTCGAGCTCACGCTCAAGCAGCTTAAGGCCGCCTTCCAGCAGGCGGGGCTTGCGGAGATCGCCCCTGCCCCGGGCGAACGCTTCGACCCGCACCAGCACCAGGCGATGGCGGCCGTGGAATCGGCAGGCGAGCCGAACACCGTGGCGACCCTGGTCCTGAAGGGCTACCGGCTGCACGACCGGGTCGTGCGCCCGGCCCTCCTCACCGTCGCCAAAGCCCTTGAAAACAAGGAAATAGCCCCCAACTCGGACGCTAATCCGGCTTCGAACTGAAGGAAACGCACATGAGCAAGATCATCGGCATCGACCTGGGCACCACGAATTCCTGCGTCGCGATCATGGAGGGCGGCAAGCCCAAGGTGATCGAGAACTCCGAAGGCGCGCGCACCACGCCCTCGATCGTCGCCTACACCGACGAGAGCGACATCCTGGTCGGCGCGCCCGCCAAGCGCCAGGCCGTCACCAACGCGAAGAACACGCTGTTCGCGGTGAAGCGCCTCATCGGCCGCAAGTTCGACGAGAAGGAAGTCCAGAAGGACATCGGCCTGATGCCGTTCAGGATCGTCAAGAACGACAACGGCGACGCCTGGGTCGAGGCGCGCGGCAAGAAGATCGCGCCGCCGCAGGTCTCCGCCGAGGTGCTGCGCAAGATGAAGAAGACCGCCGAGGACTACCTCGGCCAGGAAGTCACCGAGGCCGTGATCACCGTGCCGGCCTACTTCAACGACTCGCAGCGCCAGGCGACCAAGGACGCGGGCCGCATCGCGGGCCTGGAAGTGAAGCGCATCATCAACGAGCCCACCGCGGCGGCGCTCGCCTTCGGCCTGGACAAGAAGGAAGGCAAGGACCGCAAGATCGCGGTGTACGACCTCGGCGGCGGCACCTTCGACATCTCGATCATCGACATCGCGGCGGTCGAGGGCGAGCACCAGTTCGAGGTGCTGTCGACCAACGGCGACACGTTCCTCGGCGGCGAGGACTTCGACCAGCGCCTCATCGACCACATCGTCGAGGAGTTCAAGGCGAAGAGCGGCGTCGACCTCGCCAAGGACGCGATCGCGCTGCAGCGCGTGAAGTCGGCGGCCGAGCGCGCCAAGATCGAGCTGTCCTCGGGCCAGCAGACCGAGATCAACGAGCCCTACATCGCCATGGCGAACGGCGCTCCGCAGCACCTGACGATGAAGCTGACGCGCGCGAAGTTCGAGTCGCTGGTGGACGACCTCATCGAGAAGACCATCGAGCCCTGCCGCATCGCGCTGAAGGACGCGGGCCTGAAGGTCGGCGAAATCCAAGACGTGATCCTGGTGGGCGGCATGACGCGCATGCCCAAGGTGGTGGACAAGGTGCGCGAGTTCTTCGGCAAGGAGCCGCGCAAGGACGTCAACCCGGACGAGGCCGTGGCCGTGGGCGCCGCGATCCAGGCCGGCGTGCTCAAGGGCGACGTCAAGGACGTGCTGCTGCTCGACGTCACGCCGCTGTCGCTCGGCATCGAGACGCTGGGCGGGGTGATGACCAAGCTGATCCAGAAGAACACCACGATCCCGACCAAGGCGACGCAGGTGTTCTCGACGGCGGACGACAACCAGACCGCGGTGACGATCCACGTGCTGCAGGGCGAGCGCGACGTGGCAAAGGGCAACAAGTCGCTCGGCCAGTTCAACCTCTCGGAAATCGCGCCGGCGCCGCGCGGCATGCCGCAGATCGAGGTCACGTTCGATATCGATGCGAACGGCATCCTGCACGTGACGGCAAAGGACAAGGCGACCGGCAAGGAGGCGAAGATCAAGATCCAGGCGGGCTCGGGCCTGTCGGAAGACGAGATCAAGCGCATGGTCGCCGACGCCGAGTCGCATGCCGAGGAGGACCGCAAGCAGCTCGAGCTCGTCAATGCGCGCAACACGCTGGAAGCGCTCGTGCACTCGATCAGGAAGTCGCTCAGCGAATACGGCGACAAGCTGGACGCCGGCGAGAAAGGCAAGATCGAGGCCGCGCTCAAGGACGCCGAAGCGGCCCTGAAGTCGGAAGACAAGGCCGAGCTCGAGGCCAAGGCGAAGGCGCTCGCGGAAGCCTCGCAGAAGCTCGGCGAGAAGGTCTACGCGGACGCGCAAGCGAAGGAGACGGCCGCGGCGGGCGGCGAGGCCAAGGCCGCGGGCGGCGAGGCGAAGAAGGACGACGGCGAGGTGGTCGACGCGGAGTACACCGAGGTCAAGGACAAGAAAGCCGGCTAAGCCGGAGAAGGGATCCGCTTGGCCAAGCGGGACTACTATGAAGTGCTCGGCGTAAACCGGGACGCCTCCGAAGAGGACATCAAGAAGGCGTACCGCAAGCTCGCCATGAAGTGGCATCCGGACCGCAATCCGGATAACCCCAAGGCGGAAGAGCACTTCAAGGAAGCGAAGGAAGCCTACGAGGTCCTCACCGACGCGCAGAAGCGGCCGGCCTACGACCAGTTCGGCCACGCGGGCGTGGACCCGTCGGCCGCGGCCGGCGCCGGCGCCGGCTTCGGCCAGGGTGCCGCGGGCTTCGGCGACATCTTCAGCGACATCTTCGGCGAGATCTTCGGCGGCGCGCGCGGCGGCCGCTCGAACGTGTTCCGCGGCGCCGACCTGCGCTACAACATGGAGATCGCGCTGGAGCAGGCGGCGCACGGCTTCGAGACCAAGATCCGCATCCCGACGCTCGCCGAGTGCGAGACCTGCCACGGCTCGGGCGCCAAGCCCGGCACGCAGCCGCAGACCTGCGCCACTTGCCGCGGCCAGGGCCAGGTGCGCGTCTCGCAGGGCCCGTTCTCGATGGCGCAGACCTGCCCGCGCTGCCACGGCAGCGGCAAGACGATCGCGCACCCCTGCACCGCCTGCGGCGGCGCCGGCCGCGTCAAGCACCAGAAGACGCTGTCGGTGAAGATCCCGGCGGGCGTCGACGAGGGCGACCGCGTGCGGCTCACGGGCGAGGGCGAAGCCGGCGTCAACGGCGGCCCGCCGGGCGACCTCTACGTGCAGGTGCACCTCAAGCCGCACGCGGTGTTCCAGCGCGACCACGACGACCTGCATTGCGAGATGCCGGTGTCCTTCGCCGCGGCGGCCATGGGCGGCGAGATCCAGATCCCGACGCTCGACGGCAGCGCGCGTATCAAGGTGCCCGCCGAGACGCAGAGCGGCAAGACGTTCCGCCTGCGCGGCAAGGGCATCAAGGGCGTTCGCAGCCACCAGCCCGGCGACCTCTTCTGCCACGTCGTCGTGGAGACGCCGGTCAACCTCACCGCGCGCCAGCGCGAGCTGCTGCAGGAGTTCGAGGCGATCAGCCAGCGCGACGCGGCGCGCCACAACCCGCGCGCCAAGGGCTGGTTCGACAAGGTGAAGGAGTTCTTTGAAGGCTGAGCGGCCCGCTCAGCCGATCAGCGTGTAGCGCAGCAGGTCCTTCTGGCCGGGCATCGCGGCGTGCCCGAAGGAGATCGACCCCGCGCCCGAGAGCACGAACGAATCGTGGCGCACGAGGTGCTCCTCCCCCGAGGCGTCCTTCACGTAGGTGCCGTTGGTGCTCTGGTCGGTGAGCAGGAAGCGCGTGTTGCGATAGTCGATGCGCGCGTGCAGCCGCGAAACAAGCTCGCCCTGGAGCGGCAGGTCGCTCTGTTCGGAGCGTCCCACCGTGATGGACGGGTGCTCGGCCGACACCTCGAGCACCTTGCCCTCCGTCGTCAGCAGCAGGTGTCCCTTCGCGCCGCCCGGCGCGGTCGCCCAGACGCTGCCCGCGACGCGCGTCGATTCGGCCTCCTGCCAGACGAGCTCGTAGACGTCGATCACCTCGTCCTTGCCTTTCACCGTGGTGCGGTCCACCTGGCGCATCGCCTGGGCGAGCTTGCCGGTCGCGAGCGCGCGCGTGCCGCCGGTGGTGAGGATCTGGTCGCGCTTGGCGAGATTCACCATGCGCGAGGCGAGGTTTACGGCGTCGCCGTAGACGTCGTTGCCCTCCTCGACCACCGGGCCGAAGTGGAAGCCGACGTGGATCGCCACGCTGAAGCCGCGCTCGGCGAGCGCCGCGCCCGAGACGCGCTCCTGCATGTCGAGCGCCGCCGACGCGGCGTCGTCCGCCGTGGGAAAGCGGCACATCACCTCGTCGCCGATGGTCTTGATGAGTTCGCCGCCGTGCTCGCGCGTGGCGTCGACCATGAGCTGGATGCAGCGCCCGATCAGCTTGCGCGCGGCGACGTCGCCGAGCGACTCGTAGATCTTCGTGCTGCCGCAGACGTCGGCAAAGAGGATCGCAACCGTCGTCTGCCGGTGCTCCGGCGCGAGGCCGGGCGAGGTGATCTGCGTGCGCTCGGTCGTTTCCGCGGTGTTGGGCGCGCTCATGGATCGAGCAAATGCTCGCGCCGGCGCGGCCCCCGCGTATTGCGCCAGATCAAATGCGGGCGCGCGCCGCGGCGACGCGGCCTCAGGCGCGCCGCCAGGTCGTGCCCTTGGGCCCGTCCTCCAGGATCACGCCTTCCGTTTCCAGCGACTGGCGAATGCGGTCGGCCTCGGCGTAGTTCTTTTCCTTGCGCGCGGCCAGCCGCGCGGCGATCTTCTCCCGTATCTCGCTTTCCGACGGACCGCCCCGGCCCGCGTGCAGGAACTCCTGGGCATCGCGCTGCAGGATGCCGAGAACGCCCCCCAGCGCCCTCAGCTGGGTTGCGGCCTGCGCGTTGCCCTGGAACGCTTCGTTGGCAAGGCCCTGCAGCTCGGCGACCGCCTCGGCCGTGTTGAAGTCGTCATCCATCGCTGCCTTGAACCGCTTCGCGTGGGGTTGCTCCCAATCTATTGATTTCAATTCGGAAGGAAAAGAAACCAATGCCATGTAGAGGCGAGTCAGTGCAGCTTTCGCGTCCGCAAGATGCGCGTCGGAATAGTGCAGCTCGCTGCGGTAGTGCGCGCGCACGATGAAGAAGCGCACCACCTCGGCGTCGAAGACCTTGAGGACGTCGCGCACGGTGAAGAAATTGCCGAGCGACTTCGACATCTTGGCGTTGTCCACGCGCACGAAGCCGTTGTGCATCCAGTAGTTCACGAACTTGCCGCCGCTCGCGCCTTCGGACTGCGCGATCTCGTTCTCGTGGTGCGGGAACTGCAGGTCCTGGCCGCCGCCGTGGATGTCGAAATGCTCGCCGAGCAGCGCGCTGCCCATCGCCGAGCACTCGACGTGCCAGCCGGGCCGGCCCTCGCCCCAGGGCGAGTCCCACTTCGGCTCGTCGGGCTTGGAGCGCTTCCAGAGCACGAAATCGAGCGGGTCCTGCTTGTTCGGGTCCACGGCGACGCGCTCGCCGGCTTTCAGCTCGTCGAGCGACTTGCCCGAGAGCCGGCCGTAGGCCGGGAATTTGCGCACCGCGAAGTTGACGTCCTTGTTCGGCGAGACGTAGGCGAGGCCCTTCTTCTCCAGCTGGCCGATGATCTCCAGCATCTGCGGCACGAAGTTCGTCGCGCGCGGCTCGTGGTCGGGCGCCTGCACGCCGAGCGCGCCCAGGTCCTCGTTCATCGCCGCGATGAAGCGCGCGGTGAGCGCCTCGATGGGCTCCTTGTTCTCCGCGGCGCGCTTGATGATCTTGTCGTCGATGTCGGTGATGTTGCGCACGTAGGTGAGCCGGTAGCCGCTCGCGCGCAGCCAGCGCTGCACCACGTCGAACGCGATCATCATGCGCGCATGGCCGAGGTGGCAGTAGTCGTAGGCGGTGATCCCGCAGACGTACATGCGCGCCTCGCCCGCGCGCAGCGGCACGAAGTCCTGCTTCTCCCGGGCGAGCGAGTTGTAGATGCGAAGCATCGGGATCCCCGTCCTGCGCCCGGCCAAGTTGAGATCGGGCAGGCCTTAGTCTAGAATGAGCAAGTTTCCGTAGGGCCTTGAAAACTATAACACAATGAGGATTTTCCCCGACCCGCGCCCGGCGCTGGCCGCCGTCGTCGTCGCGCTGTTCGCGGCGAGCGCCGCGCTCGCGCAGTCGGACGACATGCAGGAAGCGAGCAAGCTGCTGCGGGCCGGACAGCACCAGCAGGCGCTCGAGCGCGTCAACAAGGTGCTCGCGTCCAAGCCCAAGGACGCGCAGGCGCGCTTCCTCAAGGGCCTGATCTACGCCGAGCAGGGCAACGCCAAGGAGGCCACCGAGATGTTCCTGCAGCTCACCAAGGACTATCCCGAGCTGCCCGAGCCCTACAACAACCTCGCCGTGATCTACGCCTCGCAGGGCCAGTACGAAAAGGCGCGCAGCGCGCTGGAGCAGTCGATCCGCACCCATCCGAGCTATGCGACCGCCTACGAGAACCTCGGCGATGTATACGCGAAGCTCGCCAGCCAGGCCTACGACAAGGCGCTGCAGATCGATTCGGGCAATGCGGGCGCGAAGAACAAGCTCGCGCTCGTGAAGGATCTGGTCGGCAACGCGGCCGGCGTCGCCGCGGCAAAGCCGCCCGCGCAGGTCGCCGCGCAGGCGGCGCCGCCGCAGGAGCCGGCCAAGCCGCCGGTGGCGCTCGCCGCGGCCGAGCCGAAGCCGGCGGCCGCGCGACAGCCGGCGGCGCCCGAGAAGCCCGCGGCGAAGGCACCCGCATCGGCCGGCGTCGAGGTCGTCGACACCGTGCAGGCCTGGGCGAAGGCCTGGTCGGCGAGGAACGTCGACGCCTATCTCGCCTTCTACGCCAGGGATTTCAAGACGCCGGGCGGCGAGACGCGCGCCGACTGGGAGAAGGCGCGCCGCCAGCGCATCAGCGCGCCCAAATCGATCAGCGTGACCGTCGAATCGCCGAAGGTCAGCATCGGCGCCGACGGACAGGCGAGCGTCACGTTCCGTCAGGCCTACCGGTCCGACGTGCTCAAGGGCAGCACGACGACGAAGACGCTGGTGCTCGCGCGCGGCGACGGCCGCTGGCTGATCCAGCAGGAAAGGGTCGGACATTGAGCCTGCGCGCGGCAGTGCTGGGCGTTCTGCTCGCGGCGGCGTCCTGCGCCGGCTGGGCCGCGGGTCCCGAGAAGGCCCTGTCGGGCGTGCTGGAGGCGATCGAGGCGAACCAGCTTGACCTCGCGACGCAGCGCGTGGAGGCGCTCATCGCCGCGCACCCGAACTTCCGGCTCGCGCACCTGATCCGCGGCGACCTGCTGATGGCGCGCGCGCACCCGCTGCAGACCTTCGGCAACGTGCCGAAGACGGTGCCGCGCGAGAAGGTCGAGGACCTGCGCATCGAGGCGCTGCTGCGCCTGCGCGCGCTGCGCGACCGGCCGAGCGGCGATCGCGTGCCGCGCAACGTGCTGCAGCTCGATGCGGACCAGCACTACGCGCTGCTCGTCGACTCGCGCCGCTCGCGCCTGTACGTCTTCGAGAACGCGGACGGCCGCCCGCAGCTGATCGCCGACTACTACGTCACGCTCGGCAAGAACGGCGTAGAGAAGACGCGCGAGGGCGACCAGAGGACGCCGATCGGCGTCTACCACGTCACGGCCAACCTGCCGCGCGAGAAGCTCACCGACTTCTACGGCGCGGGCGCCTACCCCCTCAACTATCCGAACGCCTGGGACAAGCACCTCGGGCGCAACGGCCACGGCATCTGGCTGCACGGCACGCCCTCGAACACCTACAGCCGACCGCCGCGCGCAAGCGACGGCTGCATCGTGCTGGCGAACGCCGACCTCGAGGCGGTCGCGCCGCGCCTGCAGATCGGCCTCACCCCGGTGATCATCGCCGACGAGATCGAGTGGACCGACGCCGGGAGCCTCGAGCGCGATCGCAATGCGCTCAAGGCCGCCTTCGAGTCGTGGCGCGCCGACTGGGAAAGCCGCGACACCGCCAAGTACCTGGCGCACTACTCCGCGCGCTTCAGCTCGGGCGACGAGAACTTCGCGCAATGGTCCGAGCACAAGCGCAAGGTCAACGCCGGCAAGAGCTGGATCAAGGTCGGCGTGTCGCGCGTGTCGATGTTCCGCTACCCGCGCGAGAACTTCGTGGTCGTGAGCTTCGACCAGGACTACCGCTCGAGCAATCTTTCCAACGCGATGCGCAAGCGCCAGTACTGGATCCAGGAAGACGGCCGCTGGCGCATCCTCTATGAAGGTGGCGCATGAAGCTGAACGAAATCTGGAAGCCCCTGGTCGTGCTGTCGATGGCGGCGGGCTCGCCGGCCGCGCTGGCGGCCGATCCGCAGGTGGACCTGAAGACCAGCCTGGGCACCATCCGCCTGGAGCTCTACCCGGGCAAGGCGCCGAAGACGGTCGCCAACTTCCTGCAGTACGTGAAGGAGGGCCACTACGACGGCCTGATCTTCCACCGCGTGATCCCGAATTTCATGGTCCAGGGCGGCGGCATGGACAAGAGCATGCGCGAGAAGCAGACGCGCGCGCCGATCGAGAACGAGGCGAAGAACGGGCTGAAGAACGACCTCGGCACCGTCGCCATGGCGCGCACCAGCGCGCCGCACTCCGCCTCGGCGCAGTTCTTCATCAACACCAAGAACAACGACTTCCTCAACTACCCCGGGCAGGACGGCTGGGGGTACGCGGTGTTCGGCAAGGTGATCTCCGGCATGGACGTGGTCATGAAGATCCAGCAGGTGCCCACGGGCAACGTCGGGCCCTACGGCGACGTGCCGAAGCAGCCGGTGATCATCGAGTCCGCGACGCTGGTCGTCGAGAAGAAGTGATTCCGAAGGAGTGACTGCGCGGGCGCTCTTCATCTCCGACCTGCACCTCGCAGGCGAGCGCCCGGAGACCAACGAGCGGTTCTTCCGCTTCCTCGGCGAGGAGGCCGCGCGCGCGGGCGCGCTCTACGTGCTCGGCGACCTGTTCGAGTACTGGGCGGGCGACGATGAGCTCGCCGAAGCCGTGGGCGATCCGCTCGCCGCCGCCGTGGCGCAGGCGTTTCGCCGCCTCACCGACTCGGGGGTGCCGGTGCATTTCATGCACGGCAACCGCGACTTCCTCGCGAGCGGCGGCTTCCTGCGCGCGAGCGGCGCTCGATTCCTGCAGGACCCGAGCGTGCTGCGCATCGGACGCGAGCCCGTCGCCGTGCTGCACGGCGACACCCTCTGCACCGATGACAAGGCTTACCAGGCCTGGCGCCTGAAGGCGCGCTCGGCCGAGTTCCAGCGCGAGTTCCTCGCCAAGCCGCTCGCCGAGCGCCACAGGCTCATCGGCGGCATGCGCGAAGAGAGCAAGAAGGTCACCTCGTCCACGGCGCCGGAAATCATGGACGTGAACGCCGAGGCGGTGCGCGACGCCTTCCGGCGCCTCAACGTGCGCCTTATGATCCACGGCCATACCCACCGCCCTGCTCGACACGAAATCGAAGTGGACGGCCGCCGCTGCGAGCGCTGGGTTCTCCCCGACTGGTACGGCCCCGGCGGCTACCTCGCCCTCGACGACGTAGGCCCGAGGCTCGTCAGCTTTTAGCCGAGGCCTCTGCTCAAGTCTGCCTTCAGATCATCGACCGACTCGAGGCCGACCGCCAGCCGGACCAGGCCGTCGGATATTCCCGCCGCGGCGCGCGCTTCCGGCTTCAGCCGGCCGTGCGTCGTGGTCGCAGG
>Ga0335082_10009636_pt1 | contig 10485 bp, 9 predicted proteins | sample Lox_Sample_41_FD_206718 | JGI IMG/M metagenome (GOLD analysis project Ga0335082, IMG submission 206718) | Soil microbial communities from Loxahatchee National Wildlife Refuge, Florida, United States - Lox_Sample_4.1 | ecosystem: Environmental > Terrestrial > Soil > Wetlands | place: USA: Florida...
GCGCCGCTATCCCGACGCAATCATCGCGACCGACGACGACGCGGTCGCGTTCGGATGCAACGCCGCGTGCGACGGCACGCGAGTGTTCCTGCCGGCCGGCGCCGACGCGCTCTCGGCCCAACTACACGGCGCCGGCTACGAGATCGTGCCACTCGACTTGTCGGAGCTGCGCAAGGCCGGCGGCAGCGTGAAGTGCTGCACGCTCGAGCTTCGGGAGGCGACAGCGCAGCGACCGGAGGGGAGCGGAGCGCGGAGCCGACCCGGAAAGGATGTGCGGGCTCGATGATGGACGCGACCGCGCAGAACTACGCGCCGCTCCCCGTCACCCTCGTACGCGGGGAAGGGGCGTGGGTCGTCGACGACCGGGGACGCCGCTACCTCGACTGCCTCGCCGCGTACTCCGCCGTCAACTTCGGACACGGTCACCCGCGCCTCGTCGCCGCTGCGCACGCGCAACTCGAACGGCTCACGCTCACGAGCCGCGCGTTCGGCAACGACCAGCTCGCGCCGTTCACCCGCGAGCTCGCCGCGTTGTGCGGCAAGGAGCTCGTGCTACCAATGAACACCGGGGCCGAGGGCGTCGAGACCGCGCTGAAGGTCGCGCGCCGCTGGGGCTACCAGCGCAAGGGCGTGCCCGCCGGCCGCGCCGAGATCATCGTGTGCGACGGCAACTTCCACGGCCGCACGACGACGATCGTCGGCTTCTCCTCCGATCCGGAGTCGCGCGAAGACTTCGGTCCCTTCTCGCCCGGTTTCGTGAGCGTCCCGTACGGCGACGCGGCCGCGCTGCGCGCCGCGATCACCGAACACACGGTCGCGTTCCTGGTCGAGCCGGTGCAAGGTGAAGCCGGGGTGATCGTGCCGCCCGCGGGCTACCTCGCCGAATGTCGTGCGATGTGCCGCGACGCGAACGTGCTGTTCATCGCGGACGAGATCCAATCGGGTCTCGGCCGCACCGGCGCCACCTTCGCCTGCGACCATGAGCACGTCGTGCCCGACATCTACATCCTCGGCAAAGCGCTCGGTGGCGGCATCGTGCCGCTCTCGGCCGTCGTCGCGGACGAGTCGGTGCTCGGCGTGATCACGCCCGGCTCGCACGGCAGCACGTTCGGGGGTAACCCGCTTGCCTGCGCGGTTGGCCGCGAAGTGCTCGCGATGCTGGCCACGGGCGAGTTCCAGGAGCGGGCCGCCATGCTCGGACAACGACTGGCTCAGGGCTTGGCGTCACTCGTCGGGGCCGGTGCCTCCGCCACGCGCGTGCACGGCTTGTGGGCCGGTGTCGACGTCGCCGACGAGACCATCAGCGCGCGCCGTGTCTGCGAGATGCTGCTCGAACGCGGCGTGCTCGCGAAGGACGCGCACGGCCACACCTTGCGGCTCGCGCCGCCGATCGTGATCGACGAGCACGACCTCGACTTCGCCGTCAACCAGCTCACCGACGTGCTGCGCGCCCCGTCGCGCGTGACCATCGCCGCCCGTTAGCGGGTGCCGGCACGCGTGCATGCACCGGTGCGGGCACCGGTGCATGCGTCGAGCATTCTCGGATCGTCGTACGCGCAAGGGGAACGCGTACGCCGCTTGCTGTCAGTCGTTGCCGCCGGAGCCGCCGCGGCCACGGTGACCGAAGCCCGGACCGCCGAAGCCGCCACCGAGACCACCACCGCGCTCGTGGTTCTTCCCGCCGTCGCTGCCGGGGCCACCGCCACCGGGGGCCTTCGGCGGCGCGACGAACACCCTGTCGGCCGTGACCGTCGTACCGTTCACCGTGCCGCCGACGCCGACCACCTCACCGACGCAGACGTTGGCGAACGTCGGCGAGCTGACGCCGGGATCGAAGTACTTCGTCGTCGAGGCCACGTTCACCGTGATCGTGTCGCCCTTGAACGTCGTCAGCGTGAACGAACCGGTGTCGCTACCGACGCACGCACCGTCGGTCGTGTTGCCGTCGGCCGACGCCACCTTGCCGAACGCACCCTCCGGGGGCTTCGGCGCGGGGTGCGGCGGAGCGATGAACACCGCCGTGGCTGCCACCGTGTTGTTCGTGTTCGTGCCCTTGACGGCCACGAACTCACCGACGCACACGTTGGCAATCGTCGCCGAGCTCACGCCCTTTTCGGTGTACGTGGTCGACCCGTCGACGTTCACCGTCACGGTCGTGTTCTTCCACAACGTCAGCGTGAACGAGGTGGTGTCGTTCGGGGCGCACGTGCCGTCGGTCGACACACCGCCCACCGACGCCACCTTGCCGAACGCACCTTCCGGCCGCTTGGGATGCGGGTGCATCGAGGCGATGAACACTTCCGTCGCCGCGACCGTGTTGTTCGTGTTCGTGCCCTTGACGGCCACGAACTCACCGACGCACACGTTGGCAATCGTCGGGGTCGGAACATCCTTGTCCTTGTACTTGGTCGACGAATCGACGTTCACCGTCACGGTCGTGTTCTTCCACGACGTCAGCGTGAACGAGGTCGTTTCGCTCGGGGCGCACGTGCCGTCGGTCGACACACCGCCCACCGACGCCACCTTGCCGAACGCGCCTTCGTCGTGGCCTTCGGTGTGCGGCGGCGCGATACCGACCTTCGTCGCGGTCACAACGTTGTTCGTAACCGTTCCGGAGGCACCGACATGCTCACCGACGCAGACATTTGCGAACGTCGCGTTCGCAACGCCGGGCTCCACGAACGTCGTGGTGGTGCCATCGACGTTGACGGTCAGCGTGACGCCTTTGAAGCTCTTCAGGTCGAACGAACCGGCCGCATTGGCGGTGCCGCACGCTCCGGCATCCGTCACGCCGCCAACCGACGTGACGGTGCCGAACGCTCCGGGCGGTGGGGTCGCCGGGAGCCCATGATGACCGCTGATCTGTTTGATGTGCGCCTTGCCGTGGGGCGCCGTCGAACTCGAGGAGTGCGACTTCGACTTCGTGTGACTGGAGGCGAGCTGGGCGTGATGCGTGACCGAGGTCTGCACTGGCGAGGGCAGCACGCCCGACGCGGCGGCCGCCGCAGTTCCGCCCACCAGGACCAGCGCCGCGGCCGCAGCCCCAACGCGCGCCTTACGAAATCTTCCGAACACGAGGGACCTCTCCTGGGGTTCGCCGCCCTGCAGCTCGACCGGTTGCTCTCCGACGGCGGCAGCGATCCTGCCCACCATGGCGTGCTCGCCGACGAGCTCGTCGGCCGACGCGGGACGCCGCGCGGCCTGGACGAGCTCGGTGACCTCGCGCAATCCGTCCGGCACGTCATCGGGCGCGGCCAGACCACGGAGAAGGGCGTCATTGGTGCTGTCGTCGAACGGGTTCTGCTTCATATCTCCGCCAACATCGCCAGGGGTGGTCAAGGCGTTACAGGACTTTGATCGAAGACCTCTCGGAGGCGCTGCAGGGCCCGGTGCTGGGCCACCCGCACGGCGCCGTTCGTCTTGCCGACGATCGCCGCGACCTGGGCCACGTCGAGATCGCCGAGCACCCGCAGCAGGACGATCTCGGCCTGGTCGGACGGCAAGTGGCACGCGAGCGCCTCGACCGCACCCTGCGCGGTGAGCCCGGCCACCACGAGATCCTCGGGGCTCTCACCCGCGGGCGCGTCGTAGTCGGCGAGCAGGGCAGTCGCCGGCCGGCGGCCGCGCCGCCGGTGCTCGTCGACGACGCGGCGGCGCGCGATTGTGAACATCAGCGCACGGAAGTCGCTCTCGTCGCCGGCGAAGGTGGCGAGGCGAGGGGCGAGCGCCATCCACACTTCGGACGCGAGGTCCTCGGCAACCGGACCGGCGTGGTGGCGCAGGTAACGGAGCAAGGGCGGATTCAGCGCGCGGTACAAGGCCGCGATCGCCCGCTCGTCTCCTTGCCGGGCATCCCCCAGGGCTTGCGCCAGCCCCTCCACGGTCATCGGCGTCATTATCGGCGCGAGCGCCGCGAAACACGAACACGAAATGCCCGAGACGCCCGATTCGGGTCGATCGGCCGACTTCGCCGGTGACAGCGCGATACTGCCCACGGTGATGTCGTCTTCCAATCAGCAGCGGGTGCTCGACGCGCGGCTCGGGTTCGCGGCCCGGATCGACGACCTGCGCCGGACCGCCGACGCCGGCGGCACCGCGATCGTCCAGGCCGTCGTCGACGTCATCACCGCGCTGAACGCCGTCGTGTCGGACAGCTGGGTGCCGCCGTTCACCGACGAGTTCAACGCGTGGAACCACGTGAACCCCGACGAGACCCGCGTCGACAGCTTGCGCGCCGCGGCGCGCGTCGTGGCCGACGCGGGCATCCGGCTCGTCGCGGCCTGGAACGCCGAAGGCGAGGACGCCCGCTACGACGATCATGACCTCACCCCGGCGCAACACGCATTCGTCGCCGCGTGCGGACACGCCCGCGATCTCCTGGTCACCGCATGAGCGAGCAGCGAGTGCGACAAGGCTGGTGACCGAAGGAAACCAGGCCCGAATTCGGGAAGTCGTGGTCCTTCAAGAATGAACAATCGCGTCATCGGGAACCGCGAACCGCAGCCGCCAGGAGGCAAAGACATGAGCGACACTGACCTGGCCCGCCGCATCATCGACACGGTGAACGCGACCTACGGCCGGCACCCGGCGACGCGCGCCGTGCACGCCAAGGGCATCTTGTGCTCCGGCACGTTCACACCGACGACCGCCGCAGCCGCGGTTTCGCGGGCGCAGCACTTCAACGACGGGCCGCTCGCCTCGCACGTGCGCTTTTCCAACGCGGGCGGGAACCCGGACGCGTCCGACGCGAACCGCGACGGCCGGGGCATGGCGGTCAAGATCACGTTGCCCGACGGCACGCGCACCGACGTGCTCGGTTCCACCTCGCCGGTGTTCCCGGTGCGCACCCCCGACGACTTCGCCGTGCTCACCGAAGCGCGGCCCGACCCCGAAAAGCTGCAGGCGTTCATCGCCGCGCATCCGGAGTCGCACGCCGCGCTCGGGTTCGGCGCGACGTTCGGCGTGCCCGCAAGCTTCGCGCGGCTGCAATTCCACTCGATCCACGCGTACCGATTCGTCGCCGCCGACGGCACCGCGATCCACGCCCGCTACCACTTCGTGCCCGACGCGGGCGAGGCCTTCCTCAGCGACGACGAGGCGACCGAGGCCGACCCGGACTTTCTGCGGGCCGAGCTCGCCGAACGCTTCACGCGTGGTCCGGTGCGGTTTGCGATCGAGCTCGAGCTGGCGCAGCCCGGCGATCCCGTCGACGATCCGACCGCGGTGTGGCCCGAGGGCCGGCCGCGGGTGCACGTGGCCGACCTCGCGATCGAGACCTTCGCGTCCGACCGCGAGCGTGACGGCGACATCCTCGTGTTCGACCCGACACGCGTCGTCGACGGCATCGAGTGCACCGACGATCCGATCCTGCGGTTCCGGCCGACCGTGTACAACGAGTCGGTCACCCGCCGCACCTGAACGGGCGCTCGGGGCGGATCTGGCCTACGCTCCGCGAACTACCTCCGAGCGGGGGACAATGCAAACGCTCGAACGCACCCAAGAGCTCTCCTTCTCGAACGAGCCGCCGAAGAAGGGGCGCTCGCGCGTTTGGCTGTTCGCGGTCGCCGCGATCGCGGTCGTGCTCGCGACCGCGGGGATTGCGTACGCGGTCGGCTCGGCGAACAGCTCCAGCAAGACCGTCGTGAAGATCGTGCCGGCCAAGGCGCCGACCAAGGCCGCCGCCAAGCCGCTCAATTGCATTCCGGGGGCCGCGCCCGGCTCGTGCAACAAGGACGAGTTTGCAGAAGTCGGCAAGCCCGACGCGCCGCTCGACGCCGCGACGCGCAACCTGCTCGCGCAGCAGCTCGTGCAAGCACGCGCCGCCGCAATGCGCTACCCGACGGTCGCGTCGGCCCGTGCCGCCGGCATGATCCAAGCGGGACAGTTCTCGCCGCTCACCGGCGCGCACTTCATCAGCTACAGCGGGATCGGCAAATTCGATCCGAGCCAGCCCGGTTCGTACATCTACGACGGCACCGGTCCCAACTCGAAGGTCATCGGTCTGATGTACCTCTCGCTCTCGACGTACCCGCCCGAGGGTTTCGCCGGACCGAACGACCGCTGGCACCGTCACACGAACACGTGCGTCCTCTACAAGGGCGGCCAGATCGTGGTGCCGTTCGCGGCCGACTCCGACGTCACCCGAGCCCAGTGCGACGCAATGCACGGCCAGTTCATGCGCGAGACGGCATGGATGGTGCACGCCTGGGTCGTGCCCGGCTGGGACAACCCGCAGGGCGGCGTGTTCGCGCACGACAACCCGGACGTCCTGTGCGGCGACGGCACCGCCAAGAGCGACGCTCGGGGCTTCTGCCGGGGAACCTAAGCTCCTGATTCCGCCCCCGCGCTCACGCGGCGCGGGGGCGGTGCCGATTGAAGGCGCGGGGACTTCCTCGAGGTACACATGCCGCGCCGCCACTGGACCACGCTCCTTGCGATCATCGCCGTCGCCGTCTCGGGTGTCGGCACCGCGGCGCGCGCAACGGCCGGCGCCGCGACCGCGAACGTCACCGCGTTCTCCGAGTCGTGGAGTCTGCCGACCGCAGGCTGGGATCGCACTTCGTCGCCGACGATCGCCGACCTCAACGGCGACGGTGTCAACGACATCGTGATCGGCCACCAAGACGGTCGGCTGCGCGTGCTGAGCGGCGCCGACGGCCGCGAGCTGCCCGGCTGGCCCCAGCCGGTGATCGTGAACGGCAATCCCAGCGCGATCGACAGCACTCCCGCCGTCGCCGATCTGTTCAAGAACGGGCACAAGGAGATCGTCGTCGGCGTCGGTTCGCTGTGGCGGGTGAACCAGAACGGCGGGGTGGTCGTGTACAACGCGAACGGCACGCGCCACTGCGCGTTCCAGACCCTCGACGACGGTAACGCGTGGACCGACACGCACACCCCGAGCGGTTATTCGGAGCCGGTCTACTCGTCGGTCGCGCTCGGCGACGTCGACGGCGACGGCTATCCCGACATCGTGTTCGGCTCGTTCGACCGCCACATCTACGCGATCAACCGCAACTGTCAGAAGATCATGGACTACTGGCTCGGCGACACCGTGTGGTCGTCGCCCGCGTTGTACGACGCCGACGGCGACGGCCGCGAGGAGATCTTCATCGGTGGCGACCAGTCGCCGCAGGGTCTCTACAACGTCGCCGGTGGTGTGTTCCTGGCTCTGAAGTGGACGCCGTTCGTGCCCGGCAACGTCACCGTGATGTGGCACCACCAGATCCACGACACGGTCTGGTCGAGCCCGGCGATCGGCAACGTCCAGGGCAACCTGCAGCCCGACGTCGTCGTCGGCGCCGGCTTCTTCTACGGCAACGCCGAAGGTCATCGGGTGTACGCATGGCGGCTGTTCGACGGCGCGCCGATTCCGGGCTGGCCGGTGCTCACTGCGGCGGCGACGATGCCGTCGCCCGCGCTCGGTGATCTCGAAGGCAACGGGCACACCGACGTCGCGGTGTCGAGCGCGGACGGCATCGTGCGTGCGTATCGCGGCAACGGCCAACAGCTCTGGGCACGGCAACTGACGTTCAACAACACGCGTGCCGGCGGGGGCGCGATGTCGCCGATCATCGCCGACATGAACGGCGACGGTCACAACGATGTCGGTGTCGGCAACGTGTGGGGCTACTTCGTGCTCGACGGCCGCAACGGCGCCATCCTGAGCGAGCTCAACACGTTCTTGTCGTACGAGTCCGCGGGCGCGGTCGGCAACTTCGGCCCCGCCGGGTGGAAGCTCGTCGTGAGCGGCTTCGACACGCCGAACTACAAGAGCAGGCTCGCCGCGTATTCGATCCCGACGCCCGGTGTGGCACCGCCGTGGCCGATGTTCCGCGGCGGTCCGAAGCACCGCGGTGGTCCGGTCGGTCACCTGTACCCGCCGGGGTTCTGCCGTGGTCCGAACAATCCAGCCGCGCATCCGACGAGCGCGTCGTCCGCCGGCTACTGGGAGCTCGCGCTGAACGGCGCGGTGTTCGCGGCGCAGGGCGCGCCGTACAAGGGCGGCGCCAACGGGCGCGCCAGTGCATGGGCGGTGAGCATCGCGCCGACGCATTCGGGCAGCGGCTACTACGTGCTCGACGGGAGTGGACGCATCTACACCTTCGGCGACGCGCGCTCGTACGGATCGATGGTCGGCCACCGGCTGAACGCGCCGATCATCGCGCTCGCCCCGACGCCGAGCGGGCACGGCTACTGGTTGCTCGGCCGTGACGGCGGCATCTTCGGCTTCGGCGACGCGCGGTTCCACGGTTCGACCGGAAGCATGCGCTTGAACGCGCCGATCATCTCGATGGCCGCAACTGCGACCGGCAGGGGCTACTGGCTGCTCGCGTCCGACGGCGGCATCTTCGGCTTCGGCGACGCGAAATTCCACGGCTCGACCGGAAGCATGCGATTGAACGCGCCGATCATCTCGATGGCGACCGCGCCGTCAGGGCGCGGGTACTGGCTCATCGGACGCGACGGCGGCGTGTTCAGCTTCGGTGTGCCGTTCTATGGCAGTGTTCCCGGTCTCGGCGTGTGCATCGCGCCGCCCGTCATGCAGATCCGCCCGACGCTCACCGGTCGCGGCTACTTCATGCTCGGCGCGAACGGTCGCGTGTACCCCTTCGGCGACGCGCGCGTCACGGCCGCGACCCCCTTGCTCGGTACGCTCAACATCGCGGTCGATCTCGCGATCCGACCCTAACGCCCTTCCGGGTCCCTAACTGATCGCGACTGTGGCGACGGTGCAGTACGTACCGACGACGGTGGCGTCGGGCACGAGCAGACGTATCAGTGCGGGCGAGACGTTGTACGTGCCACTGCCGTCACCGTTCTGAGCGGTGACGATGTTCTGCGGCGACGTGAAGTCGGTGTACCCCGCGCTCGTGACGCCGGTCATGCTCGTGAACCCGTCAGCCGGCGCGACGGTCGGCGCATCCATCGAGATGTTCGCACCGGGGATCGATGCGGTCGCGCCTGTCGAGCAGTCCGGTCCCGTGCCGTTCTGCAGGTCGGGGATCTGCAAGGTCACGTTCCAGCCCGCCGGCGTGATGGAGTCGTCGAGCACCTGGAACGTATCCATCGTCGCGGTCGTGAGCTGCGGCGTGCCGTTCAACGTCACAGGGCCGAAGTCGCCCACGTTGGGAGCCGTTCCTCCGACGAATTGCGGCCCCGCGGCCGCGGGAATCGCGGTCGCGAGCAACACCGCGACGGCGACCACGCACAGGCCCGACAACTTCGCACGCATCTCTCCTGGAAAATCGGCCGCGGGCGGTCCGGGGTGAACGCTCTGCGGTCAAGATCACGCCACGGCAGCAACGGACCGTGGGATCAGCCGCGCCGCGTGGCCACGAACACCGGGATCGTACGCTCGGTGCGCGCCTGGTAGTCGGCGTAGGGCGGGTAGGCGGCAACGGCCCGTTCCCACCAGACGGCCTTCTCGTCGCCGGTGACCTCGCGCACGTGCGCGGCGAAGGGCTCGGCGCCGTCCTGGATCGTCACCTCGTCGGGATGGGCTTTGAGGTTGTAGTACCAAACGGGGTGCGTCGGCGCGCCGCCCATCGACGCGACGAGCGCGTACTCGCCGTCGTGCTCGACGCGCATCAGCGCGATCTTGCGCACCTTGCCGGTCTTGTTGCCGCGCATGGTCACGATGATCACGGGCCAGCCGGTGTCGAGCAGGGTGTTCGCTTCCTTGCCCCCCGACGCCTCGTACTGCTCGACCTGGTCACGCACCCACTGCATGGTGCTCGGCTCGTAGTCGCCACTGATTGCCATGCACGAGATCGTAGATCGACCCCGCGCACGCGTTCGACGCCGGCTCCGGTTGATGCAAGATGGGCGGCGATGAAGGCATGGGTCGTCGACGAACCCGGACCGATCGATACGCATCCGCTGAAGCTCGTGGATCGTCCGACCCCGGAGCCGGGCCCGCACGAAGTACGTGTGCAGGTGCTCACGTGCGGTGTCTGCCGCACGGATCTCCATCTCGCCGAGGGTGACCTCCTTCCCAAGCGGCCACAAGTCGTGCCCGGCCACGAGGTGGTGGGGATCGTCGACGCGACGGGGCCGGATGGAACGCGCTTTGCGCAAGGTGCGCGTGTTGGTGTGCCGTGGCTCGCGCGCACGTGCGGCTTATGCCGGTTCTGTACGAGCGACCGCGAGAACCTCTGCACCGATCCGCGCTTCACGGGGTGGGACGTCGACGGCGGGTACGCGCAGTATCTCGTCGCGCACGAAGACTACGTGTACGCGCTGCCGGAGGCGTTCGACGATGTGCACGCGGCGCCGTTGTTGTGTGCGGGCATCATCGGCTACCGCGCGTTACGGCGCGCGAACTGTCCACCGGGTGGCCGGCTCGGCATCTACGGCTTCGGAGGGTCGGCGCATCTCGCCGCGCAGATTGCAATGTCGGAAGGCATGCGCGTGCACGTGTGCACCCGCGCGGCCGATGCGCGTGCGCTCGCCCTCGAGCTCGGCGCCGCGAGCGCGCAAGGCGCC
>Ga0335082_10009638_pt1 | contig 10484 bp, 8 predicted proteins | sample Lox_Sample_41_FD_206718 | JGI IMG/M metagenome (GOLD analysis project Ga0335082, IMG submission 206718) | Soil microbial communities from Loxahatchee National Wildlife Refuge, Florida, United States - Lox_Sample_4.1 | ecosystem: Environmental > Terrestrial > Soil > Wetlands | place: USA: Florida...
AGCGCTAACCAATTCTGTGCGCCACATTGACGAACAGCGTTGACCGAGGACGAAGCCAACCTCCGATTTCGCCCTTACGTCAACGCGCTTGTAGCGGCAGGAGGACCCGCCTGCCGCTATTTGTTTGGACTTTTCTCGGAGCGGCTCAATTTCAATTTTTCTTCGCTGAGGTCATCCTGAGGGAAGCCGTTCTTCAGGCGGAGCAAGGCGCTCTCAGCCTGGGCAAAACGGAGTCAGGGAAGCTTCAAACGGCAGCCCAGACTGGCCTTTCGGACACCTTGACCCGCTCCCAGCGGAAGGGTAGAGTCAGTTACGCGGGGTGGCTTCATGTCTGGTCAAAGCAGCAAATACCTGAAATTCGGCGGTGCTACGGCCATTATTCTTGTGGCCCTCGGTTACCTGGCGTATACCGGCGTGCAGGAGAGTAAGAGCTACTACGTCACCATCAAAGAGCTCCATGGCATGGGCGATAGTGCCTACACCAAGCGGCTGCGGGTCGCGGGCAATGTGCAGCCGGGCTCGATCCACCGGACGGGCACGAAGGTCGAGTTCACCCTGGTCGAGAATGACCAACTGCTGCAGGTCGTTTACAGCGGCACCGAGGCACCACCCGACACATTCAAAGACAACTCCCAGGCCCTCGCCGATGGGAGCTTCGGCCGCGACGGAGTCTTCCACGCCAAGCAACTGCAGGCCAAGTGCGCGTCGAAATACGCGCCACAACAGCCTGGTACCGGAACTCCATCCACCGAACCCGCCAAGAGCATGACCCAATTGCAGTCCGGCACCGGCGGGATGGAGAATTAGAAGAGGGCAGCCCCGGTCGAATCGGAACGCCACTACGCGGCCACCACAATGCCGGTGCTCCTGCGCCCGGAAATGACAAGTTCTCCGCGAGTGCCTAATATCTTCCTGTGACGCCGACTACACCTGCGCCCAGCGAACCACCCGTCATCATCGTCAGCAACCTGGTGAAACAGTTCGGACGCTTTGCCGCCCTGCGCAGTGTGAACGCCACTTTTTCCGCAGGCCGTCTCTATGCCATTCTCGGCGACAATGGGGCGGGGAAGAGCACTCTGTTGCGCTCTCTTGCAGGGCTGGCGCCGCCCACTCGGGGAACGGTTTCCGTCCTGGGAACCAAGAACCTGCGCAGCATCTGTTTCCTATTGGGCTACATGGCCCATCCTTCGCTGCTCTATGACGAAATGAGCGGCATGGAAAACCTGCGCTACTTTGCGCAACTCTACGGCATCAGGGATGACGCCCGCTGCCAGAGCGTGATCCGTTCCGTCAAACTCGATCCAGCGTTGGAACGCCCGGTTGGCCAATACTCCCAGGGTATGCGGCAACGCATGTCGTTGGCACGGGCCCTGCTTAACGACCCCAGGATTCTTTTGCTGGACGAGCCTTTCTCTAACGTGGACGTGCGTTCGGCGAAAGAGATGGTGGGGCTGCTCGGAGAACTGCGTGGTCAGGCAAAGACGATCTTCGTCGTTACTCACCAGGCATCTTTGCTGGAGGGCACAGCCGACGAATTTGTCTGGATGGATTCCGGACAAATCGTGGAGCGTACACCGGATCTTCGGAGGGGAACGGCATGAGTAGTTCCTCGGCGATCACCCGCGCAACCTTGCGGAAAGATCTTCGTCTGGAATGGCGTTCCAAAGACGCGATCAATTCCATGCTGTTTTTCGCGCTGTTGGTTGTGGTCATCTTCAGCTTTTCCTTCGACCCTACCGCGGAGGAGTCGCGGCGAATTGCCGGCGGGCTGGTCTGGGTAGCTTTTCTTTTCGCCGCGATCGTGGCCCTGAACCAGACCTGGGCGCGTGAGTTACGCAATCAGGTGCTCGATGCCTACCGCATTTCCCCGGCCCCGGCCAATTCTCTGTTCCTGGCCAAGGCCCTGGGGAACTTCATTTTCGTCAGCGTGCTCGAAGGGCTGATGACCCCGCTGTTTATCGTCTTCTACAACCTGCGGGCTGTCGGGCCTGCCTATGAGTTGCTCATCGTCGCCGTGCTCGGCACCTGGGCCCTGGTGGTCAACGGGACCTTTTTTGCCGCCATGTCTTTGCGCACTCGCAGCCGCGAAATCATGCTGCCGCTGCTGCTGTTTCCAATTTCGATCCCGGCCCTGCTGGCCATGGTCGAGGCCACGACCTCCATTCTGACCGGCGAATTCTCCGCCAAGTTCTGGATCGTGTTGCTTGTGGCCTACGATGTGGTGTTTACTACTGGGTGCCTGTTTTTATTTGAACTGGTCTTACACGGCGAATGAAGCGGAGTTTCACATTGCTGGCGGTTGTAACGGGAGTCCTCCTGAGTTGGGGACTTTACGGCGCCCTCATCGCTGCACCCACGGAACAGACCATGGGGGATGTGCAGCGGATCTTCTACTACCATGTGCCCTCGGCGTGGACGGCGTTCTGTCTTTTCTTCGTGAACCTGGCCGCGTCGATCGTATATCTGGCGAAACGCAACTCCAAGGCTGATGCGCTCGCGCTGGCTTCGGCCGAAGTAGGAGTGGTCTTCTGCACGATTGTGTTGGTGACCGGGCCGATCTGGGCACGTCCCGTGTGGGGGATCTGGTGGACCTGGGATTTGCGCCTCACGCTCACTCTGGTTCTGTGGTTGATTTATGTGAGCTACCTTATCTTGCGGAGATTCTCCAGCAGCGGTCAGACCCCAGTCATTGCCGCCGTACTGGCAGTGCTGGGTGCGCTCGATGTTCCTCTCGTCTATTTCTCCATCTGGTTCTACCGCACGCAGCACCCCCAGCCGGTCATAGGAGGCGGCGGTTCGATCGATCCACGTATGCTGCACGTCTTCTTTGTGAACCTGGCGGCGTTTTCCTGCTTTGGCGCTCTGGTGTGCTGGTCGCGCTACCGGCTGGAGGTGGTTCGTCGCCAGGTAGAAGAAGCCCAAGCCCTCGAGTCACTGCTGGAACCGAGAGGTTCACGATGACTTACCTGTACGCCGCCTACATTGCTACCTGGGCCATCCATCTCGCTTATCTCGCCAGCTTGCTGCGCCGCTATATCCGTGTTCGCAAGGAAATCGAGCTCTTGAAGGCGAAGGAAAAGTAACCCGGAGGGCAGCATCTCCACACGATCCTTTCGGCATCTGACTCGGCAGCGGCCAGACTCCGCGGAGGAACCCCTGTGCCGCTGGGAACTGGAACGCGTCTGGCGCCGGCGCATCTTGACAGCCTATCCGTCAGATGTTTAAGTAGTTATTTATCTTTTGCAAAGTTTTCTGGTGACAGGCACGCAGGCCGCTTCAGGCGCGACAAGGGAGTGCTGTTGGCGCCGTTCTTCTTCCTCTCCAGAAATCCGGAGGAGCTAGTGAGATTGATTTGCCGTCGGTTGGGAAAGGCTTGTTCGCAGGGTAAGGTCGCGCTGGCGATAATGATCGTGATGGCGGCCGGACTGGCCGCCCTTATCGGGGCTCCGTCCGAGGTTCAATCGACACCTGGGCCATCCCGTCTGCATGCCGTCCAAGCCCCTTCCGGGGAGGCCACCGGTCAGATTCCTGTGGCCCTGGCCGCATTCGGCCAGCTTCCGCTGATCTTCGAACGCAACCAGGGGCAAACCGACCCTCGCGTGAACTTCCTGGCTCGAGGAAGCGGATATACCTTGTTCCTTGCTGGGGACCAGGCGGTTTTGACGCTTCGCCACTCCCGCACAGAGGCTGCCGTCTTGCGCATGGCCCTTCATAATTCCAAGGCGGCTCCCGACGTAACTGGATTAGAGGAACTCCCGGGGAAAAGCAACTACTTCATCGGCAATGATCCTGCCCAGTGGCACCGTGACATCCCTCAGTTTTCCAGGGTTCGCTATCGCGACGTTTATCCGGGGATTGACCTGGTTTACTACGGCCGCCAGGGCCGTCTCGAATATGACTTCAACCTGGCGGCGGGGGCCGATCCTCATCAGGTCGCGTTGCAGTTTCCTGGGAAGAAACTGGAAATCACCCCGGACGGCGATCTCATCATCGCTCTGAACGAAGGCAGCGTTCGGATGCATTCCCCACGGGTGTACCAGATGCTGGACAATCAGGAGCGTCCGGTGCAGGGGCGGTTCGAACTTCGCGGCAAAGATGAGGTCGGGTTCGCGCTGGGTGCGTATGACCACAGCCGAGAACTCACTATCGATCCGGTCCTGACCTACTCGACCTATTTCGGCGGCAGCGGCGAGGAAGCCTGCTCCACGGTTCTGCAAACCGGAACGCCGGTCTCGGGGTGTCCCGCGGTTGCCGTCGACACGGCATTGAATGCCTACATTGCCGGGGTAACCAACTCGACTGATCTTCCCCTGGCCGGGTCTTCCTATCAGTCGACGTTGAAGGGAACAGCGAACGCCTTCGTGGCCAAGTTCAACAGCGCAGCCAACACCCTGCTCTTCTCCACCTACCTGGGCGGAAACGGCACTGACTATACGGCAGGAGTCGCAGTAGATCCGGGATTCAACGTATTCGTGGCCGGTACCACCAGTTCCAGCAACTTTCCGACCAGTACGACCGCTTTCCAACAGACGCCTTTGAGTGCCAACAACCATGCTTTCCTCAGTCAGTTGGACCCAAATGGCCAGAACTTAATGTATTCGACGTATCTGTCGGGCAACGGCATCGACACCGCATCCGGCCTGGCGCTCGATCCAAGCGGCAACGCTTATGTGACCGGAACCACCACATCCAGCGAGGTGGAAACTGGATTTCCATCCACACTGGGCGCGTACCAGACTTCGCCTCGGGCCAGCCATCAGTTCTTTCTGGCCAAGGTGAATCCGACGTTGACAGGGACCGACAGCGTACCCTATTCCACCTACTTCGGAGGAAGCACGCCGAGCAGCGGGCAGACGCTGGGCGGGGGTGTTGCCGTAGATCGTAGCTCGAATGTCTACATTACAGGGGGAACGGATTTCACCGACCTCCCGACGCTGAACGCGTTCCAAGGCACGTCTGGTGGCAAACTGGATGCTTTCCTAGCCAAGCTTTCCCCGGGTGCCGTCACCGGGACCCAATTGATCTATTCCACCTACATTGGAGGGACCGGGGACGACATCGGCTACGGAGTTGCGGTGGACAGCAGTTCCAACGCCTACATCACTGGTTCGACAGCCTCAAACAATTTTCCGGCGGCTGGCACCGGAGTCTTTCAAAACACCTACGGGGGCGGCACATCCGATGCCTTCCTGGTTAAGTTCGGCACACCGTGCACGGGTTCGACTTGCACGACGACGGATGTTCCCCTGAGCTACTCAACCTATATCGGCGGGTCCGGGACCGACGTAGGCTTGGCGATTGCTCTGGACAGCACCGGATCGCCGACCAACAATAACCAGGGCGCCCGTATCACCGGCTGGACGAGTAGTACGAGCGACTTTCCCGTCCGTAACAACCAGGTGCAGAGTGGGTTCGGCGGTGGCGCCAGCGATGCCTTCGCCGCTCGCATCGACACCACCGCCACAACCAGCAACGCGGCCGGACACTACGCCACTTATCTTGGTGGAAGCGGCGATGATTACGGCACCAGCATCGCGTCCGACACAGCGGGCGCGAGCTATGTCGTGGGGGAAACCTCGTCCGTCAACTTCCCCACGAAGGATGCAATTTACCCGACACTTAACGGAGCCAACGACGCGTTTCTCACCAAGCTGGGCCCGGTTCTTAGCTTCGGTCTAACCGTAAGTGCATCGCCTAATCCGGTGGGAGTGGGCAGCCAGGTGACGTTTACCTACACCATCTCCAACACGGGTGACTTCACCAGCGGCGTCACGTTCACGGACACCTTGCAGGATTCCAGCACGACAAGTTTTATCTCAGCGACCAGCAACAGCGGCAGCAATGCCTGTGGGCAGCCCAACGGCGGTACGATTCTGTGCAACATCGGGACCTTGAATGCCGGGGCCACGGCGACCGTGACAGTGATTCTGGCCCCGATCGCCGCGACACCTCCCGCCACCAACCCAGTGACTCTGGGAAACAGTGGTTTTGTAGGTGTTGCTGGATCTTCGCTCGCCACCGCGGCCGCCAGTGTGACGGTGAACGACTTCGACATAGGCGTGTCCCCCGCGAGTGCCACGGTGCCGGCAGGCGTGCCCGCAACCTACACGGCCACAGTGACCCCGACGGGCAGCATTCCTGCGTCGGTTACCTTGTCGTGCAGTGCAGGATTGCCGAGCGGCGCGACTTGTAGCGAGACGACGAACCCAATTCCGAATCTCGAAAACGGCGCCGCCAGTACGGTCCTGATCATCAACACGACGGCCCGCGTCACGACTACAACGGAGTGGCGGCACGGCGGCCGTCCCTTTTATGCCGGCTGGCTGCCAGTCTCCGGGCTCGCCCTCCTGGGAGCAGGTATTGGCAGCGCTTCACGCAAGCGTCGCGTTCTGATGGGTCTGCTCTTCACTGGGTTCTTTGGTCTTATCTTCTTGCAACCCGGTTGCGGCGGCGGTAAGTCCACCACAACCGTGACCGGAACGCCTGCTGGAACTTACGTCGTGACCGTCAGCGCCACCTCTGGTGGAACCAGCGGCGCGGTCAGAAGTACGACGGTGACTCTCGTGGTGCAGTAGGCGGGCCTAGGTCTTCACGTATTCCACGCCGTACTCGACCAAACCATCGATCAGCTTGCGTGATCGCACGATACGGCCCGCTACAAAAATGTTTGCTGCGTTTGCTGTGTAAGGAACCGCAACCTGCACCCAGGTATCTTGTGGGTAGACACGCACGCTCCGGAAGCAGACCCCGCCCCGCGACACGTTCATGACGTCAACTACGTCTGCGTTGAGTCCCACTGGGCCGATGCATCCCGTGGTCCGCATGCTGATCCGGGGATGGCGTCTTTTTTCAGCCTTTTTCACTGACGTGCCAGATGCATCGCTGCCACTCCTCCCATCTGGGACGGTCTCCCACATACTGTTATTGCCGCAGGTTTGACACCTGCGTGTAAGACGATGTGTGATCTGGAAAACGGAGAGATCGACCTCGTTGAGGGCAACTTCTTCACAGCTTTTGCAACCACTGCATTGGAGTAAGATCCGCACAGCGCCCTGCTCGAGTTCTTTCTGCGGAGGAAAGCGAATACCCCAGAAGCTATCGCCCGGATTCAGGACTTCAATGCCGTAGAGGTTTCCGTCGTCGCGCAGGCCAACCTGTCCCACCAAGCGGCCGACGGCCTCCTCTTCGCTGCCCAGGCGACGCAGATAGATTTTCTGTCCCGGAACCAGGGATTTCTTTGTCACCAGACAGCAACCGTTCCGGCTGACGTTCACGGTCTGGACGACGTCCGTAAAGTGCTGCCCGGACGCGTCGGTCGCAGAGACCCTTACGGCGATAGAGATGGAAACCCGATCCCCTTTGCGGGTTGCAGTGGCGGTCGCTGGGGCACTCATACCCCTTAAGCTAACGGCATCGCGGTGACGCCATCTGTGATTCTCGTCTCATCCGCGGATTACGGTGGTACCCCGGGTTTGCGGTACTCCCGGAAGGGGAATGCACCTGCCGCTGATTCTTAGGCTGTGGAGGCCCCAGCTGAGCGCACCGAGACGCGGCTAGGCGAAGCGCTCACAGCGCGGGAATGCGACTGGCTACCTCGCCTCGAGCAGTATCGGTTTAGGGCCGACCTGCATTGCACCCTTCTTTACATCCGCTGATGTTCCGTCTAACTCCCGCCTCAAGGCGAACGAACGCTCCGGTTCGTAGCTGACCGTGTCAGTGCCCTCGCTCCAGACGAAGCGGCCGTGGTAGCCCCCGTTGTTCTTGGTGAAGTCGCAGACCCAGACGGTGCCCTTCCACGCTTGCTCCTTGGCGGCGCACTCTTGCTCGAAAACCGCTCCCAGCAGCCACGATCGTACCTGCTCGTACGCCGCAGCGGTGGGACAGAGATAGCCCGTCCTGCCTTCCTTGTTCGGAATGTTGCAGTCCGATGGCTGTTGGTCGCGGGCCCACATCTGGCCCACGGGACCGAGGTCCCAGCCGAAGAAGCTGTAAGTCTCTACGTTGAGCGATGCGGTCACGATCAGTGACCGCGCCAGCCACGCCGAGCGAATGTCCCAGTCTGGTTTTCCGTTCCAGCGCGTAAATACATTGCCTCCCGGCCAGGCATCTTCGCTGTCGTGGATGGGTTTGCCGCGTACGCTCGGATGCCGGTTCATGATTTCGCGCAGCTTGTGCACCAGTTCGACGTTGCGCTCCGGGCGCATGGCATAGCCGTGGAAGGTCACACCGTCCACCACCGAAAGACCGTACTTGTCGAGCGCCGCAAAGTAGCCCTCCGTCCAGGGCTCAAACTCTGCAGAGCCCCGCGGATAGCACGAGCAGGTGTTGGCTGCGAGGACCACCGCGTCCGGATTTACAGCCTTGATGGCGTCGCGGAAGTCCTTCGTCATGCGGGCCCATTGTTTAAACGTCCAGTATTCGGGATTTGCGGAGCGGATATTGGGTGCCTCGTTCCACACCTCCCAATACTTGATCTTCTTTCCGTAACGGGTGGCAACTGCGGTGATGAAGTCTTTGAAGGTCTTGTCCGAACCGTCACCCTCGCCGCTTCCCACGACGGCATCCACGTCGGCAGGCGGATCGCAGAGCCCAATGGAATTGGAGCCACAATCCTCGTCTGCCGGTCCTGCGCAGTTGCCGTCGGGCACGCCTTTGGCCCGGCAACGTTGTCCGCGGTTCGATATCCACCCCGCAGTGTCGTAAATCGTGAACATTACATCAACCCCGTGTGCGACGGAGTCATTGATGACTTTGTCCAGATCTCCGTCTTCCCGGTTCCTACCCCAGTGGTAGCAAGGATTGTTGGGATTCGGGCCACCGGCACAGGTTTCCAGATCGTCCCACGTCACCCGGTCGCTCACGGTGCGTCGAAGGGCGAAGGGCACAGTCGGCCACGGTTCTCCGCGCGTGTACTTGTTCTGATGCAGTCCGAAGAAACTCTCGCGCACCTGAGCGGAGGCAGGCTTGAGGCACAAAATCACTCCTGCGAGGCATAGAAAGAGGACTTTCTTCATGAAGAACTTACCTGAATGGAAGTCTAGCACGGGCTCGGCGAAGGAAAGTCGGCGCTGGCTAAGGGGTAATGGTGAATTTCAGGGAATTCGACTTCCCACCACCGGGACCCGGATTCGCCACCGTGACTTGGGCCGTCCCCTGAGAGGAGATGTCAGAACTCTTGATCGTGGCCTGCAGTTTGCCGGGACCGAAATAGGTGGTGGCGCGAGCCGATCCGTTCCACTTTACCTGGGAGGTCGAAACAAAGCCGCTGCCGTAGATGGTCAGAGTAAATCCTGGCCCTCCCGCTTGGGTGTGGTCGGGTTGCAGGCTGACCAATTGCGGCACCGGGTTGTTGATGGTGAAGGTGAGTGGATTGGAGCGTCCGCCGCCGGGCGGGCCGTTGACCACTGTTATTTGAGTCGTCCCTGCCTGTTTGAGCGCTCCTGAGGGAACGATGGCCGTTACTTCGGTATCGCTGATAAAAGTCGTGTCGAGAGAAACGCCGTTCGCCTGCACGCGGCAACCAGGAACAAATCCTGATCCGTCCACGGTAAGCGTTAGCGCCGGATCGCCAACCGTAGCATGGTCGGGATTCAGCGTCTCGATCTGCGGGACCGGGTTGGTGACAGTGAAGGTCAGGGCGTTCGATGTCCCACCGCCGGGCGGCGGGTTGGTCGTGGTGATTTTGAACTTTCCGGTAGCGCTGACATCGGATGCAAGGATGGAAACCTGTAATTGGGTTGAGCTTACATACTGCGTGTCACGAGGAGATCCCGCCCAGTTGACAACGGAACCGTCGACGAAATTCTGCCCGTTGACCGTCACCTGAAGTCCCGGACCGCCGACCACAGCGCTGTCAGGGTCGAGAGAAGACTCGCCAGGACGCTTATTCAAGGTCTGGAAAACATAGGCGGAACCCTGAGCACTGTTCAAACCCACAGTGTGGAAGGGTGCTCCAGCCACAGCGGTGCTTCCACTCAAGGCCAGAGTACGCCCAAAATAGTCGCCTTCCGCGCCGTCGGAGGCGGTCAACCGGCCGGTCTGTGTCATGTCCGACCATCCAGTTGGCGGCCTTACAAACAGAAACAAAATACCCTGGTGCTGGTTGCCTCCGGCCGCAGTACCGACCGCCCCACTAATCACTGTGTCGCCACTGATGGCCACCGACGTTCCCAGCAGAAGCGGGGCTTCGCTACCTGATGCCGTGAGCTTGGCAGTCTCAAGCGTGTCGTTCCACTTGCCGGCACGTGGCACGAATACATAAACGGAACCGGTAAAATCGCTGGGGCCTCCCACAACGATCGTGCCATTGTTGAGAGCCACAGAGACGCCGAAGTAGTCATCGGGCATGACATCGGATGCGGTCAGCTTTGCGCTCTGGTTGCCATCCGACCATCCTTGTGGCGGCTTGACAAACACGTAGGCGGCTCCTCCGTTGGCGTTGCCATCGATTGTCGCTCCCGAAGCCCCGGCCAGCACGGTATCGC
>Ga0335082_10009639_pt1 | contig 10482 bp, 5 predicted proteins | sample Lox_Sample_41_FD_206718 | JGI IMG/M metagenome (GOLD analysis project Ga0335082, IMG submission 206718) | Soil microbial communities from Loxahatchee National Wildlife Refuge, Florida, United States - Lox_Sample_4.1 | ecosystem: Environmental > Terrestrial > Soil > Wetlands | place: USA: Florida...
GTTGCGAGACTCGGTAATTCCTGAGTTAGTCCTGCTGCTACTTGCCTTTTTTCCTGTGTTTCTCTTTCGGCATGAGTGGCAAGCTGGGGCGGTTTCCAGTTGGCATTCGACTGCGAAAGGACTGAGCGCTGCCGGCTGGTGGTATGCCGCCGTCAGCGCGCCATTTATTCGTTTCTTTCTCTATCGCTGGGCTTTTCGATATTTCGTTTGGACGTTACTGCTTTGGAAGCTTAGCCGTACTCCGCTGCATCTCATTCCAACCCATCCCGATCGTGCCGCCGGACTGGGCTTCCTCAGCATTACCCAGGCTCGCTTCGGCATACTGTTCTGCGCTTTGGGGTGTTCCTTTGCCGGCCACATTGCAAACAGCGTCACGCACGAAGGAGCGTCACTGGCCAGTTTCAAAATCTTGATTGGCGCCTTTGCCGCTTTGTGTGTGATTGTCGGCGTTTGCCCGCTCGTGCTCTGGGCACCGAAAATGGCACGTGTTCGCAGGACGGGCCTGCGGGAATATTCAGCGCTCGGCAATCAATACACGGAAGAATTCGATCGCAAGTGGGTTCACTTCTCTGAGGCACCTCCAGAGCCGCTCCTTGGGTCTGGCGATATCCAGTCGTTGGCCGATCTGGGAAATAGTTATCAGCTCATCGAGGAGATGTCGATCGCCCCGATCAAAAAGGGGCTGGTCATTAGGCTCGCTGTGTTCGCCGCCGCTCCGCTGATTCCCGTCATTGTTGCTGTCACTCCAACGAGCCAGATCGTGAATGCAATTTTGAAGATGGTCGCATGAGCTAGAGCTACTAGGAGAAACCATGGCGACAACACGCAAGGCAATGAATACTCTCCACCTGGTCGCTACAGGTGACAGTGTTGTGGAGGAATTTACATCTCCACGGTCCTCGATCGCTGATCGATTGCGAGCCGGTAAGGCCTTGAGAAGGAGAGTCCCGCGAGCCAGCTTGGCAGAGTTCGCACGACCTTCAAGGCGTAAGCATCCTGTGGCCATTCTCGAAGAGCAGGCCAGGACGCGCATACCGGAATTAGTTCCCGTGCGCCACGCACGGATGCTTGCATCGCCCTTCGCATTCCTGCGCGGCGGTGCCGCGATCATGGCCCAGGATCTCAGTCCATCTCCAATCACAGGGATCTCGGTTCAAGCCTGTGGTGACATGCATGTCGCGAATTTCGGAGTGTTCGCCTCCGCCGAACGCAACCTCGTATTTGGGATCAACGATTTTGACGAGACTATCCGTGGCCCGTGGGAGTGGGACTTGAAGCGGCTCGTCACCAGCGCCGTTGTTGCAGGTCAGTTTTTGGGAGCAGATCGTCAGAGTTGTGGCGACTTTAGCCGCAGAGTAGTGAGAGCCTACCGGGAGCACATCCGCGAATACGCCCACATGGGTTATCTGACCACATGGTATGCCACCATTCGGGAACGGGACTTGTTCTCCGCAGTTTCTCCGAAGTTATGTCGGCGCTTGCAAAAAATCCTCGCGAAGGCAAAGAAGGGCAGTCATCTGCAAGTCCTCGAGAAGTTGACCGACCTGGTCGACGACAAGCATCGGATCGTGGAATCTGCTCCCTTCGTGGTACGCGAAACCGTGACGCAGCAAGGCACTCCAATCAAGAAAGCGCTAGGCGGATTCCTCGAGAAGTATCTTTCCTCCTTGTCTTCAGATCGAAGAACCTTGCTTTCGCATTATCAGATTCTGGATGTAGCCCGCAAAGTGGTTGGTGTGGGCAGCGTGGGCACTCGCTGCTGGGTCATCTTCATGCGAGGCCTGGATGATGGTGATCCCCTCTTTCTGCAGGTAAAAGAAGCGCAGCCTTCGGTCCTCGCTCCTTACGTTGATGCCCCGGACTTCGGGAATCAGGGACTACGTGTCGTCAACGGCCAGCGTTTGATCCAGGGTGCCCCCGACATTCTTTTGGGCTGGGCGACCGTCGAAGGGCACGATTTTTATGCGCGCCAGCTCCGAGACATGAAAGGCGGCTACGAATTCGATCCCGAGACGTGGACGCGTGAAGGTTTTCTGAACTACTGCGCCCTTTGCGGCTGGGCGCTGGCTCTCGCCCACGCCAAATCAGGGGACGCAGCCATGATCGCCGGCTACGTCGGAAAGAGCGAGGCCATCGACGAGGCGCTTACCAAATTCGCATTTGCCTATTCTGAACAAAACGAATTCGATTACGCGGAACTGCAGAAAGCAGCGCGCACGGACCGGATCAAGGTTTACAAAGTAGCATAATCATGGCCCCGGCTCAATTCGGATGTTGTAAGGTAAAAGACCCAAGTATTGCTGTTAGGACCCGAATCTCCTCTTCGTCCGCCTGAGGAGCAACAACGGATTCATCACTCACGGGCAGTCCCTCGACTTGAGTAAAGTGGCAGGATCGTTGGTGATGCGTGTTCAGTCTACTATCAGGCACCGAGACTGTGCTACATCTCTGATCTCCCATTACGCGCCCCATCAACAGAAGGGGACACAGATAGCTTCAGTTGGGATGAGCATGCTCTGACCTGATCAAGAGCTGTTCTGACGTGAAATTCACCCACCTCGCAAGTGTGTACATTTCGACATCACATACACGTATACCCGTCAACGCAGCTCCTGAAGCCCGGAGCCGGAAAGCCGGAAGCCCTCAACGCGAGAGCCGGACGCCGGAAGCCACCCCGAGTTATTCTGAAAGCTGACAGCTGAGAGCTGATAGCTGATGGCTCACAGCTCAAAGCTCATGCTCTCCGACAGCGCCATCCTCAAACACATCTCCCGCCAATCCAAGCGCCAGGCAGGATACAAGCAACTCGTCCGCGAACTCGGACTGCACGGCGAAGAGCGCCACGAACTGAACGATCATCTTCATAAGCTGGTGAAAAGTGGCCAACTGATTCCGATTGACTCCGATCGCTATCAACTGCCCCAAGCCGCCGCTGATAAAAATCTGATCGCTGGACGCCTCTCCATGCACCGCGACGGCTTTGGCTTCGTCATCCCCGATCCCAAATCGCTGCCTTCAGCGCTGAAATCGAAACTAGCAGGCGACATCTTCATCCCGCCGCATCAGATCGGCAACGCCATGCACGGCGACATGGTCCTCGTCGACATCGTTAACATCCGCGACGGCGGCCGCGCCGAAGGACGTATCGTCCGCCCCATCAACCGTGCCCATCCCACAGTAGTCGGCATCTTCCACTACGGCAGCCGCAGAAATTATGTAGTTCCAATCGACGCAAAGATCACGCAAGAAATCGTGATCCCCGAGGGCATGGAGCGTCCAGAACCCTCTGCGAACTCTGCGGAAGTCTCAGCGTGCTCAGCGGTAAATGATGTTGAAAAGCCAGAGGCGCCAACCACGCACAAGAGAAGGAGGAAGTCGGTCGACCGAGTTCTGGGAGAGGAGGCGGCTCGTCAAACGGACTGGACCAATCTCGAAGGCGTAGTAGTCGACGTCGAGATGACCGACTGGCCCAGCGCGACGCAAAATCCTCGCGGCAAGGTGATCGAAATCCTGGGCCGCGAAGACGACTTCGGCGTCGACGTCGAAATCACCATTCGCAAGTTTCATCTTCCTCATCACTTCCCGGCCGCCACGCTTGAAGAAGCCCAACGCATCGCCGCCACGATCCCCGCTCCCGAACTCTCACGCCGCCGCGATTTCCGCTCCTTGCCCATCGTCACCATCGACGGCGAAACCGCCCGCGACTTCGACGACGCCGTACTCGTCCGCATCCTGCCAAGCAACAACTTCGAACTGCAAGTCCACATCGCGGACGTCGCCCAGTACGTCACGCCCGGCAGCGCGCTCGATCAGGAGGCCCGCCTCCGCGGCACAAGCGTGTACTTCCCGGACCGCGCCGTGCCCATGCTTCCGCTCGAACTCTCGACTGACATTTGTAGCCTGCGACCGCATGTCGATCGTCTCGTCCAGTCCTGCATCATGGAAATCGACCACCGTGGCGAGATCGTCAGCTACGAACTCTGCGAGGGCGTCATCCGCTCCGCCGAGCGCATGACCTACACCGCAGTGAACGCGGTGCTCGAAGGCGACGAAGCCCAGCGCAAGCGATACGCTCCACTCGTCCAGAACTTCGAACTCATGCGCGACCTCGCACAAATTCTCAACCGCAAGCGCGAGCGTCGCGGATCGATCGACTTCGATCTTCCCGAGCCCGTCATCGAGTTCGACGAGTTCGGGCTGATGAAGTCCATCGCGCGCTCCGAACGCAACATCGCGCACCGCCTCATCGAAGAATTCATGCTCGCCGCCAACGAGACGGTCGCGCACCATCTGGAGTCGCACCGTATCGCCAGCCTCTACCGCATCCACGAGAAGCCCGACGCCAAACGCGTCTACGACTTCGAAACCATCGCCGCTACCTTCGGATACTCCCTCGGCGTAGGAGCGCTACCAATTCATCGCGTCCAGATGAAAGCCGACCGTCGCGCTGCTTATGGCACCGGAAAGCGTGTTCGCCAAATTGAGGTTCCGCAGGAAGTCCACATCACGCCGCGCATGTACCAGAAGCTCACGGAGAAGATCGCAGGCAAGCCGGAAGAGCGAATCCTCAGCTACCTGATGCTGCGAAGTCTCAAGCAAGCACGCTACTCAGAAGAAAATCTAGGCCACTTCGCTCTGGCAGCCCCTACGTACACGCACTTCACCAGCCCAATCCGCCGCTATCCAGATCTGATCGTCCACCGAATTTTGAAAGATCTTCTCCGAAGTGGAAACGCAGTGGCCAGAAGCCCGGAGCCCGAAGCCCGAAAGCTCAGTCCGGAAGCCGAAAGCCGGAAGCCGGAAGCCGAGATTCCTTCCCCCTGGTCCAAACGCCGCGACCACAAATCCCACCGCGACGATTACTCCCCGCTCTCCGGCCCCATTCCGCTCGACGAACTCCACGAGATCGCCGAAGAATCCAGCCAATCCGAGCGCCGCGCCGACGACGCCGAGCGCGAACTCATGGAATGGAAGAAGTCGAAGTTCATGCAAGACCGCGTCGGAGAAGACTTCGACGGCCTCATCACCAGCGTCACCAAGTTCGGATTTTTTGTCGAACTCACCGATCTCTTCGTCGAAGGACTCGTCCCGATGAACACGCTCATCGACGACCGCTACACCTACCACGAAAACACGCGCGAGATCATCGGACAGCACTCGCGCAAAACCTACCGCATCGGCGACCGCCTACGCGTGATCGTCGACCGCATCGACCCGGTCGAAAAGAAAATCAACTTCGCCGTGCTGGAAGAAGAACGACCGAAACTGCCAAAGCGCCGCAAGAGAAAATGATCGTTAGATATTGTCATCCTGAGGACCGCGTTTTTTTTGGCGTCCGAAGGACCTATGCAACTTTTCGGCCCAAAACTCGCCAGATCCAGAATCTTGTCAAGCCCCGCAAAGCTCCTGATTTCCCGCAACCCATTCTGCCGACTGGAAATATATTTCCCGAAATCGTGTTACAAGTTCCCCCTCCGGCTTGAGATAATAAATATAGAGAGTAAAAAGAAGCGCGGCCTGTCCCGGCCGCGTTTTTTGTTGCCTCCACTCTCCGAGAATCACCCTTGAAATCAGCTGGTATGTTGATCCGCCACGCAAAGGCGCGCGGCGAGTGGGCCGAACTGCGCTTTATGACGAACCGCCCCAGCCGCGAAGCGGCGAAAAAATGCAGCCCACGACGCAAGTCGTGGGAAGGAAGAAGGGGAAGGAGCCAAGCCCCAAGGGGGCGAAGGAAACCAATACGTGCCACGGTTGTGTTCTGCGCGATCCAATACGCCTGCGGGCGTCGAATGCCGTGATCTGTTTCACCTCCTAATCGCATAGACCTTTTCGAGTAAGAGTACTGGATAGGCAAGTTATTGCATCTTGACAACGTTTGGGATGACTGGGACACTTCTGCGTCCCAGAACTGATTGCCTGCGGTTCCCCCCGCCGCAATCGATGGAACGATAGATCGGCGCCGCCTTCACAAGTGGCGGGGAGGAAACATGCGCACTCGTCTGGAACCCAGGTACTCGTCTGTCATCGTGCTGTTAGCCACTTTTCTTTCCTCTCTGGCTTGGGCAGGAACCACGATCCGCGTGCCGGCGGACCAACCGACGATCCAGGCTGGGATCAGTGCGGCCAATAATGGCGACACGGTTCTGGTTTCCGCGGGGACTTACTACGAAAACATAAACTTTATTGGCAAGGCGATCACAGTGAAGAGTGCTCAGGGACCTGGTGTAACCATCATTGATGGTCAGCAAGCAGGCGCAGTGGTGTCGTTCATCAGCGGCGAAACCAGTTCTTCGGTGATAAGCGGCTTCACGATTCGAAACGGATCGTTTGGCGGCGTGAACACATTCAATGCAAGCCCAATCATCTCTGGCAACGTCATCACGGAAAATTGCAGCGACCAAGGTGGAGTGCAAACGGACCAAGGCGCTCCACTGATTGAAGGCAATCTGATAAGCGGAAATCTCGTTGGCCCGCTCTGCAGCGGGTATTTTTTTGCAGCCGTTTCCAGCACATACGACAGCGGTACACAGATCAAGGGCAATTTGATTGTGGGCAACGGTGGTGGCGGCATTTACCTGATATCGGGTGGAACTCCGATTATTCAGCAAAATTCGATTTTGGAAAACTTCGGGCCCGGAGTGAATCTGCTGAACAGCGGTACGGTAATCACGCAAAACCTGATCACCGCGAATCAGGGTGTCGGCATTACTGGCCTTGGGGGATCGACGCAGGTTCTGAATAACACGATCGTTAGCAACGGGCCGGGAGGTTGCTGCTCTGCTTCTGAAGTGTATGTTGCGGACATGTCCAGCCAGATGACGATGAAGAACAATCTGCTGATCGGAACGGCGGGAGTGTCTGCTCTGTACTGCCAAAGTTACGAATCGTCTCCCGTGTTCACCAGCAACGACGTTTTCGTCAACGGCGCTGAGGCATATGGCGGTATGTGCCCGGATATGACCGGCACCGGTGGGAACATCTCCGCTGATCCTCTGTTCGTGGATATGTTGAGCAGTAACTATCACATTCAATCGGCGTCGCCGGCCGTGAACGCGGGGGACAACTCCGCTACCGGCCTTCCCGCGCATGACTTTGATGGAGATCCGAGATTTGTGGGTCAGGCTGTCGACATTGGCGTGGATGAATACAGAATTCCCACGACGCTAAGTCTGTCTTCATATGCAATTCATTATGCGTCGCAGCAAGTCGGCACGAGTAGCGCTCCGGTCACGGTGACGCTGACGAACGGTTCGAAGAATGGGGTCACCATAACGCTCATCGCGACCGGATCGAACTTCTCGCAGACAAATAACTGCGGGTCAGCACTGGCGGGAGGGGCCAGTTGCAAAATCAGCGTCGTTTTCTCGCCCACGATCGGAGGCGCGATCAATAGCGCTCTTGGAGTTTTCACCAGCGCGACCGTGAACCCGCAGGCAGTGACTCTTAACGGATTTGGACTTGCGCCCGCGGTGACGCTAAGCAATCAAAGCATGTATTTCTATGGGCAAGTCGTGGGAACGGTAGGGACGCAGACTTCGACGCTGACGAACTCCGGTCTGGCTCCGCTTTCGATCAGCAGTTTCTCGGTTACGGGGGCTACTGATTTCAGTCAGAGCAACAATTGTCCTGTCGCGCCCGCTACGTTGGCGTCAGGGGCGTCATGCATCGTCACCGTCGCGTATGCGCCCACGATCCTTACAAATTATGAAACCGCTTCGGTTTTGATCAACGACAGTGCGATTCCCAGTCCACAGAACCTATTTCTGACTGGCTCAACTGTCAGCGCCGGGAATCCGGTGCTCTCGCCCAACTCGCTCACTTTTCCGACAACACTGATTGGGCAGACCAGTTCCCCGCAAACCGTAACGCTGACGAATACCGGGACTGGGCGTCTCGGGATCGAAAACATTTTTACTTACGGGGATTTTCTGGAGACCAATAACTGTCCGGCGAGTTTGGGCGTGAATGCCAGTTGTACAGTGGTTGCGTCCTACGCGCCTACAGCTGTGGGTACAGAATACGGAGGCTTAGAGGTCCTTACCGACAGTGCTGTTTTCATCGTGCAGGCCACCTTTACGGGAACCGGTGAGGCTCCAGTGCCGACCATAACATCGCTTTCACAGAGTAGCGTTCCCACGGGGTCGTCGGACACGCAGATCACGATTACTGGGACAGGCTTCGTAAACGGCTCACAGGTGCTCTGGAATGGCAACGCGCTCACGAATTGCTGCGTCTGGTTTCTCGGAAATACACAATTAATGGTCACCATCCCAGCAGGTAACCTCAGCACACCGGGAACGTACCAGGTCAGCGTGTTAACGCGATCGCCCGGAGGAGGTACTTCGAATAGCGTACCGTTTACGGTGTACACCCCGGTCAACTACGCGTCGCAATCGACGACCTATAATTACCGCGCATTTGCCGGCACAAACCTGAATTTCAATTCTATGTACCAAGGCGCTCAGCTAACCTCTCCTTTCCCAATTCAGTTCGGTGGGGGAAGCTACACCAATCTTACGGTCGGGCCGGGAGGGATGATCTCGTTCAACGGGTTCTTCAGCCCTTATAACGACGTGATCCCGACATCTCAAACGCCGCTGTTAGTCGCGCCGATGTGGATGCCCCTTTATGGCATAGGGACAGGAACCGACAACAACGTGTTCTGGGAGGTAACCGGCACAACTCCCAATCGGCAACTCGTCATCGAGTGGCGAGACCTGGGGATTTGCTGCGAAACGACAAATACGGTGCGTTTCGAAGTCGTCTTTTTCGAGGGCAGCGGAAATGTCGTGTTCAATTATGCCGATACAGTTTTCGGGGGCTCCTCTTCCGGCTCGGATAATGGAGCTCAGGCCAGTGTGGGAATGCAGGTTGCCCCTGGCCAAGGTACTCAGTTCAGCTATTATCAGCCGGCCCTCTCCAGCAAGTCTGCGATTTTGTGGTATCCAAACGCTCCGTCCGCGAATCTCTCGACGAGCAGCATCAGCTTCGGATATCACCAGGTGGGTACGCCGAGTGTGGCGCAGGTTGTGACATTGACGAATGGTGCGCTAGTGCCGCTCAACATCTCAAGCATGAGTATCGATAATCCAGATTTCACGGAGACGAGCAACTGCGGAACGACTCTCGGGTCGCATAAGAGCTGCACGATTAAGTTGTTCTTCAACCCTAGCCAGCCGACGAATGAAACTGGCACGTTGACGATTAGCGATAACGCGACGAACTCTCCTCAAACGGTGGCGTTGTCTGGGACTGGGACTGTGACGGGAGTGACCGTGTTCCCGATCCTGGTGAACTTTGGAAGCGTCGCGGTGAACTCGACGGCGAGCGCTCCGGCGACGCTGGCAAATGGGACGAATCAGCCGCTGACAATTCAGCAGATCGTGGCGACTCCTTCGGTTTTCACGGACACCAGCAATTGCGGCGCGTCTGTTGCTCCGGGGCAGGCATGCACGGTAGCGGTAAGCTTCACACCAACGCAGCAGGGGTCGGTGCAGGGGATACTATCGATGGGATTGAACCGAAAGGCCGTGAAACCGGTGTCGAAATTGGTGGGGGCGGGAAAGTGAGGGCTTATATCCACTAGTTTGGAAGCAGATTCCTCGCGCGATACTTCCGTGCTTCGAAGCTTCGAAATGACATAGGGTAGTGCCCGTCGACCGTGGCGGTAATCCTCCCAGTAAACAATTGTGGGAAAAAATCGATTAGGGCTTGCACTTTTTACGTGGGATTGATATAAACAATGAACCGAGAGCATTTGTGTGGCTGGCTGGGCGCATTTCTGCAACTCTCGTGCGCGTCCGGCATCTAATTTTTAACAGGGATTGGATCCCTGAATCGCCCCGGCCACGGGGCTTGATTCGGAAACACCGAGTAGGCTTCCGAAGGGTACCTTCAAGGCAAGGACCTCCAAAGTTTTAGTTCTTTTCTCAATTTTCTGTCTTCCGCCCTCGCATGGCTCAAAAAGCCCTAGGAGCTGAAATTGTTGCTCTGCGAAACGGAAGGCTATACCGTTGCGCGTGTCCGCAGGGACTAAAGTCACTTACGCAACCTCGCTTCCTTTGTGGAAAACAGGTGCAAAAGCTGTGCAGGGGTTGCGTTGACTGATGTTTGCGCAGACGGTATTGTTAAAAGGTTTCGAGGACGGTCGGATTCGCACTAGATGCGGTTCTGGCTGGACTGAATACGCGCCGCTCAGGCGGAGTGTGGTTCGGTCTTTGAAAATTCGGTTGAACGTGCCAGTCGTGAGAGAACGAATTCGGGCATAAGTCCGAAGCGATCTCACAAGATAGGCCACTCGGTTCTCGCTGATTTCAGTCAGCAATGAGGACGCGAAGTGGTCGCCAACGCATCCTTTTCGAGCGATGGAGTTGGCAGCCTACCTTCTACCCGTCGGTAGGCGAACAGGTTTCAAACGAGAGTTTGATCCTGGCTCAGAATCAACGCTGGCGGCGTGCCTAACACATGCAAGTCGAACGAGAA
>Ga0335082_10009640_pt1 | contig 10482 bp, 8 predicted proteins | sample Lox_Sample_41_FD_206718 | JGI IMG/M metagenome (GOLD analysis project Ga0335082, IMG submission 206718) | Soil microbial communities from Loxahatchee National Wildlife Refuge, Florida, United States - Lox_Sample_4.1 | ecosystem: Environmental > Terrestrial > Soil > Wetlands | place: USA: Florida...
AAGATCAGGGCGATGGAGGCCGCCGGCGTGCTGATGGCGCCCTCGCCGGCCGAGCTCGGGACCACACTGCAGGCCGCGCTGCAGCGCGGCCGTCGCTAGGAAGAAGGAACGGAACGGACATGGCCACTGAGCGCACCCTCTCCATCATCAAGCCCGACGGACTGGAGAAGGGGATCATCGGGAAGATCGTGACCCGCTTCGAGGAGAAGGGCCTCAAGCCGGTGGCGATGCGGATGCAGCACCTGTCCACGCGTGAGGCCGAGGGCTTCTACGCGGTCCACAAGGCGCGCCCCTTCTTCAGAGATCTCGTGGTCTTCATGACCTCCGGGCCGGTCGTCCTGATGGTGCTCGAGGGAGAGAACGCCATCGCCAGGAACCGGGAGGTCATGGGCGCCACCAACCCGGCGAACGCCGCCCCCGGAACCATCCGGAAGGACTTCGCCACCGACGTGGAGAAGAACACCGTCCACGGATCGGACAGCCCGGAGAACGCGAAGATCGAGATCGCCTACTTCTTCCGGGAGACGGAAGTCACCCCGTATCCGTCGAAGCGGTAGGCGGCTGCGCGCAGCGCGGCTGGGCGCACCCCTCGGGCGACTCCGGCTCTGGACCGCCCTCAGCCCGCCTCGACCGACACGCCGAACCTGTCCCGGAACCCTCGCGCCCCCTCCACGGTCACCCGGAGCGCACGCGTCCCCGGCTTCCGGCGCAGCCACCCGAGCTCCAGGAGACCCTTCGCCAGCCCGACCCCCAGCGGCCCGGCCAGGTGATCCCTCCGCTCCGTCCAGTCGAGGCAGCCGCGGCCCTCCAGCAGGCCGTCGTCCTCGAGGAGACCGAGGGACACACCGGTGCGGCGCCCGGCGGGCGTGAGGACGTAGCGTGTCCCCTCCCGGCGCAGGAGACGCCGCCCCAGCAGGCCATCGACGAGCCCCACCCCGAGCTCCCCCGCGAGGTGTCGGTAGCAGGTGCGCGCGCGGCGGAACGCCGTCTCGGCCGGATCCACCCCGGGCGCCCGCTCCGGCCGGGTGGTCAGCAGCGACAGGCTCTCGAACGCCCGGGCGACGGCGTCGCTCGCCAGGCGGTGGTAGCGGTGCCGGCCCTGCCGCTCGACGCGGAGCAGGCCGCCCCGGGTGAGCCGGGCGAGGTGCGCGCTCCCCGTCGAGGGGGACACCCGGGCGATGCGGGCCAGCTCGGTGGCCGGCCGCGCCTGCCCGTCCATGAGCGCGGAGATCATCGAGACCCGGGCAGGCTCGGCGAGCAGAGAGGCCACCGAGGCGATGTCGAGGCGACTGGCCGGACGGAGGTCGTCCATCCCGGCAAGGTTAGCGTCACCCGCCCGGGGAAGCTTCGGCGTCCGGCGAAACGTGCCTAGCTCTTGAGATCGACCAGCCGGCCCCGCTCGCCGATCCAGCGCTTCCGCTCGAAGGCGGACCGGTTCTTGTTGGCGACGATCTGGAAGGCGGTCGACCCGCCGCGCTCGGCGATCACCACGCTCCAGGCGAGGAACACCTCCCACAGACGGAACCAGCGCTCGCCGTAGGCCTTCACCACCGCCTCCCGGTTGCGCAGCCAGTTGCGGTACCAGCGGTCGATCGTCAACGAGTAGTGGATCCCGATGTTCTCCACGCTGTGGATCTCGAACCCCGCCTTCTCGAGATTCTTGCAGACGAAGCTCAGCGGCATCGAGGCGTCGGCGCCGGGGAAGACGTACCTCGACATGAACATGCCCCAGGTGAAGTCCTCGGGGGTCCAGTTGCGGCGGAGACCGGCGATCTGGAGGAAGAGGATGCCGTCGTCCTCGAGCATCTCGTTGAGCTGGCGCATGAACTTCTGGAACTTCCGGATGCCCACGTGCTCGGCCATCTCCAGGACGGTGATCTTGTTCCACTTCTCACGGGGGATGTCCCGGTAGTCCATGGTCAGGATGCGGGCCCTGCCCTGGAGCCCCTTCTTCGCGATGCGGTCCGTCCCGAACTCGGCCTGCCGCGCCGCGAGCGTCACCCCGGTCGTGTGCGCGCCGTGCTTCTCGGCCATGTGGGCGACGAGCGTTCCCCAGCCACAGCCGATGTCCAGGAGGCGCTCGCCTGGCTTGAGCTGGATCTTCTGCGCCACCACCTCGAGCTTCCGGACCTGGGCCTCCTCCAGCGAATCGGTGGGGCTGGAGAAGAACGCCGAGGTGTAGATCATGATGTCGTCGAGGAAGGCGTGGAAGAAGTCGTTGCCGCGGTCGTAGTGCCCGGTCACCGTCTTCCGATCGGCCTCGCGCGTGTGCACCAGGACCGAGGGGATGAACCCGCCGACGATGAACTTCACCTGGTCCCAGGTGAGCCGGTAGTTGAGGACGTCCTCCTTCCGCCGGAAGAAGGCCTGCAGATCGCCGTCGACCTGGATCTCGCCGCGGACGTAACGCTCCACGAAGGCGGCCATGGGGAGCTTCTTCCCGGGGGGAAGCGCGAGATCGATCGTGGGGGCGGTGGCAGGCTGCAGGGCAGTCGTCATGAAGACTCCGGAAAAGCTGGGAAGTATTGCGAGAGCGGCCGCCGGACGGGCGGCCGCGAGAACGGAATTGCGCAGACTAGCAGTGTCCAGCCCCGGACGTTGTCGAAATTCGACCGTCCGCGTCTGGCTCAGAACGAGATCAGCAGGATGGGAGCGATGGTCCAGCCCTCGAATCCGGTGTCGACGATGGCGTCGTACCGCACCGACAGACCGAGAGCGAAAGACGGGCTGAAGAAGAGCATGAACCCGCCCCCCGCCCGGACCGCGAGCCCCCCCGTGGAGTGGTTCGCCGGCCCGTCCACGTGACCGTAGCCGAGAGCGAACTCGGCGAAAGGCCCGAAGATGCCGATGGGCATGGTGGCCCGCACGCCGCCGAGCCCCGAGTAGACCGTCCAGTCGTGGCTCCAGTCGCCCTGGAAGGCGAGGGTGGGCGCGAGGATGATCGGCCCGAGGTCGAACCCGTAGGCGCCCTCCACCCCGAGTGCAAATCCTGCGCTCCCGTTCGCGGGGATGAAGACGCCGGGGGCGATGGTGAGCCGAGGGCCGACCGAGTAGCGCCGGACCAGGCTCTCCTCCTGCGCCGCCGCCGGGGTCGCCAGCACGATCAGGAAGAGCGGAGCGGCAGCCAGGGCGCCCGGTCGCATCGACGCCCGAGCCTGCCCCGCTCGCCGGCCCGCGGCAATTGGAACGTTGAACCCGGGGGGTGCGCCGGGCCAGAGTGCCCGGGTGATGGACCCCGTGGCCCTGTTCATCCCCTGCTACGTGGACCAGTTCTACCCGGCGGTGGGCCTGGCGACCGCCCGTGTCCTGGAGCGTCTGGGAGTCAAGGTCGTCTACCCCGAGGCGCAGACCTGCTGCGGGCAACCGATGGCGAACGCCGGCGCCGCCCGGGATGCCGCCCCGGTGGCCCGGCACCACCTGGACGTCTTCTCTCCCCACGCCCAGGTGGTCTGCCCATCGGGGAGCTGCACCGCCATGGTGCGCCACCACTACGCGGACATCCTGCCCGGCGATGCCCGGGTCCAGGCCGTGGGGGGCCGAACCTTCGAGCTGTGCGAGTTCCTCACCGACGTCCTGAAGGTCACCCGGCTCGACGGCAGCTTTCCTCGCAAGGTGGGCCTCCACCAGAGCTGCCACGGGCTGCGCGAGCTCGGGCTCGGGACGTCGAGCGAGCGGATGGTCGAGCCCTGGAACAAGGTCCGCTCCCTCCTCTCCTCTCTCCGAGGCATCCAGCTGGTCGAGCTCTCCCGGCCGGACGAGTGCTGCGGCTTCGGTGGCCTGTTCTCGGTCGACGAGCCAGAGGTCTCCGGGGCCACTGGACGGGACCGGCTCGCCGATCACACCCGGGCGGGCGCCGAGGTGGTCACCGCGGTGGACATGTCCTGCCTGATGCACCTGGAGGGCCTGGCCCGCCGAGCGGGCTCCGGGCTGCAGTTCCTCCACGTCGCCCAGCTCCTCGACCTGGCGATGGCAGCCCCCGGCGTGTCGGCGCCAGCCACCGCCTGAGCCGCGGCCGCCGCGCTCACCGGCGGCGCAGCCGGTGCGGCCAGGGCAGGGGCTTCGGACAGTCGCAGCGCACCGCCCGGGGACATCGCCAGGGGAGCCGCCCCACCGGCTGGCCGGCGCAGATCCGCCCGCACTGCTGGAACTCCCCCGGACAGGGGTGAACCAGGGGCTCGGCCATCAGCGTCGCGACGACCCCGACGGACAGCACCAGCAGACTGGCGAGCAGGGCGATCCTGGCGTTGCGGCTCACGGGAGTGTCCCGAAGATACGTCCGCACGATCCCGTTGCACCCGGGCTCCGGCCGGGCTGAACTTCCGGGCCACTGGCATGAACGCCCACGCCCGAGCCGCATCGGTGCTGGTCCGCGACGACGCTCGCCTTCACTGGCATGACGCCGCGGTCTGGAACATGCGCACCAAGCGGGACCGTGCGGCGAGCGCGGTCCCCGACTGGGAGGCGCTCCGCGACCTCGCCTCCCGCATCAAGCTCCACACCCTCTCCCGGCTGCCCGAGTACCTCGAGGAGTTCGAGCGGAAGGCGCTGGCGCTGGGCGCCGAGGTGCACTGGGCTGCCGATGCCGGGGAGCACAACGCCATCGTGCTCGATCTCCTCCGTCGCCGCGGGGTCACCCGGCTGGTGAAGAGCAAGTCGATGCTCACCGAGGAGTGCCACCTCAACGAGGTCCTCGAGGGCGCCGGCATCGAGGTGATCGACACCGACCTCGGCGAGCGCATCGTCCAGCTGGCGCACGAGCCTCCGAGCCACATCGTGATGCCCGCCATCCACAAGAAGCGCGAGGAGATCGGCGAGCTCTTCCATCGCACGCTCCACACGCCCGAGGGGCTGTCCGACCCCAAGCAGCTCACCGAGGCGGCGCGGCAGCACCTCCGGGAGAAGTTCCTCGCCGGGCAGGCCGGCCTCACCGGGGTCAACTTCGCCATCGCCAGCACGGGCGGGTTCGTCGTCTGCACCAACGAGGGGAACGCCGACCTCGGCGTCTCGCTCCCTCCCATCCACATCGCCTCGATGGGGGTGGAGAAGCTCCTGCCCCGGGCCAGCGACCTGGGGGTGTTCCTCCGGCTCCTGGCCCGAAGCGCCACGGGACAGCCGATCACCACCTACACCTCGCACTTCCACGGTCCGCGCCCCGGCGGCGAGCTCCACCTCGTCCTGGTGGACAACGGGCGGAGCGCGCTGCTGGCCAGCGAGACCCACCGGCGGGCCCTCTGCTGCATCCGCTGTGGTGCCTGCATGAACACCTGCCCGGTCTACCGGCGGAGCGGCGGCCACAGCTACGGAACGACCGTGCCCGGGCCGATCGGGTCCGTCCTCTCGCCGGCAGCGGACGCGGTGCGGAACGCCTCGCTCCCCTACGCCTCGAGCCTCTGCGGGTCGTGCTCCGAGGTCTGCCCGGTGAAGATCGACCTGCACAGCCAGCTGCTCGCCTGGCGACGGGAGCTGGCCGCCCGCGGACTCATGCCCGCGGCGAAGCGGTACGGCGTCCGGGTGGCCAGCGTCGTCCTCAGCCGCCCCTGGCTCTACCGGCTCGCCGGGGCCCTGGTCCGGACCGTGGGACGCTGGCTGCCCGCCGGCCTGCTCCGCGCGCTCTCCGGAGGGTGGGGCCGCGAGCGCGAGCTGCCGCCCCTGCCGGCCCGCAGCTTCCGCGAGGAGTGGAGGAACCGTGCGATCTAGCCGCGAACGGATCCTCGAGCGCCTCCGGCAGGCGCAGCCGCCGCCGGTGCCGCTGCCCGACGTCCCGTCCTCGCCGCTCAGGTTCGAGGACCTGCCGGCGCGCTTCGCCCGGAGCAGCACCGAGGTGGGGGGAAGCTGCCTCCGCGTCGGCAGCATGGAGGAGGCAGCGGCGGCCGTCCGGGACCTGCCGGTCGCGCGCGAGGCGAGGCAGATCGTCTCGCTCGTCGCGGAGGTGCTGCCCGGCAATGTCTCGCTGGACTCGGTCGACGACCCCCACGGGCTCGCCGGCGTGGACCTGGCGGTCGTTCCCGGCGAGTTCGGGGTGGCGGAGAACGGCGCGGTGTGGCTCACCGACCGGGTGCTGCAGCAGCGGCGGGCCGTGCTCTTTCTCACCCAGCACCTGATCCTGGTCGTTCCGGCGACCGAGCTGGTCCACACCCTTCACGAGGCGTATGCCCGCCTCCGGCTGGGCGCGCGGCAGTTCGGCCTGTTCATCTCCGGTCCCTCGAAGACCGCCGACATCGAGCAGGCGCTGGTCATCGGTGCGCACGGTCCGCGGTCGAGCACGGTGGTGCTGGTCGGCTGAGCGAACGGATGAAGACCACCCGCCTGGAGGCCTTCAGCGACGGCGTCCTGGCGATCATCATCACCATCATGGTGCTGGAGCTGAAGGTCCCGCGGGGGCACGACCTCGCCGCTCTCCGCCCACTCGTTCCCCTCTTCCTCAGCTACCTCCTGAGCTTCGTCTACGTCGGCATCTACTGGAACAACCACCATCACCTCTTCCATGCGACGAGGGAGATCTCCGGCAGCGTGATGTGGGCCAACCTGGTGCTGCTCTTCTTCCTCTCCCTGATCCCGGTGGTGACCGCCTGGGTGGGCGAGCACTCCCAGGCGCCCTGGCCCGCGGCGCTCTACGGGATGGTGCTGTTCCTGGCCGGCAGCTCCTACGCCATCCTCGAGCGGGCGATCATCGCCCACGAGGGCGCACGCTCCGAGCTGGCGCGCGCCGTGGGGGGCGGGTGGAAGGAGAAGCTCTCCCCGCTGGGGTACGTGGCGGGGATCGGCCTGGCCTTCGTTCGTCCCTGGCTGGCCGACCTGGTGTACGCCGCGGTCGCCGCGGTGTGGCTGGTCCCCGACCCGCGTATCGAGAAGCGGCTGCGCAGCTGAACGCCCTGGCCCGGCGGCTGCACCCCGCGCCGTCCGCGCTTCGTCACCCCGGCAAGGTGGCCGGCGGCGCAGAATGAGCCCGGGGCATGCAGCACCACCCGCTCCGGGGGAGGACTCCAGTCATGAGGGCTGCATCGACCCGACTCGCCTGCGCCGCCGCGCTGGCAGCCGTGGCGCTCACCGGTTGCAAGGGCAAGCCGGCCGCCCAGAAGCAGGCGCCGCTCGAGCCGCTCCCGGCGCCGCCCGCCCTGGCCATCGCGCCCGAGGCGCTCCCCACCGCCGGACTCACCGTCGTGGCCTCCCGGCCGCACGAGGTGGTGGGAGCGGACGCACGCCCCACCATCACCTTCTCCCGACCGGTCATCCCCCTGATGTCGGTCGAGGAGCAGCGCGCGCTGCCGGCGCCTGCCACCCTCACCCCGGCAGTGGAAGGGGAGTGGCGGTGGATCGGCTCGGCGAGCGTCGAGTTCGTCCCGAAGGCGCCGCTGCCGTTCGCCACCCGGTACACCGTCACGGTGCCCGCGGGCCTGAAGGCCGTCGACGGGTCGGTGCTGCGCGAGGCCTTCAGCTGGAGCTTCGATACCCCGCGGCCGGCGGTGCAGTCCGTCCACCCGCAGCCGGGCTGGGTCTGGCTCCGCCCGAGCACCGAGCTCACCCTGGTCCTCAACCAGGCGGTCCTGGATCTGCCGCAGGCGATCCAGCTGCGGGTGGGCCCGGAGGGGACCGTCTGGCCGATCACCGTGACCGAGCAACCCGCGCCTCCGGCCGCCGAGGAGGTGGAGCGACCGGGCCGGCCGCTCATCGCCAGCCGCCGGACCCAGTTCACCGTCGCTCCCGCCAAGCCACTTCCCCTCGGGACCCAGGTGGAGCTGGTGATCGCTCCCACCCTCCGCGCCAAGGAGGGTCCCCTGACCATGGACCTGGAGTTCCGGGCGCGGTTCCGGACCTACGGACCGGCCCGGATCGAGGGGGTGCGGGTCTGCCTGGGAGGCTCCGAGTGCCCCTTCGGCCCGATGGTGATCGCGAGCACCAACCCCCTCGATCTCAAGTCGCTCAGGGCCCATCTCACCCTCCAGCCCCGGGTGGAGCTCGACTGGGACCACGCCGTCAGCCGTGACCCCTACGGGACCCGCCCGGCGCCGCTCACGGTCGTCTCCGGGAGGTTCCGGCCCGGCACGACGTACACCGTCTCCATCGCCTCGGGCGTCACCGACGTGTTCGGGCAAACCACGCCGCCGGCCGAGGGCCAGTTCCGCACCAGCGACCTCGCTCCCGAGTACGAGGTGGGCCCAGACATCGCCCTGCTCGAGGCCAAGGGAGACGGCTCGCTCCCGGTCCGCTTCACCAACATCGCCGCGCTCGACCTGCAGCTCTGGCCGCTCTCGCCCGCGGAGATGGCCCGCTTCCTCGGGAGCAGCCGGAGGGCCTCGTCCGTTCCCGCGGGCCAGCCGCTCACCAGCACCGTGGCCCTCGGGGGCACCCACAACGTTCCGGGCACCCGGCCGCTCCAGATGCGCGAGCTGCTCGCGGGAAAGGGCACCGGTCTCTTCCACCTGGCGACCACGGCCCCGGAGATCCGGCGCGACTGGCAGCGGATCCAGCACGTCACCGGGCAGATCACCGACCTCGCCGTCCACACCAAGCTCGGTGCGACCTCGGGGGTGGTCTGGGTGACCCGCGTCTCCGACGGGACGGTGGTCCCGGGTGCTGCGCTGAGCCTCTACGACGCAGACGGAGCGCTGAAGTGGCAGGGGAAGAGCGACGGCGACGGGCTGTCCAAGGTTCCGGGGCTGGCGACGCTCCTCGGCGTGCGGGGCGAAGGGCGACGGCGCGGGGGAGGCGCCGGGCCCGGCTTCGCGCTGGTCGCGGCCTCGCTCGACGGTGACACCGGGGTCACCCTCGCCGACTGGTCGGGGGCCTTCGCCCCCTGGTCGTTCGGGGTCGAGGCCGCGTGGGACGGGAAGGCGCCGCAATCGGTGGGGTTCGCCACCGCCGAGCGGGGGATCTACCGGCCGGGTGACACGGTGCTGATCAAGGGCATGCTCCGCTACCGGCGCCTGGGCGTGCTCGCCACTCCCCAGCCCGGGACCGAGGCCGAGGTCACCGTCGGCGACTCGCACGGCAAGCAGATCTTCGCCCGGAGCGTCGCCCTCTCCGACTTCGGCACCTTCTCCGCCGAGGTGCCCATCGATCCCGAGTCCTCGCTGGGTTCCTACTCCATCCAGGCGCGCGCCCAGCTCCCCTCGGGGCAGATCTCCACCGGCGGCGGCTTCCGGGTCGAGGAGTACCGGCCGCCCCAGTTCAAGGTGGACGTGACCGCGCCCTCCACCGAGCTGCTGGCCGGACAGTCGATCCAGGCACGGGTCCTCGCCCGGTACCTGTTCGGCGGCGCCATGCCGGGGGCCGCCGTCCGGTGGACCGCCACCCGCTCCACCGACGACTTCCAGCCCCCGGACAACCCCGGGTTCGCCTTCGGGGTCGCGACCTGGGACTGGAGCGACGAGAGCCCCGCGCCCAGCACCGAGATCATCGCGGCCGGGGAGGGCAAGGCCGACGCCCAGGGCGGGCTCGAGATCGGCGCCGGGCAGGCGGAGGCGCCGGGCGGCCGCTCCGCCCTCGTCACGGTGGAGGCCGAGGTCACCGACGTCAACCGGCAGCGCATCGCCAACCGCACCTCGCTCCACGTCCATCCCGGCGCGCTCTATGCCGGGGTCCGGACCCGGAGCACCGAGGGGTTCGCCGAGGTGGGCAAGCCGGCCTCGGTCGAGGTGGTGGCCGCCGCGCCCGACGGGAAGCGCCAGCGGGCGCAGGTGCAGGTCACGGTGCTCCGGCGAGACTGGAAGTTCGTCCGCAAGAAGACCGCCGGGGATCGCTGGGAGACGCTCAGCGAGCCAGTCGAGGAGACCGTCGCGACCTGCGCGGTGAAGACCGACCAGGTCCCCGGAGCCTGCACCTTCACCCCGAAGGCCCCGGGCCTGCACGTCGTCCAGGCCGCGGTGACCGACGGGCAGAAGCGCACCCAGACCACCCGGAGCTCGCTCTACGTCGTCGGCGAGGGCTGGGTGTCCTGGCAGCGCAACGACTCGGACCGCATCGACCTGGTCAGCGACAAGTCGGTCTACGACGTGGGAGAGACGGCGAGGATCCTGGTCAAGAGCCCGTTCCCGAGCGCCGAGGCGGTGCTCACCGTGGAGCGAGAGGGGGTCAGCTCCGCCCGGCACGTCAAGCTGAAGGGTGCGGCCACCACCCTCGAGGTCCCGGTGGGGGAGGCCGGCATCCCCGACGTCTACGTGGGCGTGGTGCTGGTGCGCGGCCGCGTTCCGCAGGCCGACGGCCCGGAGGCCGGAGAGGACCCCGGACGGCCGCAGGTCCGGGTCGGTTACGCCAAGCTGAAGGTGGAGAGGAAGAGCAAGCGCCTCTCGGTCGAGGTCACCCCCGAGCGGCAGCAGTACCGTCCCCGGGAGAAGGTGAAGCTCGCGCTCCGCACCGCCGACTGGAAGGGAGCTCCGGTCTCCGCCGAGGTCGCCCTCTGGGCGGTGGACGAGGGCGTGCTCCGCCTGACCGACTACCAGCCTCCCGATCCGCTCGAGGCGCTGCAGCCGGAGCGGGGCCTGT
>Ga0335082_10009641_pt1 | contig 10480 bp, 11 predicted proteins | sample Lox_Sample_41_FD_206718 | JGI IMG/M metagenome (GOLD analysis project Ga0335082, IMG submission 206718) | Soil microbial communities from Loxahatchee National Wildlife Refuge, Florida, United States - Lox_Sample_4.1 | ecosystem: Environmental > Terrestrial > Soil > Wetlands | place: USA...
CGGCCATGAGAGGTTCCAACCCTGCTCCCTTCCCCCTTCCCCCTTCCCGATAAAACGTCTCCGCGACGATCTGCACGACTCGCGTCGCGTCGCTCCGGCCGGCGACGTAATCCGTCAGTGCGGCCCTAACGGGAGAAGACATGCGGAAACACCCGCATCACGTCGTTGCGCAAGGCGAGGAGCATGATCCCGAGCAGCACGACGAATCCGAGCTGAGTGAGCCGCGCCCGAAGTTGAATCGACAGGGGCCGGCGGAGCAGCGCCTCGGCGAGCAGGAACACCAGCTGACCGCCGTCCAGGATCGGAATGGGAAGCAGGTTCAACACGGCAAGGTTAATGGATAGGAACGCCATGAACCCCAGGAAGAATCCCAGCCCCACGCGGGCCGCCTGACCTGAAACCTGGCCGATCGTGAGCGGGCCGCCCAAATCCTGAACCTTCGGCCGCCGCAGGAACTGCACGATCAGCCCGACCTTGGACATCGTCTCCCGCCACCCCAGTCGGATCGCGCCGAACGCCGTGGGGGCCTTGAGGACCGGATGCTCGGCCACAACTCCCACCAACCCGTACGTCCGCAGCTGCTTCGTTTCGGGATCGATTTCCGTGCGCCGCTCGGGGGTGACGGAGAGGGTGATCGGGCTTCCGGCGCGCTCCACCATGATCGCCACCGGTTCACCGGGGCGGCGTTTCACGGCGAGCGCGAAGTCGTTCCAGGAGCGGACCGTGTCGCGATCGACTTTCAGGATCCGGTCGTTCGGCTTCAGACCCGCGCGGTCGCCCGCGCCCCCCGGCTGCACTTCGGCAACGACGGGAGGCAGATAGACGTTGAGACTGCGCGCCAGCGCCAGCCGGCCGACGGAATCGTTGGCCGGCAGCTCGAACACGAGCGGGTCCGGCCGCCCTTCCACGCTGACGCGCACCGGGCCGGGCGTCGTCACGAGCTTCTCCAGCAGCTCGCCCCACGTCACGACCGAATCATCGTTCACCGCCACGATGCGATCGCCGCGGTGCAGCGTTCCGAGTACGGCCGCAGCGGCCGGCAGCTCGCTCGTCTGCACGCTGTCGACCCGTGTCGTAGCGAGCCGATCGGGTTCCAACGCGCCCCCGTACGCCAGGGCTGAGTAGACCACGAATGCGAAGATGAAATTCGCCGTGACGCCGGCAATGATTACGATGATGCGCTTCCAGACGGGCTTCCGATCAAAGGCGCGTTCCGGATCGATGGGCACGGCCGTCTTGCCGCCTTCGAGCTCGCCGGCCAGGCCCTCCTCCTCCATCCCCGCCATCTTCACGTAGCCGCCCACCGGCAGCCAGGAGATCGCGTACTCGGTTTCCCCCCGCTGGAAACTGACGAGGGGCCTGCCAAACCCGAGCGAAAACCGGATCACCTGGATCCCCATCGCTTTGGCCGCCAAGAAATGCCCCGCTTCGTGCACGAAGATGAGCACGCCGAGCACGACGATCAGGGCGCCCAACGTCAGCAGCATGCGGCCTCGCGGGTGAGCCGGCGGGCGTGGCGATCGGCGGCGAGGACATCCTCGAGCGAGCGGATGGCGGTGGGAGAACAGCGCTCGACGACGGTTTCGATCAGTTCGGCAACCTGCCGGAAGCGAATTCGGCCATCGAGAAAGAGCTGCACCGCGATTTCGTTGACCGCGTTAAACACGGTCGGCGCGGTACCACCGGCGAGCGCCGCCGCGCGCCCAATCCTGTAGGCGGGATAGAGCTCCGGGCGTACCGGTTCGAAGCTCAGGCTCGACGCGGCCACCGGGTCGAACCGCCGCGTGCCTGTGTCCGGCATCCGGTCCGGGTGCGTGAGGGCATACAGAATCGGCAACTCCATCGTGGGAAACCCTACCTGCGCAAGGACCGAGCCGTCCACGAACTCCACGAATGCATGGATCAACGACTGGGGATGGATCACGACCTCGACCTGGTCATAGTCCACGGCGAACAGGTACCGGGCCTCGATCACCTCGAGCGCTTTGTTGACGAGCGTCGCCGAGTCGACGGTGATCTTCCTGCCCATTTTCCAGGTCGGATGTCGCAGCGCCTCCTCGAGAGTCGCGTTGCCGAGCTCGTCCGGATGCCACGTCCGAAACGGCCCCCCCGAGGCCGTCAGGATCAACCGCGAGAGGTCGCCCGGGTCGCGTCCCGCCAAGCACTGTAATACCGCGCTGTGCTCGGAATCGACCGGAACGATTTCGCCACCGCCGTCCCTGGCCGCCCGCATCACCAGCTCACCGGCCATGACGAGTGTTTCCTTGTTGGCGAGCGCCACCCGCTTGCCGCACTGCAGGGCTGCGAGCGTTGCCTCGAGGCCGGCGGCACCGACGATCCCATTGACGACGATCTGCGCGTCGGGCCGCGTCGCCGCTTCCACGAGGCAGGCGGTCCCCTTCCCCCTTCCCGCTTCCCCCGTCCCGCCGTTGACCAGTCCCACGAACCCCGGCCGCCACTCCGCCGCCTGTGCCTCGAGCAGCTCGGCGTTCGAGTGCGCCGTCAATGCCGTCACGGTGAACCGGTCGCGGTGCCGGGCCAGCACCTGGAGCGCTGAGCGGCCAATGGAGCCGGTCGAGCCCAGGATCGAGACCCCGATGGTCATACGATCCCGAACCAGCGGAACAGGCTCGCGCTCACAGGAAGGACGAAATACAACGAATCAAGGCGGTCCAGGACGCCGCCGTGTCCCGGAATCACGTGCGAGGAGTCCTTGAGACCAACCTCGCGCTTCAAGAGCGATTCGGCCACGTCCCCGACCTGCGCCGCACCCGCCACGGCGAGGCCGATCGTGCCGAGCTTCAGGGGATCCAGGTGCAGCGCGACACGATCGAGCACGAGCGGGCCATACGCCAGGGCGGCGACGACGGCGCCGAGCGTGCCGGCGACGGCGCCGGCGACCGTCTTTCGCGGCGAGAGCACGGGGGCAAGCTTCGGCCCGCCAATGAACGTGCCGCCGGCCATGGCGCAGGTATCACAAATCCATGTCACGGCGAGCGGCAGGATGGCAAGGACCGTGGAGCCCAGCGGATGCGCGTCGGACTGCGCGCCATGCCGAATCACAACGATGCACGCCAGCAGCGCGGAAGCGTAGAGGCTGCCGAAGATCGTCACCGCGATCGCGCTGAGCGGCCGCTCCGCCGGGGTCCGCCAGGCGACTGCGCCGATCAGAACGGCAATGAGCCACAAGGCGCCGGCCAGGGCGAGCGTGAGCGCGCGCGCCATGCCCTGACTCACGTCACCGACTATGGCCCACACGGCCGCGAATGGAATCAGCGCCGCCGCGAGGTAGCCGAATTCGGAGAGCGGCGTGACACCCTGGCGACGCGCGAAGTCGTACACTTCGCGGGCACCGAGCACGCCGAGCGCCGCGAGCAGTGCCGCGAGGATCCACCCCCCGCGCCACAGCGCGACAACGGTCAGGGCGATGGCGGGAATGGCGAACGCAATCCGGACGACGAGGTTGCGCGACATCACACGGCGAGAATGTCCGTCTCCTTGGCCTTGAGCGCGTCATCGATCTGCTTCATGTGCTCATCGTGCAGCTTCTGCATCTCCTTTTCCGCGTGCTTCTTCTCGTCCTCGGAGATGTGCTCGGTCTTCTTGACCTTATTGATCGCCTCGGTGCGCGCATGCCGGACCGCGACGCGTCCTTCTTCGGCGAACTTGTGCACCACCTTCACGAGCTCGCGGCGCCGCTCTTCCGTGAGCGCCGGAATCGGGATGCGGATGATCTGACCATCGTTCGACGGGGTGAGGCCGATATCCGAGCTGAGGATGGCCTTCTCGACCGCCTTGAGGAGTCCCCGGTCCCACGGCTGCACGGTGAGCAGCTTCGGCTCGGGCGCGGCCACGCTGGCCACCTGATTCAGCGGCATCTCGTTCCCGTACGCCTCCACGCGGATGAGGTCGAGCAGCGTGGTGGTGGCCTTGCCGGTGCGCACGGTGGCAAACTCGCGCTTCACCGCCTCGACCGCCTTGTCCATGAGCTGTCTGGCTTGCTTCGTCGTATCGGCGAGAGTCATTGCACGATGGTGCCGACGCGCTCGCCCGCCAGCACTTTGGCGGTCGCGCCGGGCTGGTTGATGTTGAAAACGACGATCGGCAGCCGATTCTCCTTGCACAGTCCGAACGCGTTGGCATCCATGACCGCGTACCCGTTGACGATCGCGTCCTGGAACGAGAGCTCGGGAATGAAGCGCGCGGTCGCGTCCTGTTTGGGATCAGCGGTGTAGACGCCGTCCACGTTCGTGGCCTTGAGCAGCACCTGCGCCTCGATTTCGAGCGCGCGCAGCACGGCGGCCGTATCGGTCGAAAAGTACGGGTTTCCGGTGCCGCCCGCGAAGATCACGACCCGGCCCTTCTCGAGGTGGCGCACCGCGCGGCGGCGGATATAGGGCTCGGCCAGCTCCTCCATGCGGATCGCCGTCATGACCCGTGTGTCCACCCCGTGCTTCTCGAGCATGTCCTGGAGGGCGAGCGCATTGATGACCGTCGCGAGCATGCCCATGTAGTCGGCCGAAACTCGGTCCATGCCCTGCTGGCTGGCGGTGGTGCCGCGCAGGATGTTGCCGCCGCCCACGACGAGGCCGAGCTGCACCCCCCGAGCCGCCACGCTCTTGAGCTCGGTCGTCAGCCGCTCAATCACGCCGAAATCGATTCCCCCGCCGCCGCGCCCGCCGGCGAACGCCTCGCCCGAGATCTTGAGGAGCGCGCGGGTGTAGGCGGGCTTCCGTCCCTCTTCCAACTCACTCGCCTCCGAGCTCGAAGCGCGCAAAGCGGCGCACGCGGACATTCTCCCCCGTCTGCGCGGCGAGCGCCTTGACGAGCTCGCCCACCGTGCGCTTGTCGTCCTTGACGAACTTCTGCTCCAGCAGCACGCGCTCCTCGTAGAATTTCCTCAGCATGCCGTCGACGATCTTGGCGCGGATGTTCTCGGGTTTCTTCTGTTCGGCCACCTGCGCCTCGTAAATGCGGCGCTCGCTGTCGACCACCGCGGGGCTCAAATCCTCGATGCGCACGGCGAGCGGCGCCGCGGACGCGATATGCAGGGCGAGATCCTTCGCGAGCGCCTGGAACGCCTCCGTGCGCGCCACGAAATCGGTCTCGCAGTTGAGCTCGATGAGCACGGCCACGCGACCGTTGAAATGCACGTAGGAGGCGATCAGTCCTTCGGCCACCTCGCGCGCCGAGCGTTTGTCGGCCTTGGCGATGCTCTTCGAGCGGAGCAGCTCGGCCGCCTTGTCCAGGTCGCCGCCCGTCTCCTCGAGGGCACGCTTGCAGTCCATCATCCCGGCGCCCGTCCGGGCGCGCAGCTCCGCCACCAGTTTTGCCGAAATCTCTTTCCCGCTGGCCACGTGCATCTGCCTCCCTATAAGAACGCCGCCCTCACGCCGGAGGCCGAGGGCGGCGAATTACGAATGCGCGACACGGGCGGGGTTAGCCTTCTCCCCCTGCCCTGCCCGCCTGCGCCGCTCCCTCGGCTCCCCCCACCTCGCCCTGCGCCGCTTCGTCGGTTTTCATCCGCGCCGCGATCGCCTCGGGCTTGGGCCGGCGCTTGCGGCGCGCCGGTTTCTTGCGACGATCGCCCTCCCCTTCCGCCTCGCCGCCCGTCTCGGTCGAGTACGTGGTGCCCTCGCCTTCCTCCGCGACCTCGCGCAGCGGCGATTGCCGGCGCGCTTCGCTAATGACGTCCGACACCGCGTTCGTGATGAGGGAGACCGCCCGAATGGCGTCGTCGTTGCCCGGGATCGGCACGGTAATCAGGTCGGGATCGGCGTTGGTGTCCACGATCGCCACCACCGGGATGCCGAGCTTGTTCGCCTCCGCCACCGCGATGCGCTCCTTCTTGGCGTCGACCACGAACAGCGCGCCCGGGAGGCGGTTCATGTTCTTGATGCCCGAGAGGTATTTGTCGAGCTTGGCGCGCTCGCGGTCGAACAACAGCTGCTCTTTCTTGGTGTAGTTCTCGAACTCACCTTCCGCGGCGCCCTGCTCCAGGTCCTTGAGGCGTTTGATCTGCTTCTTGATGGTCTGAAAGTTCGTGAGCGTGCCGCCGAGCCACCGCTCGGTCACATAGAACGAGTTGCAGCGCTGTGCCTCGCCCTGGATGATGAGCTTGAGCTGCCGCTTCGTGCAGACGAACAGCACGCCTTCGCCCTTCATGACGTGTTCGCGCAGGAGGTCCTGCGCCGCCTCGAGCTGGCGGAGCGTTTTCTGGAGATCGATGATGTAGATCCCGCTGCGTTCGGCGAAGATGAAGCGCCGCATCTTGGGATTCCAGCGGCGTGTCTGATGGCCGAAATGCACTCCGGCTTCGAGCAGATCCTGCAGTTGTGGCGCCAAATGCGTTCCTTTCAGGGTTTGTCCGCCGCTGCCGTCATCTCCGACCGAACCTCGCCTGGCGAGGACCCGCGATCGGATCGGGCAGCGTGAGGGATATCCTGCTTACCGTTTCGAGAACTGGAACCGCTTCCGCGCGCCGGCCCGGCCGGGCTTCTTGCGCTCGACCACCCGCGGGTCGCGCGTCAGCAATCCCTGTTCGCGCAGCTTACGACGATGCCGTTCATCGGCGAGCACGAGCGCGCGCGCGATCGCCATCCGCAACGCCCCCGCCTGACCGGTCTGCCCGCCGCCCGAACACCGCGCCCGCACATCGAAGGCGCCGAGCGTATCGGTGGCCGTGAACGGTTGTTGAATGTGGGACACGAGCGAGGCACGCGGGAAGTAGTCGCCCAGCGTGCGGCCGTTGATGTTCCACTTTCCCGACCCGGGGGTCAGGTACACGCGCGCGACGCCGACCTTGCGGCGGCCGACGGCGTGCCAGCGCAGTTCCGGCGTGATCGCGCTCATCGGGCCTGGGCGAGCACGAGCGGCTCGGGGCGCTGCGCCTGATGCGGATGAGTCGGACCGGCATACACCTTGAGCATCTGTTTCACCTTCTGCCGTGACAGCGTGGTTTTCGGCAACATGCCCCACACGGCGCGCTCGATGACGCGCTCGGGATGCGAGGCCATGAGCTTCTTGAGCGGCGTGAACCGCTCGTGGCCCATGTAGCCCGTATGCCGGAAGTACTGTTTGTTGTCGAGTTTCCTGCCCGTCAGCTTGACCTGGGCCGCGTTCACGACCACCACGAAGTCGCCGCCGTTCACGTGCGGCGTAAACGTGGGCTTGTGCTTGCCGCGCAGGATCTGCGCGACGCGGCTCGCGAGCCGGCCGAGCGGCTGCCCGGCGGCATCGACAACGAGCCAGCGCCGCTCGATATCTTCGGTTCTGAGCGTGAACGTTTTCATCAGTCCAGTTCCGGTGGTTTCTCGAAGCCGCGAATTCTACACCGGGGCGTAAGGCCCTGTCAACGAGAGGGTTGAGGGGACGCGCGATGGTTCGTGAGGAGGATGGCTGAGCATCTACTTTACCGCGTCCGTGAGCGTCATGAGCAACGCACCTTTCTCGACGGCATCGCCCACGCGAACCGCGAGCGACGCCACCACGCCCGAGCGGGCGGCGCGGAATTCGTTCTCCATCTTCATCGCTTCGACCACTACGAGGGCGGCTCCCGCCTGTACCTCCTGGCCTTCCCGCACGAGGATCCGGACGACGAGCCCAGGCATCGGAGCGTGAATGGCCTGGGGCCCGGTGCGAGCGGCGCGTCGGGTGCCCAGGGCCCGGATCCGCCGCGTCGTTTCATCGACCGCCTCCACCTCCGACCGCTCTCCCACGAGCCCGAGCATCCAGTTTCCGGACTCCTGGCGCTGCACCGCGACGGTCCACGACTCCCCGTCGAGCAACAGGTTGATCAGCGGCGTGCCGGGGACCGGAGACCATTGGACGCGATGAGCGGTACCGTCCAGCGAAACCTCGACCCCGCCCTTGGAGTCGCGGGTCACGTCGACCTGCCGCTCAACCCCGCCGACCGTCACGTAATACTTCATGTCACGCCGCCTCCAGCACAGCCACCGTTTCCACGTGCGCGGTCTGAGGGAACAGATCGAAGGCACGGACGGCCACGAGCCGATACGTCACGCTCAGGCGCTCGAGGTCGCGGGCCAGCGTTGCCGGATCGCAGGAGATGTAGACCAGCCGTGCAACCGGCCGCTCGCGCAACCGCAGCGTCACGTTCCAATGCAGCCCGCCACGCGGGGGATTGAGCACGACGGCATCGGGCTCGGGCAGCGTAGCCAGCACGTCTTCCGCCCGTGCCGCGATGAACCGCGCCCCATCCACGCCTCGCGTCTTGGCCCATTGGATCGCTTTTTCATCGGCATCCACGCTCACGACTTCGACACCCCGCAAGGCGAGCAGCGCGGCCGTATCGCCAATGCCTCCGTATAGGTCCCACACCCGCCGGCCCTGGGTGAGCTGGAGCTGCTCCACCGCCCAGTGCCGCGCCACCATGCCCATTGCCGGATTCACCTGCTCGAACGCGGTCGCGGGAAACCCGGTGACCGGTCCCGCGAGGACCCGCGCCGCCCCGTCCACCGGCCGCCACCAGCAGATCACCGATTCGGGCTCGCGCAACGCGGCGCGTAGTCCCTCCGCCCCGAGCCACGGCTCGCCGGGCGATTCCGCGATGATGTGACGGCGCCCCTCGCGGTCGAGCCGCAGCACCAGCCGCGTGAGCCGCGCGGGCAATAGATCGAGGTGCGTCTTCAGCTCGCGCCACAGCGCCATGAGTCGCACGTCGGTGATGAGGCAATCGCTCAGGGGGAACACCTTGGACGCGCGGTTATAGGGATGCAATCCCACCGTGCGCGATCGGCCCTGCCCGCCCTGAACCGCCAGACTGATTTTCGTGCGATACCGCAGCTCCTCGACCGCCTCCACCATTTCCGGATCGGCGACCTCGAGTTTACCGATGCGGCGCAACGCGTCGCCCACGAGCGCGCGCTTCGCCTCGAGCTGTCCGTCGTATGACAGCTGCTGCAGCTGGCACCCCCCGCATTTGTCGTTGATGAAATGCGGGCACGGCGGCGTGACCCGACCCGGCCCTGGCGCGACCACGCTGTCGATTTCGCCGCGCGCGAAGTGCCGGTGGAGCTCGATCTCGCGTCGCAGCGCCACGTCGTCCCCCGGCACCGTGCGGGGCACGAACACCGCACGCCCGTCCTGTAACCGGCCCACGCCGTCTCCACCCGCCGCGATGCCGGTGATGCGTACCGATTCGCTCAGCCGGTGAGCTCCTCGGAGTCGCGGAGCCCTTCCTGGAGCGCGGCAGCAACCCAGCCGGACCGGCGGGTCGGCGGATCGGCGGACCGGGAAGGCTGGATGCTTCCGCGTTCTTCGTCCGCCAGCAGGGCCGCGAGAATCGCGAGCGGCCGGGTGAGACCCTCGCTCGCGTCGCGGGCGAGCAGCACCGGGGCCAGGCGTTCCACGTAGGAAATGTCGATGTCGCCGCGCCGGAACTCGGGCTCGCGCAGCACCCGCAGATGGAAGCTCTGCGAGGTCGGCAGGCCCACGATCACGAGCTCACGCAACGCGCGCTCCATGCGCTGAATCGCGGCATCGCGCGTTTCCCCCCACGCGATCAGTTTGGCGAGCAACGGATCGTAGTGCAGCGTGACCGTATTTCCCTGCTCCACTCCGCCATCCCAGCGGATTCCGGGGCCGCTCGGGATCCGGAGGTACTTGAGCACGCCGGTGGCGGGCATGAAGTGATCGAACGGGTCCTCCGCCGTGATCCGGCACTCGATGGCGTGGCCGCGCGGGTGCAGCGTGCCCGAATGCACGCGCATCGGCTTGCCGTCGGCAATCCGCAGCTGCTCGCGCACCAGATCGATGCCGTACACCAGCTCGGTCACGGGGTGCTCCACCTGAATGCGCGTGTTCATCTCGAGAAAGTAGAACTCGCCCGTCCGGGTCGAGCCGAGCAGAAATTCGATCGTGCCGGCGCCGACGTATCCCACCGCGCCGGCGGCGGCCGTCGCGGCTTCGCTCATGCGACGGCGCAAGGCGGGGGACAGGGCCGGCGATGGCGCCTCCTCGATCAGCTTCTGATGGCGGCGCTGGATGCTGCACTCGCGCTCCCCCAGCGCCACAACGCGGCCGTGCGCATCCGCCAGCACCTGGATCTCGATGTGGCGGGGGCGCTCGAGATTTTTCTCGATGTACACGTCGGACTGGCCGAACGCCCGTTGCGATTCGCCTTGCGCCGCGGCGAGGGCGCTTTCCAGCTCCGCCGCTTCCTTGACGAGCCGCATACCCTTGCCGCCACCGCCGGCGACCGCCTTCAAGAGCACCGGGAATCCGATGCGGCGGGCCTGGAGCACGGCATCCCGGACATCGTTCACCGGTCCCGGCGAGCCGGGCACAATCGGCACGCCGGCGGCCTGCATGCGGCGGCGTGCCTCGGACTTGTCGCCCATCGCCTGGATCGCCGCGGGCGGCGGACCAATCCAGGTGAGTCCGGCCCGCTGCGCGGCCTCGGCAAACGGGGCGCGCTCGGAGAGAAATCCGTATCCGGGGTGCACCGCATCGCACTCTG
>Ga0335082_10009643_pt1 | contig 10479 bp, 8 predicted proteins | sample Lox_Sample_41_FD_206718 | JGI IMG/M metagenome (GOLD analysis project Ga0335082, IMG submission 206718) | Soil microbial communities from Loxahatchee National Wildlife Refuge, Florida, United States - Lox_Sample_4.1 | ecosystem: Environmental > Terrestrial > Soil > Wetlands | place: USA: Florida...
AAGGTGATCTTCAATGCGTCGGTGAATTCGGTGGCCGCGCTCACCGAGTTGCCGCACTGCCGCGAATTCGCCGACGAGAGCGACTACACCTCGCTCGGCCATCTGATGCGCGCCCTGATCGAGGAAGGGAAACGAGTCGCGACCGCCGCTGGGATTAAGCTCCAAGAGGATCCCTGGGAGATGAATAAGGTCGGCTGCCAGACCGACCATCCACCTTCGATGCTCTATGACATCCGCCACCGCCAGCAGACCGAGGTGGATTTTCTGTCCGGCGCCATCGCGCGCGAGGCTGGACGCCTCGGCATCCCCGCGCCGCTGCACGGCGCGATGTACCGGCTCATCAAGGCCAAGGAGCTTTCCTGGGGTTGGGAAGGGGACAGCCGCAACATCGCGGCGAAGCAGGCTCTGGAGTCCTACAAGGTGGCGAAATGACGCCGACGACCGCTTCTTGGCCCATCGACCGCATCAAGCTTCAGCGCGTGCACTCCCTCATGAAAGAGCAGGACCTGTCGGCTCTGGTCTGCCGGGCACCCGACAACATCCTTTATCTGACGAACTACTGGTGCATGAAGGGGTACGACGCGGTCATCTTCCCGCAGGAGGGCGACCCGGTGCTGTGCGTGCTCGAGCCGCAACTGGCCGACGCGCAGCGCAACTCCTGGACCAAGGACATCCGCCTGTTCAGCGGCTACGACGAGAAGGACCCGCGTCCGCCGTACTTCCGCTGCGTGGACCTCTGCGTCGATGTGCTGCGCAAGAATGGCTGGAACGACAAAGTCGGGATCGAGCTGACGCAGGGGACCCAGGCCGCGGACCGCATGGTCGGCGAGCCCACGGTCTTTTCGCAGACTTACTTCGACACTTTCCGCGCCAAGATGGGGACGATCGCCGACGCTACGCCGCTGCTGGTCGAGGCACGCTCCATCAAGACCGACCAGGAGGTCGAGCGCATGCGCCTGGCCAACGAGCTTGCCGCCGAGGCCATGGACTTCACCCGCGAGCGCATGAAGCCCGGCATGAAGGAGAGCGAGGTCGCTGCGCTGTTCGAAGGCTACGTGCACGGCGTGGGCGTCGGATATAAAGGCAAGGTCGAGATGGCTCGGGCGTTCACGCTGGTGTGGTCGGGGCCGGGCATCGCGACCTTTACCGCGACCCGCGACCGCCCGGTGGTCGAGCACGAGCCCACGTTGTTCGAGATCTGGGTCTGCGTGGACGGCTACTGGAACGACCTGACCAAGAACGTCGCCATCGGCGAGCTGACCAAGGAGTACAACCAGCTTCTTGACCTGCTTCTGAAGGTGTTCGACGAAGCGATCGCATACGCCAAAGACGGCGCCGAGTTCCCGGAGCTCGATCGCATGATTCGGGCGCGCATCGCGGAAGGCGGATACCCGGGCCAGCCGTCGCATCCGGTCTGCCACGGCGTGGGCGCACGCGCGCACGAGCCGCCCTACGCGCACCAGGCGGGCAAGGGGATTATCCGCAGAGGCATGGTGCTGGCCATCGAGCCCGGCATCTACTGGCCACAAGGCGGCGGCCTGCGCCTGGAAGACAATTTCCTGATCCAGAAGGACGGCAACGAGAAGCTGTGCCGGTATCCTGACGATTTTCGTGTTTACACCAAGGGCCACAACGCTTGATCGCGTGAAGAGGCAAATGGCCAAAACCGCACAACCGAAGACGCTCTCACCCAAGCTGGTGGACCGCATCCTGACCGAGATACGCGAGGACGAGATGGTGAAGATGGCCACCGACGTGGTGGACATCGCCAGCCCCACCGGCGACGAGCTCGCGATGGCGGATTACATGCGCCGCGCCTTCACCGAGCTCGGACTGAACGTCGCCTGGCAGGAGGTCGAAGAGGGGCGCGCCAACGTCGTCGCTCGCTGGGAAGGCCACGGCCGCGGCAAGAACCTGATGTTCAACGGCCACATGGACACGTCGAACACCGGCAAAGAGCCATTCCTCACCGGTATCGGCTACAAGCCGCACGCCATCGTGCAGGACGGGTTCATCTATGGCCTCGGCATCTACAACATGAAAGGCGCGCTGGTCTGCTACACGCACGCCGTGAAGGCGCTGATGCAGGCCGGCGTCAAGCTCGCGGGCGACGTCATCATCGGCTGCGTCGCCGGCGAGATCGAGAAGACCCAGTGGGGCGAGTACACCGGCCGGCAGTATCGCGGCTACGGCGTCGGCACCCATTACCTGGTCAACCACGGCACTCTGCCGGACATGTGCATCCTGGGTGAGCCCACTGACATGAAGCTGGTGCTGGAACACAGCGGCTCCATGTGGGCGCGCATCTCGACCAAGGGCATCTACGTCCACACCGCCTTCGCCGAGGGCCGCGAGGACCAGAACGCGCTCAACCGCATGTACAACATCCTGGGCGACATCCGCAGGTTCGCGCAGGATTGGGCGAAGAAGACCGCGTTCGGCGGGCACAAGGGCATCATCAACTTCGGATGCCTGCGCGCGGGCGACCCATGGCGCGCCAGCCGCACTCCACCGTCGGCCGATCTTTTCCTCGACGTCCGCGTTCCACCGACCATGGAGATGACCGACGCTCGGCATCAGGTCCGCGACCTCGTCCGAGAGCTGCAGAAAAAATTCCCCGACTATGGCATCGATTTCGAGACCTACGTCTCCGTGCCCGGCGCGCGCATCAGCGAAGATCACGAGATGGTGAAGGCCATTGAAGCCAGCCATAAGCGAATCACCGGCAAGCTGCCCGAACGCGACACCGTGCTCTGGTGCTCGGACGCGTCGGTGATGTCGCGCTTCGGCGTGCCGACTGTGAACTACGGCCCATCGAGCGGTCCGCGCGATCACCAGGGGGAGAAGGTCGCGATCAAGACACTGGTGGACATCACCAAGGTCTACGCGCTCACCGCCGCCGAGATCTGCGGAGTGACAACAGGTTGAAGAACACAGACCCCAAGACCTGCCCCTTCAAAGTAGGGGATTGCGTGAGATTCTCCCCTGACCAACGCGCAGTCGGCTGGTCATACGCCACTTTTGATAGGGTCGCTCTCCACCCCGGAGACGTCGGAGTGATAACAAAGATCAAGCAAGGCGGTTATCTGTATTTGGACGAAGGAAGAGGCGGTTTTCATTGGGAGTGCTTTGCAAGGGTCGATACTCCTTCAAAGGCGAAAGCGGCCGAATAAACTCAAACCAATGTTCCCATCCCAAGCAGAGATCGAGCGCCGGTACAAAATCCTCCGCGCTACCATGCAGGCGCAGAAGGTGGACGCGCTGCTGGTCTGCGGTAATCAGTACGCCGGCTTCGAAGGCGCGGTGCGCTATGTCTCCGGCTTCGAGATCGTGCACCGATATGCCTACGTCCTGCTGCCGCTCGAGGGCGAGCCGACGCTCATTTTCCCCCGCGAGGCGCGCTGGATCGGCGACAAGAAGAAGCCCTGGGTCCACGACCAGGTCTGGCCCGACGTCCCCGGCCATTGGCTGCGCGAGAAGGCCACGCAGAAGAAGTGGAAGCGCGTCGGCGTCTACGGCCTCGATAACGTGCTCACCGTACGCGATTACAAAGAGATGGTGCGGGCGAGCACGGAGTGGGTTGCCTTCGACTTCCACTTCGACATGGCCCGCGCGGTGAAGAGTGCGGAGGAATTGGTTGAAGTCCGTGACGCCATGGACATCATCGAAGACGGCTTTTGGGCCCTGGTCGCTGCCTACAGCCCGGGGCGCACCGAGGCCGAGATCATGGCCCCAGCGGTCGAAGTCTTCTTCGCCGGTGGCGCCGGGCCGCGCATGATGAACATCCTGCTCTCCGGCTCCCACGGAGAGGCGGAGGCGGCGTTCAAAGTGCCCGGCCACCGCGTGGTGGCGCCCGACGACCTCATACTCTATTCGCTGGAGATCACCGGCTCGGAAGGCTACTGGGTGGAATTCTCCCGCGCGCTCATCCAGGGCAAGCCCAGCAAGCGCACGCTGGAGATGAAGGCCGCGTATCCGGAAGCCATGGAAGCGGCGCGCCTGCTCATGCGCGAGGGCGAGCTGGCCTCGACTGTCCACAAGGCGGTCGCCGACACCTTCGCCCGCCACGGATTCTCCCTCGGCCACCTCTCGGGACACTCGATCGGCCTGACCATGCTGGAGCACCCGGCGGTCGGCGCCAAGACCGACATCGAGCTCAAGCAAGACATGATCTTTTCCCTGCATCCTCAAGTGGTAGACCAGGATGGAGCGGTCTGTCTTTACACCCAGGACACCTTCCGCATCGGCAAGAAGGAAGGCGAGAACCTGTCGGACATCGAGTGGAAGTTCTACGATGGCAGCGAGAAGGCTCCTAAAAAGAAGGCGGCTGCTCGTACAAGGCGGGGTTAACTGGGTACCGAGTACCGGGTACTGTGTACTTCTTATGAAGATCTGCATCGTCGGTTGCGGAGCCGTTGGCAGTCTCTTTGCCGCGCACATCGCGCGCTTGGATGGGATCGAGGTCTGGGCCTATGACGTCAGCAAACCGCACGTCGAAGCCATGAACAAGACTGGGCTGCGGCTCAGCGGCGCCGAAGACTTCACCGCCAAGCTGCGCGCCTCCAACGACCCCGCCGCCATCCCGCGCTGTGACTTCGGCATCGTGGCCACCAAGGCGATCCACACCGCGGCCGCCATCAAGCAAACCGCGCGGGCCTTCGACGACAAGAGCGCGGTCTGCTCCGTCCAGAACGGCGCCGGCAACGAGGAGCTCATCGCCGAACACGTGAAATACGTCATCCGCGGCACCACTTTTCCCGCCGGACACCTGGTCGAGCCCGGGCACGTCGGCTACGACATCAAGGGCGACACCTGGATCGGCCCCTTCGAGCCGACCAATACGCCCCTCGACATGGTCGAGCAGCTGGGCGCGGTGATGACTCGCTCCGGCATGAACACCATCGTGCTCTCCGACGCGCGCGGCGCGCAGTGGACCAAGCTCATATTCAATGCTGCGACCAATCCGGTCGGCGCGCTCACCCGGCTGCACCACGGCGCCGCCACGCGCTTTGGTCCGACCGGCGAACTGTTCGAAGCGCTGATCCGAGAGGGCGAAGCCGTCGCCAAGGCCCAGGGCATCACGCTGCACGGCGATCCCCGCGCCATGGTCGAAAAAGGCGCGAAAGCTCCCGGCAAGCATAAGGCCAGCATGTTCCAGGACGTCGAGGCCGGCCGCCAGACGGAGGTCGATTTCATGAACGGCGCCATCGTGCAGTGGGGCGAAAAGTTAGGCGTTCCGACGCCGCTGCACAAGGCGGTGTGGCAGCTGGTCAAGGGCCTGGAACACTCGTTCACTAACCCGTAGGAGAACAATGTCGGTCCCATTCCGCATCGGCGTACTGCAACTGAGCATGGAGCCGCTGGACCAGACGGTCCGCATGGCCAAGGCCTGCGACGCTGCCGGCTTCGATATCTTCTGGCTGGCTGAAGCCTACCCGTGGTGGCGCAAGCACGGCATGGAGGCGCGCTCCTCCACCGCCATGACTGCGGTCATTGCGCATGAGACCAGGAGGATCGCTATCGGTTGGGGCATCATCTCGCCCTACACTCGTCATCCCGTGCAGATCGCCATGGAAGCGCGAGTTCTCCAGGACGCCGCCGGCCCGGGCCGCTTCATCCTGGGCCTGGGCGCGTCGAAGATCTTCATGAAGGAGATCGGCGAGGGAGAGAAGGGAAAAGAGGTCGGCCCCGCCACCGTCATGCGCGAGAGCCTCGACATCGTGAAGGCGGTGCTCGACGGCGGCGAAGTGAAGTACCAAGGCAAAGCGTTTCAGGCGCATGCGCCCCTGCTCAAGCAGGAGGCCCATGTTCGCCGCGAGCGCATCCCGATGTATATCGCCGGCACCGGTCCCGTGTTGCAGAAATTGGCAGGCTCGCACCCCGCGTCGGACGGACTGCTCACCGCCAGCATTACCACGCCCGCGTTCGTCCGCTACTCCAAGCAGAACCTGGAGGAAGGGGCGAAGAAGGCCGGCCGCGACCCCGGTTCGCTCGACGTGGGCTCGGTGATCGTCGGTTCGGTGGACCGTGATTCGAAGAAAGGCAAGGAAGGCGCGCGCGAGATGGCTGCGATGTATCTGGCCAACAAGGTCCAGAACATCAAGGGCTCAGCCGACGTGCTGCTGCAGAGTGCGAACCTGACCTTCGAAGAGCTTCAGCCCATCGCTGACGCCATGGAAAAGGGCGGACGCAAGGCAGCCGCACAGGCAGTCACCGATTCGATCCTGTCCAAGGCCTGCGCCATCGCGGGCACGCCCGGAGAGTGCATCCAGCGTATCGAGGAGTACCGCGCCGCCGGATGCACCAACATCATGCTCGAGATCTGGGGAGACAACCGCGAGGAGCAGGCGCGGCTTTTCGGCGAAGCGGTGCTGCCGCATTTCCGCAAGTATGGCGTAGGTTCCGGCCGTTGAAGGGAACCGCAGAGACGCTGAGACACGGAGAAGAACAATAGATTCCTCCGTGTCTCAGTGTCTCCGTGGTGAATCACTTTGGGCGGACTTGGCGGATGCCCGGCGCACGATCTCGCGGAATTCCTCGTCGGTCACCAGGCCGCGCTTCTCGATGCCGCGCTGCTTCACTGCCGCCAGTATTGCATTGCGCTGCTCTTGAGGGACATCCAGCCCCAAGTCGCGCGCCTTGATGTCCACCGAATCCAGCCCGCTCTTCTTCCCTAGCACGATCTTGCGCTCAGCCCGCACCAGGTCGGCCGAGTACGGCTCGATGGCCTCAGGCATGTGGAACTGGGCGGCCACCGCGCCGCTCTCCCGCATGAACAGCGTCTCGCCGACCACGGGCTTCCACGGCTCCAACTCGTAGCCGGACAGCCGGCGCACGATCTCTGACGCCTCACGCGCCTTCGCGAGATCCAGCTCGACCGGGATGCCGTACACGCACTTCAGGGCCAGCGCGACTTCAGCGATGTCAGCGTTTCCAGCACGCTCGCCCATTCCGTTGACGGTTCCCTGGATCCAACTGGCGCCGGCGCGCACCGCCGCCACCGCACTTGCCGTCGCCATGCCGAAATCATTGTGTCCATGCCAGTGCATGGGGATCTTCGGGCCGACCCATGACCTCACCTGGCTGACCAGGTAGAAGACCGCCTCGGGCCCGCACACGCCGATGGTGTCCACCACCACGATCTCCGATGCGCCCGCATCGATGACGGCAAGATAGATCTGCTTCAGAAAATCCAGGTCGGCGCGGGTCCCGTCCACGGTGAAGAACGCGACCTTGATCCCGTTCTGCCGGCAGAACTTGATGGCCGTGGTCGCACGCTGGATCGCTTGCTCCCGGGTGAAGCCGTACGCCTTGAGCTTCAGATCGCTGGTGGCGATCTCGATCACTGTTGCGTGCACACCCAGCTTGACCAGTTCTTCGATGTCGGCGACCACCGCTCGCGCGAATCCCCAGATCTCCGCTTTCAATCCTGCCCGAGAGATCAGCCTGATGGCTTCCGCGTCATCGGCGGATACGCGGGGGAACCCCGCTTCGATGCGCCCGACGCCAAGTTCGTCCAGCTTGCGCGCGATCTCCAGCTTCTGTGGCGGCGAGAGCACCACGCCGACCGTCTGCTCGCCGTCGCGCAGCGTGGTGTCGTAGAAGCGTACCGGGCCGGCGCACGCAAAGTCCGGCTTGATGCCGGGCTGCCGGTTCAATCCACTTGTCCAGATCTGATCGCTGTCGGCCATGGCTATGAGGCCACCGCGACCTTCGGCGGAGGCGCGCCGTGCGCTTGTTCCCACGAGATGACCGGGTTGCGCAGCACGCCGACCTTCTCGATCTCGCACTCCATGACGTCACCGGGCTTCAAGTACCACGCTTTCGGATCGCCGGAGAACGCGGCCACGCCCGAAACCGTTCCGGTCGAGACCACGTCGCCCGCGCTGTAGCCCATCGCGGAGTAGTGGGCGAGGATCTGCGGGATCTTCACCGCCATCTTGGAGGTATGCGAGCGCTGTCGCGACTCGCCGTTCACGCGCAGCTCCATGGACAGGTTGTGGGGATCGGGGATCTCGTCGGGCGTGACGATATGCGGCCCCAGCGGGCAGAACGTGTCAATGCCTTTGCAGAAGCTGAACACGCCCGACTTCATCTCCCGGCGCTGGATATCGCGCGCCGTGACGTCATTGAAGATCACGTATCCGCCGATGTAGTCCGAAGCTTCCTTTTCCGTGAAGTGCTTGCCGGACTTCCTGATGACGACCGCCAGTTCGAGCTCGTAATCCAGTTCCTGCGTCAGGTGCGACGGGTACACCACCGCCTCGCCGGGGCCGATGATAGCGTCAATGTTCTGGAAGAAGACGATCCAGGGCAGCACCGGATGCGAAAACCCCGCCTTCTGCGCCTCTTCATGGTGCTCGCGGAAGTTGCCCGCGGTGTGGAAGAACTTGCGGGGGATGATCGGCGCCTTGATCTTCGCGTCCTTTGCCCCATAGATGACCCGGTCACCGCTCGGGCCCTTGGCTTGTGGGCCGGCCTTCAGCGCGTGATCGAGTGCATTGCGCGCATCCTCGACCGCATTCTCCATGAATAGCTTGCGCATATTCGGTGGAACGTGACGCTCGGCCGCGCGCTGCGCATCCTTGTCATGCTCGACTTCGCTGAGGTACAGCGCATACGCGGCGGTGAGGTCCACAATCTCGCCCGATGGCGCGCGCGCTCCGATGCGCCTGCGTCCCGATGGGTCTTCGAAGGTCACAAGTCTCATCTATCCGTGTCCTTGAGTCTCTTTCTGCATGGTCGCGTTCATCTTCGCCGTGATCTCGTTGCGGACGTCCCACAGCGGCTTGTAGAGCACGCCGTGCTCCATGCGCTGCTTCAGGATCTCGACCGGCGTGCCCATGGTCCCGACCACCTGGCCTCCGATGATCCGCTGCGCCAGCTTCAGGTGCTTGTAGCGAAAGAGCTGCATGCGGGAATCGAACTCCAGCAGCTGTTCGGCGACGTCATGCAGACCGAAGAACTCGGCGTGGCGGCGGTAGAGATCATCGGGCGTCAGCCTGGCCTTCTCCAACTGCGCAAAGAAGGCCTCTCCAAGCCGCGGGCCGATGTGCAGCAGGGCGACGAATCCCGGCGAATCGAGCCCGCTGCCGTGTCCCAGCCCGGCCCGGATCACGTGGTACTCGTACGGGGTGATGGTCTCCAGGATGTGCAACATGTTGATGGTGAAGTCGAGCTCGAAGTTGGCGCGCCGGATCAGCCGCGCCGCGTTCCCATAGTCCTGTTTCTCGACGTAGTGGCGTGCCCGCTCCAGTTCCCAGGCGGCCGCCTTCATCAGCACCTCGGAGCTCTGGTGGGTGGCCTGGAAGGTCAGTTCGTCGGGGTGGAGCATCTCCTCCGGCGGTTTTTGCAGCGCCAGCAGTTCGTCGGTGCGCAGGTAGCGCTCGTAATCCGAGGCCCCTTTGCCGGGCAAGATAGGTTTGGTCGGGTCCTGGTCTGGCAATCGCACCCCCGTACGAACGCACCATGTTACACGCTGCCTGAATCCGCTGAACAGGCCGCCGCGCCCGTTTGCGGCATTACAATCGGCTGGTGCCCCGGACCATCTTTCACGTCGACATGGACGCCTTCTTCGTCTCGGTCGAAGAGCTCTACGACCCGTCGCTGAAAGGGAAGGCGGTGGTGGTGGGCGGCCGCCCCAACGAGCGCGGCGTGGTCACGGCGGCATCGTACGAGGCCCGCAAGTTCGGGGTTCATTCCGCGATGCCCCTGCGCACCGCCTACAAGCATTGCCCCCACGCCATCTTCGTGGACGGCCACCCCGACCGTTACCGCGAATACTCCGAGAAGGTCTACGAAGTGCTGGGGAGCTTTTCGCCACAACTGGAGATGGCCTCCATCGACGAGGCGTACCTCGATATGACCGGCACCGAGCGCCTCCACGGGCCTCCTCTTCAAGCCGCACACGCCCTGCACACGGCGATGAAGAGCACGACCCAGCTCAATTGCTCCATCGGGATCGCGGTCTCCCGGCTGGTGGCCAAGGTCTCGTCCGACCAGGCCAAGCCCAACGGAGTGCTTTGGGTGCTCCCCGGCCAGGAGGCGCGCTGCCTGGCGCCGCTCGATGTCCGCAAGATCCCCGGGGTCGGGAAGGTCGCCGAAAAGCGCCTGAACGACCTCGGTATCCGCCAGGTTGGGGACCTCGCCAGACTCGATGACGACTTCCTGGAGGAGCGCTTCGGCAAGTGGGGGCTGGCGCTAGCAGGGAAGTCCCGCGGGGAGGATGCCGGAGGCTGGTTCGACAGCCAAGTCGGCGAAGACACGGGCCCCAAGTCCATCAGTCACGAACACACATTCAACGAAGATATTTCGGACCAGCAGCAGCTCGAGTCCACGCTGGCGCGCCTCTGCGAGATGGTCGGCCGCCGTCTGCGCGAGCACAAGCTGTTTGCCCGAACCCTCCAGCTCAAGCTCCGCCACTCCGACTTTTCCACTATCACCCGCGCCCACTCCCTGGAAACGGCCACCCAGTTGGAT
>Ga0335082_10009644_pt1 | contig 10479 bp, 10 predicted proteins | sample Lox_Sample_41_FD_206718 | JGI IMG/M metagenome (GOLD analysis project Ga0335082, IMG submission 206718) | Soil microbial communities from Loxahatchee National Wildlife Refuge, Florida, United States - Lox_Sample_4.1 | ecosystem: Environmental > Terrestrial > Soil > Wetlands | place: USA...
ACGGGAGCGGGCGCAGGAGAACGCCGTAGACGACGCTGAAGATGGCGGTAGTGGCGCCGATCGCGAGGGCGAGGGTGAGAACCGACACGGCGGTGAATCCGGGACTGCGGCGCAAGAGCCGCAAGGCGTGGCGGACGTCGTGGATGAACGTTTCCATAAAAGTTCTCTGGATAAGGGGAGCATGTCCGCTTCCAGCGGCTATCCGATGTAAGTCATTGTCTGGCCGGCAGTAAGGAGATTGACTCCACGAAATCGGTGACCACAGCCGGACGGGAGTGTGCGGAAACGGACAGGGTCGTTCACCGTTTGGAGAGCAGGGCCAAAACCTGCTCACGAAAATTCGTTAATTGCCCTGTTTCTTTTGCCTGCAACGTGCGAACCGTGATTGCCTGGAGGAAGTAGTTGTGGTTCTGGAAGCGAGCCAGGGATGCAGGCGTGGTCGCAGTCCAGACGTCGCGGTCTTCGTCCTGAATGTGGCCTAGCCAGGGCGCAAATGTGCTGGCGTTAAAGTCGGCGCGGCGGATGACTGCAACTACCGCCGCAGCGAGGCGATCCTGCTCTCCCTGCGTGTAGACCTCGGTGGCGGTGGCCAGGCGCGAATCGATTGCTTGCAGAATGTCGGAGGCCTCTTCTTTTGTGAGCAGCGAATTCCCGGCGAGGGCCGCGAGCAGATCGGCGGTGTGGGCAGTCGCGTGGATCCAGTGGAGTTGCGCATCGTATCCCCGAAGGTCGCGCTCGGCCTTGAGATAGGCGATGGCTTCGGCGACGAGGCCGTGATAACGGTCAGCGCCCAGAAACGGGGCTTTGACATCGCGGGCGGCCACCTCAGAGAGCAGGAGAGCCGAAAAGGACCGCCGCAGCACGGAATTCGTTCTGGTTTCGCCGAGGCCAGTCTTCAGATTCGCGCGCCACTCATCCGTGAGGGATAGCAAGGTGGGCGCCGAGAGGACATTGCCTCGCCAGATCCATGTGGCGAGAATCGAGTACGAGAGTTCGTCGCGGAGTTCGGGATCGGGCAAGGCCACCATGGTGCTGAGTTCGTGAGAGAGAGCGTCGGCGGACTCGGGTTCCGGGACTGCGCCGTGCTGATTGAGGATGGATCGCCAGAAGTCCTTGTCGTGCGTTTGGGCGGCTGCGGCGTTGATGCATAGCACGGTGGCGCAAACGATTCCAATCAGTATTGATCGAGGCATTTCAATTCTCCGATGGCGTGAGGGCCCATTCTTTCTCCGCTTACGGGGCTTGGCATGTGCGTGGTGTTACTCAGTCTTGCTCGAGGGATTCTAAGGGATTCTAGAAGGTCAGGTGGAGGCCTACATCCTGGCGCTCGTCGTTGTAGATATGGACGGTGACTTCCTGGACGAGGCGGAGAGGCTTCCCATCGTTGGTTTTGAAGCCCTTGAGATCGGCGGAGAGGATGTAGTCGGCATCGCCGGAAGGCAGGCGCTGCTCGAATTCACCGTGATGGTCGGAGTAAACCTCCCAGCGAACTTTGCTGGGCTTGTCTTTAGCCTTGCGAATCTTCACGTGGACACCGTAGACCGGGTGGTCGTCTGGACCCCAGACCGTCCCGACGATCACGGCGTAGGGTTTGCCCTTGGCCATGAGCACGCCGTCGCGGGAAGCGACCGTTGGGAGGAAAAGGAGAGCGGCGACTGCAAATGAGATTGGCCAGCGGAAACGCCTGCCAGATCGAGGCTCAGGAATAGTCACCGTCTTCACTCTCCTCCTCTTCATCTTCGTCTTCTTCGTAACCTTCTTCGACAGCTTTCAACTCGAGCGGGCTGGTAGTCACCACCTCGAAGTCGGTGCCACACTCAGGGCACGAGATGACTTCACCCTCGTCGACTTCTTCCTCTTCGAAGTCGAGGTTGGTTTCGCATTCGGGACAAAGCACCATAAAGCCTCCGTTGCCGGTTAGAGCCTCCTGTTAATATTTAGATTCTCTCCGGCAGTTGGTCAAGGGGTGGGTCCGGAGATGCCGATTTTTCCGGGCAACTTCGGCTCGTTTTGTCAACACATCTCCGGACAGGATTCTCTCATGACTCATTTGAGGAAGATGCGAAATTGGGCAGCGGCGTTGACTTTCCTGTTGGCGGGCGTTCTGTCGTGTCCCGCGCAGTCAGCCAAGGCCGAGGGCACGATGGCGGCCGACCCACAGATCGCGGGCGCATTGCGTCAGATCTCCGCGCAGCGAATTCAGGCGAACATCGAGAAACTGGTGAGCTTTGGGACGCGCCTGACGCTGTCTGCACAGGACGCGGACTCGATTGCGAAGGGCCATGGCGTCGGCGCAGCGCGCGAGTGGATCAAGTCTGAGTTCGAGCGGTATTCGAAAGAATGCGGCGGATGCCTGGAGGTGAAGACCGACAGCTTCACCGAGCCAGCGGCGGACCGGATTCCGAAAGCGACGGAAATTACCAATGTTTATGCGGTGTTGAAGGGCAACGACCCGGCGCAGGCGAAGCGGATTGTGTTGGTGACGGGGCACTACGATTCGCGCAATAGTGACACACTCGATGTGAACGGAGACGCTCCCGGCGCGAATGATGATGCGAGCGGAACGGCGGTAAGCCTGGAATGTGCGCGAGTACTCAGCACGATGAAGTTTCCAGCGACGCTTGTTTTTCTGACCGTTGCGGGCGAGGAGCAGGGGCTGAATGGCAGCAAGCACTTCGCGAAGATGGCGAGGGAGGAGGGATGGCAGTTGGAGGCCGTGCTCAACAACGATATTGTTGGCGGCGACAAGGGCGCGGAGCAGGACCATTCCGTCGTGCGAGTCTTCTCTGAGGGTCTGCCGGCTGCGGCTTCTGAACAGGACGTGCGGCGAATCCGCGGACTGGGCGGCGAGAGCGATTCTGGATCGCGACAGGTGGCGCGGTACATCGCCGACGTGGGCCGGACGTACGATACCGGGGTGAAGCCAATGCTGGTGTTCCGACTGGATCGCTATCTGCGCGGAGGTGATCACTATTCCTTCAACCAGCAAGGATTCTCGGCGGTGCGTGTCACGGAGTTCCGCGAGGACTTTCATCATCAGCATCAGAATGTGCGGACCGAGATTGGGGTCGAGTATGGCGACGTGCCAAAGTTCGTCGATTACGACTACGTCGCGCACGTGGCGCGGCTGAATGCGGCAACCCTGGCATCACTGGCTGCGGCGCCGGGACCGCCGGCAAATGTGCATTTGCTGACGAAAGATCTGGAGAATGATTCGACGTTGACGTGGGACGCAGCGCCAGGAGCGGCCTCGTATGAAGTGGTGTGGCGCGCGACGACGAGCCCCGAGTGGGAGCATGCACAGAGCTTTGGCAACGCGACGCGGGCGACTTTGAAACTGTCGAAGGACAATGTGATCTTTGCAGTAAGGGCGGTGGACGCAGCCGGGCATCGCAGTCTGCCGGTGGTGCCGGTGCCGGAGCGATAGAGTTTCGAAGATAAATGGGAATCGAAATCCCCACTTCTCGCGCACAAGACGCGCGAGAAATGGGGCACCCTTGAAACGAGTAGAATGGAGCGACAGGAGTATCCGTGCGGCGAACCGGCGAACCCATCACATTGAGCTTCCCACCGTTCACGAAGGCGGTGACATGGCTGATCGGGGTGAACACTGCGTTCTACCTGGTGTACCTGGCATCAACGTTCGTATCGCCTCTCTTCTATGCGTATACCCGCCACTACCTCGCATTGAGCCCGGTCCTCGTGGTGCAGCATGGCTGGCTCTGGCAGCTTGCAAGTTATGGCTTTCTGCACTATGAGTTCTGGCACTGGTTTGGAAACATGATCGGGTTGTGGATGTTCGGCTCGGCGATCGAGGGGGCATGGGGCACGAGGCGGTTCATCGAGTTGTTTTCGATCGGCGTGGTTGGGGCGGCCATCACGACAGTCGCACTGTCGTACTCCCGACTGATCGGCGATCCCACGATTCCCACCGTTGGCGCTTCGGGCGGCATTTTTGCGGTGTTGATCGCTTTTGGAATTCTATTCGCTGAAAACGAGATCATGCTGATCCCGCTCCCTTTCCTGATCAAGGCGAAGTATTTCGTGGGAATTCTCATCGTCATCAACCTGGCTTTTGCGATGACCGGAGAAGGACATGTAGCGTACGTGGCCCATCTAGGCGGGGCGTTCTTCGGCTGGCTCTATGTTCGGCGCGGTCCGAAGGCGGCTTTGGTGAATGTGGGGATGTCGGAGCGCTACTACGGCTTGCGTAACGCCTTTTATCGCTGGAAGCGGCGGCGGGCGGCAAAGAAGTTCGAAGTCTACATGCGGGAACATGACCGCAACGTTCACTTCGATGAACACGGGAACTACATTCCTCCCGAGGACCAGGGGGGCAAGGGGAACGGCGGAGGGAAGTCGGGGTGGGTGAACTGAGAGCGGGTTTCACAGTTTCTGGGTTACGGTTTGGAAACGCCTTGCAGGCCTGTGGGAGCATCGAGGGGAAAGGGATCCTTCGACTTCGCGCAGAATGACAAGTCTTTAAGACTTAATCAGGAATTCGGAAAATTCTGATCGAACTTCTTCTGGCAGTTCCTTCCTCAGTGTTTTTCCTTTGAATCCCAGGTCGTGACCTGCGCCGTCGATTGGCAGCAGCTTTGTCTTCGCTGGAATCATCTTCATCGCTTGCCTCAACTCTTCGATCGTGCCGAATGGGTCGCGTGTACCGTGAACGAAAAGAGTGGGTGTGCGCAGGTCGGGGAGATGCTGCGTGCGTTGCTGCTCCGGGCGGCGTGGGGGATGGAGGGGATACGAGAGCAGCAGAAGTCCCGCGACCAGGTCTGAAGCTTCTTTATTCAATTCGGCGCAGAGCATGCTGGATTGGCGTCCCCCGTAGGAATGGCCGCCGAGAAAAATGAGTCCTTGCCTGTGCTCACCGATATTTCCTTTTTTCTCAAGATCTACGAGAAGCTGGGCACCCACGATTTCTTTTACTGCCGTGATCGCGTTCTTCAGACCGGCGCGGTCTCGGGCGGCGTCGGCAGGGCTGGGCGGGCCGAAGGATCGGACTTGCCGATAGGGCAGATCGCAGCGCAGGACGGTGTAGCCTGCGTCAGAGAATGTGTCGGCAAGTGCGCGCAGTAGCGGCGCTTGCGCGTTGCCGCCTGCTCCGTGAGTCAGGACCAGCGCATCGCCGCTCGGGGCGTTAGGGCGATGGAGGTATCCCCGGACCGGCGGGTCGCCCTGCCGCAAAAAGGATTCGAGTTGAACCGCGGTTGACATGAGCCTTCTGAGTCTACTCTTTCACGGCGGATCCATCTTTGATGGGGCATGCCTTCCAAAAAAAGTTCGGCCTCCTGGACCAAATCACAGATATTTTCTCGCCTCTCTTAGATAGAGGTCGTGCGTAGGGGCACCTCGGACCCTTACGTCGCATCGTTTCCGCCTTAACAGGCGGATTCTCGAAAGCTTCCCTACCAACACGTGCGTACAGACGTGCGCACAACAACTGGAGGAGGAACCATGTCTTATTCAACGACTCGGGGATGTATTCTCTTGCTCACCCTATTTACGCTCGCCTTGTTCACGGCAACAGCGTCGCACGCCCAGGCAACTTTGACCATCGGGCTGACACTGGGGTCAGACTCGAACGGAGAGCCCACGTACACCGCGACCGTGACCAACACCAGCAACCTTGATGCTCCGAACCTGACGGTGACCTACACGCTGCCTTCGGCAGAGTTGCCAATCTCACCGTCTCCAAGTGGGGGCTGCCTGTTCACACCCGGATCAGTGAATCTCACCGTGGTGTGCTCGATCGCGAACCTGAATCCGAATCAATCGCATGATTTCGTGATTGCGGTGCATCCGACCGACACTGCGCCGCAGGATTGCACGGCGGTGGCTACCGAAAGCGGGGGCGGTACCGCAACCGCATTCATCACCAGCACCATCACCGAGGTTGGACTGACCGAGATGCAGGTCACAATGACCTCGACGAACCCCGGGAAGGTCGGAGAGAACTTCACCTACACCTTGACGGTGACCAACATCCAGGACGATGACGCCCAAAACGTCTTCGCCGTGCTTGTGCTGCCCAAGGGAGCGACGATTGTCTCAGCCAGCAGGAATTGCACGCACGGAGTGCTGGTCAATTGCGGCTTAGGAAGAATGTCTCCCGGCACGAGCAAGACGGTGACGATCACGGTGTCGCCCACCATCTCGGGTTGGAGCCAGGCCACTGCCGGGCTGCGTTTCAGCACGCCGGATCGAGACTTTACCAACAACGCGGTGGGCAACAGCGTGTGGATCGCTCCGTAGTATTGTTACAGGACAAGCGCGTGGAGAGGGCGTGACGAAACGGTCGCGCCCTTTTTCTCTGGCGGGAGATCGGTCACTGTTCCGCCTTTCTGCGGGAACTGCTGAGAGTGCCGCGACTGGGCTTGCGAGCGGAAAACGAAGAAAGTCCTTCCTGGATCGCGAAGCAGGAGGGGTCAATGCGGGAAGAAAGGTGCGCCAGTCCGACTCCGCGCAAAGCCGCGGGAAGAGCCTTGGCGAAGTATTGCTTGCTCTGCACGAGTTCTTGCCAAGCCTCGTCCCGGGTCAGAATGCCCGCCCTGATTTGGTTGCTGAGGAATCCGTCGGTGTAAGAGACACCAAGCATGCGTTGAAAAATGTACTCCTTGAATACGTCAATGATGCAGTCGGAGTGCCAGTCATTCGGACGGTTCGTCGGCTTCTTCCAGCCGGTTTCGCTGGTAATCGTAGAGAGTATCTCTTTGGGGTTCCATGGCCAATAATCGAAGAAGAGCAGTTGGTCCACGGATGGAAAACGCCATTTGAGAAAGGGGGAATCGGGCGAAACCGCCAGGCACCCCTTCAGTGTCAAACTGAAATGCCGCGCGATGCTGCCCACCAGTTTGGGAGACGTGAGAACTTCCTTGGCCAGCAGGACTCCGCCGCGCGCAAGCCCTTCGCGCCCTTGCTTTTCGGTGTCGTACTTCAGGGCCAGGAAGGGCGAATCCTCCAGAGGGCACTTCCCCCAGACCACGAAGGGGGCGTTCAACTCATGAGCCAGGCTGGAACCGAACAAATGCAAATGCTTGCAGGCTACGCAGGTCATGCCCGCGGTCACGGTTGAGGGATGTTCGAGCCAGGCGGAGAAGTAGTCGCGAAAAGACTGCAGGTGGACTTCCGGACCGAGGGTCTGGACCGAGAGAGGCACGCCGAGGCTCTCGCAGATGGTTTTGATGTTCTCGCGGGCGAGCGGCTCGACTCCGTCGTGGTCATAGGTGAACGCGTGCACCCGCAGGCCATAGTGCTTCGCCATGGCCCACAGCACGAAGGAACTGTCTTTGCCGCCGCTGACACCGACCACGCAGTCGGCCTGCGCGTTCGCACGCAATCCCTGATGGATGCGGGAATCGAGTGCAGCAATTCCATGCGGTCGATAGTTAGGATATCCGCTGCGACACCAGGAACAGAGGCCGGTTTGGTCGAAATCACTTCCTGGAACCTGATCCGTCAAAAGGCAGTGGCGGCAGCGCATGATCTCCACCTCGCGTTTGAGGGCAGAGGTGCTTACGATGACCTCCGCGTGCGAGCACTACTTGACCCCGTCTGTCGGGATTTCGGTGAGGGTCTCGTAAACCTTGACGATCTGAACTTCATTGCCAAGCTTGGCCCAGCAGCGGAGCATCTCGGGATCTTCGAGGGCGGCGCGACGGGCATCTTCCGACTTCCAGTACCGCAGAAAAACGTAGTGACGATCGCGGTCGCGATAGAGAAGGTCGCGTCCGTAGCCTTTTCTGGCGACGATAGCGGTAAGTTCACGGAATGTTTCGAGGGCAGCGGATTCCATCTCCGAGACCGGTTCCCAGATGGCTACCGAGAGAATCTCCTGTGCCATAAGCGGGAATTATAGCCTGTCGAAATCCCAGATCTCGCAAAATGTAGCGCGGACCGGACAGCCGATGGCGGCGGTCCCCACATGGACCCTGGCTAACGCTTTTTCGGGTGGACGATATTCTCGGCTTCCTGTTCGGTGACCGTGTGCAGGCGCATCAGGTTGGTTGAACCCGAGGCCTGGCGTGTACCGGCTACCACACCGAGCACATCTTTCGGCTTGAGTTGGCCGCGGCGGACCAGGTCTTTTTCGGCGAGCGCCACCATCTCCTGCGCAGAATGAGCCTGGCGGCACCGGATGGGATGAACTCCCCAATAAAGGTTCATGCGGTGGACGACTGGCTCGACGTGGGTGAAGGCGTAGATCGGGGCTTTCGGGCGGTATTTCGAGATCATGCGGGCGGTGTTGCCGGTTTCGGTGAAGATGGCGATCGCGCCCATGGGCAAGTCTTCGGCAGCGTGAGCGATGGCTTCGCAGATGGTTTCAGCGACGGAAAGTCCACGATGCTCGCGCCGGCGGCGCATCTGGCCGAGATCGGTGATGTTGCACTCCGCTTCGACTATGATGCGCGCCATGATCTCGACCGACTCGCGCGGGTACTTGCCGCTGGCGGTTTCGGCGGAGAGCATGACGGCGTCGGTACCGTCGAAGACGGCGTTAGCAACGTCGCTGGCCTCGGCGCGCGTGGGCCGCGGATTCTCGACCATCGATTCGAGCATCTGCGTGGCAGTGATGACCGGCTTGCGCCACGCGGCGGCGCGGCGGATGACGTGCTTCTGAATGACGGGAACTTTTTCCGGCGCCATCTCGACGCCGAGATCGCCGCGGGCAACCATGACTCCGTCGGCGGCTTCGAGAATTTCTTCCAGATGATCGATGGCTTGCGGCTTTTCAAGCTTGGCGATCACGGGAACGTCGCTACCTTGGCTGGAGATGATCTGCTTGACTGCAGTGACGTCAGCCGCGGTGCGAACGAAGGAGAGCGCGACGGCGTCGATGCCGTGACGGAGGCCGAATTCCAGATCATTTCGGTCTTTGGAGGTGAGCGCCGGGATGGAGAGCGCCACGCCGGGAAGGTTGATCCCCTTGTGCTCGCCGAGCAGACCACCGTTGATGACATCGCAGAGGACGTCTTTGCCGCGGACTCTGCGGACACGCAGTTCGATGAGCCCGTCGCTGAGCAGGATACGTGCCCCGGGAGAAAGCTCACGACCGAGATCGGGAAATGTGGTCGAGATGCGGGTCGCGTTGCCGGGAGTTTCGCTGGGGGTGATCGTGACAACGGAGCCTGGCTTCAGCAGGACGGGCTTACGTTGTTCCAGAAGTCCAGTGCGGATCTTGGGTCCCTGCAGGTCTTGCAGGATGCAGATGGTGCGGTGCTCACGCTGGGCGGCGCGGCGCAAGCGTTGAATGCTGTGGGCATGATCTTCGTGCGTGCCGTGCGAGAAGTTCAGGCGGGCGATGTCCATGCCGAGGCGAAGCAGGTCGCGCATGGCGGATTCGGTGGCGCAGGCTGGGCCGATCGTGCAGATGATCTTGGCACGACGAGAAGCACACGTGCTTTGGGTGAGATTGTCCCCCGGGTTGTGTGTTCCTGTTTTCAATAGGACCCAAATCAGTCAGGAGTTTGTGATCAAACTCGGTTTTCTGCCGATGGTGTCATTCCGAGCGAAGCGAGGAATCCCTACTTGCAGGGCCACATTTCGAGGTAGGGCTGCTTCGACTCCGCTCAGCATGATGAATGTGTCGTGACAACCACGTTTACGCTTTGGAGTTGTTAATCGCCGTCAACTCCTTCCCCAGCATGGCGCGAGGAAATAGTAGCGCATTGAACTCGGCGCCGACCAGAACGACGAGCGAGATCAGGTACATCCAGACCAGCAAGGCCATCACGGCACCGAGCGATCCGTAGATCGTGGCGAAGTCGCTGATGTGTTGCAGGTAGGCACGAAAGCCAATGGTCACGGAAAACCAGAGGCCCGTCGCCAGGACAGCGCCGGGAATCACGCTGTGCCAGGGCTGTGTGCGGGGGACGGCATTGTGATAAATCAGCGCAGTGACCGCGATGGCAGTGAGCGTCGCAATCAGCCAGCGGATTGCTCCCCAAATCAAGAGAACGTAGGGGCTGAAGTCGGGATCGAGATAGGGGACAAGACGTGTTTCGAATTTGCTGCCGACTGCGACCAGGATCGTGGAAAAAGTCATGGGGATGAGCGCGAAGATCACGAGCATGAACGCGATCAGACGCTCTTTGACGAGCCCCCAGCTCTTGGGCAGCTCGTAGCATCGGCGGAACCCCTCCATCCAGGAAATCATGACGCCCGACGCGGTCCACAGGGTGACTACAGAAGTAGTGGTAATGAAGCCGACGGGGTGCTGGCCCGCGCCCTTCAGGTAGGTCATGACGGTATTGCTGCCGGCGGGAAGAATGCTGCCCAGCGCGTAGGAGATTTCCCGCAGATACGGAGCGCCCTTGCGCCAGTTGGCGAGGACCGATCCGATGATGAGCAGGACGGGAAAGAACGTGAGAATGGAAGAGTAGGCGGAGGCCTTGGCGATGGCAAAGGCGTCGTGAACGAAGGCGCGCCAGAAAGCCAGCCGTAATAGGCGAAGAAGGCGGAGCATACGCTGAC
>Ga0335082_10009645_pt1 | contig 10479 bp, 9 predicted proteins | sample Lox_Sample_41_FD_206718 | JGI IMG/M metagenome (GOLD analysis project Ga0335082, IMG submission 206718) | Soil microbial communities from Loxahatchee National Wildlife Refuge, Florida, United States - Lox_Sample_4.1 | ecosystem: Environmental > Terrestrial > Soil > Wetlands | place: USA: Florida...
GCACTCGGACATGGCGGTGGCACAAGGTACCGCCCATCCAGTCTCGGCAGCAAGAAAGAGGCAGAACCACATCCCCAACTGCGCGCAAAGCATGGGGCGAAGGCGTTTCATAGCGACTCCATTCGGCTCCGCGCTCGGAAAGGCTCTCGGATTGTGGCCCCCGGAGGGCTGCACGCAGCCGATCGGTCTACGTCATTTCAGCACCACGACATAGAGCACGAGATCGCCCTTTCCGATGTTCTTGGTCGTATACGCCCCCGCCGGTCCGACGATTCTCACCTCACCGGCTTTCCACTCTACCTTCTCGGTCTTGCCGTCGGGATAGGTGCGTAGTTGCGTCCCGCCCTGCAACGCACGAGCGACGCGCCAATTGGAGCTCGGGACGCTCGCGTTCTCGTCGCCGGGCTTGAATCGGATCTCGAACGCCCGCGCCTTGTCATTTTCGGCCAGCACCGTCATCGACGCCGTTCCCTTTTCCTGCGCGGTTGCCTGATTTGCAGCCACTCCTGCCAACATCAACGCGGAAACCAGCAGACCCACTAGAGTTCGAACTGAGGTTTTCATAGAAGCTCCTTGTTAGGTTATTTTGCAAGACTTAAAAAACAACCTACCAGCTGACCCGCCGATACGATTGATGTAGGTCAATCTCCCCTTAGAGCTTCTTGATTCCCCACGAGACTCAGCTAGTGAGCTAATGGCACGCCGGGAGCCGAATGACGACGGTGTGTGGATATGGGTCGTCGGGCCGGAAGCCGGTATTCAGTTCTCCGACTTCGGAACTGCCACGCCCTTCAACTCCGTCAATTCGGATGGAATCGAGCCCAATGACGATAAGCCGAACGAGGATTACCTCACCCTCAACATCGGAGCGACTTTTCAGTTCATTGGCCCCAGAGGGCAGGCCGATTCCGCTGGCGTTCCAAGCACCCCTCACCCCGTGATCGGGTATCTGATCGAGCACGAGTCGCAGGCTTCAGTGCCGGAACCCGCAACGCTCGCACCGCTCGGCATCGCACTCGCCGGTCTGGGCCTCTCTCGCCGCCGCAAGTTGCACTGAGTAGCACGCCGCGCAACGGGACCTCGCCCGCGTGGGGTTTTCGTTTCTGGGTTTGGTGCGCGAAGGAGATCCTGGAGGAGCTCCAGCCCGACCTCCTCGCCTTAGTGCTCACGCTAAGAGTGCCGCTGCCGCACGCGTCGCGGCCACTGTAATGCGCCTGCTCCCTGAACCTCACTCGGATCTGATACGCCCCAAGGTCATCGTCCCCTCCCGCTCCCAGCACCTACACGGGAACACGGCCATAAGCCGGTTCCGCCCGCATAAGAGGTGCAGGCCGTCGCGCCGATCGCTGTCTTGAAAAACTGCACCTAGTTTGCCATTCATCAATGCGGGCGAAAGCTTAACGGCTATCTTTTATATGTGGTGTGCGGCGACGCGCGGCTGCTTTCCAGACGTCCAAACGCAGGCTTTCAATTGCCTGCGTCTGACGCGGGTGCTTAGCGTGGGAGGAGAGATGATTGGTAGCGTTGGCTCTTGGTTAGTGGCGCCGTTGTTTGCAGTCGCGGCCCTTGGCGGATGCGCGACCATTACCACGAGTTCGAGCCAGACCGTGACGGTAATGACGGAGCCTCCCGGGGCGGCGTGTACCTTCAGGCGGGTTGGGCAGGTAATCGGAGTGATCAATCCGACACCCGGTAGCATTAGCATCGAGAAGAGCCACGACGCGATCGATGTCAGTTGTACGAAGAATGGCTTCCTTGACGCCGTAGGGAGTGTTGGTTCCAAGTTTCAGCCGATGACTTTCGGCAACATCCTATTCGGCGGCATCATCGGCGTCGTAGTCGATGCGGCGAGCGGTGCGACCGCGGAGTACGAGACGCAAGTGACAATCACGCTCACTCCAAACGAATTCCCGGGCGCCGAGGCGCGGGACAAGTTCTTCGATCAGCGTCGCGAGAGTTTCATCGTGCAGGCTAAGCAGGTTAAGCAGCGGATCGAAAGCATGTGCAACGAAAACGAATGTCAGAAGCAACTTCGGCTCGCAGCCGAGGGAGAGAAGGCCGGGCTCGCGCGCATCGAGGCTGAACGCCAGGCAGCCAATATCAAGGGGCCGTGACACACCCTATGGAGGAGCGAATCATGCGGATTGCGGCGCTTGCACTTGTACTTGTAGCTGGCACATTGTTCGGCTGTGCTTACACCACCTCGTCCAACCCGGCATATCTCGCCGCTGCGCGACGCCCTCCGCCCTTGCTCGTGGACGGCAAAGTGCTGGTGGTAACGACCCCGCAGGACGATGCTTACAGCTTCACCGGCAGCCCGACGAGCTACACTGGTTCTGCGACGACGCTGACCCTACCGCTCGGTTCGATGATCCGGGAGACCGCGGTCGCCGCATTCGCCGATGCGTTCAAGGGCGGGGCTGACGCAAATGCGACCATCCTGGACGCGGAACGATACACCGTAATTGTTGCGCCCAAGCTCGTCTCATATTCGTATGAGTACAATCAATTAAAGAACGTGGGGTTCGCCATCACCCCCACCGCAGTCGTTAATGTCGACGTCCGCGTCATCGGCGCTAAGGGTGCCACCAGCTGGCAGCGCAGCTATGCGTCCGGTCCGGTTGAAGGTGTCTCATATGCGTTAAACATGTCGCCACAAGAAGAGATAAGTAAGACAACATACAAGGCGATGTACAATCTCTTCTCAAAAGCGGCGTCCGATATTGCGCGCGAAGTACTAGCCAAGGAACCTCCGGCACAGGCGGGTTCCTGAGCGCTGCCACCGCGGACACGCGGGTCCACTCGACGTGGCTCAGCGCTGTCGGCTTCGCGTCCGCCAGCCTTGGCTTCGACCGCCGCAAGTCGCGGGGGGCTTCCCGGAACAGTCCCTGCGGCCTGCCTCTCATTCTCCAACGGTGATGGGACAGCCCCGCAGTCGGCCCGCACAGCGGTTAGCCGCCGCTCCCCTCACGTCGTATCAACGCCTCTAGGGACTGCACTACTTTAACTGCCAACTCCTTTTCCTCGGCGCTTAGCTCCTCCAGTTGCCGGCCTGTCTGATTGAAAATCGGTGCCTTTTCCTTGGCGCGCTCGTATCGCGCTAATCCGGTAACGCCAATGAGAATATCTAGAACCAACTCACCACCTCTGGGACAATCAGCGCTAAAGCTGTTCGTGATCTCCAGAAGGTCATCATATTTGTGAATTTTCTCGCGTGCCTTTGCGATATATGCTTCGCCCGTCTCAGCCGCGTACTTGATTTGGGCATCGTTCTCTTTCAATGTCATCAACTGCCTATATGACTTCTCAATACCAACGAAGTCAGTTTCGACCTCTTTGACTAGTGCTTTCACTCTTGTGACTTTATCTGTGATTTCGTAACAGCTATTTTCCAGTGTAGGAGCTTCTTTCACCACCGTCGAATATAGGGCTCCGTACTGCTGGTAACTTCGAATCAGTTGTTTCACTACATCATCAACTTCACCCGTTGAATCGAATGAAAGCCCCAGTGTCGAAAACGGGGCTGTCGGATTTACAGGCTTGATCTCACTCAAACCGATCTGAGCGCCCGTGCAAGCGCCGAGAGAAATCAAAGCCAGCGCGGCCGCGAGGATTACAGCCCACGCACCCATCCTGACCGGTGCAAGCCTCATATGCGCCTCCCGTGACTCTCAGCAGACCTTCGAAAGATGCTCCCATGATGGCTGTAGCGCTTCTTGACCTTGCTCAATACCCTATTAACGAGCGCTCATCGCGCGCGGGCTTCTCTAGGAGGCTGATGCGTAAGGCGTGATATTCAGGGTCAAACTCCGGCTCGGCGTCCGTTCTGTGCTGGGGAAACATAGCGCGTCGCTACACGCATCCCCCTTGAAAGAGGAAGCCGCGCCAGCCGGGCAAGGGGGGCCCGGGTTTCGCCCCGTCGGGCTAGGCGCGGTCTTGACCGCTAGGTTAGGTGCTCACGCCGATCGCCGCAGCAGCACGACGTTCGTATCCGATGACAGCGCATCGAGGTAGACCGCCCATTTCCCGAGCCACTCGCGCGCCTCCTCGTCGTAGGTATGGCGGTCGTAGATCGCAGCGATGCTCCGGTCGGCGTGGTTCGCGATCCGGTCCTGCACGACCCGCGGACAGCCGAGCCGCGCAAGCCCGGTGAGCGCCGTGCGCCGCAAATCATGAACGGTCCAGCCCTTCACGGGGCAGGACTCGCGCACCACGTATTGCGCGAAGCCGACCGCCTTCTGAAGGAGCGGCCGATCCTCCCGCGATGGGAAAACCCATCGTTCATGCAGACCGCGGCGTGCCGCCAGGAGCTCGACCGCCTGCGGCGGGAGCATGACGCGGTGCCGGCGCCCGTTCTTCGTCTTCGTCGCCGGTTGCGTCCAGACTGCGGCCTCCAGATCGATCTCACGCCATTCGGCGCCGACGACCTCCCCGGACCGCGTGCCAGTGAGGAGCTGCAGCCGGAGCGCATCACGCACGTTCGCTGACAGCTTTGCGCCGGGCAGCCACTCGAGAAGGGCCTTGAGCTCCCGCTCGTCGAGCGCCCGGTCGCGCGCCTTGGACTGCTGCCCGGTCCTATCGCCGGAACAGGGATTCAGCCCATCGAGGCGCCGGCGCTCGATCGCGAGCCTGAATGCCTGGCGAAGGGCTGAGACGGTCATCCCCGCCACGCGCGGTGCGCGCTTTGCGATCTTCTCGGCGAGATCGACCACGTCGCGGGCACTCACGTCGGCGGCCGAGCGCCTGCCCCACTGGGCGAGCACTTGATGCCGTAACATCCGCTCCTGCTCGGCACCACTCGCGAGCTTCGCCGCGTGCAGCCTGAAGTAGTCCTCCAGCATCTCGCGCACCGTGTAGCCGCGGGCGCGCTCCACCTGCGCCTGCGCGGCGAGCGCTTCCCGCTCGATCCTCGGGTCGCCGCGTTTCGGGTCATCGCGGATCTTCTTCGCCTCGCCCCATGCGTCGCGCGCCTGGGCGAGCGACATCCGTGGGTACTCCCCGAGCTTGATGTGGCCCCGGGTACGGTCGCGCCGGCGGTATCCTGTAGATCCAGCTCTTGAGGGTGCCCCCGTCGGTCGCGGCGTTCGGGGTGGCGACCAGGCGCAGGCCCGGGCAGCGCGCGTCCCCCAGGACGCCCTCCCTGTGGCGTTCGACGTCAAGCGCGGTGAGGATGCGCGGCTTCGCTGTTACATTCATCAGGGTGTGGCAAAAACTGCCCCAGAAACTGCCCCAACGGCCTCGGCTCGGATTAGATGTCCCCGGACCTCGTCGGACCGCATTGGATTCGGGTTCATGCCTATAACTCTTTACGACATTTCTTGGGCGAAAACTTGAATAGATCTGCCGACTTCGGCGGGGCGCCGCTGACGGACCACACCCCGATGATGCAGCAATACCTGAGCCTCAAGGCGGGGCATCCGGACATGCTGCTCTTCTACCGCATGGGCGACTTCTACGAGCTCTTCTACGACGACGCCGAGAAGGCGTCGCGGCTGCTCGATCTCACGCTCACCACCCGCGGTGCGTCCGCGGGGGCGCCGATCCGCATGGCCGGCGTACCCTGGCAGTCGATCGAGCAGTACCTCGCGAAACTGGTGAAGCTTGGCGAGTCAGCGGCGATCTGCGAGCAGATCGGCGATCCGGCGACCGCGAAAGGGCCGGTCGAGCGCGCGGTGACGCGCATCGTCACGCCGGGCACGCTGACCGACAGCGCGCTCCTCGACGACAAGGCCGACAACCTCCTCCTAGCCGTGCACGCCGAGCGCCAGCTCGTCGGGCTCGCATGGCTCAACCTCGCGAGCGGCGAGTTCCGCGTGATGGAGGTCCCGCTGAGGAAGCTCGCGGACGAACTGCAGCGGATCCGGCCGGCCGAGGTCCTCGTCGCCGACGGCAGCGGGATCGAGCTCGCCGAGGCCGGCGCGGTGACGCGACTTCCAGCATGGCAGTTCGATTTCGACGGCGCGAGCCGCCTGCTCTCGGAGCACTTCGGCGTCGCCGGGCTTGCAGGGTTCGGCTGCGAAGACCTGCGGCCGGCGATCGCCGCGGCCGGCGCGCTGCTTGGCTACGCACGGCGCACGCAGTCGCAGGCGCTCGGCCACGTCGTCGCGCTCGTGCCCGAGCGTGACGGCGCTTATCTCCGCATGGACGCAGCGACGCGCCGAAACCTCGAGCTCACCGAGACGCTGCGCGGGACGCCGGCACCGACGCTGGTGAGCCGCCTCGACCGGTGCGCGACCGGCATGGGCAGCCGGCTGCTGCGGCAGTGGCTCCACCATCCGGTTCGCGACCGTGCGATCGTCACCGCCCGCCACGAAGCGGTTGACCAGCTCCGCGGCGAGTCGGGCGAAGGGCCTCACCGCGCGCTCCACGCAGGGTTGCGTCACGTGGCGGACGTCGAGCGCATCGCCGGGCGCATCGCGCTGCGCACCGCGCGCCCGCGCGACCTCGCGAGCCTGCGCGAATCGCTCGCCCGCACGCCGGAGCTCCAGGGCATCCTCGCGGGCGCTGATGCACCGCGCCTCGCCGGGCTCGCGGCCGCGCTCACGCCACCACCGGATTGCCTCGCGCTGCTCCAGCGCGCGATCGCGGCCGAACCGGGCGCGATGGTCCGCGACGGCGGAGTCATCGCCGCCGGGTACGAGGAGGCGCTCGACGAGCTGCGGCTTATCCAGTCGAACGCAGGCGAGTTCCTGGTGGCGCTCGAGGCGCGCGAGCGCGAGCGCACCGGGATCCCGAACCTCCGGGTCGAGTACAACCGCGTGCACGGCTTCTACATCGAGGTCACGAACGCCCACGCGGAGAAGGTGCCGGTCGACTATCGGCGGCGGCAGACGCTGAAGAATGCCGAGCGGTACATCACCCCGGAGCTCAAGGCGTTCGAGGACAAGGCGCTGTCCGCCCGGGAGCGCGCGCTGGCGCTCGAGAAGCGCCTCTACGACGAGCTCCTCGAGAGGCTCGCGCCGGACGCGCCGCGGCTCCAGTCGGTCGCGCGCGCGGTGGCGGAGCTCGACGTGCTCGCGGCATTCGCCGCGGTCGCGCTCGAGCGCGACTGGGCCCGGCCCTCGTTCACCGACGAGCTTGCGATCGACGTCGACGCCGGGCGACATCCGGTCGTGGAAGCCGAGGTCGAACCCTTCATCGCCAACGACACGCGCCTGTCGCCCACCCGCCGCATGCTGCTCATCACCGGTCCGAACATGGGCGGCAAGTCGACCTACATGCGCCAGGTCGCCCTGATCGTGCTCCTCGCGCACGTCGGCAGCTTCGTCCCGGCCCGCGCCGCGCGCATCGGCCCGGTCGACCAGCTCTTCACCCGGATCGGCGCCGCCGACGACCTCGCCGGCGGACGGTCGACGTTCATGGTGGAGATGACCGAGAGCGCGAGCATCCTGCACAACGCGACCGAGGCGAGCCTCGTGCTGATGGACGAGGTCGGCCGCGGCACCTCCACGTTCGACGGTCTTGCGCTCGCCTGGGCGATCGCCCGGTACCTCGTCGAACGCAGCCGCTGCTACACCCTGTTCGCGACCCACTACTTCGAGCTGACCAAGCTCGCGCAGGAGTACCGCGACGTCGCGAACGTGCATCTCGACGCTGTCGAGCACAAGGACCGGATCGTGTTCCTGCACGCGCTCGAGGAGGGCCCGGCGAGCCAGAGCTACGGGCTCCAGGTCGCCGCGCTCGCCGGCGTGCCGCCGACGGTGATCCGGGCGGCGCGCCGCCACCTGCAGGAGCTCGAGCATCGCGCGCTCGACCGCGAAGGGCAGCCGGATCTCTTCGTCGCGCCGCCGGTCGCCGAGCCGGCGCGCCATCCCGCACTCGACCTCATCGAGTCGGTCGATCCGGACGCGCTCACGCCGCGCGAGGCGCTCGAGCTCGTCTACCGGCTCCGCAAGCTATGAGCCCGTCGGGCCGCCCCAAGGGCGTACCCCGAGCGCGATTTTGGCGCGAGGGTAGTCCAACGAGAGCGCTCGCCGGCCTCGTGCTCCTCCTCGCCGCCTCGGCTGCCGGCGCGCAGGTGCCATTCTCGTTCGGGGTCTTCGGCGACACCCCTTACCACCCGCTCGAGGTGCCGGCCGTCGCGCAGCTGCTGCGCGACATGGATCGCGCGGGGATGGCGTTCGTGGTCAATATCGGCGACATCAAGCGCGGGAGCGAGCCGTGCAGCAGTGAGGTCCTGCGCGAACGGCACGCGCTGCTCGACGCGTCGCCGCGGCCGCTCGTCTTCACGCCCGGCGACAACGAGTGGACCGACTGCCATACCCAGGCCGCCGGCGAGTACGATCCGCGCGAACGGCTCGACGCCTTGCGCGTGCTGTTTTTTTCCGACGACGAGAGCCTCGGCCAGACGAAGCTGCGCGTCACCCGCCAGAGCGAGGACCCGCGCTTCCGGCCGTACCGCGAAAACGCCCGCTGGATCGCCGGGGGCATCGTGTTCGCGACCTTCAACGTGCCGGGCAGCAACAACAACCTCGGCCAGGGCGCGGCGAAGGACGACGAGACGGCGCGGCGGATGAGCGCGATGTTCGCGGAGCACGCCGCCCGCATGACTGCGAACTTCGCGTGGCTCGCCGAGGCGGTGGCGGTCGCGCGCCAGCCGGCGATACGGGGCCTCGCGGTGTTCGCGCACGCCGATCCGCTGTTCGGTAACCAGCCGGGCAGCGACGACGGTTACGAGGCCTGGCGTCAGGCGCTGCGCCTGCAGGCCGCCGCGCTCGGCAAGCCGATGCTCCTTGTCCACGGCGACGGGCATCGCTACCGCGTCGATCAGCCGCTGACCGATCCGGTGACCTTCGACCGGTTGACGAACTTCACGCGCGTCGAGGTGTTCGGCTCGCCGACGGTGGGCTGGGTGCGGGTGGACGTGATGCCGGAGAGCGAGCGGGTGTTCGTGATCACGCCGGGACAGCCGACGCCTTAGCGGAGTCCGCGAACCTCAGGCACTCGCGTGCTGCGCGATGTACGCCTTAACCGCGTCCGCGTCAGGGTCGATCACCTCGAAGCGCTGCGGGCGCGACTCGAGATCGGCATAAGCGCTCGGCCGCGGCGGCGCACGGCCGAGGGCTTCGCGGATCGTGGCGTCGAACTTCATCGGCAGCGCCGTCTCCAGGCAGACGAGGGGAACGCCGGCCTCGCGCTGCGCGAGCCCGGCCTTGATGCCGTCGGCGGTGTGCGGGTCGACGACGACGCCGTAGCGACGTTCGACGTCGCGGATCGTCGCCAGCCGGTCGGCGTGGGAGCTCCGCCCGGAAACGAAGCCGAAGTCCCGGACGCGCGCGAAGTGTGCCGTGCCAGCGAGGTTGAACTCCCCCGCGGCGTCGAGCTCGCGCCACAGTGCCGCGACCACCGCGGGGTCGCGTCCGACCAGGTCGAACACGAACCGCTCGAAGTTGGACGCCTTGGAGATATCCATCGACGGGCTCGAGGTCGCGACGACGTCGCGGCTCGCGCGTCCGCCGTAGCGCCCGGTGCGGAAAAACTCGTCGAGGACGTCGTTCTCGTTGGTCGCGACGATGAGGCGCCGGATCGGCAATCCCATCATCCGCGCGACGTGGCCGGCGCAGACGTTGCCGAAGTTGCCGCTCGGCACCGCGAACGACACCTCGGCGCCATTGCCGGTGGCCACCGCAAGGTACGCCTTGAAGTAGTACACGACCTGCGCGAGGAGCCGGGCCCAGTTGATCGAGTTCACCGTGCCGATGCGGTAGCGCGCCTTGAACGCCGCGTCGGCCGACACGCGCTTGACCACGTCCTGGCAGTCGTCGAACACGCCGCGCACCGCGAGGTTGAACACGTTGGGGTCGGCGAGCGAGTACATCTGCGCCGTCTGGAAGGGGCTCATGCGGCCGTACGGCGAAAGCATGAAGACGCGAATGCCGCGCCGGCCGCGCATCGCGTACTCGGCCGCGGAGCCGGTGTCGCCGGAGGTCGCGCCGAGGATGTTCAGCGTCTGGTTGCGCCGGGCGAGCACGTGCTCGAACAGGCCGCCGAGGAGCTGCATCGCGACGTCCTTGAACGCCGCCGTCGGGCCGTTGGAGAGCCCGAGGAGGTGCAGCCCGGGCTCGAGCGTCCTCAGCGGCGCGATCTCGTCGGAGCCAAAGACCTCCGCGGTGTACGTCCGGTCGATGATCCCTTTGAGGCTCTCGCGCGGGATGTCGTCGACGTACCGCCCGAGGATCTCGAGCGCGAGCTCGCGATAGCCGAGCGAACGCCAGGCGGCGAGCGCCCCGCGGTCAATGCGCGGGTAGCTCTCGGGGATCGTCAGCCCGCCGTCGGGGGCGAGTCCCTCGAGCAGGATGTCGGTGAACGCGGCCGGCTGCATGCCGCCGCGGGTGCTGACGTAGCGCATTGCGCAGGCACGCGGGCGTTCAGTTCCGCCCGAGCTCCTCGAGCCGGATCCGGGTCACCTGCCCCGCCACGACCGGCAACGCCTCGATCGCCTTGATCGCGGCGTTCAGGTTCCGCTCCTGGGTCTCGTGG
>Ga0335082_10009647_pt1 | contig 10478 bp, 9 predicted proteins | sample Lox_Sample_41_FD_206718 | JGI IMG/M metagenome (GOLD analysis project Ga0335082, IMG submission 206718) | Soil microbial communities from Loxahatchee National Wildlife Refuge, Florida, United States - Lox_Sample_4.1 | ecosystem: Environmental > Terrestrial > Soil > Wetlands | place: USA: Florida...
GACCGCGAAGCCCTTGCCCGCGTCGCCCGCGCGCGCGGCCTCGATGGTAGCGTTGAGCGCGAGGAGGTTGGTCTGGCTCGCGATCGAATTGATGAGCTCGACCACCTGGCCGATCCGCTGTGAGGCGTCTGAGAGGGTCTTGACCGTTGTGTTGGTCTTGCCGGCCTCGCCCACGGCCTTGTCCGTGATGCGGCTCGAGAGTGCGACCTGCCGCCCGATCTCACTGACGGATGAGGCGAGCTGCTCGGTCGCGGCGGCGATGGTCTGGACATTGCCGGCGGCCTGGCCGGAGGCGGAGGTCGCCGCCGCGGCCTGACGGCTCGTCTCCTCGGCGGTGGCAGCCATGGCGGAGGCTGTCGACTTCAGGGCTTCCGCCGAGCTCGTGACCGAGCTCAGCACGGCCGTCACCTTGGCGTCGAAGCCGACGGCGAGCTCGGAGAGGCGCTTCGCATGCTTGGCCTGCTGCTCGCGCTGCCGCTCGCGCTCGGCGGTCAGGCGATCGGCCTCGATGCTTGTCTCCTTGAATACCTGAACGGCGGCGGCGATTTTGCCGATCTCGTCGCGGCGCCCGGCGTAAGGCGTCTGCGCATCGCGCTCGCCTGCGGCGAGCTTCCGCATGAAGCTCGCCATCACGATGACCGGACGGGAGATGCGGCTGCTGACGAGCCACGTCGCGAGGATCGAGACCAGTGCGATGATGCTGAGCGCCACCACGTAGACGAGGCGTGCACTCGCGATTTCCGCGTGCGCCTGCTTCACCATCTCGGACTTGTGCTTCTGGACGATCTCCTCGAGCCGGTCGATCTGTTTCTGTGCCTCCTCGTACGCTTGATCGGCGGTGCCCATGAAGATCGAGGCAGTGGCGGCATCAAAGGCGGCCATGTTGACGACTTGCTGCCCGGCATCGACGTAGCGCTTCATCGTATTGGCGAGCGCCGCGACCAAGGGCACGGTCTCGGCGTCCCCATCGGTCGCCGCCTGCACCGCCTTGAACGCGGTCGCGATACCGGACATCTCCTTGCCGAGCGCGTCGGCGAGCGCCTGCTTGCGCTCGACCTTGGTGTCGTTGCTCGCAATGGAGGTCAGCCGGTAGAGATGGGCCTGCACCGAGTTGAACCGGCCGTCGAGCGCGGCCACCAGCGCCGCGCGCTCGAAGGCGACGTCACTGAGATCGCTCAGGTGCCGCTCGTTGCTATTGAGGAGGAGGAGCGTATATCCCGCCAGGCTCACCAGCGCCGCGAGCAGGAAGCTCGGGGCCAGGAACATCTTGAGGCGCAGCGAGAAGTCGTCGAACCGAGGCATCGAGTGTTCCCTTTGCTTTTCTCCTCGAGGCCGCGGGCTTACTCGCGCGGCCCCGATCAGTCCTTGTAGAAGCCGACACCCACGACGAAGTCGCCGACCTTCACGATATAGGACGACTTCGGCTCGATCTTCTTCGAGACCGGATTGACCCAACGATAGTCGACCCAGCCGCTGCCCTTGTCGCTGGCGAGGTCGATCATCTCCTTGTTGTAGAGCTTGCCGTCGGGGTCCCTGAGATCGAGGTTCGTGTGGCCGATCATCCCGGGATTGGCGCCGTGCGCGACGGTGTTGCCGTCCATGGAACGGACGAAGACATAGAGGTCGCGGTCGTGGAACTGCGCGTTCGCTTTGTCGTTGAACGCCGCAAAGGCGTTCCCCGGGCCCATTTCCTTGAGGTAGGCGGCGGCCTTCTCGGCCATCGCTTTGGCCTCGTCCGCGGTGCCGTGATCCCCAAGGGCCATGCCCAGGCGAGGCAACAGCGCGACACCGAGCAGCATGACCGCCACCGAAAGGAACCGCACAACGGGAAGCATCGCCCACTCCTATGCAGAGAGCGCAGATGGATGGGCGAGGCTGCGATAAATAGTTTAAGGACGTTTTAATTCTATCAAGGTATCGGGCGCGCAGCGGCTCAGCCCGGACGTCGTCCGTGCCAGGCGCCCAAAAGCAGCTCGTGCACGCTCGCGAGGTCGAGCGGGCGCGGGTTCGAGGAGGTCTGCGCGACGGCCTCGCGCGCGGCATCCTCGAGGTCGGCGCGGTCGATGCCGAGTTGGCGGAGGCTCACCGGCGCCCGCATGCGCTCGGCGAGATCGAAGATCGCGGCGGCGGGATCGGTGCTCCCGGTCGCCGTGCGCAGCGCCGCGATCCCCTCGGGCATGTAGGGCGCGTTGAAGGCGAGGACCTGCGCGAGCATCACACTGTTGGATTCGCCGTGCGGCGCGCCGAACCGTCCTCCGAGGACGTGGCAGATCTTGTGGTGGAGGCCGATCCCCACGAGCTGTACCAGGAGCCCACCGAGGAACCCGCCATGGAGAGCGCGGCCGCGCGCGGACACGTCGCCGGGCCGTGCGAGGCTCGCGGGAAGGCCCTCGAAGAAGGCACGTATGCCCTCGAGCGCAATCGGCGTCGCCACCGGATTGCGCTCTGCGGGATAGAGCGCCTCGACGCAATGGGCGAGGCCGTTCATGCCGGTGGTTGCGGTCTCGTGGGCGGGAAGGGCGAGGCTCAGCATGGGATCGTAGATCACGGTGCGCGCGAGCGCCTTCGCATCGCGCCGCGTGCGCTTCTCGGAGCCGATCTTGACGCCGAGGATGGGGGTCATCTCCGAGCCCGAGAGCGTCGTCGGCAGCGCGACGAAGGGCATACCGGTCTCTGCGCTGATCCATTTGCCGAGCCCGATGGTGGAGCCGCCGCCGATCGCGACGGCGCCGTCCGCCGCGAGCTCCCGGAATTGCCGGAGCGCCGCCTGCACGACCGGCTCGGGGCAATGCGGTTCCGCGCCCGCGAAAACTCCTGCCGCGCGCTCGCGGAGCCCCGCGATCACCGCGCGATAACGCTCGGGCCCGCGCGGCGTCATGCAGAACAGGGCGCGACGCACGCCAAGCCGCTCGAGCTCCGCTCCAAGCTCGCCTGCACGCCCCGCACCGAAGATGGCTCGAACCGGGAGGGCGACATAGGAGAAGCGCGTGGGATCGGTGGCGATGGTCATGCGCGCCTGGCTTGCGGAATGGACTCCCTCGGAAACGGTACTCAAACTCGAGCCCTCGGTCACGATTTCAGAATCCGCGCGCGACGTGTGGTCGCTTGCACCCCGGGAGGGGCGGGCCCATCATCGCAGCCATGCAAGCACCCGCGGTAAAGCACGACCCCGAGAATCCGCGCCGCGCGGGGGCGCGTTGAGCATCGCCGGCGTCCTGCTGGCGGGCGGCCGCTCGCGACGCATGGGCGGGGGGGACAAGAGCTTGAGGCCGCTCGGCGGCAGGCCGATCATCGCGCATGTGATCGAGCGCGCGCGGCCGCAGGTCCGGGCTCTCGCGCTCAATGCAAACGGCGATCCCGCGCGCTTCAGTAGGTTCGATCTCCCTGTCGTCGCCGACAGCGTCGAGGGATATGCGGGACCGCTTGCGGGTGTGCTCGCAGGGCTCGATTGGGCGGCGGCGGCGGTTCCCGGCTGCGCTTGGGTTGCGAGCTTCGCCACCGATGCGCCCTTCCTGCCGCGGGATCTCGTGCCGCGGCTTGTGGCGGGCCTCGCGGGCGACCGGTTCGAGCTCGCCTGCGCGGCCTCTGGTGGGCAGGTGCATCCGGTCTTCGGTCTTTGGCCGCTCGCGCTTCGCGACACCCTTCGCCGCGCGCTCGTCGTCGAAGGGATGCGCAAGGTCGATCTCTTCACCGCGCGCTACAGGCTCGTCACGGTCGATTTTCCCGTGGGCGAGGTCGATCCCTTCTTCAACACGAATAGTCCCGAGGATCTCGAGACGGCAGAGCGGTTGCTCTCGGTGCTGGGAGGCACAGTCTAGATTTCGGGACTCTCACACCTGTACCGAAAATCCGCCATCCACCGGAATTGCCGCGCCCGTTATGAAATCCGAGGCGCTGCTAGCGAGGAAGACGGCGATGCCGGCGAAGTCGGCAGGGTCGCCCCAGCGTCCGGCGGGCGTGCGCGCGAGCACGCGCTCGTGCAGGCCTTCGATGTCGCGCCGGGCGGCGCGGGTGAGGTCGGTGTCGATCCAGCCCGGAAGCACCGCGTTCACCTGGATGTTATCGCGCGCCCAGGAGGTCGCGACCGAACGTGTGAGCTGCACGATGCCGCCCTTGCTTGCGCCGTAGATCGCGTGCGCCGTGCCGCCGAAGATCGAGAGCATGGAGCCGATGTTGATGACCTTGCCGCGGCCGCCGCGCTTCATCGCGGGATAGACCGCCTGCGTCGCCATGAAGGCGCTGGTGAGGTTGGTATCGAGGACCCGGTGCCATTCCGCGAGGGAATATTCCTCCGGCCGCTTGCGGATGTTGGTGCCGGCGTTGTTGACGAGGATCGTGATGCCGCCGAGGCGCTCGACCGCGGCCGCGGCCATCGCACGGCAATCCTCCTCGCGGGTCACGTCGGCCTCGATCGCCTCGGCCTTGGCACCGAGGTCGCGAAGCGCGCGGAGTGCCGCGCCGTTCTTGTCGCGGTTGCGGCCCGCTATCATGACCGAGGCGCCGGCCGCTGCGAGACCGCGCGCCATGCCAAGGCCGATGCCGCCGTTGCCGCCCGTCACCAGCGCGACGCGGCCGGCGAGATCGAATGGATTCATGGTGATGCTCCCACGCTCGGTTGTCACGATGCCGATTGCGCCCCATTATAGGCGGCGGCCAACCGCCGCTACAGCGATTCCCGGACTCTCGACGAAGGGGCACAATGATCGAACTGCGCGTGCTCGAGCTGCTCTGCGCTCGATTCTGCCACGAGATGGTGAGCCCCGTCGGCGCGATCAACAATGGCGTCGAGCTCCTGAGCGAGGACGATCCCGATTTCGTTCGCGACGCCATCGGCCTCATCGGGCAGAGCGCGCGCTCAGCGTCGAAACGCCTGCAGTTTTACCGCTTCGCCTACGGCACGACGCCCACGGCCGCGAACACGACGCCGAAGGAACTGCTGCTGGGCCTGCTCGAGGGCGGCAAGGTGACTGCGGATTGGAGCGAGAGCCTTTCTCTTTTGCCGCCGGAATGGCTGCGCGTGGCCTGCAACCTCGCCGTAGTCGCGGTCGAGACGCTGCCGCGCGGCGGAAAAATCCTGCTTCGGCCGGCGGCGGGCGCGGCTCCTGGCGTCTCTATCGAGTCCCTGGGCGATACCCTGCTCATCAACCCCGACATCGTCGCGGCTCTCGGCGGTGCGGTCCCGGCCGCCGATTTGACCTCCCGCACGATCCAGGCCCACGTGACCGCGACGTTCGCGCACGAGCTCGGCGGCTCGACCCGGCTTGCGGAAACCGGCGCCGCCCGGGCGCTTTTCGTGGCGGCCCTGCGTTAACCATTTTGCAGCGGCCCCGCGCAGGCGCAATTCGTCCCTAATTGTTAGAGCTAACCGGATCTTAAGATCGATCCGCTAGTTATCGGCGGCTTGGAAGCGCGGCCCGATTGTCGCGCGCGGAGCCTGCGAGGGGCCGAGAAACTGCGATGGACGATCTTCTCAGTGAATTTCTGACGGAGACGAACGAGAGCCTCTCGGTGCTGGATGTCGAGCTCGTGAAGCTCGAGCAGAATCCGAACGACCCGGAGCTCCTCAGCAACATCTTCCGCCTCGTCCACACGATCAAGGGCACGTGCGGCTTCCTCGGCCTCCCTCGCCTCGAGCGACTCGCGCATGCCGGCGAGAACGTGCTCGGAAGGATCCGGGATGGCGCGGTCGCAGTGACGGCCGGCGCGGTGAGCCTTATCCTAGAGTGCCTCGACGGCCTCAAATCGATCCTCGCTGCGCTCGAAGCCACCGAGGCCGAGCCCGCGGGCAACGATCGGGACTTGATTGGGCGCCTCAACCGGCTCGCGAGCGGCGCCGGCTCCGCCAAGGCGGCAAATGCCTCGGCAAGCCTCCCGGCGGAAGACCTGCTGGAGACGCCTTCCATTCTGCGCGCGAGCGAGGACAAGGAATCCGCGATTGCCGCGCAGAGCATCCGCGTGAACGTGGATCTCCTCGAGAACCTCATGACGATGGTGAGCGAGCTCGTGCTCACGCGGAACCAGCTCCTACAGATCCTCCGGAGCCAGAAGGACAGCGAATTCGGCGCGCCCCTGCAGCGCCTCTCGCACGTGACGACGGAACTGCAGGAGGGCGTCATGAAGACGCGCATGCAGCCGATCGGCAATGCCTGGGCGAAGCTGCCGAGGATCGTGCGCGACCTCTCGCGCGAGCTCGGCAAGAGGATCGACCTCCGCATGCACGGCGCCGAGACCGAACTCGACCGTCAGGTGCTCGAGCTCATCAGGGATCCGCTGACGCACATGGTCCGGAACTCGGCCGATCACGGGATCGAGCTGCCGGCGGACCGTGCGGCCAAGGGCAAGCCTGAAACCGGCACCATCACGCTCAACGCATTTCACGAGGGCGGGCAAATCATTGTCGAGATCGCCGATGACGGACGCGGTCTCGACGTCGAGAAGATCAAGCAGAAGGCGATTGCAACCGCGCTCTCGAGCGAAGCCGAGCTCGCGGCGATGACGGATCAGCAGATCCAGCTGTTCATATTCAAGGCTGGGTTCTCCACCAAGGCCGAGGTCACGAGTGTGTCGGGCCGCGGCGTCGGCATGGACGTCGTTCGCACGAACATCGAGAAGATCGGCGGCGCCGTCGAGTTGAAGAGCGAGGCGGGCAGGGGCTCGACCTTCACCATCAAGATCCCGCTGACTCTGGCGATCGTCTCGGCGCTCATCGTGGAGTCCGCCGGCGAGCGCTTTGCGATCCCGCAGGTCAGCGTCGTCGAGCTCGTGCGCGCCGCCGCCAATTCCGAGCACGCGATCGAGCGCATCAACCGGACGCCCGTGCTGCGCTTGCGCAATCGGCTTCTGCCGTTGGTCTCGTTGCGGGAGCTGCTGAGGCTCGGCGAGCGCGACGACCAGGCCGAGACCTACATCGTCGTGACCCAGGTTGGCACCTGCACCTTCGGGATCATGGTCGACCGGATCTTCGATACCGAGGAGATCGTGGTGAAGCCGGTAGCGCCGATCCTGCGCGACATCAGCATGTTCTCCGGCAACACGATCCTCGGCGACGGCAGCGTCATCATGATCCTCGATCCCAACGGGATCGCCGCCTCGACCGGCGAGATCTCCGAGGGCGAGCAAGCCCCTCCCGGCGAAACCCCCGTGCGCTCGGACCCGCGCGAGGAGCGGACGGCGCTCCTGCTCTTCCGCGCGGGCGACAGCGCGCAGAAGGCGGTGCCGCTCGCGCTCGTCGCTCGCCTCGAGGAGATCGACGTCAAGCAGGTCGAGCACTCGAGCGGCGGTCCCGTCGTACAGTATCGCGGCAAGCTCATGCCGCTGGTTCCGCTCGATCCCGCCTACGCCATACGCAGCGCGGGGCGACAGCCGATCCTCGTCTTCTCGGAGCACGATCGCAGCATGGGCCTGGTGGTGGACGAGATCGTCGACATCATCGAGGAGAGCCTCGCGGTCGAGTTGGTCACGGACCGTCCGGGGCTCATCGGCAGCGCGATCGTCGCGGGCAAGGCCACCGACCTCATCGATGCCGGCTACTATCTCACGCTCGCCTACAGCGACTGGTTCCGCGCCGCCGACGAGATGGATCCGAAGCCGAAGCGCGTGCTGCTGGTCGATGACAGTCCCTTCTTCCGTAATCTGCTGACGCCGCTGCTCGCGGTCGCGGGCTACGAGGTCACCACGGTCGAATCCGGAGACCGCGCGCTCGGGCTTTGCGAGGCCGGTGAGGATTTCGACGTCATCATCAGCGACATCGAGATGCCCGGCATGAACGGCCTCGAATTCGCGAGCGCGGTGCGCGGCGCCGGTCGTTGGAAGAAGACCCCGCTTGTCGCGCTCTCCGCGCATTCGAGCCCGCGCGATCTCGATCGCGGTCGGGCCGCGGGCTTCGACGACTACGTCGCGAAATTCGACCGCGACGCGCTGCTCAGCACCCTCTCCGAGACGCTGGGCCAGGAAAGAGGTGCGGCATGAGCAGGGACGAGGCTCGGCGCGATTTCGTCTCCGTGACCATCGACGACCAGCTCTTCGGTATTCCCGTGCTGCAGGTGCAGGATGTGCTGGGCCCGCAGCGCATCACGCGCGTTCCGCTGGCGCCGAGCGAGGTCGCGGGCTCGCTGAACTTGCGTGGGCGCATCGTGACCGCGATCGACCTCCGTACCCGCCTCGGCCTGCCGCCCCGGAGCGAGGGCAAGTCCGCCATGAGCGTCGTCGTCGACCACGGCGGCGAGCTCTACAGCCTGCTGGTCGACGCCGTCGGCGAGGTGCTGAGCCTCGAGGTTGCGGCCGCCGAGCGCAACCCCGTGACGCTCGATCCCACCTGGCGCGAGGTCTCCGCGGGCATTTACCGGCTCGACGGCGCGCTCCTGGTCATCCTCGACGTCGCGCGCGTCCTCGACCTCTCTGCGCGCGCGAGCGCGGCGTGAGCGGTCGGTGCGGAATCCGGAGGCTCCAGCCATGAAGTCCTGTCTCATCGTCGACGACTCAAAGGTGGTCCGCAGGGTCGCGCGGCGCATCCTGGAGGAGCTGCATTTCGCAATCGAGGAGGCCGCGGACGGCAAGCTCGCGCTCGAGGCCTGCCTCCGGCGCATGCCCGACGTGATCCTCCTGGATTGGAACATGCCCGTGATGAACGGCATCGATTTTCTCCGCCAGCTCCGTCTCAGCAGCGGCGGCGACGGGCCGGCGGTCGTGTTCTGTACCACCGAGAACGATATGGCGCACATCCAGGAGGCGATCGCGGCGGGCGCCGACGAATACATCATGAAGCCCTTCGACAGCGACATCATCCAAACGAAGCTCGCGCAGGTGGGATTGCTGTGATGAGCGCCGCGGCGGCGACCGACTCCGGCGCGAGCGTCCGGCCCGCGATCCGGGCGCGGGCGCCCTATCGCATCATGGTGGTCGACGATAGCGCGGTGATCCGTGGCCTGCTGACGCGCGCGCTCGAATCCGACTCCGAGATTTCAGTCGTGGCCTCCGTCGGCGACGGGCAGATGGCGGTCAACGCGATCCGCCGCCAGGACATCGAAGTCGTCATTCTCGACATCGAGATGCCCGTGATGGACGGCCTCACGGCGCTGCCGAAGCTGATCGAGGCGAGGCCCGGCGTGCAGATCTTGATCGCCTCGTCGCTCACGCTGCGCGGCGCTACCGTGACCCTCAAAGCGCTCTCGGCGGGTGCTGCCGATTACGTCACCAAGCCCGGCACTTCCCCGCTCACATCGGCCACTGAGTTCAAGCGTGAGCTCGCGGCCAAGGTACGCGCGCTCGCGCAGGTACGGCGGACGGCGCGGGGCGAGGCGCAGCCCACGGCGGCGTTCGCCTGCGTGGAGGCCGCGAGCGTGGCGCCGATCCCGCTGCGCCCGATGCCCAGCGAGCGCCCGGAAGCGGTCGCGATCGGCTCCTCGACCGGAGGCCCGCAGGCGCTCTTTCGCATGCTCGGGTCCCTCGCGGGCCTGCATCAGCCGATTTTCATCACGCAGCACATGCCCGCGACCTTCACCACGATTTTAGCGGAGCACATCGCGCGCCTCTGCGGGGCCCGCGCTGCCGAGGGTGTCGACGGCGAGACCGTCGAGAGCGGGCGCATCTACCTTGCCCCCGGCGATTTCCACATGCTCGTCGAGGCCGAAGGGAGCATGCGCCGGCTGCGCCTCGCCAGGACGCCGCCAGAGAATTTCTGTCGACCCTCCGTCGATCCCATGCTGCGCAGCATCGCGCAAGTCTATGGCCGCCGCGCGGTCTGCACGATCCTGACGGGCATGGGCCAGGATGGGCTCGCGGGCAGCGAGGCGCTGGTGGCGGCAGGGGGAGCGGTCATCGCGCAGGACGAGAAGACCAGCGTCGTCTGGGGCATGCCCGGTGCGGTCGCGACGGCCGGCCTTTGCAGCGCCGTGCTCGCGATCGACGAGCTCGGCCCGACGATTGCGCGCCTCGCCGCGAGGGGGGCCGCATGACGAACGAGGAATTCGATTTCCTCTGCAAGCTGCTCAAGGACCGTTCGGGCCTGGTGGTGACGCGCGACAAGGCCTATCTCGTCGAGAGCCGGCTGCTGCCGGTCGCGCGCAAGCACGGGCTCAAGAGCCTCGACGAGCTCGCAGCGGTGGTGCGTGCGCGCCCCGCGGGCGATCTCGTGCGCGAGATCATCGAGGCAATGACGACAAACGAGTCCTTCTTCTTTCGCGACATAAAGCCCTTCGAACAGTTCACGGAATACGTGCTTCCCGCGCTCGTGCAGGCGCGCGCTCAGCGCAAGCAGATCCGGATATGGAGCGCCGCCTGCTCGAGCGGGCAGGAGCCCTATACGCTCGCGATGATGCTAGCGGAGCAAGAGACTGCGCTCGCGGATTGGCAGGTCGAGATCCTCGCGACGGACCTTTCGACGGAAATTCTCGACAAGGCGGAGACGGGGCTCTATTCGCAATTCGAGGTGCAGCGCGGCCTGCCGATCCAGCTCCTCCTAAAGTATTTCAAGCAGCAGG
>Ga0335082_10009648_pt1 | contig 10477 bp, 5 predicted proteins | sample Lox_Sample_41_FD_206718 | JGI IMG/M metagenome (GOLD analysis project Ga0335082, IMG submission 206718) | Soil microbial communities from Loxahatchee National Wildlife Refuge, Florida, United States - Lox_Sample_4.1 | ecosystem: Environmental > Terrestrial > Soil > Wetlands | place: USA: Florida...
GAAGCGCGGAAGACCGGTCATAGGGAGAGCGAATGCGACGAGATCCAAGAGTGATCCCGCCGCACGGCATAAGAGTTCAAGGCTGCATTGCGTTGATGACTTGCTGCTGGATGTTACTATTGGTTTGAGTCACGGTATCCAGGAAATCCCCATAGTTGGCTTGCTCGCCTCCACAGGCGATTCCGTACTGGTCGGTGCTTTGGTTAATCACTGCACACTTACCATCGTACGCGTTGTCGCTGAAAGAGATCAGGCCCCAGTTGGTTTGTTCGCTGCTGTTGTCGGTGAGTGACCAGAAGCTGGTGCCAACGATGTAGTAGTCGCCATTGCTCCCCTGCGCGGTAAAGATGGCCTGCTGATCCGTGGCATAGTGCTGGCCGCGAACCACCTGGGTCGGATAGTCAGCGAACATGGCGCCTTGGCTGGGGTAGTTGCTGGCGTCAGAATCTACCTGCGAAGTGATGCCATACCACAAATATGTCGGCAGTCCGATGGCGTCATAGGCCGCCTGATTTCCCGCCAGGGCCACCGACGGATAGTACGAATTCCAGTTGCCAACGAGAACGCTGCAACCAGCATCTTTCAATGCCTGCAGGACCGGTGGTCTGGTTCCACCTTCACCCACGCCGCCAAAAGGTCCACAACTGAACAGATGGTTCTGGTCGTAGGCCCTGATGGCGTTGACCTGCACCGAAAACGCCTGATAGGTCCACTGGTAGAGGAACTGGTCCATATCGGCCACGAGATTGGAGTTTACTCCTTCCAACGTGAAATAGCGTGTCCAAATGTTGGTGCCAAACCAGGTGTGACGGCCATCTTCGTCAAGCACACCGGTCCCGTTTCCAAATCCGCCGTCATCCGCAAATTTCGTATAAAAGGCCCCGGTATTCCATGAGGCATTCAGTGCATCTATCGTGCCGTATTTGTTTTTTAGGAAGTCGATCCAGGCATACTTGGAATAGAGGTTCGGGTCGATAAAGCCGGAGTACTGGAAGTTGACTGTCGCTACCATCATCGCGGGGTGCGGGTAAACAGGGGTACCCGCGGGCGCAGCCCCGTTCCCTTTGATCGCGAAGACGTAATCCGGGTCACCCAGTTGAATGGTCACAACCCATGGGTCGTTATTGAACCCACCGGTGTACTCATTCTCCTGGTACAGGACCTCGGCTTGGGCGCCAGTCTGGAACTTGGGGTCAAATACATCATCGAGGTTGCTGCAGAAACCGTTGTATCCGTTATTGTTGAATCCCCGGCAGATGTCCTTCACGCTCTCCGGAAGGCCCAGCAATTGCGGAGCGTACCAGACGTCCTTGAACAACGGGTAGGAGAGAAGGAACGGGATCTTGATAGGAGCAGGAGGATTGTTCTCCCAGCCCACAGGGAGCATGTACATGAGGGCGTAGATGTCAATGGAATTGAAGCCCCAGCCGACCATCCGCTGCAGGGAGTGCTTGGCAAAGAGAGCGGACGAGCCGCCGTAGCGCTGTTGCATGATCTGGGGAAGAATGAAGTTAATGTTGGCGTCATACACGCCACGCTGATAGAAGGTATTGCACTCGGGATCGGCGTACACCCAGCGCCCTTTTACTTTCATGACCTGGAAGTAGCCGGTGGGCGTGCAGCCCGGCACAGGTGCGGCAAGCAAGCCGCTGTAATCGTCGAGTGCAAATGCCACATTGAGCGTAGCCGTGCTCGTCTGCTTTATCCCTCCGCCTGCCGCCGTCACGGTAATGGGGTAGCTTCCGAACGGCGTATTGCCGCCGACAGTGATGGTCAGGGTGGAAAAGCCCCTGCCGGGGGCGGGAATCGGATTGGGGCTGAAACTGGCCGTCACACCGTTTGGCAGGCCAGAAGCTGACAGGCTAATAGAGCTGTTGAAGCCGCCACTAATACTGGTGACGGCCCGCAGGAGTCCTTGGTTGCCCTGCGCAATCGTCACTGCCAGAGGAAAGACGGAGAGCGTGAAGCTGCTGCCCGAGGCGGTCACGTTGAGTGTGACCATCGTGTTCCGCTGGATGCCTCCGCCGTCGCCCGTAACCGTGATGGGATAGGTTCCCGCGGGTGTGTCATTGCCCACGATAATGGTCATAGTGGAACTACCCGCGCCCGGCGCCGGTATCGGATTGGGGTTGAAGCTGGCTGTGGTATGCGTCGGCAGCCCGGAAGCCGTGAGGGTGATCGCGTTATTGAAGCCGCCGTTGATAGCCGCGGTGATGGTCGAATTACCCTGATTGCCTTGCTGGATAGTGACTGAATCCGGCGAGGCCGAAAGCGTGAAGTCGGAAGCGCCGGTCACAATCAAGGTAACGGTCGTAGTTCGCTGTATGCCTCCTCCGTTTCCAGTTACGGTGAGGGGATAACTTCCCGTGGGTGTGTTGCCGCCGACGGTGATCGTCATTAGCGAAGCACCGGCCCCCGGCGCGGGAATGGGATTGGGATTGAAACTAACGGTTGTGCCGCCAGGCATGCCGGAGGCGGAGAGCGCTACAGAGTTATTGAAGCCACCGCTGATGACGGTGTAAATGGTTGAGGTCCCCTGGTATCCCTGGGCGATGGAGACGGCAGAGGGTATGGCCGACATAGCGAAGTCTGGCTGTCCGCTGGAAGTTATGGTCAGCGTGACGGTAGTGGTTTGCTTGATGCCGCCGCCATTACCGGTCACGGTGATGGGATAGGCGCCTGTTTTTGCGAGCCGCAGCACCGTGATGGTCATGATGGAGCTGCCTGCCCCTGGCGCTCCAATGGTGCTGGGGTTGAAAGTTACGGCCGCACCGATGGGCACCCCCGAAGCTGAGAGACTGATGGAATCGTTGAATCCGTCACTGATAGTAGTGCTGATGACCGACACGCCCTGACCATTTTGCGGAATGCTGATGGTGGAAGGTGTAGCGGAGAGCGTGAAGGTACCAGATGCAGCCAGCGGTAAAGTCACCAGCAAGAAACTCAAAAGACCGAGGCAGAAAATTGGACGACCCTTCAGCTCGTTCATGACCCCACCTCTGCTCTTTCTTCCCTGGAGAAGGCACTGAGGATTCTCGGCTCTGCTACAGAGCAGTGCCAGTTTTACGCTATGCGGACAAAACGATTAGAGCAATATAGTTCCTCGTCCCCCGTTTTGCTAGACGAATAATGTAAAAAGACATGCACGAAGGTAACCGGCCCGTCGTTACCTGTCTACGGAGGTACCGCGCTTATGCGGACCAGCAAAGCAGAATGCAGGCTTGAAAAAGTGACGCCGAGACTGCGCCCTTCATCCTCGCCGGGCGGTGGTGATTCCCGTTGTTAAGCCGGGGCGGGTCCAGATGGCTTCATGCCGTAAGACGGAAAATCCCATGTAGCGAAGGCGGTCGCGCAACTCGGCGGGCTTGTGGCCTTGCGCCACGTCGCTTTCGTCGTGCCACTTCAGAGCGAGACGGTTTACGTTCTTCCAAAGCGTTTCATCGGCGTTCAGCACAAATGGATACTCAGCGCCTTCCATGTTGACTTTCAACAAGTCGATGGTAGGGAAAAAGCTCAGGACCTGTGAGGCAGGAACGGTGTTCACATTGATGACGTCAACCGCCTCCTCAGAATTGAACACCGAGGCGCCGAGGGAATCCGCGGAGAGATAGAGCTTCCCCTCGCCTCCCATGGCGGCATTCCAAGCGGTTACGTTTTGGACGGTGACTGTGTTTCTCAACAACAAGTGGAAGCATTGCGGGTTGGGCTCAACAGCGAGTACTTTCCCCTGCGGCGCCAGTCGAGTGGCCGCGTAGAGGGTGAAGATGCCGACATTCGCGCCCAGATCCACTATGTTCCCGTCGTGCGGAATCTCGGGAAAATCCTTGTCGTAGCAGTGGTCTTGAAATATCGAGTGGTAGGCCCAAATCTCTTCCCTTGCATCCAGCAGAGAGAGCGAGTGTCCGCCGCGTAATTTCAATGTCTTGAACGGGAGACGGGCGGCGCGCGCCGCGCAGATGAAAGGCCAATTCTGTAACGTCTCACGGTAGAAGGCAAACGTTGGATGCAAGATGTCCTCGCTCGATTTGGAGCTGGGGACTACTGTAGCACTTGGTAGAAGGCAAACGTTGGATGCAAGATGTCCTCGCTCGATTTGAGCTGGGGACTACTGTAGCACTTTCAAATGTAGCAACTTTCAAAACACTGGCAACAACGAAGCGAGCAACAGCTCGTGAACTTCAATCTCGATTTTCAGTCAGGTTCTCGTATATCTCCCTCCTCCCCCTGCAGCCCACGTAGAATCAATAACTTAGACACGATTTGTATCGCAAGATATAGAATACAAATGACTTGCTTGTACGATATTGATTCCTAAAGGCTTAGATCAATAATTTAGGCTAAAGCAGGTATAGTTGATGAGAATGCCGTCAAATATACTAAGTTAGCTTCGCTAATTAAGATAGTAGTCGCATAAGCCAGTACGCGGTCGCCTCCTATCGCGTGTCCCACCCTTGTGGAGCCCAGAGGTCCAGATGGCAGGCCAACAGAAAAAGCCTGAGAATGCACTAACCCGGTGCGCCTACCACAAATGGAAATGGGCGACAAATGAAGAGCGTTCCAGGCGGACAAGCGCCAGCAGGAACAGCCCAACGCCGCTCAGGACCGCCAGGCAAAAATAGATGTCAATGTAGGAGAGCAAGCGGCTCTGGGTAATGACGTCCGCCTGGAAAAGCTGCAGTGCGCCCAGCGCGGGATTGCTGTTAGCGCCGCCATTACGCGTGATGAGTTCTGCATATTGTGACAGAGTGGATTGCACGACCGGGTCAAGACGGTTGGCGGTGCCGAGCAGGCGGGAGGAATGCAGAGTCATGCGGTGATCGAACAACACCGTGGCCGCGGTAACGCCAAAGCTGTTTCCCAATTGCCGCACGAAGAAATAGGTCGTGGAAACATCGTTCAAGTCCGGCAGAGCTGCTGTGCTGGTTGCGATGTTTGCCGCTCCCAATAAAATCGGCCCTAACGCAAAACTCTGCAGGAAAATGGCAGGCAGGAGCACACCTGCAGGTGTTGTCGGAGTCCAAATGTAGATGAATGTCAGGCTGGCGGCAATCAGCAGCAGCATTCCGGCCGCGATGGTGACGCGTCCTCCGAAGCGAGGAGTCAGAACGCGCAGCGAGATGATAAGGCCAGCACCTAGTCCGGTGGTGTAGACAGAAATGAATCCGCCAGTCTGAGTAGCGCTGTAATCCTGCACGTAGCGCAGATACTGCGGCAAAACGAATAGCCCCGCACCCAGGATTGCGCCCACAATCATTACCACGGAGAATGACATGCGCAGAGCAACTTGACGCGAAATGGTCCGCAGATGCAAGACTGGAGAAATGTTATAGGGCCGGCTGTCCCACCACAGAAAGGCCAGAAAGCAGAGTCCGGCCACAAGCAGAGTGGAGACAATCAATGGGGAGTCGAACCACTGATCGCGCTCGCCCCGGCTGGTAGCGATCTGAAGCGAAGACAGAGACGCGACCAGCAGGGCAGCACCCCAGAGGTCGACATGAGACGTTTCACTGCGCGAGTACAGATATCCGCGCGGGATGAATCTCCAAATCAGGATGGCGCCCAAGATGAGGAAGGGGAAGTCCAGCAGAAACGCGTAGTTCCAATGAAGTTGGTCGTTAATCCATCCCATCGCCACGGGATAAGCGATCTGGAAAACAAACAGCACTGCATAGAGCCAGGTTACGGCGTAGATGCGCGCCTTTCCGGGAAACATCAGTCCGGCGAGGACCACGGTGCGAACCAGGAAAGCTCCGCCGCCAAAACCCATGACCACTCGTGAGATCAGGAGCAAGCGCAGACTATGCGCACTGGAGGCGCACCCGATCGCTCCGATGGAATACAGCAGCAGGCTGTAGAGCAAATGGCGCCGCGCGCCAAGCATACGGGTCATCCAGCCGCTGAGCGCCAGCGAGCACAGAAAGCCGAGGTTGTAGAGAATCAGGACCCAACTTATCTCGTCCGAGCTGGCAGCGACATTCCCTTGCATGTCGGGCAGTAGAACGTTGATGGAAATACGGTTGGAAATTTCGATGGCCGTGATCAGCCCCACGCTGAGCAGAATCACCAACCTTTGGCGAGGCGAGAGGTTGGCCAATGCCCGGGAAATAGTGCGCCCGGCTTCCTCTTCCCATTTTTCAGGTTCGCCAGGGACGCCTCCGCCGAAATAGCTCATACCTTCCTCTCACCTCAGCGAGTGTAGATGGTGGCTTCCACATTCATTCCAGGGCGCAGAACCAAGTGGGGATCGGAGCTGGGTTTCACCAGGATCTTCACCGGAATGCGCTGAACTACCTTGATGAAGTTGCCAGTCGCGTTCTGGGGCGGCAGCAAAGCCTGGCGTGAGCCGGTGGCGCCGGCGAGGGAATCCACCACCCCCTCAAAATCCTTATCGTAGGTATCAACATGGATGCGGGCGCGTTGTCCGGGGCGCACCCGAGCCATTTGTGTTTCTTTGAAGTTTGCCGTTACGTAGATCTTTTCGAGGGGCACAAGGGTGAACAGGAGCTGCCCTGGCAGAGCATATTGTCCCAGGTTAACCGTCTTCTGCGTCACCTGTCCGGTAATAGGAGCCGTGATGGTGGTGTAGGCGAGATTGATTTGGGCCTGCTCCAGTGCCGCTTTCGCACGCTCTGCGTTGGCCACAGCCGACTTGTAGGCCGCCTCGGAGACCGGGACTTCTTCCTCACGTGCTTTTGACTCCAGCAACAGCGACTGGGAGCGGGCGAGTCGAGCCTTTGAGGACGATGCGTTGGCGCGGGCAATTGCCACCGACTGCTGCGCCGCTGCCAATTGTTCCTCAGCGGCCTCCAGGTCGCTCTTGGCGACTCGCGCCGTGGCATCCACCGCGTCGTATTGAAACTTGGAAACATCACCGGTCTGCAGCAAGGGCCGGTAGCGCTCAAGGTCGGCTTGCGCGCGGTCGTTGGTGGCGCGGCGGGCGGCGACCTCGGCCTTCGCCTGCTGCAGGTTGGCCGTTGCCGTCCGCTCCAGTTGCGCCTGCGCGCTGTCGTAATCCGCCGCATCGGACTCCCGCTGGGCCGCGGCGCCGCCGGTGTTGTGTGTGGTTGTGCCCCGAATGAGCCCAATTTGCAGCTTGGCAGAATCCGCTTGCGCTATCGCCAGGTCGAGCGCAGCCTTGGCCTGGTCCACCTGCGCCTTATACTCGCGCGGATCAATCTGCACCAGAACGTCGCCCTCCTTGACGGGTACGTTGTCGTTAATCATCAACTGAACGACGTAGCCGGAAACCTGAGAAGCCACCGCCGTGATGTGGGCGTCCACCTGTGCATCGTCGGTCGTGACGCGTCCGCTCCAGATGTACAGGGCGATCAGAGCAACGACCAGGATGCCCAACAACACGAACCTGGACCAATGTGGGAGATCGCCAAGGCGATGGCGCAAGGAGGCAAGGAAACCTTGGGGACTGGACCAGCCGCTGTCCGAGGCCGGAGGGGGCAGGGGCGGAGGAGCTGTCGGCACAGACGGAGCGCTCATAGCCGTTGGTTCATCTCACTTGGCATACGTATTCTCTATCTCTCCCATGGCGCGGGCCAGGTTCGCGCGCGACTGATTAAAGCGGTAGAGCGCCTCAATCTGATTGGTGTTGGCACGGGCCAGAGAGTCCTGCGCCGTGACCACTTCAATGTTAGTAGTCACCCCAGCCTGGAAGCGGCGTTGGGCCTGTCCCACCTCATCGGTCGCGAGCTTCAGCCCCAGGTTGGCGACTTCGACCGCGTTTCGGGCTGCCTCCAACTCGTCGATGGCCGACTTTACTTCGCGAACGATGCGCGCCTCCAGCAGACGCCGGTTTTCTTCGACTCGCTTCTGCTCCAAGCTGGCGCGCCCTATTTCCGCTTGAATTCTGCCACCGGTCAAGACCGGAATGTCGAGGCCGAGCAGGTAAGTGTAAGCCGGAATTCCATTGTTGAAGTGCGCACCCTGATACTTCCACAGTCCCGAAAAATCGAGCTGCGGCCAACGCTGTTCGCTGGCAGCTTTGCGCGCGAGTTCAGCAATGTGTTCCTGCGAGACCAGCGCCCGCATCTCCGGACGATCGGCCAGGGCCATGGCGACAACGGCGGCTTTGTCATACGCCGGCAAGTCGAAGAACTGGAGCGCATCGGCGGCCTGAGGTTCCTGCTCGCGCGGCAGGTCGAGCAATTCTGCAAGGAGGTAGACCGTGGTGTGCGTCTGCGTCTCGGCGTCGATCAAGTTTTGTCTCTCGTTCTGGAGCTCAACCTGCGCGCGTGTCGTATCGATGTTCAACCCAACTCCCGTTTTCTGCAGGTTCTGGGCCTGGTTGTAGAGCCGTTCGGCTAGCGCCACCCGGGCCTTCGCGGCATCGTATACGGCCAACGCCCGCAGCACCAGAAGATACTGCGTCACTACAGCAGCGGTTATGTCCTCGCGGGTTACATTTTCCTGGGCTCGCGTCTGGTGCACCGCTTCACGGCCGATTTGGTAATTGCGAATCAGAGGAAGGTTCAGCAACGTCTGCGAATAGGTCGGGCCGGCTTCGATATATTGAAACGGCCCAGCGGGCTTTCGCGCAGGCAGGAATTCTACTGTCTGAAGGTTGTACTGCTGGTACGCCGCGGTTGCGGTCAGGTCCGCCTGGGGCAGCAGAGGGGAGCGCGCGATCTGGCGGTTCCGTTCGCTCTCCAGCGACAAAAGCCGCGCTGCCAGTACCTGGGGGTTCTGTTTCAACGCCAGCCGCACCGCTTCCTTCATGGTTAATCGAACAGGCTGCGCCGGCGGCGGGGGAGCAGCTTGTGCCGGGCAGCTTGCGTGGAGACCGGCCAATCCAAGCATCAAGAGCGCTGTGCGTTGCAGCCAAGGCCACCTTGCCATTCTGCTTTCCTCCACCGAACCGTGTTTCGCCCCAGGTGTTCCCAACCAGTTCCATCAAGGACTTGCGCCGACGGCACCAGAGTCCCTATCCACACAGGTATTGGAGTTTGGAAACCTCATCTTCGTGCAAAGGATTGTTGCAACCACCTGGCGAGCGTTCCCTAGTATGCGGCACGAACATCGCCTGTGCCAAAGTGGGAATCAGGAATCGAAAGGAGCAGTATCCACTTTCGGGGCGGTGTACTCCCATACATCTGTGACGGAGGTCACAGCATTTCTGTGGCATAATTGCTATCTATAGCCCAGAAACAAGAGTGCGCCCATTCCCAGGCGCACAAGTTGGCCGCTTCGTAGATATGCGCCAGAAGCGATCAATAGAGGCCCTCGCAGCGGTACGTGAAGCACGGAAGATTGGCCGCTGAGAGAACCCGCGTTGCGCCACATCAAAGCGGGTTCTGACTCGGTCTTTAGCTCCTGCTTCACAGCAGCGCCCACTAAGCATCACCGTTTTCACGGGTCTGGCTGGATGCTACTTTTTGCCATTGTCGCGCTCTTGCTTCTGCTTGGAGCAAGCTTAGTAATGCTCTGGCGGTCCTCCCGCCGGGAGCGCGAGCAGGCACGCCGGTACCAGCAACTCTCGCAGGAAGCCGACGGTTTGCGGAGAGCCGAGAAACGCCATCGGCTGATGTTTGCCGCTAACCCATATCCCATGTGGATCTACGACCGGGAGAGCCTGCGATTTCTCGAGGTCAACGAAGCCGCGGTAAGGGCCTATGGATATTCGCGCGACGAATTCCTGGCGATGACCGTACTTCAGATTCGCCCGCCAGAGGAGGCGTCCGCGCTACTGCACGTGGTGGCCAACCGGAAGGACGGCTTGAATGAGCGCGGAGTATGGCGCCACCAGCGGAAGGACGGCGGCCTCCTGTTCGTGGAAATCATTGCCTTCGGCTTCGAAGAGAACGGTCGCAAGCAGGAACTGGTGCTCGCCCAGGACGTCACTTCCCGGCAGCGGACTGAAGAGGCGCTGCAACAGTCACAAGCCTACCTGCGGTCGCTGCTGGACAACGCGCCTCTCGGCATTTGCCGGACTTCGGACGAAGGAGACTGCTTCGAGGCCCTGAATTCTACCCTGCGGGAGATGCTTGGGGGCTATACGCTGGAGGAAGCGTTACGCTTGAAGCTCTCGACGCAGGTTTGGACGGATTCTAAAGACCGCGCCAGAATTACGGAAATCACGCAACGGAACTCCAACATCAAGGGCTATGAGACGACCTTCCGCCGGCGTGATGGGACCACGCTGCCAGTGCGCGTTTCCGGCTCTTTCGTTCGCGATCCGGATGGCAGCACGCACTTCGAAGGCTATGTCGAGGACATGACACAGCAGAGCGTTCTCGAACAACAGGTCCGGCAGGTGCAAAAGTTGGAGGCGGTGGGCAGGCTGGCTGGCGGGATGGCACACGACTTCAACAACGTCCTGGTGGTCATTAAGCTGTCCACCGAACTGATGCTTGCCCAGATCACCCCGGAAAGCCCTTTAATCAAACTACTATTGCAGGTCTCGTCTGCCGCCGACCGCGCTGCCGCGCTTACCCGCCAGATTCTGGCCTTCGGGCGTCAGCAGATA
>Ga0335082_10009649_pt1 | contig 10476 bp, 9 predicted proteins | sample Lox_Sample_41_FD_206718 | JGI IMG/M metagenome (GOLD analysis project Ga0335082, IMG submission 206718) | Soil microbial communities from Loxahatchee National Wildlife Refuge, Florida, United States - Lox_Sample_4.1 | ecosystem: Environmental > Terrestrial > Soil > Wetlands | place: USA: Florida...
CCCGCGTAGCCCACCGGGTCGGTGCCGTGCAGCATGTCCATGACGAAGGCGACCGCCGCGGGCTGCCGGGCGATGAAATCGGGAGTAAACCAGCGGGGCGGGACCATCTCGCTGATCGCGGCCATCCCGCCGGAGCGGACCAGCGCGGCCCGGTCCAGCCATGATTGCCGCGACGGCATCGGGGTGATCGCCGCGCAGCACACCACGAGGGACGAGATCCGCTCTGGCGCGTTGGCGGCGAGCCACAGCCCGGTCATACCGCCGATGGAGATGCCGCAGTAGCCGGCCGCCGCGAGGCCGTACTCGCGCATGAGGCCGAGCACGTCGGTGCCGAGTTCGGCGATGGAGTAGGGCCCGGGCGGGGCGTCCGACTGCGCGCCGGGCTCCCCATGGCCGCGCAGTTCGAACCTGAGCAGCCGGTAATCGTCGCGAAGGACCCGGGCCTGGGCGTCCCAGATGGCCCGGGTGGTGCCGATCGGGTTGGCCAGGATGAGCACGGGCGCGCCGTCCGGCCCTTCCATCGAGGAGACCAGGCGGACTTCAGACATCGAAGAAGACTGTCTCGCGCTTACCCTGCAGGAAGATGTCGAACCTGAGGTGGCCCTCCGGCTCGGGCACCGCGATCAGCGTGGCCCGCCGCTTCGGCGCGCCGATGGAGCACAGCACCGGGTCCGCGGCGTTGGCGGTCGGCTCGTCGGGGAAGTACATGCGGGTGACCACGCGATCGAGCAGGCCGCGCGCGAACACCGACACGTTCAGGTGCGGCGCCTCGATACTGCCGTCGGGGCTGGGCAGCGGGCCGGGCTTGATCGTGACGATGCGGTACGAGCCGTCCGGCGCGGTCGGGCACCGGCCGAACCCGCGGAAGCTCTGGTACCCGCCGGGGGCGGCACCGCGCGGGTCGTCCGGGTGCGCGAAGCGCCCGTCCGGTCCGGCCTGCCAGGTCTCGATCAGCCCGTCAGGGATGATGTTCCCGGCGCCGTCGTAGAGCCGCCCGACGATCGTGATCGCGCCCGGGGTGTCCTCGGGCACCACGAACGGTCCGTCGGGCCACGGCAGCCGCATCGCGAAATACGGGCCCACGGTCTGGGAAGGCGTCATCCCTGGCACTTGTCGTTCCGCCCCTTACTCGAAGACGGTCGCGTCGCGGCCGCGCAGCACGATGTCCCAGTGGTAGCCGAGCGCCCACTCGGGCTGGGTCAGCTCGATGTCGAAGTCGGCGATCATCCGCTGCCTGGCCTTCTCGTCGGGCACCGAGTTGAAGATCGGGTCGAGCGGCAGCAGCGGGTCGCCGGGGAAGTACATCTGGGTGACCAGTCGCTGGGTGAACGCGCGGCCGAACAGCGAGAAGTGGATGTGTGCCGGACGCCAGGCGTTGTAGTGGTTCCCCCACGGGTAGGCGCCGGGCTGGATGGTGACGAACCGGTACCGCCCGGCCGAGTCGGTGATGGCGCGTCCGATCCCGTCGAAGTTCGGGTCGAGGGGTGCGGGGTGGTGCTCGCGCGAGTGCCGGTAGCGGCCGCCCGCGTTCGTCTGCCAGATCTCGATCAGCGTGTCGGGTACCGGCCGCCCGTCCGAGTCGAGCACCTGGCCGGTCACGATGATCCGCTGGCCCTGCGGCTCGCCGTCATGCTGCGTGGTCAGATCGGAATCGGCGGGCGTGATCAGGCTGTCGCCGAGCAGCGGCCCGGTCACCTCGGTCAGCCGGTGTGGCAGCAGGATCAGCGGCTGCCTAGGGTGGCGCAGCGCGGTCGAGCGGTACCCCTCGAAATCGAGCGGCGGGTGCACGCCCGCCGCCGGGCGCTCGTACGACGGCAGGACCAGCCTGCCCGTCTCCACCGCGGCTACGGACGCCGATACGTCAGCGGTAGTCATTATTGATGGCTCCTTGCTCGTGTGCCCTGGAAACGGCGCAGCGCGTCCAGCTCGGCCGGGGTAGGCGCGGCGATGATCTCCGGGTCGGGCGCGATGGCCAGGTCCCAGCCGGTGCGTTCCTTCGCGGCCGAGGCGGACACGCCCGGGTACAGGCCGGTCAGGGTGAACTCGAGCGTCTCCGGATCGGGCTCCAGCACGCCCAGGTCGGTGATGATCTTCTTGGGCCCGGCGCCGGTGAGCCCGAGCCGCTCGCGGTCTCCCCGGCCCGACCCGTATCCGACCGAGGTGACGAAGTCGACGCGTTCGACGAACGAGCGGTGGTTCTGCCTGACCACCACGATCACCTCGCGGCACGAGGCGGCGATCTCCGGCGCACCGCCCGCGCCGGGCAGCCGCACCTTGGGGTGGCGGTAATCCCCGCCGATCACGGTGGTGTTGATGTTGCCGAACTTGTCGATCTGGGCGGCCCCGAGGAAGCCGACGTCGATGCGGCCGGGCTGCAGCCAGTAGTTGAAGATCTCCGGGACGCTGACCACCGCGTCCGCCGTCTCGGCCAGCATGCCGTCGCCGATGGACAGCGGCAGCCGGTCCGGCTTGGCGCCGATCGTGCCCGACTCGTAGATCAGCACCAGCGAGGGCGCGTGGGTGGCCCGGGCCAGGTTCGCGGCCGAGCTGGGCAGCCCGATCCCGACGAAACAGGTCATGCCGTCCCGCAGCGCCCGGGCGGCGGACACCGTCATCATCTCGTCGGCCGTGTAGGTCATGACCGCCCCACATAGAGCTGCTCGTCCAGCCACCGGGTGAAGGTATCGCGGTCCCTGGCGATGGCGTCCCAGGCCACGTAGTAGTCATTGTCACGGATCGTGTAGCCCAGCGCGTAGGAGGGGTGAGCGCCGCCCCGCGCCTGGGCCACGAAGGTCACCGTCCAGCCTGGCAGCACCACCGCGCCGGGCCGGGGGTCGAGTTCGTCGACGATCTCCTCCACCGTGACCACCGAACGGGCGGACGCGAGCACGGCTTCCTTCTGCACGCCGGTGATTCCCCAGAGCTGGACGTTGCCGCTCCGGTCCGCCCGCTGAGCATGAATGACCGCCACGTCGGGCCGGATGGCCGAGACCGCGGTCAGTGTCTCGCCGGTGAACGGGCAGGTGATCGGCTTGATGGTGGGCCCGGCTCCATGGTCGCCGTTGAGCGTTTCAAGCCCGGTGCCGTTGTATCCGCGCAGCACGGCGAACGGGATACCGGAGGCGCCGGCCACGTAGCGGTTAGCCATGCCGGCGTGGCTGTGCTCCTCTATCTCCAGCGGGACCGGCCAGGAGTTCTCGACCGCGTCACGGAACCGGTGCAGCGAGCCGACGCCCGGGTTGCCGCCCCAGGAGAAGATCAGCTTGCGCGCGCAGCCCGCGCCGATGAGCTGGTCGTAGATCAGGTCCGGCGTCATCCTGATGAGCGTCAGGTCACGGCGCCGCTGCCTGATCACCTCGTGCCCGGCGGCGAATGGGATCAGGTGGGTGAACCCCTCCATCGCGACGGCGTCGCCATCGTGGATCGCCCGCTCTACGGCTTCTGCGAGTGAGACGATCTCCGCCATGGCCCTCCAGGTAGTTTGCCTACGCTAACGATAACGTGCCGGCGATCGCCATGAGTACAGGCGTTCGCATGTCGGACGCGCGTGTGTGGCGAGCGGAGAACTTCCCAGCTTGCGGGACTGGGGTCTCCGACAAGAGCGTAAGCGGGCAGGGTCGTTCCGGCTAGGCCCGGCCGTCCGCGTCATCCGCCGCCCGGGCTTCGGCCTCCCGGGCTTCGGCCTCCCGGGCTTCGGACACTGCGCGCTGCGCGATCGGGAAGGCCCGGTTGGCGACCGGCACGCCGGCGTACACCGCCACCTGGAGCAGGACCTCCTGGATCTGCTCCGGCGTCAGGCCGTTACGCAGCGCCGCCTTGACGTGCATGGCCAGCTCGTGCTCGTGCTGCATGGCGGCGAGGACGGACAGGGTGACGAGGCTGCGCTCGGCCCGGGAGAGCCCCGGCCGGGACCAGATATCGCCCCAGGCGTAGCGGGTGATGAAGTCCTGGAACGGCTCGGTGAACGGGGTGGTCGCCGCCACCGCCCGGTCGACGTGCTCGTCCCCGAGCACCTCGCGGCGTACCGCCATGCCCTGCCTGGCCCGCTCGGCATCATCCATCGTGCACCCCCAGTGCCTCGTGCGCCTCGAGAGCCGCGGTGACAAAGGCATCGGCCGCACCGAGGTAGCCGGACGGCTCGAGCGCGGATTCGATCTGCTCGGCGGTGATGCCGGCCGCCGAGAGCCGCTCCTCCAGCTTGGGTACGGTCAGCAGCACGTCGCGCAGCGGGAGCCCGGCGCTCACCGCCCGCGCGCCCGCCTCGGCGACCAGGTCGTGCGCCTGAGCGCCGCCGAGCACGCCCGCCAGCAGCGAGGAGACGTGCTCGGCGAGCGGCAGGCCCTTGGTCGCGGCCAGGTTCGCGGTCATCCGCGAGGTGTCCACGACGAGCCCGGGCAGCAGGTCAGCCGCCCAGCTCGAGGCCGAACCGGTCAGCCGGAGCAGGGCGGTCAGCGGCTCCCATTCGGCGTGCCAGGCGCCGGCCGCGCGCTGCAGTTCGTGTTCCGTGGCCATGGCCAGGGTCGCGAGCAGCCCGGGGACCTGCCTGGTGCAGCCGAGGATGGCGATCGAGGCGACCGGGTTGCGCTTGTGCGGCATCGCCGAGGAGCCGCCGCGCCGCGGGGACGCCGCCGGCGCCTGCTGGTCGGCACCGCGCTGGTCGGAACGGCGCTGATCGGCGGTGGTGCCCTCGCTGACCTCGCCGACCTCGGACTGGGCCAGCAGGGTGACATCCCTGGCGATCTTGCCGAGCGCCGCCGCGACCCGGGCCAGCGCGGCGCCCACGTCCACGATCCGCAGCCGGTCCGTGTGCCAGGGCAGCACGGGTACCGCCAGGCCGAGCTCCTCGGCGAGGAGGGCCGCCACCCGCTGGCCGGCCTCGCCCAGCGAGGCCAGCGTGCCGGCCGCGCCGCCGAACTGGACCGCGAGCCGCGGGCCGACAGAACCGAGCCCGGCGCGGGCCTCGTCCACGCCGGTCAGCCAGCCCGCCGCGACCAGGCCGAAGGTCACCGGAACGGCCTGCTGGAGCAGCGTCCGGCCGATCATGATCGTGGCCCGGTGCGCCGCGGCCAGGCCGGCCGCGGCGTCGGCCGCCCGGGCCAGGTCGGCCTGCATGACGCCGATGGCCCGCTTGGCCAGCAGCATGGCGGCGGTATCCACGATGTCCTGGCTGGTGGCCCCGCGATGGACGGCGCTGACCGCGGTCTGGGGGACTCGCCTGGCCAGCGCGCGCGCCAGCCCGGGCACCGGGTTCCCGGTCAGCGCGGCGAGTCCGCCCAGTTCGTTCGGATCGAAATCGGCTGCCCTGGCCGCGGCGGTAACCGCATCGCCCGCCCCGGCCGGCACCAGCCCGGCCCGCTCGAGGGCCCGGGCCAGCCCGGCCTCGGTGTCCAGCATCGCCTGCAGCCACGCGGTGTCGTCCGCGTCGACGCCGCCCCTGGCGAAAACGCCGCCGAACAGCCCCCTCGCGTTCGGCTCCTCCTGGTCAGGCATATCCGAGTTCCGTCCTCTCCCGTATCCGGGTCACCACCATAGACTCCCAGCCGCACGCGTATTGCTACCTCCGCTTTAGCCGTTGAGTCTGATGATCTATGGTCTGATTTATGACCGAGCATGTTCCGGGCGACGACGCCCGGCTTCCGCAGCGTAGGCACCTTGTCACCGAGATCCCCGGACCCGTCTCGCGCGAGCTACTGGCCCGGCGCGAGCGCGCGGTGGCCCGCGGGGTCAGCCACGTCCTGCCGGTGTTCGTCACCGACGCGGGCGGCGGCGTGATCGTGGACGCCGACGGCAACTCCCTGATCGATTTCGGCTCCGGGATCGCCGTGGTCTCCGTGGGCAACGCGGCCCCCCGGGTGTCCGCCCGGGTCGCGGAGCAGGCGGCGAGGTTCACCCATACCTGCTTCATGGTGACGCCGTACGAGGGCTATGTCGAGGTCTGCGAGGAGCTCGCCAGGCGGACGCCGGGAACGCACGACAAACGCTCGGCGCTGTTCAACTCCGGCGCGGAGGCGGTCGAGAACGCGGTGAAGATCGCCCGGCACGCCACCGGGCGGCAGGCGGTCGTGGCGTTCGACCACGCCTACCACGGGCGCACCAACCTCACCATGGCACTCACCGCGAAGAACATGCCCTACAAGGACAAGTTCGGCCCGTTCGCCGGCGAGATCTACCGGATGCCGATGGCCTACCCGCTGCGCTGGCCCGGCGGCCGCGACGCGTGCGCGACCGAGGCGCTGGCCATGGTCAAGAGCCTGATCCACACCCAGGTCGGCGAGGACAACGTGGCCGCCCTGATCATCGAGCCGATCCAGGGCGAGGGCGGGTTCGTGGTGCCGCCGGACGGGTTCCTGCCCGGGCTCGCCGAGTTCTGCCGCGAGCACGGGATCGTGTTCATCGCGGACGAGATCCAGACCGGGTTCTGCCGCACCGGCGACTGGTTCGCCTGCGAGTACGAGGGCCTGGTGCCGGACATGGTCACCACGGCCAAGGGCATCGCGGGCGGGCTCCCGCTGGCCGCGGTGACCGGGCGCACCGAGATCATGGAGTCGGTCCACGCGGGTGGCCTGGGCGGCACGTACGGCGGCAACCCGGTGGCGTGCGCGGCCGCGCTCGGCGCGATCGAGACGATGGCGGCTGAGGACCTGGCCGGGCGGGCCCGGCGGATCGGCGAGATCATGCTGCCGCGGCTGCATGGGCTGGCGGAGAAGTACCCGGTCATCGCCGACGTGCGGGGCCGCGGCGCGATGCTGGCGATCGAGCTGACCAAGCCGGGCACGCTCGACCCCGACCCGGCCACCACGTCGGCCGTCACCAAGGCCTGCCACCAGGCCGGCCTGGTCTCGCTGACCTGCGGGACGTTCGGCAATGTGATCAGGTTCCTGCCGCCGCTGGTGATCGGTGAGGACCTGCTCGACGAGGGGCTGTCCATCCTCGAGAGCGCCTTCGCCGCGGTCTGACTGATGGCCCGGAGGGCGTCGGGGGGGCTCGGGGGGGTCGTCCCCCCCGGAGTCAGCAGAGCCTCCGGGGGGTCGGCGGGCGCTCGGCGCGAGGAGCTGACCCGGCTGGTCATGGCGGCGCAGCCGACGCCGTTCTGGCTGGACCGGCCGGACGCGCCGGCCCCGCGTGAGCCGCTGCGCGGCGACGCGGCCTGCGACCTGGCGGTGATCGGCGGCGGGTTCAGCGGGCTGTGGACCGCCCTGCTGGCCAAGGAGGCTAACCCGGGGCGATCCGTGGTGCTCATCGAGGGCAACCGGATCGGCTGGGCGGCGAGCGGGCGCAACGGCGGCTTCTGCGAGGCCAGCCTGACCCACGGCGCGGACAACGGGCGGGAGCGGTTCCCGGCCGAGTTCGGCGTGCTGGAGCGGCTCGGCCTGGAGAACCTCGACGCGATCGAGGCCGCGATCGGCAGGTACGGCATCGACTGCGACTTCGAGCGGGCCGGGGCGATCACCGTGGCCACAGAGGACTACCAGGTCGCTTCGCTGCGCGAGGCCGCCACGGCCGACGGGGCGATGTTCCTGGACGCCGACGCGGTACGGGCCCAGGTCAACTCCCCGACCTACCTGGCGGGCCTGTGGGACAAGGAGGGCTCGGCCGGCGTGCAGCCGGCCAGGCTGGCCTGGGGCCTGGCCGATGCGTGCGAGCGGATCGGCGTCCGGATCGCCGAGCGGACACCGGCCACCGGCCTGGCCAGTGATGCGGACGGCGTGACCGTGCGCACCCGGCACGGCGTGCTTCGGGCCAGACGGGTGGCGCTCGGCACCAACGCGTTCCCCCCGCTGGTCAGGCGGCTGCGGTCGTACATCGTGCCGGTCTACGACTACGTGCTGGTGACCGAGCCGCTCAGCCCGGCGCAGCTCGCCGCCGTCGGATGGCAGAACCGGCAGGGCCTGAGCGACTCGGGCAACCAGTTCCACTACTACCGGCTGACCTCCGACAACCGGATCCTGTGGGGCGGCTACGACGCCATCTACCACTTCGGCGGCGACGTCCGCCGGGCCTACGATCAGCGCCCGGCTACGTTCGTCAAGCTCGCTGGGCAGTTCTACGACACGTTCCCGCAGTTGGAGGGCATCGGGTTCAGCCATCGCTGGGGCGGCGCCATCGACACCTGCAGCCGGTTCTGCGCGTTCTTCGGCTCCGCGCACCGCGGCCGGGTCGCCTACGCGCTCGGCTACACCGGGCTGGGGGTGGCCGCGACCAGGTTCGGCGCGCGGGTGATGCTCGACCTGCTGAGCGGCCAGCCGACCGAGCTGACCCAGCTGCAGATGGTCCGGTCCCGGCCGCTGCCGTTCCCGCCCGAGCCGCTCGCCTACCTGGGCGTGCAGGCCACGCGCTGGTCCCTGGCCCGGGCCGACCGCCGGTGCGGGCGCAGGAACCTGTGGCTCCGGGCGCTGGACGCGGCGGGCATGGGCTATGACTCGTGACGCCTTCCCCTCGGTCCAGCCGCAGCTGGCGTCCGGCTGCCAGCCGCATCGGGCGGCCGGAGGCGAGCCGTCATAAGGAGCCTGGTGTGCCGGACTCCCCGAGCGGGCTCGGCGCCGTGAACTCCACGCGCAACGCGGCCCCGCCCTCCGGCATGACCACAGGCACCATCCTGGCCGGTCGGAACCTGGCATCGAACCCGCTCAGGTAGGCACGCACCGACCGTATGTAAGCGGCCTGCGTCGAGCCAGCCGCCTGGCTAGCCTGGCTGGCCTGGCTGGCCTGGCTCAGGTCGGCGAACCGGAGCGGGACGCCCGCGCTCGCGCCCGGACCGACGTTGCCGAAACCCACGAGGCTGACCGGCAGGTGCCTGGACAGGGTGGTGAGAGCGGACAGCAGGCGCAGGTCAACCAGGCCCGCGGTCAGCTGGGCCCTGGCGGTCGCCGCGACCCTGATCCGCCGGTCGGCCAGCAGCCTGGCACCAGCCGCCTTACTGGCAGCCAGGTCGCTGGCCAGCGCCGTCTGGTACGCGACAACCCCATGCGAGGCGACCACCCGGACGGTGATGCCTGCAGGCCCGGAGCCGAAGGACGCGAGGACGGCCGGCGCCCAGGCCTGGTCGAGGCTGGTACCGAACAGGGTCCGTACGGCGGCCGTCTCGACGACAATCTCGGTGTGGCGGGGATCGGGCGAGAGCGACCCGAGCACGAGCAGGTCATGTGCGGGGAGCCCGCGCGCCTCAAGCGCCGCGCACATCATCCGATCGCAGGACACCGCCACGCCCGGGCCGACCTGCCGGGCGATCCAGGCTGCCGCCTCGCCACGGACCGCCACCTCCTGGCGGGCCGTAGCGGCGCTGGCCCGGCTGCTCGCCGGCGGCCCGGTGAGGTGCCTGACCGCCACGACGGCCAGCGACCCGATGACCAGGGCGGGGATCACGATCAGTGCAGCGATCCCGGCGCCCAGCCAGCCGGCTGGTCCCGGCTGGTCCGGCCCGGCCGCAGCCGACCGGGGCTCTCCGGCGCCCGGCCTCCCGGCCTCAAGCCGGGGCCCGGGGTGCGACGGCCCGGCGCCGGGCGGCGCCTTGGCCCCGGTTGCCGACGGGGACCGGCCGGCGGTCTCGAGCCACTCGGTGACCTCGTCCTCGGCGACGGGCCCGGCGTTGGGGGTGCGCGCGGGCCGAACGGCGCGGCCCGGTTCGGCGGTGCGGTCGGGTTCGGCGCGGCCCGGCTCGGCGGCGCGGCGGGGCTGATCGAGGCTGATGCCGGTCCTGACCGAGGGGGTGGTCACCTCGCCGACCGTGGGCCTGTCCTGTTCACGAACGGCCGCCGCCGGCCGCTCGGCGGTGGCCGGCGCCTCGAGGTGCTGTCGCGGTTCCGCCGAAAGCAGCGATGCGGGCAGCGAGTCGGCCGGGAGCGGCCCAGCCCGGGGTGCACCCGGGACACGCTGCGGCAGCTCGTTGCCGCGGTCCTCGTCTCCCATGCCGGTCTACCCCCTGCGCGGAACGCCCACGAGACGGTGCGAACCGCACGGTATAGCGCAGCACAGGTTCGACACCTGTTCAAGCAAGACTACAAATTGTGATAATAGATCCCCTCGCTCGCACAGCGCGGCTAGCGGGTCCGACGATCGACTAGCGCGCGTCGCGTAGCCTGGCCCCAAGCTCGTGGTGCTGCTGTGTCCCGGGGATGCTGTCGTGACGCACGATACGTGCCTGCGTGCCTGTCAGCCCTGCCTTATAAGGCATGGACGCGGGCGGGACGGAGGACGCGGACGCCCCGGCGGGCGGGCGGGTCAACTCATGCCTGTAGTGGAGGCCGAACGGGACCTGGGATCTCGCGGGTGCCACGAGCCGCGGGCGACGCTGCCGGGGAAGCTGTCCACGGCGCGGTTGAAGACGTCGGGTTCTTCCAGGTTGGGGGTGTCGCCGGTGCGCGGCAGGACGGCCAGGCCGGCGGTGGGGATGGTTCGCTTGAGCATCGGCGGTGAAGCCGCCCATCGACAGGCCGACCACGTGCGCCCGGCGGATCTTGAGGCCGTCGAGCACGGCGA
>Ga0335082_10009651_pt1 | contig 10475 bp, 8 predicted proteins | sample Lox_Sample_41_FD_206718 | JGI IMG/M metagenome (GOLD analysis project Ga0335082, IMG submission 206718) | Soil microbial communities from Loxahatchee National Wildlife Refuge, Florida, United States - Lox_Sample_4.1 | ecosystem: Environmental > Terrestrial > Soil > Wetlands | place: USA: Florida...
AGGCGTCGCAGGTCCGCTTCTCCGCGTTGCGCAGCCTGGCGCGCCTCGAGGCCCCCCTGCGGGCGGAGGAGCTCCGGTCGGCGCTGTCGGACCCCGTGCTCCGGCCGGTGGCCTACGGCGTGCTCGGCCGGGTCGACGACCCGGGGGGCGAAGAGGAGCTGCTGAAGGGGCTGCACTCGGGCTCGCGCGCCGCGCGCGAGGCCGCGATCGAAGCGCTCCTGCGGGCGCTGGCGCGGCGCGACCCGCCCGAAGTGGAGCGGCTCGCTGCTCGGATCCGCGAGGCGGCGAACGCGGCGCCCGCCTCCGTCGTCGATGCGACCACGCGGCTCGCCGACGCCGAGCTCGGTCTCCGCCTCATCCTCGTCCAGTTCCTCGGGATCGCGCGCGCGCCGGTGAGCGTCCTGCCGCTGCTCCAGGCGGCGCGCGACGAGGCGCTCGCGGAGGTGGCCGTGGCGACGCTCGCCGGATTCGGCGCCGTCGCCGAAGCGGTGGTCGACGCGCACTGGGATGTCCTCGACGGGGAGATGCGCGCGCTGGCGGCCGAGCTCCTGGGTCGGACCGCGGGGAGCGCGGGCGGGGCTCGCCTCTCGAGCGCGCTCCAGGACACCGACCCGAGCGTCCGGACCGCGGCCGCGCGCGGCCTGGCGCGCCGCGCCGAGCCCTCGGCGCTGTCGGCACTGGTGCGACGGCTCCAGGGCAGCGCGGGAGACGGCGAGCCGGAGGCCGAGGAGGAGCGCCTCGCGCTGACCGACGCGCTGGTGCGGATCGCCACCGCGCAGCGTCCAGGAGGCGGCGCGGCCGCGATGGACCTGCTGTCGGGCAGTCTCGAGGGGGCCGCCGAGCCGGTGCGCCTCGCGATCGCGCGCGCGTTCGCCGAGCTGGCCGACGCGGCGCACGCCGAGGCGATGGGGCTCCTGGTCCAGGACCCGAGCGCTCCGGTGCGCCGCGCCGCGATGGCGGGTCTGGCCCGCATCGGCGAGGCCGGCGCCGATTGGCTGCGCCTCGCGCTCGCCGACGAGGACGCGTCGGTGCGCATCGCCGCGGCCGCTGGGCTCGGCAGCTCGGCCGGAACGCGGGCGCTCCCCGACCTCGAGCGGCTGGTCGCCGACGAGGACGCGGCCGTACGCGCCGCGGCCGTGCGGGCGATCGGCGAGCTGGAGCGGCGCGCGCCCCGAGCAAAGGCGAGCGCCGCGCGCCGCGAGGTGCAGCGGCTGCTCGAGCGCGCGCTTGCCGACGGCGGGCCGGTCGCGCTCGCGGCGCTCGAGGCCTACGAGGCACTCGGCGACCGCTTGCCGCTGGACGCGGTGCGGCGCGCGCTCGACCACGCCGAGCCCGAGGTGGTGCAGAGCGCGGTGCGCTGCATCCGCGGCGCCGGCCGCGAGGACGACCTCGCGGCGCTGCTGCCGCTCCTCTCGCATCCGCACTGGGCGGTGCGCGCCGACGCGATCCAGGCGCTCGCCGACCGCGGGGTCCGCTCGGCGGTGCCCGCGGCGCTCCGGCGGCTCGAGCTCGAGCAGGACGAGTTCGTGCGGGACGTGCTGCTGCGCGCGCTCGGACGGCTCGAGGAGGCGTAGCCGCAGCGATGGCAGGCGCCGAGCGCTCGGGAGAGCTCGTCATGACCGACGCCGAGTTCCGCATGCTGGCGGAGCTCCTGCGCGGCTACTGCGGCCTGCACTTCGGCAACGAGTCGCGCTACCTGCTCGAGCGGCGCATCGGCCGGCGCCTCGAGGAGCTCGGCCTGCGGAGCTTCTCGTCCTATCACTACCTGCTGCGCAGCGACACCTCTGGCGAGGGCGAGCTCGGCTGGGCGATCGACCACCTCACCACCAACGAGACCTACTTTCTGCGCGAGCGCGCCCAGCTCACCGCGCTGACTGAGGAGATCATCCCCGGCCTGCTGGCGCTGCGCGGCGGGCGCGGGGGCGATCCGGTCTCGATCTGGTGCGCGGGCTGCGCCAGCGGCGAGGAGGCGTATTCGATCGTGATGCTTGCGCTCGAGGCGCGCCTGGAGCCCGGCCGGGACCTGCGCGTCTACGCCTCGGACATCTCGCGCCAGGCGCTGCACAAGGCGCGCCGCGGGCTCTATCGAGACGCCTCGTTCCGCCAGACCGACCCCCCCCTGCGGCAGAAGTACTTCGTCGAGAAGGACGGCCTGTGCCGCATCTCGGACGAGGTGAAGCGGCACGTCAACTTCGCGCACCTGAACCTGCTCGACGACGCGCGCACCGCGCTGCTCGGATCGCTTGACGTGATCCTGTGTCGCAACGTGATCATCTACTTCGACGTCGAGACCAAGCGCCGCGTGGTGCGGACCTTCCACGAGAAGCTGCGGCCGGGCGGCTACCTGTTGCTCGGCCACTCCGAGTCGCTGATCAATCTCTCGACGGATTTCGAGCTGCGGCATCTCCGCCACGACATGGTCTACCGCAAGCCGTCGGAGGCGGACCCCTGGCACGAGACGGCCGAGCGCACGCTACTGGCGCTCGATCGCAGGGGGACGCCGTGACCGCCGAGCGCCGCATCCGGGTCCTGGTGATCGACGACTCGGCGTTCAGCCGGCGCACGATCACGCGCATGCTCGAGCGCTCGCCGCTGGTCGAGGTGATCGCCGCGGCGCCCGACGGCGAGCACGCGCTGCGCAAGACCCTCGAGCTGCGGCCGGACCTGATCACGCTCGACCTCGAGATGCCGCGCATGGACGGCTTCACCTTCCTGCGCCTGGTCATGAGCCACTGCCCGACGCCGGTCATCGTGATCAGCGGCAAGAGCGGCGACCAGGACGTCTTCCGCGCCCTCGACTTCGGCGCCGTCGACTTCATCGCCAAGCCCACGCCGCGCGCCGGGCCGCAGCTCGAGCTGATCGAGCAGGAGCTGCTGCGCAAGGTGCACGCGATCCGCCAGCTCCGCATCGACAAGGTGCGGGAGCGGATGGCGGCGGCGCCGCCGGTGCGGCCGCGGCCCGCCGTGCCGCCGCCCTTCGCGCCGCGCGTGGTTGCGATCGGCTGCTCGACGGGCGGCCCCGCGGCACTGATGCAGATCCTTGCGTCGTTCGTGAAGGCGCCGCCCGCGGCGCTGGTGGTCTGCCAGCACATGCCGGCGGGCTTCACGCGCGGCTTCGCCGAGCGCATCGATCGGCTCACTCCCTTCGCCGCGCGCGAGGCCGAGGACGGCGACGAGCCGCTGGCCGGGTCGGTCCTGGTCGCGCCGGGCGGACGCCATCTCGAGTTCGAGCGGGTGGGCGGTCGCAGCGTGGTGCGGCTCGGAGACGCCGCACCCGCCGACAAGTACGCGCCCTCGGTGGATCGCATGTTCGCCTCGGCCGCCAAGCACTTCGGCGCGGACCTGCTCGCGCTGGTCCTCACCGGGATGGGCGACGACGGCCGGCGCGGGGTCGTCGCGGTTAAGCAGTCGGGGGGCTCCGTGGTGGTCGAATCCGAGGAGACGGCGGTGGTGTTCGGCATGCCGCAGCAAGCGATCCGCAGCGGCGTGGTGGACGCCGTGCTCCCGCTGCAGCAGATCCCGGCGGTGATCGAATCGGGCGTCGGCGCCGGCCGCAGCCGGCCCGAGGCGTGAGGACCCGCATATGAGCGAGAAGAAGGACGGGCTGTTCGCGCGCGCGGACGAGGTGCTCTCGCTGTTTCGGCAGGGCGCCGAGTTCACCCACGAGCTGCTGCGCGAGAACGAGCGCCTGCGGCGCCAGGTGGCCGCGTTCGAGGACCAGCAGCTGGCGGCGTCGGACGACCGCCAGTGGGAGAAGCTGCGACGCGAGCTGCTCGCCCGCATCCACAGCCTCGAGGGCGAGAAGCAGGACGTGCTCGAGCGGCTCCGCACGGTGGAGGCCGAGAACCGGCACTTCGCCGAGCGCTACCTCGAGATCGAGGAAGAGAACAACAACCTCGCGAGTCTCTACGTGGCGAGCTACCAGCTGCACTCGACCCTCGATCTCTCTGAAGTGCTGCAGATCATCGTCGAGATCGTGATCAACCTGATCGGAGCCGAGATCTTCGCCATCTACGTGCTCGACGAGAAGACCAACGCGATCTCGCCGGTCGCAGCCGAAGGGCGGGCCGTCCGAGACTTCCCGGGGTTCGAGTTCGGCGCGGGAGCCGTCGGCCGCGCGCTGGCCACAGGCGAGACCTGCTGCGCCGAACAGCTCGCCTCGGACGACCCGAGCCGGCCGATCGTGGTGATCCCGCTGCGCGTGCAGGAGCGGCCGATCGGCGCCATCGCCATCTCGAAGCTGCTGCAGCAGAAGGAGAGCTTCACGGCCCTGGACCACGAGCTGTTCACGCTGCTGGCCGGGCACGCGGCGACCGCGATCTTCGCGGCGCGCCTCTACTCGCAATCGGAGCGCAAGCGGAACACGATCCAGGGGTTCATCGATCTCCTGACGAAGTGAGGATCGACCGCTCCCCCACGCGGGAGCGGGGAGGAAGCGCCATGGCTCGAAAGCGGATCCTGATCACCGAGGACAGCCCGACGATGCGGCAGCTGCTCGTCTTCGCGCTGAAGCGCCTCAAGGAGGTCGAGATCGTCGAAGCATCCGACGGGATGGACGGGCTGCGCAAGGTGACGAGCGACCACTTCGACCTGGCGCTGATCGACATCAACATGCCGGTGATGGACGGCCTCAAGCTGATCAGCCTGATCCGCGGAGAGGAGAGCCTGAAAGAGATGCCCATCATCGTGATCACGACCGAGGGCGCCAAGGAGGATCGCGAGCGCGCGCTCGCGCTCGGCGCGGACGAGTATCTCACCAAGCCGATCCAGGCGAACCGGGTGCTGCAGGTCGCCAAGAGCCTGCTGAAGATCGAGTGAGCGGGGCGGCGATGAGCGGCGGCAGCGGGAGGCAGTTCAAGGCGCGCATGGTGGCGGTCGCGACCGCGGCGAGCCTCGTCTCCGTGGCGACCGTCGCGATCTACCTGACGGCGCTGCTCGACCTGACGCACGCCCAGTGGGTCGGCTTCGTCGAGGTGCTCTCGTTCTGGTTCGTGGTCTTCCTGCTGATCTCGCAGCGCATGCAGGACCGGAGCTACCGGCCGGTCGCGCATTGGCTCGATCGCGAGGCGGAGGGCGGCGCCACGCCCGACGAGGCGCGCGCCGCTTTCGCCGCGGCGCTCGACGTGCCCCGGCTCTCGCTCGTGAACGGCCACACGCTCTGGCCGCTCGGCGGGCTCGCGGTGGCGCTCTCGATGCGGGCGCTGTTCGCGGACTTCAGCTGGCTCCAGGTGTCGATCATGGTCGCCTCGGCCCTCTCGGGCGGCGCCCTCTCGAGCCTGCTGATCGCGTTCGTCTTCAAGCGCAGCTTCGAGGGCGTTCGCTGCCGGCTCGCGGGCGTCATCGAGGATCCCGACGCGCGGGCGGCTGCGGCCGCGCCCCTGCCGCTGGTCTGGAAGCTCCAGGGGACGGTGCTCGTCACCGCCGTCGTGCCCGTGGTCTTCGCCGTCTTCGTGGCGAACGGCCTGGCGCGGCTGCCGCTCGAGCGCTTCGTCGCTCGCCAGCAGGCGGCGTGGCTGGATCGGGGCGAGCCGCGCGGCGACGCGGCGCCCGAGCGCACGGACGCCGTGCAAGGCTGGCAGCTGCTCGACCTCGGCACCGGTCACGTCGTCGCCGGCGACGCCGCGCTCCTCTCGGACGCCGAGCGCGCGCGGGTCCTCGCCGAGCCGGCGCCCCGCGGCCACGAAGACTCCCCGCGGCTCCTGCTCTCCTGGCGCCGCGTCGGATCCGGCAACCGGGTCCTCGTCGCGGCGCTCCCGCGCGCGGCGCTCGCCGGCGAGATCGACGGCCTGCCGTCCGTGCTTGTCGCGCTGCTCGTCTCGGCGCTCGCGCTCGCCGCCGGCGTCGCGTGGCTGGTGGCGCAGGACCTCTCGCGCGGGATCCGGGCGCTGCGCGGCGAAGCCGATCGCATCGCCGCGGGCGATCTCGGCCGCGGCGCGATCTTCGAGTCCGAGGACGAGCTCGGCGACCTCGGGCGGGCCTTCGACCGGATGCGCCAGGCGCTGCGCGAGACCGTCGCGCGCGTGACGTCCGGCGCCGACCGCGTCGAATCGGCGGGGGGCGCGATGGCGGCGGTCGGCACGGCGGTGGCCGAGGCAGCGGCGGACCAGGAGCGCGCCATCCGCCAGGCCCGCGAGTCGACCGACGCGATCCGCGAGCAGGTGGGCGGCATCACGGGCTCGGCGCAGCAGCTCTCGGCGTCCGTCGAGGAGTCGTCGAGCTCGATCCTCGAGATGGGCGCCGCCGGCGAGGAGCTCAACCAAACCGCCTCGGTGCTCTCGGCGCGCGTCGAGGAAGTCTCGAGCTCGATCGAGCAGATGATCCGCGGCGTCGCCGAGATGGGGCGCAACGTGGAGGGCCTGTCGGAGGCGGCGGTCGAGACGCAGTCCTCGGTCCAGGAGATGGCGGGCTCGATGCGCGAGGTCGACACCAACGCCGCCGAGACGGCGCGGCTCTCGGCGCGCGTGGTGGCGGTCGCCGAGGGCGGGCGCGAGCGCGTGCAGGAGACGATCTCCGGGATGGAGGCGATCCGCGACGCGACCGACACGGTCGAGCAGGTGATCCGGGCGCTCGGCGAGCGGACCAAGGAGATCGGGGCGATCGTCGACGTGATCGACGACGTCGCCGACGAGACCAACCTGCTGGCGCTGAACGCCGCGATCATCGCCGCCCAGGCGGGCGAGCACGGGCGTGCCTTCTCGGTGGTCGCCGACGAGATCAAGGAGCTCGCCGATCGCGTGATGTCGAGCACCAAGGAGATCGGCGCGCTGATCCGCTCGGTGCAGGGCGAGAGCGCAGCGGCCATCGCCGCCATCGAGCGCGGCAGCGAGAGCGTGTGGGTGGGCGTGGAGCGCTCGGCGCAGGCGGGCGAGTCGCTCGAGGCGATCACGCGCACCGCGCGCGAGAGCGGCGAGCGCATCGCGGAGATCGTCCATGCCGTGCAGGAGCAGAGTCGGGCGGCCTCTCACGTGCAGGCGCTGATGGAGCGGGTGCGGACCGGTGTCGACCAACTGCGCAGCGCGACGCGCGAGCAGGAGGAGGGGCACGAGGTGGTGCTGCGCGGCACCACCACGATGCGCGACGTGGCGCAGCAGGTGCATCGCACCACGGAGGAGCAGGCGCGCGGCGGCAGCCAGATCCGCGCCGGCATCGAAGTCGTGCGCCAGGCGGTCGAGCGCATCTACCAGGGACTGCAGGACCAGACCACGGCGTGCCAGCAGTCGGCGCAGCTGATGGGCCGGGTCTCGGGCGGCGCCCGCGCCAACTACGAGGCCTCGACGCAGCTCACGCAGTCCACCAGCGAGCTGCGCGAGGCCGCCGAGGTCCTGCGCGAGGAGATCGGGCGCTTCCAGCTCTGAACGCGGCGCGCTATAGGTGCCGGCGATGCGCTCCCCGCTCGCCCCGGTGCTGCTCGCCGCCGCGCTCGCCGCGTGCAGCACCTATCACCTCGTGCGCTACAGCGGAGCGCTCGGGTCGGTGCGCCGCATCGCCATCAAGCCGCTCAGCAACCACTCCTACGAGCCGGGCGTGGACGCCGTGATGAGCGACGCGCTCCTGCGCGAGTTCCAGCGCCGCGGCGACGTGGACGTCGTGACGAACCCGGACGACGCGGACCTGGTGCTCTCGGGCTCGGTGCTTCCCCTCGGAACCGGCGCCCGCAGCTTCTCGTCCGTGGCCTTCGCGCTCGAGTACGAGGTTTCGATGGGCGTCGAGCTGACGGCGAAGAAGCGCGATGGGAAGTCGGTCCGCTTCGGCCCCGGCATCCTGCGCGCTTCGGAGCTCTACCTGGCGAGCTCGGACGTGGAGGTGCTTCGCAAGAACCGCGAGGAGGCGATCCGGCGCGTCTCGGTGCTGCTGGCCTCGCGGGTCCACGACGCGCTCGCCGAGAAGCTCACCGCGCCCGAGAAGCCCGAGGCCCCGACGGCGCCGGAACAGGGTACGGCGCCGTCGGCGCGGCCGGGCGCCCCGCAGCCGGCCGCGCCGGAGCCGAGCGAGCCGAAGGTCCTGCCGTGAGGCCCGACGAGCTCGAGAGCGAGCTCGAGGGTGGGCAGATCCGGCCCGCCTATCTCGTCGCCGGAGGCGAGCCGCTGCTCCGCGACGAGGCGCTGGCCGCGCTGCGCCGCGCCGCGCTCGGCGAGGGCCCGACCGACTTCAACTTCGATCGCCTCGACGGCGAGTCGGCCACGCGCGCTTTGCTCGCGGATGCGCTCGCGATGCTGCCGGTGGGCGCGCCGCGCCGCCTCGTGTGGCTGCGCGAGCCGGCCGGCGGGCGCTCGCGCGCGCTCCTCGAGGCCCTGCCCGAGATCGTGGGCGCGCTCGATGCCGACGCGCGCTGCGTCCTCGTCGTGACCACCGGCGCGATCGACCGCCGTCAGGGATGGGTTCGCGCCTTCGCGGACCGCGGAGCGCTCGTCGAGTGCGAGGCTCCGACGGGCGCGCGCGCCCTCTCGGAGTTCGTGCGCCGCGAAGCCCGGCGGCGGGGGATCCGCATCGACGCGGCGGCTGCAGACCGGCTGGCCGAGCTCGTCGGGCCGCAGTTGTTGCGCCTGCGCAGCGAGCTCGAGAAATCGGCGTTGCTGGCCGGCGCGGGCAGCGCCGTCGGCGTCGAGCACGTCGACCGCGCGGTGCTCGACCTGGCCGACGAGCCCGTGTGGGCGCTCACCGACGCGATCGGCGACGGGCGCGCGGGGGACGCGCTCGACAGGCTCGCGAAGCTGCTTGCTGGCGGAGCCGCGGCCCCCGTCGTGCTCGGCACCCTCGCGAGCCACTTCCGAAGGCTGCTGCGGCTGCGCACCGGCGGCGCGATCGCCACCCCTCCCTTCGTCCGCAGGAAGCTCGAGGCGCAGGCCCGGCGCTACCCGCCCGCGCGGCTGCTCGCCTGTCTGCGCGCCATCCACGAGACCGACGAGATCCTGAAGGGGCAGGGGGGGCTCGGCCCCGCGCTCGCGCTCGAGCGCCTGGTGATCGGACTCTCGAGCTAGCGGGTGACGTTCGTTCGGCTCTGCAGACTCCCAGCTGGTGAGCTTCACTCGCCTGCGGCTCGCTGCGCGGTGCAAGGCTCCGTGCAGACTGCGGGCCGGCCGACTCTCGAGTGGGCCTCCTAGCGCTTTGCCTTCGCTGCGCGCTTGGCGAGGCGCGACACCAGGCGGCTGGCCCGCCGCTTCGGGATGACGCCGCCGCTCGCCGCCTTGCGGAGCGCACTCTCCGCGGCGCGGAGCTTCTCCTCGAGACCCGCTGCCCCTGCGTCGAGGTCGGCGCGCAGGGCCTTCACAATCGTCTTCGTCTGGCTCTTTACCGCGCGATTGCGCGCATGGCGCTTGGCGTCCTGGCGGGCGCGCTTCTCGGCGGACTTGTGGGTTGCCAAGCGATCTCCGATCCCGCTCGCGGCGTGGGCGGCCTCCGAAGGCGGCGGAGAATAGAGGCGGCCCGCCGGGGTCGCCAGCCGTTGCGGACGCAAGAGAGCCTTCATCTGCTCGGGCGGACCGCCGATACGGCCGGAGGACGAGACCGTCCGCTGAGGGGGGCCCGCGTGAGCTCGAGGCGCTTCGGCTGGTGCTGGGGCCTGGCGGCGGCATGGCTGCTCGCGGCCCCTGCCGCAGCCCAGACGGCCGCTTCGGCAAAGCTCCCGGCGAGCGCCAGCGCGGCTCCCGTCGCCCAAGAAGTTCCGAAATCGGGTGAGGCTCTTGCAGGAGATTCTTCGAGCGGACCTGGAGCCGCGATCGCCGTCGCCCCGCAGCCGGCCAGGTCTGCGCCCGTCGCCGCCGAGATCGAGTCGCTCGAGCGCGCCTGGTCGGCGCCAGCGCGGCGTCTCGACGAGCGCGTGTCCCGCACCCGCGCGGCCGCCGACGAGCTCGGCATGGGCAGCCTCGATCCGCTCGCGCGGGCGCTCCTCCTCGGCGCGGGGGACGGGACTCCGCTCGAGCGAGCGGCCGGTGCAGTCGCGCTCGCGCCCGATCTTCCCGCCGCGCACTGGGCGCTCGCCCGGGCCGGATGGCAATCGGGCACCGGGATCGCGACCGTCCTCGCCTCCGCGTGGAAGGCGGTGGCGGCGTTGCCCCAGCACCTCGAGGCGTCGCTCTGGCTCGGTGCCACCGCCGGAGTGCTCGCGTTCGTCGCGCTCCTCGCCGCGGGGCTCGCCTTCATCGCGGGCCGCGGGCTCGCGGCGTTGCCGCACGCCGCGCACGACCTCGCCGACCGCATCGAGCCAACCATGCCCGGCCACGCCCGCGTCGCGTCCGTCGCGGTCGCCGTCCTGCTGCTCGCGGCGCTCGGCGAGGGCCTGCTCGGAGCAGCGCTCGGTCTCTTCGGGCTCGCGATGCTCTACGGCGACGCCGCCGAGCGCCGCGCGCTCGGGATCGCGGCGGCGCTGGTCGTCGCGGCGCTGCATCCGCTGGCGCAGCTCGCGGGCCAGGAGCTCTCGGCGCTCGGCTCGGATCCGGTCGCGGAGGCGACCTGGGCCGCCGAGAGCGGCTTCATCG
>Ga0335082_10009652_pt1 | contig 10475 bp, 8 predicted proteins | sample Lox_Sample_41_FD_206718 | JGI IMG/M metagenome (GOLD analysis project Ga0335082, IMG submission 206718) | Soil microbial communities from Loxahatchee National Wildlife Refuge, Florida, United States - Lox_Sample_4.1 | ecosystem: Environmental > Terrestrial > Soil > Wetlands | place: USA: Florida...
GCTCCATCAGGCCAGTGCGGGCGGCAGAGCCGGGGGAGCAATGGACCACTGTGAGATCAACGACATCGTAGTGATCGGCGGTTGCGGTCATGTGGGGCTGCCGCTTGCGGTTGCGTTCGCGGAGCGCGGTGCGTCGGTGGTGATCTATGACGTGAGCGTGGCTGGGGTCGAGTCGGTGAACGCGGGGCGGATGCCGTTCGATGAGCCGGGTGCGGCGCCGCTGCTGGAGCGGGCGGTGGCGGCGGGGCGGCTGCGGGCGTCGGCGGACCCGGCGGTGGTGGGCTCGGCCGAGCACGTGATCGTGGTGATCGGCACCCCGGTCGATGAGCACCTGAACCCGGACCAGACCGCGATCCCGAAGGCGCTGTCGGGCTGCGCGCCGTTCCTGCGCGACGGGCAGCTGCTGGTTTTGCGGTCGACGGTGTTCCCGGGGGTGACCGCGCTGGTGGAGAAGATGATCGCGGGGCTGGGGGCGCACATCGAGGTGGCGTTCTGCCCCGAGCGGATCGCCGAGGGCAAGGCGATGAGCGAGCTGTTCGAGCTGCCGCAGATCGTCTCGGCCCGCTCCCCGGCCGGCCTGGCCCGCGCGTCGGCGCTGTTCTCGCTGCTCACCTCCGCGATCGTGGAGCTGTCGCCGGAGGAGGCGGAGCTGGCCAAGCTGTTCACCAACGTGTGGCGGTACATCAAGTTCGCGGCGGCCAACCAGTTCTACATGATGGCCAACGACCGGGGGCTGGACTTCGAGCGGATCCGCCAGGGGCTGGCCAGGGACTACCCGCGGGCCGCGGACATGCCCGGCGCCGGGTTCGCCGCGGGGCCGTGCCTGTTCAAGGACACCATGCAGCTGGCGGCGTTCAACAACAACAACTTCACCCTCGGCCACACCGCGATGACGATCAACGAGGGCATGCCGCTGTACCTGGTGCACTGCCTGGAGCAGAAGCACGACCTGTCCGCGATGACCGTCGGGATCCTCGGGATGGCGTTCAAGGGCGGCTCGGACGACATCAGGTCGAGCCTGTCCTACAAGCTCAAGCGGATCCTGGAATTCAAGGCCGGCGCGGTGCTGTGCGCCGACCCCTACGTCACCGCCGACCCCCACCTGCTGCCCCAGGAGGAGGTCATCGCCCGGTCCGACCTGCTCATCATCGCCGCCCCGCACCCGCCCTACCGGGACCTGACCACCGCCAAACCCGTCGCCGACATCTGGAACGTACTCGGCAACGGAGTCCTCCTGTGACCACGGCGGAGGTGCCACGCGTCTCCGTGGTGATTCCCGCCTACAACGAGGGACCGCACATCATCCCGGTGCTCGACCGGATCTTCGAGTCGGTCAGGATCCAGTGCGAGGTGCTCGTCGTCGTCGACTTCGCCGACGACACCACGGTTACCCCGGTGACCGACTACGCGCAGAAGGAACCGCGGCTGCGCTGCATCGTCAACACCTATGGCCGCGGGCCGGCCAACGCGATCAGGTACGGCATCGCCGCCGCCGCCGCGCCGGTCGCCGTGGTCACCATGGCAGACGGCTGCGACGATCCGCGGCAGATCGACGACCTGGCGAGGCTGGTGGACCGGGGGGTGGCGGTCGCGGTCGCGTCCCGCTACATGCCAGGCGGCCAGCAGGTCGGCGGGTCGCTGCTCAAGGGGCTGCTGTCGCGAGGGGCGGGCCGTTCGCTTGGGCTGCTCGCCCGCACCGGCACCCGCGACGCGACGAACTCGTTCAAGGCCTACTCGACCGACTTCGTGCGCACCGTCGGCATCGATTCGCGTGCCGGGTTCGAGATCGGCATCGAGCTGACCGCCAAGGCGCGCCGGATGCGGCTGCCGGTGGCGGAGATACCGACCATCTGGCTCGACAGGCAGGCGGGCATCTCGAACTTCCGGGTCGCCAAGTGGATACCCAGGTACCTGCACTGGTACCGGTTCGCGTTCGGACCGCGGCTTTCCGCGGAGCAGGTCAGGGCCTACGGGCACAAGTCGAAGAAGGAAAACCGCTAAATGCAGAAGGTTCTGGTCAGCGGGTCTGCCGGGTTCATCGGCGGCTATGTCGTCGAGGAGCTGCTCGGCAAGGGCTACTCTGTCGTGGGCGTGGACAACTTCTCCAAGTACGGGAAGGTCGCCAAGTCCTACGACAGCCACCCGGACTACCGGCTCGTCGAGGGCGACTGCCGTGACGTCGGGCTGATGACGGAACTGCTCGCCGGCTGCGACCACTTCATCGCGGGAGCCGCGATGATCGGCGGCATCTCCTACTTCCACACCTACCCCTACGACCTGCTCGCCACCAACGAGCGGATCATCGCCGCCTCCTGCGACGCCGCGATCAGCGCGCACAAGCAGGGCAGGCTCAAGAAGATGACGTACCTGTCGTCCTCGATGGTGTTCGAGTCCACGCCTGAGTGGCCGTCGTACGAGGGCCAGGAGCGCGAGGTGCCGCCGCCGCTGTCCTCCTACGGCTTCCAGAAGCTGGCCGTCGAGTACTTCGCCCGCGCCGCCTGGGACCAGCACAGGCTGCCCTACACGATCGTCCGGCCGTTCAACTGCGTCGGCATCGGCGAGTCCCGCGCCCTTGGCGACGAGGAGATCATGTCGGGCAACGTGCGGCTCGCGATGAGCCACGTGGTGCCCGACCTGGTGCAGAAGGTCTACAAGGGCCAGGACCCGCTGCACATACTCGGCACCGGCGAGCAGGTGCGGCATTACACCTACGGCGGAGACCTGGCCAGGGGCATCGTCATCGCGATGGAGCACCCGGACGCGCGCAACGAGGACTTCAACCTCTCCACCGCCCAGTCCATCACCGTCCTCGAACTCGCCGAGGCCATCTGGCGGAAGATCAAGGGCGCCGACGAGCCGTTGCGCGTCGTTTCCGACGACCCGTTCGAATACGACGTCAAGCGCCGCGTCCCCGCCACGGAAAAGGCCAAGCGAGTGCTCGGTTTCGAGGCATCCACCTCTCTCGACGAGATGCTCGATGAGGTAATCCCGTGGATCGCGAACGCGATCGACAACGGCACGATCTAGGCGAAACGGACATCAGATGCGGGGTTTTCGAGCCTGGTCAGGCACGGCTGGGCAGGCCGGTGCTCGTTCTGCTTCGGCGGGGCATAGTGACCGATGGCGCCAAGGGAACGTAGCCTAGGAACGTGGACAGGCGAATATTCGGGCTCGAGAACGAGTACGGCGTTACGTGCACCTTCCGTGGGCAGCGGCGGCTGTCTCCGGACGAGGTGGCCCGCTACCTCTTCCGCCGTGTCGTGTCATGGGGTCGCAGCAGCAATGTGTTCCTCCGTAACGGCGCCCGCCTGTACTTGGACGTGGGCAGCCACCCGGAGTACGCCACCCCCGAGTGCGACAACGTGATCGACCTGGTCGCGCACGACAAGGCGGGCGAGCGCATCCTCGAGGGCCTGCTGGTCGACGCCGACCGGCGGCTGCGCGAGGAAGGCATCGCGGGGGACATCTACCTGTTCAAGAACAACACGGACTCGGCGGGCAACTCCTACGGGTGCCACGAGAACTACCTGGTCGGCAGGCACGGCGAGTTCGGCCGCCTCGCCGACATCCTGATCCCGTTCCTTGTCACCCGGCAGATCATCTGCGGCGCGGGCAAGGTGCTGCAGACGCCGCGCGGCGCGGTCTACTGCGTCAGCCAGCGGGCCGAGCACATCTGGGAGGGCGTTTCCAGCGCCACCACCAGGTCCCGGCCGATCATCAACACCCGTGACGAGCCGCACGCCGACGCCGAGCGCTTCCGGCGGCTGCACGTCATCGTCGGCGACTCCAACATGTCGGAGACCACCATGCTGCTCAAGGTCGGCTCCACCGACCTGGTGCTGCGCATGGTGGAGGCGGGCATCGTGCTGCGCGACATGACGCTGGACAACCCGATCAGGGCGATCCGCGAGGTCAGCCACGACATGACCGGCCGCAGCCGGGTCAGGCTCGCCAACGGCCGCGAGATGTCCGCACTGGAGATCCAGTGGGAGTACCTGAACCGGGCCAAGGACTTCACCGAGAAGAACGGCATCGACCCGGTAAGCCTGCGCGTACTTGAGATGTGGGAGCGCGCGCTCACCGCGATCGAGGACGGCAACCTGGACAAGATCGCCAGGGAGATCGACTGGGTGACCAAGTACCAGCTCATCGAGCGCTACCGGGCCAAGCACGACCTGCCGCTGTCCGCGCCGCGGGTGGCGCAGCTCGACCTGGCCTACCACGACGTGCACCGTGGCCGCGGCCTGTACTACCTGCTGCAGAAGAACGGCGCCGTGGACCGGGTGACGACCGACCTGAAGATCTTCGAGGCCAAGTCCATCCCGCCGCAGACCACCCGCGCCAAGCTGCGCGGCGAGTTCATCCGCCGGGCCCAGGAGAAGCGCCGCGACTTCACGGTCGACTGGGTGCACCTCAAGCTCAACGACCAGGCGCAGCGCACCGTGCTGTGCAAGGACCCGTTCCGGTCGGTGGACGAGCGCGTGGAGAAGCTCATCGCCGGCATGTGACGAACGGTGGTTCTGCCTCTGGCGGGACGCGTTTGACGTTGTGCCCGAGTTGTCGTATGGCTCAAGCACGCCCATTACCCGTCAAATGGGGCACAGGCACGCGCCGAAGCTGAACGTTTGCTGTCGACTTGAGCGCATGCCGCGGAGCGGGCCGTTGCTGCGGGTAGCCTGTGTAGGCTTTACCAAAGTCACAGAATGTGCGGACCTGGGGTCCGTCCTCCGTCACCCAGTCAGACCCGAGAGGCTCTCATGCGACGCGCAGCAGCGCTTGTCATAACCCCACTGCTGGCCGCCCTGGCGCTCGCCGGCTGTGGTTCCTCGTCCTCGTCGTCGTCGAACGCCGCGGCGGCGGACACGTATAAGTCGGTCACCGCCTCGGGGACGTTCGGCAAGGCGCCCAAGGTGAACATCCCGGCGGAACAGGGGAGCGGGGCGCTGTACACCAAGACGGTCATCCAGGGCAGCGGCGCCGCGCTGACCTCGTCTGAGGGCATGATCGGCAACTACGTCGCCTATGACTGGTCCGGCAAGTCGCACAAGCTGCTCGGCTCGTCCTACACCAGCGGCAAGCCGTCGCTGTTCACCGGGACGCTGCTGCCCGGCCTTGAGACCGCCCTCGTCGGGCAGAAGATCGGCAGCCGGGTGCTCGCCGTGATCCCGCCGAAGGACGGCTTCGGCACCAGCGGCAACTCGACCGCCGGCATCGGCAAGACCGACACGCTGGTGGTCGTCATCGACATGATCTCCGTGTTCAACGACAACAGCGTGCCCGGCGCGCAGTCCACGAACGGCGGCGGCTCGCTGCCCACCGTGACCGCCCCGGCATCAGGCAGCACGGCCGGCCCGACCATCAAGATCCCCGCCAAGGTCACGCCGTCGACGACCCTCCAGGTCAAGACCCTGATCAAGGGCACCGGCGCGAAGGTGACCAAGGGCGAGAACCTCGCCGTCCAGTACACCGGCGTGAACTGGCGAACCGGCAAGGTCTTCGACTCCTCCTGGGCGCGCAACTCGCCGTACACCGTGGTGATCGGCGCGGGCCAGGTCATCAAGGGCTGGGACACCGGCCTGGTCGGCCAGACCGTCGGCAGCCGCGTCCTGCTCGTCATCCCGCCGGCCGACGGCTACGGCAAGACCGGCGCCTCCACGGCGGGCATCAAGGGCACCGACACCCTGGTCTTCGTCGTCGACATCCTCGCCGCCGACTAGTTCTCGCAGCCAGTAAGCCTCGTCCCCCGGCACGGGAGCGCTCAGCCGCCCTCCGTGCCGGGGGACAGTCATTTCCGCCCCGGCCCACCCATACGGCTACAGCCGTATCGTTGCCGCACCCATACGCCCCCGGAGCCAGCCGCCCGCGGCGGCCGTTAGCTGACTGGTGCGGCTAGTGGTGCAGCAGGGACGCCGCATGCCGTCCCGCGGCCGCCGCCGCGAGGAAGTACTCCAGGTCCTCATCGAGCGCGCGCCCCATGGTCGACAACGGCACCGGGCAGCCGCGCAGCGCCTCATCCAGGCCGTCGACGGGCACCGTGACCAGCCGGTGCCGGCCGCCAAGCGCCGCCGCGTCCGCGGCCGCCCGCTCGCCGAAGGGGGAGGGGAGATCAGGAAGCACCACGTCGGCGGTGGCGAGCGCGACCCGGCCGTAGGCGGTCAGGCTGTGGTGCGAGACGCCGCGGTGCCGCTCCCGCGGGTCGGCGAACGACAACCGCAGCGACGCGACCGGGCGGCCGCCGAGCACCGCGGCGGCGTTGACCGCCTCACCCGCCGCCACGCCGGAGAACCCCCACCGGGTGCCGGTGCCCAGGTTGCCTGGCCCCTGGGCGACGATTGCGACATCCGCGCCGAGAACATGCCTGGCGGCGAGCAGGCCCGAGTGCACGGTGACCGCCTCCAGGTCACCGCCGAACGACTGGCCGGTGGTGACGGTCGCCGCCAGCCAGCCGGCCTCGCGCAGCCCGGCGACCGTGCGGGAGAACCACGCGGGGAGCGCGCCGCCGTCGGTCATCACGTAGGCCGCGCGCGCACCGCCGGAACCCGTTCCGTATGAGCCGTAGAGGCCGGCCAGGATCGCCGGGAGTGCCGAATGCAGGTCAGCCACGACCACGGGCATGCCGTCGAGCGAGTCCGCCGATTCGAGCAGGTCGTGATGCTCGGATCCCTGCTCGTCCGCGCTGGCCGTCATCGCCTGCAACGGGGTATACCGCGATTTCACGATATGGCCGGTTATCTCGCCGTCCGCGGGCAGCCGGTCGGGCAGCGCGACCACGAACGCGTAGCCGCCGGTGCCGAGTCCGGCCCGCAGCGCGGTGACGTTCAGCAGCACCCGGTCGCCGACTCGCGGCGAGCCGGTGAGCGCGGGGTAGGCAAGCGCGCGAATCGAATCCCCGTCCACGGTTACCATGAGTTCGGCTGCTCCGGGCCATTCGCGCCGCAACGCCGTGACAGTTCCGCTTCGCCATCGGATCACGACGGCAGACTAGCGGCAGGCGGCCGTAGAGTGCCGGGTACAAGGGGTGACATTGATAAGGGGGTCGCGTTGTCGAAGCGCCGGACCGAACGCCTCCTGTCCATCGTCGTGCTCCTGCTCTCCTCGCGCAGGTACCTGACCGCCGAGCAGATCCGCGCCGCGGTCATCGGCTACCCGCAGGAGCAGGAATCGTTCAAGCGGATGTTCGAGCGGGACAAGGAAGAGCTCCGCGACCTGGGCATCCCCCTGGAGACCGGCCGGTCCGCCACGGCGGACGAGGAGATCGGCTACCGGATCAGCCGCCAGGACTACGAGCTGCCGGAGATCCAGCTTGAGCCGGACGAGGCGGCGGTGCTCGGCATCGCGTCCCGGGTCTGGCAGTCGGCGGCGCTTGAGGGCGCGGCGACCGGGGCCGCGCTCAAGCTGCGCGCGGCGAGCCGGGAGGCCGACGCCGAGGGAGAAACAGCCCAGGCGCCCGGCATCCAGCCGCGGCTGACCACCCAGGAGCCGGCGTTCGGCGCGCTGTGGGAGGCGGTGCGCGACCGCAGGCCCGTCGCCTTCGACCACGTGGCGGGCGGCAGGTCCGAGGTCACCAGGCGCACTCTCGAGCCGTGGGGCGTGGTCAACAGGCGCGGCCGCTGGTACGTCGCGGGGCACGACAGGGCGCGCGGTGCCCCCCGGGTATTCCGGATGAACCGCATCGTCGGCCCGGTCAAGCTCGTCGGGCCGCCGGGAAGCGTGACCGTCCCTGAGGGCACCGACGTCCGCGAGATGGTGAAGGACTGGGACAAGCCGCAGACGCGCAAGCACAACGCGGTGCTGCGGGTCCGCGCGGACGCGGGCTTCGCATTGCACCGCTGGGCCAGCCAGATCGAGCCCGACGCCGCACATCCTGGCTGGGACCGGCTCACCATCGCCTACTCCGACCCGGACTGGTACGCCGGCCATCTGGCCTGGTTCGGCCAGGACGTCGTCGTCCTCGACCCGCCCGAGCTGCGCGAGGCCGTCATCAGGCGGCTCAAGGGGGTGCTGGCATGAGCCCGGCGAACAGCGCGCGCATGGTCACCTCGGGCGAGCGGCTGCGCCGCCTGCTCGCCCTGGTCCCCTACGTGGCGACGCGGCGCGTTGTCGGCCTCGCGGAGACCGCGGCGACCTTCGGCATGACCGAGCGCGAGCTCATCGACGACCTGAACCTCGCCTGGTGCGTGGAGCTCAAGGCGCCCGAGCCGTACTGTCCGATCGACCTGTCGTACGAGGACGGGGAGATCTCGATCAGCCAGGCGGAGTCGATCGCCAGGCCGCTGCGGCTCGCCGCCGACGAGGCGAGCGCGCTGCTCGTCGCGCTGCGGATGCTGGCGGAGGCCGGGGGCGGCGACGCCGTGCAGCGCCTCATCGCGAAGATCGAGGACGCCGCCGGCGCGGCGGGCGCGGCGCCCTCGCAGGTCAGCGTCCTCCAGGTCGACAGCCCGAACGCCCGCGGCATAGCCGTCACGCTCAACGCGGCCCTAGCCGCGCACAGGCGGGTCCACCTGCGCCACTATGTGCAGAAGAGGGACGAGGCGACCGAGCGTGACGTGGACCCGATGCGGCTGCTTGTCGTGGACGGCAGGACCTACCTGGAGGGCTGGTGCCGCCGGGCCGAGGGCGTCCGGCTGTTCCGGCTTGACCGGGTGATCTCCGTCGACGTGCTCGACGTGCCCGCCGAGGTGCCGGAGGAGGCCGAAGAGGTGGACGTGGACGCCGGGCTGTTCCAGGCGTCACCCACCGACGAGCTCGTCGAGCTCGAACTCGGGCCGGCCGCCCGCAGGGTCGCCGAAGACTACCTGTGCGAGTCGGTTTCGGAACTCGGCGACGGCCGGCTTCGCATTGGCCTTCGCACCCCGGACACCAACTGGGTCCGGCGGCTGGCCTTGCGCCTCGGCGAGGACGCCCGGGTTATCTCACCGCCTGAGCTGGCCGAGGAGATCAGAGCCGAGGCCACGGCGGCGCTGGCCCTGTACGAGTAGGGCCAGCGGGCGGGCACTGGTGTCTGACGAACTGACGATGAATCGCGCAGTCCAGGGTCCGGCCAGCGATGCGCCATCGCGCTGGCGGCACGTGTTTGGGCGGCACGGACCGCGCTGGTGGCTGGGCATGGCGCTGCTCGCGGTCGCCTGTGCCGGGCTTGCCGTCCTGTACTACCGCCAGTCGCTGACCGCGCCGTTCACCTCCGACGGCGCGGGCAACGTCCTGCAGGGGCAGGCCATCGCCGCGGGGAACCCGCTGCTGCGCGGCTGGTGGTCCTCCGACGTGTCGTTCTACAGCACGGAACTCCCCGAGTACGCGCTCGTTACCGCGATCCGCGGCCTCTCACCTGACGTGGTGCACATCTGCGGCGCGCTCACCTACACACTCATCGTGCTGCTGACCGCGCTGACCGCGAGGGGCCGCTCGCGCGGCGCGGCCGGCTACTACCGCGCGGGCATCGCCGCCGGGATGACCCTCGCGCTGTCCGTCACCGGCAGCATCGGGCTCTACCTGGAGAACCCGGACCACGCGGGCACCGTGGTCCCCGTGCTGCTCCTCCTGCTGCTCCTGGACCGAGCGGAACGCCGCGCCGAAGACGGCGCCGATGACCGGGCCGGCGGCGGCTGGCTGATCCCCGTCGCGGCGTGCGCGGTCCTCGTGATAGCCGACGTCGGCGACAAGCTGACCCTGGCGGCCGCGATCCTGCCGCTCATGATCGTCTGCGCGGTGCGCCTGACCGCGGGCCGCCTGACCGCGGGCCGCGTGCTCAGCGGCGAGCCCGACCGCGCTCAGCTGCGACTCGACCGGCGTCTGCTGCTTGCCGCGATCGTCTCCATCGGGCTCGCCGAGCTGGCGAACCTGGCGATTCGCGCACTCGGCGGCCTCGTCTTGCGCCCAGTCAACGGCGTGGCGTTCGCACCGCTCGGCGTGCCCGCGCACGCGCGCCTGCTCTGGCAGGCGATCGTCATCCTGTTCGGCGCGAACCAGCCAGGCGTGACGCACCAGCCGCAGCTGATCAGCGCTCACCTGCCGGTCGCGCTGATGGCGGGGTTTCACGTCATTGGCCTGCTGCTCGCGGCCGCCGGCCTGGCAGTGGGGCTGGCGTCGCTGCGCTCCCGCCACGCCGACCGGGCGACGCTGGTTCTCGTCGTCTCTGTCCTTGCCATCGTGGCGTTCGGCGTGTTCACCACGCTGGTGCAGTCGCGCAGCTACTTCCACGAGGTCGCGCCGCTGCTGCCGCTGAGCGCCGCCCTCGCGGGCCGCGTGCTGGTGCCGCTGGCGGCCCGCCGGCTGCCGGCGCCGCTGCGGCGGTACACGTGGCTGCCTGGCGTCGCGCTCGGCGCGTGGCTTGCGCTCACGGTGGCCGAGCTCGGCTACACCGCCAGCTGGCCCGCCCTCACGCCGCCGCAGCAGTCCGTGGCCGCCTGGCTGGTGATCCATCACGAGCGCGCGGGCCTGGCCGGCTACTTTCAGGCGACGTCGACGACGGTGACGAG
>Ga0335082_10009653_pt1 | contig 10474 bp, 4 predicted proteins | sample Lox_Sample_41_FD_206718 | JGI IMG/M metagenome (GOLD analysis project Ga0335082, IMG submission 206718) | Soil microbial communities from Loxahatchee National Wildlife Refuge, Florida, United States - Lox_Sample_4.1 | ecosystem: Environmental > Terrestrial > Soil > Wetlands | place: USA: Florida...
ATTTACATAGTGTAATTCTAAATGAATCTGCAGTCCGGCTACTCAGTTTCAAATCGAATGAAGACGCGGTCGGGAAAAAGATTATGGTATTCAACAGAGCATGGGAAGTGATCGGAGTCATTAAAGATTTTCATCAGAAATCACTTCATTTTCCAATTGAACCGATGTTGCTTTTGCCGACCGCCAGTACTTATGCTCCTATTTCGGTAAAAGTAAATCCAAAGAATATTAATGAAACTATTTCTGCCATCAAATCTAAATACGATGCTTTTTTCCCGGGAAATATGTTTGAGTATTTCTTCATGGATGAAAGATTCAATCAGCAATACAAAAATGACCAGTTGTTTGGAAAAATATTCGGAATATTTTCTGCTTTTGCCATTTTTGTAGCCTGTCTCGGCCTGCTTGGTCTTTCCTTATTTGCCACTGTACAGCGCACAAAGGAAATCGGCGTCCGAAAAGTCCTTGGTGCATCTGTAACGAGTATTGTTCTTTTGCTCTCAAAAGATTTTATCAGGTTAGTGATCATTGCATTCCTGATTGCATCACCCCTTGCCTGGTATATCATGCATGAGTGGCTGCAGGACTTCGCGTATCGTATCAATATCAACGGGTGGGTATTTCTTCTGGCCGGATCATTGTCGGTTATTATTGCATTGGCAACAATCAGCTTTCAGGCAATCAGGGCCGCTTTTGCAAACCCGGTTAAGTCGTTGCGAACAGAATAAACCCCTTCCCCTAAAGGGAGGAAATAAAACGATCCGATGAAAACTAAGGAGCTGTTCAATTGTAATATACATGTTGATGTGATGCAACAAATACAAAATTATTTAACTACCGACCGTCCTCCCTCCTTTAGGAGAGGGAACGAGAGTAAAGTAACACATTTTTTAGGGAGGATTTAGAAGGGTCTGTCAGAACCTCCGGAGTTCTTCGGAACCCCGGAGGTTTTTGTTGTAACATGTTCCGGCTTTTCTTCGTCATACCAAAAGCTAAAACCGGTTTCATGCTAAAAAATTATCTGAAAACTGCTTTCCGGAATCTCTGGAAAAACAAAGGATTTTCCACCATTAATATCGTTGGACTTAGCATCGGGATCTCTACCTGTCTGCTTATCATGCTCTATGTTTTGGATGAATTGAGTTTTGACAGGTATAACAATAATGCTGACCGTATTTACCGAATCAACAATGAAATAAAATTTGGGGGCAACCATTTTGATCTGGCACAAACTCCACCGATGATGGGACCTGAAGCAGTAAAAGAATTTCCACAGGTAGAACAATATACGAGACTGCGCTGGTATGGAGGTTTTTTAGTGAAGAAAGGAAATGAAAACCTTCGTGAAAATCGTGTCGCCTGGGGCGACTCTACTTTGTTCCAGGTATTTAGCCTGTCAATGATTGCCGGTGATCCGCGAACTGCATTAAGCAATCCTCATTCAATGGTGATCACGGAAACCATCGCCAAAAAATATTTCCCGCAGGATGTTGAACGCGATATAACAAATGTGATTGGAAAAACATTGCTTATCAATGACACAGCCAGTTACAAAGTAACAGGTGTAATAAAAAATATACCGGCACAAACCCATTTTAATTTTGATATTTTTCTTCCCTTAATACAGGATGCATATAGCAGGGATGATAATTGGCTGAGCGAAAACTATTGCACTTATATATTGGTGAAAGAAGGGACAGATGTCAAAAAATTAGATCGCCAGATAGAAGCGATGCTGATCCGTTTTACAGCCCCACTGCTAAAAAATGTTCTTGGTCTTAGTATGACCGAATTTTCCAGCACTGGAAATTATATAAGAAGCAGTCTCACGCCACTAACTTCCATCCACCTGCACTCAAATAAGATCGGCGGGCTTGATGCTAATGGAAATATCCAGTTTGTTTATATTTTTTCGGCAATCGCTATTTTCATTCTTCTGATTGCCTGCGTAAATTTTATGAATTTGTCGACCGCAAGATCAGCGAACCGTGCGAAAGAAGTAGGCGTCCGAAAAGTGCTGGGTTCGCTGAGAAATAATTTAATCAATCAATTCCTGGTTGAATCCATCATGGTGAGCTTTATTGCATTGCTCATTGCAATATTAGTTGCGTGGTTGATGCTTCCTTACTTCAATCAGATTGCCGGTAAAACCATCCATTCGGCTGCTCTATTCAAGCCTTCCATGACAATTTCACTTTTTGTACTCATGCTCATCGTGGGCTTGCTGGCCGGAAGTTATCCCGCTTTTTTCCTCTCTGCTTTCCAACCGATTGAAGTGCTGAAAGGAAAGCTGGCAAGGGGTTTCAAAGGATCATACCTGAGAAATGCATTAGTGGTTTTCCAGTTTTCTATTTCGATTATTCTTATCATCGGCACCATTGTAATTTATAATCAGCTATTATATATACGAAGCAAGGATATCGGTTTCAACCGCAAACAGGTCATGATCATTCAAAACACTGATGCACTAAAATCACAGGTCACCACTTTTAAAAACGAGATTTTAAAAATAAGCGGTGTTGAAAATGCAAGTATTTCGGGATATCTGCCAGTAAATTTCAACAGGAGCAATGATGCCTTCTTTACTTCTCCGACATTGGATCAAAAAACGGCTATATCGATGCAAAGATGGGGGGTTGACGAAAATTACATCCCGACTTTGGACATGAAGCTTATTGAAGGGAGAAATTTTTCAAGAGATTTCCCAACAGATTCCGGTGCCGTGATCATTAACGAAGCTGCTGAAAAATTTTTAGCAACAAAAGATATCCTGAACAGAAAATTATACGAGATAGAAAATATCAATACAAAAAAATTGAGAGATTTCCAGATTATTGGTGTGGTAAAAAATTTTAATTTCAGTTCATTGCGTGACGTTGTGACTCCGCTGGGACTTTTTCTTCAGAAAGAAACCGGCAATATATCCATTCGCGTCAATGCATCCAATATTCAAAATGTAAAGGCTCAAATAAAAGAGAAATGGAAAACATTAGCACCCGGGCAGCCCTTCGATTTTTCTTTTATGGATGAAGAGTTCAATAATTTATATAAGGCCGAAGAAAGAACAGGGCAAATATTTATCAGCTTTGCTGTACTTGCCATTCTTATTGCATGCCTCGGTTTGTTTGGATTGATTACATATGCAGCTGAACAGCGCATCAAAGAAATAGGAATAAGAAAAGTATTAGGGGCATCGGTATCCAATATTGTCGGGATGCTATCAAAAGACTTTTTGAAATTGATTGCAATTGCAGCAGTGGTTTCATTTCCTGTAGCCTGGTGGCTCATGAATAAATGGCTGCAGGATTTTGCCTATCGTGTTGATCTCAGTTGGTGGATCTTTGTTTTGGCGGGCTCATCGACAACATTGATTGCATTGATTACGGTTAGTTTCCAGGCTATCAAAGCGGCCATTGCTAATCCGGTGAAAAGTTTGCGGACAGAATGATCAACCTCCGGGGTTCCGCGGAACCCCGGAGGTGTTTTTTTGCGCAGCATTCGATCGGCTGCCAGGAAAACCAGGGCTGCCTTGCACATTAGATGAACAGCTTGAAAACAGAATGAATCTGTATTACGGAACCTCCGGGGTTCCGCGGAACCCCGGAGGTTGGGGGCTGTATCAAAACCGGACACACGTGTATCAGAAATGAACTGGTGATTATTCGCATTGTCGTTTATTTTATTGTAAATCATTTGTTTTGATTCCGGCATGTATTTGGGCCGGTTTTATTGTCCAACTCCAGTCGTTTTAACTCAAAAGAGCATTCTACCTGCACGGAAATTTTATACCATTCATAAAAATCATTTAAACTCTTATCATGCTAAGAAACTATTTAAAAGTTGCCTGGAGAAATCTATTGAGAAATAAAATCTTCTCCTTCATCAATATTTCCGGGCTTGCAATTGGTCTGAGCTGCTTCCTGTTAATTTCACTGTATGTATTGGATGAATTGAATTATGACAGGTACAATGAAAAGGCAGACCGGATATATCGTATCAATTCAGATATCCGCTTTGGTGGAGGAGACCTGCATATGCCGGTTACTTCGGATATGATGGGACAGCTATTAAAAAAAGACTATCCGCAGGTTGAACAATATACCCGCATTTATAATTCCAACGGAAATAAACTGGTTAAGAAAGGAGATACGTATATCAATGAGCAGAAAGTAGCACATGTGGATTCAACTTTCTTTGATGTATTTACCCTGCCTGCTATAACCGGAGATACAAAAACAGCATTGAATGAACCAAACACCGTAGTCATTACCGAATCAACTGCAAAAAAATATTTTGGGACTACCGATGTTGTTGGAAAAACGATAGAAACAAATGATAACAAAAGCACTTCATACAAGATCACTGCCGTTATTCGTGATATTCCGATGAACTCGCATTTTAATTTTGATTTCCTTTTCTCCATGAAGAATGTAAACTATGGCTGGGGAAACCTGACCAGTCATAATTTCCATACATATATCGTCTTGAAAAAAGGAACGGATTATAAGGCTTTCGAAAAAAATTTTGAAACTTATATTGAAAAATATGTCCTGCCTTTCGCAAAAACATTTATCCATATTAATAGCATGGACGAATTCAGAAAAGCAGGTAATAAACTGGAATATTCATTGATCCCTTTGACAAGGATACATTTATATTCCGACAGGTCCTTTGAATTGAGCGCAGGCGGAAATGTGCAATATGTTTATATCTTTTCAGCAGTTGCCCTGTTCATTCTTCTGATTGCCTGCATCAATTTCATGAATTTGACAACAGCACGTTCCGCAAATCGTGCGAGAGAAGTTGGAATCAGGAAAGTATTAGGAACCGAAAGAAAAAATTTAATTACGCAGTTCCTGACAGAATCTACTTTAATGTCCATTCTTTCACTGCTTATTGCACTTGCTGTCGCGGGGCTGGTTCTGCCGCTGTTCAATAATGTCTCAAATAAATCAATGCATTTGTCGAGCCTTTTTTCTTCCCTGATCCTGCCTGTCCTGATTGTTCTTCCATTTGTTGTCGGGTTGATTGCTGGCAGCTACCCGGCTTTCTTTTTATCGGCATTCAAACCCATTGAAGTATTGAAAGGCAGATTGAAACTGGGAACCAAAAGCGGAGGCCTGAGAAGCATACTTGTCGTGCTTCAGTTTACCACTTCCATTATGCTTATCATTGGCACTATTGTGATCTATAAACAATTAAATTATATACAGACAAAAGATCTCGGTTACAATAAAAACCAGGTATTAATTATCAATGATGCGTATGCACTGAATGATAATGTGACTCCATTTAAAAATGCTGTTTTGCAAATGAATGGTGTAAACGGCGCCACTATCAGCGGCTTCCTGCCCGTCACCAGCTCTTCACGCAACGATAATTCTTATTTCAAAAGTCCTACAATGGATGCAAAGGATGGCATGGATATGCAGGCCTGGCGGGTTGACTATGACTATATTAAAGTAATGGGCATGCAGGTGATGAAAGGAAGAAATTTTTCTCGTGATTTTGGAAGTGATTCAAGCGGAGTAATCATCAATGAAACGGCTGCGAAATTACTGGCATATGATAATCCTCTCGGAGAAAAATTATATGGACCTGGTCCAAACAATCAGCCAACTGCTTATACTATCATTGGTGTAGTGAAGAATTTTAATTTCGAATCATTGAGGCAGAACATTGGCCCACTGGGTTTTTTCCTTCGCTATAATCCGGGAATGGCCGCTTTTAAAATCAGTACTGCTGATGTCAACAATCTTGTAAAACAAATAGAAAATAAATGGAAGGTCCTGGCTCCGGGTATGCCTTTCAGTTATCGTTTCCTGGATGATTCCTTTGATGAAATGTACCGGACTGAACAAAGAGTTGGAAAAATTGCAATGATTTTCTCTGCGCTTGCCATTTTCATAGCTTGCCTTGGATTGTTTGGATTGGCAACTTTCGTCGCAGAGCAAAGAAGCAAGGAAATCGGTATCCGAAAAGTGCTTGGTGCAAGTGTGCAGGGCATTGTACAATTACTTTCCAAAGATTTTGTGAAGCTCGTGATCATCGCTTTTGTTTTTGCAACCCCAATTGCCTGGTGGGCCATGAACAAATGGCTGAATGATTTTGCGTACCGTGTCAGTTTGGAGTGGTGGATATTTGTACTTGCAGGTTTGGCAGCATTGCTTATTGCATTGGCGACCGTCAGTTTCCAGGCGATTAAAGCGGCAATTACAAATCCGGTGAAGAGCCTGAGAACGGAATAAAACCCCCGCCCCTAAAGGGGAGACAACAATTTGTGGATTGCTGAATCTGAAAACAAAAAAAGTTTTTTATGATTAAAAATTATTTCAGGAGCGCATGGCGGAATTTCCGCAAAAATAAATTGTTTTCTTTCATCAATATTCTTGGACTATCAATCGGTATTGCAACATGTTTTATTATTATGTTGTATGTACAGGATGAACTGAGTTATGATCGTTTTAATAGAAATGCGGGCAATATTGCAAGAGTTGTTTTTCATGCAGATGTTAATGGTGGAAAAATAGATGAAAGCGTTGTAATGCCACCTCTTGCGGCAACTATGAAAAAGGATTTTCCTGAAGTGCTTGATGCAACAAGAATAACAGGCTTTGGTACACCAAAAATTATTTATAACAATAGAGTTTATAAAGATGATCGTTTCGCATTGGTTGATCCAAATTTCTTCAGCATATTCACGTTACCAATGATTGAAGGCGATGCTAAAATTGCTTTAGCACAACCTGGTGGTATTGTAATTACGCAGGAAACCGCACAAAAATATTTTGGCAAAACAGAACCATTAGGCAAAATTATTGAAGTATATACAGATAGTAACCGCGTGTATAAAGTAACCGGTGTAATAAAAAATATGCCAACGAATTCACATTTTCATTTTGATCTTCTTGGTTCGATGACAAGCTGGGCAGATGCCCAATCAGATTCATGGCTGAGCAGTAATTATCATACTTACCTTTTACTAAAGTCCGGTACTGATTTAAAGAAAATGGAAGCGGGATTCCCTGCAATGGTTGAAAAATACATGGGTCCGCAAATTCAACAAGGAATGGGTTTAAGTCTTCATGATTTTATAACGAAAGGAAATAGTCTTGGCTTTGCGTTACAACCACTAAAAGATATTCATCTTAATTCAAACACATCAAATGAATTTGAAGCTGGCGGCAATGCAACTTATGTTTACATTTTTGCAGGTGTTGCTATTTTTATGCTGATCGTTGCCTGCATTAATTTCGTTAACCTTTCGACAGCCGGCGCTTCTAAAAGAGCAAAAGAAGTTGGCGTAAGAAAAGTTGCAGGCTCGGGAAAATTTCAACTTATCAGTCAGTTTTTATCAGAATCAATATTCATAACATTTTTTTCGTTGCTTGTTGCTTTTGTGCTGGTGCAACTGGCATTGCCAGCATTCAATAATATTTCAAACAAGCATTTAAGCTTTGATGTTAAACCTGTTATTGCTTTTATTGGTTTGGGGCTACTTGTTGGCATTGTTGCCGGCATCTATCCTGCATTTTATTTATCTTCCTTCAAGCCTATTGCCGTACTGAAAGGGAAACTTACGGCAAATCATAAAAGCTTTGGTTTACGAAGCGGTTTAGTGGTATTTCAATTTTTTATTTCTGTTGCATTAATCATCGGAACGATTGTAGTGTATCAGCAAATGAAATACATACAAAACAAAAACCTTGGCTATAACAAAGATCAACTTATTACTATTCCAAATTCTTATTTATTGGGCAACAATGAGCAGGCATTTAAACAACAAGTGCTGCAAGACCCTCGTGTGGTAAATGCAACTGTGTCTTTGTATAAACCTGCAGGTCCAACAAATTATAATAATGCATTAGCTTATCCGCAGGGTAATGATAACAATATTGTGAATGGAGTGGAATATCATGTAGATGAAAATTACATTACAACATTAGGTATGACGATGGTTAGCGGCAGAAATTTTTCCAAAGAATTTGCAACAGATTCTCTTGCTATTATTTTAAATGAAACTGCGGCGCATGCATTTGGTTGGAATGATATGAGCGCTGTTGGCAAAACAGTAATAAGACAGAATAGTTACAGAGGAAGCAATATTCCTTTTCATGTAATTGGTGTTGTAAAAAATTTCAATTTTAAATCACTGCATGAAGCAATTAGCCCTTTGTTCATGACCTGGCTTCAGGAAGGCGGATTGATCTTTAAAATAAAAACTACTGATGTCGCAGGCTTGCTTGCAACTATGAAAAAAAATTGGGATGCTTACAAAACAGGTGAATCATTTACATACAGCTTCATGGATGACCTTTTCAACAAAACATATTCAACCGAACAAAAAACGGGCGCCATACTTAATATATTTTCCGTGCTCATTATTCTTGTTGCATGTCTCGGTCTATTTGGACTGGCAACATATACAGCCGAACAACGAACAAAAGAAATTGGTATAAGAAAAGTTTTAGGTGCCAGCATATCCCAGGTAACAAACATGCTTTCAAAAGAATTTTTAAAACTTGTTTTGATCGCATCAGTTATTGCATTCCCTGTTGCCTGGTGGGCGATGAATAAATGGTTGCAGAGTTTCGCATACAGAATCAATGTTCACTGGTGGGTCTTTGCAGCCGCGGGTTTCATTGCTTTGATGATTGCTTTGATCACCGTATGCTTTCAGGCCATCAAAGCAGCAACGGCGAATCCCGTAAAATCGTTGAGAACGGAGTGAAACCCCGCCAAACCTTCCGCCTAAGGCGGAGAGGCTTTTGAAGATGACGAATAAAATTATTAGTAAAACAATTTTATACAACAATTCCTTCCCCTTTTGGGGTTAGGGGCAGGTCCTCCCTTTAGGGAGGATAAGGAGGGTTTCTATGCTTAAAAACTATTTCAAAATCGCGTGGCGAAATCTATTGAAGAATAAAGTGTCTTCTTTTATCAATATCAGCGGGCTGGCCGTGGGCATGGCAGTGGCTATACTTATCGGCCTATGGATTTGGGATGAAATTTCTTTCAATAAAAGTTTTAAAAACTACGACCACATTGCCCAGGTATTGACGAACATGAATTATAATGGCGGAATCAACACCGACTATAATACTGCACCGCCTTATGGCGATGAACTGAGAAATAATTTCGGCGCTGATTTTAAACATGTGCTGATGACTTCCCGTGCCTATACCATTGTATTGTCATCCGGTGAAAAGAATTTAATGAAAACAGGATATTATTTTGAGCCCGGTATAACGGATATGCTCAGCCTTAAAATGTTGAAAGGTTCTCATGATGGTTTAAAAGATCCTTCATCCATCCTTTTATCGGAGTCTGTTGCAAAAGCTTTTTTTGGCGATGCAGACCCGATGGGCAAAATCATGAAAATTGACAATAAGGAAAATGTTTCCGTGACTGGCGTATATGAAGATCTTCCTTATAACACTGAATTTGCCGACATGGGATTTATTGCCCCATGGCAACTCTTCGTATCGAGTACCCCCTGGGTAAGAAAAGATAATTGGGAGCAGGATGGTTATCAAACTTACGTTCAGATAGCTGATAATGCAGACATGGATAAAGTGTCCCATAAAATACGAAATCTGAAATTGAACAGGATCGATAAAGAAAAAGCGAAAGCAAATCCCCGGGTGTTTTTATTGCCCATGAGCAAATTTCATTTGTATTCAGACTTTGATAACGGAGTAGTGGCGGGCAGAAGTGCACAATTCGTGTGGATGTACGGAATTATCGGGGTGTTTGTTTTACTGCTTGCCTGCATCAATTTCATGAATCTCGCCACGGCGCGTTCGGAAAAAAGAGCAAAAGAAGTGGGCATCCGAAAAACGATCGGTTCAATGCGAACCCAGTTGATCAAACAATTCTTAACTGAATCATTGCTGGTAGTGTCCTTTTCATTTTTGCTATCACTGATTATTGTGCAGTTCATGTTGCCGTTGTTTAATGATGTTGCTGACAAAAAAATGGTGCTGCCATGGAATAATATTTTCTTTTGGCTGACCGGGATTGGCTTCAGCCTCATCACAGGATTTATTGCCGGCAGTTATCCTGCATTTTATTTATCATCTTTCAAACCGGTTAAAGTACTGAAAGGGACTTTTAAGGCTGGAAGATTGGCGTCTGTGCCTCGTAAAGCGCTTGTAATTCTCCAGTTCACGGTTTCTATTGTTTTAATAATTGGAGTAACTATTATTTACAGGCAAATTCAATTGGGCAAAAGCCGGCCTGTGGGTTATCAGCGTGAAGGTCTCATGAATGTCAGAACGCCAACTGATGAAATTCATGAACATATTGATGTTGTGCGTAACGATCTCAAAGCGTCGGGAGCAGTATTAGAAATGACAGAGGCAGTAAATTCTGTAACAACACTTGGTTTTGCAGGAAATGGATTTCAATGGAATAACAGGCCCATTGATGAAAATTTCTGGATCGGGAAAGCATATATTACCCCTGAATATGG
>Ga0335082_10009656_pt1 | contig 10472 bp, 9 predicted proteins | sample Lox_Sample_41_FD_206718 | JGI IMG/M metagenome (GOLD analysis project Ga0335082, IMG submission 206718) | Soil microbial communities from Loxahatchee National Wildlife Refuge, Florida, United States - Lox_Sample_4.1 | ecosystem: Environmental > Terrestrial > Soil > Wetlands | place: USA: Florida...
AACTGGGTGAAGGAATTGGCGATGGCCACGATGGGCTTGCCGAAATCCCCGTCCTTCATGCCGGTGGCGCGCCAGAGGCCGCGGGCGCCGGCCATGTTGCGGCCGTGGGTCGAGGTGCGGGAACGGTAGCTGGCCATCGGCGGCGGTCTCCATCTGGGGTCCCACCGCGGATCGGCAGGGCCGTGGTTAAGCACTCTATGAACTTCGAGTTATCATAGTAAGCCTTTGCCAACCAACCAGAAATCGGCCCGTCGAATCCATGGCGAAAGCGCGGGGCTGTGGCGCGCCGGCCGCATACGGATACCCCGGTTTACGGCGCGAAATGTTCCTGGTAGTTTCCGCGCCGATTTTCCCAAACAGATCAATCGAATGAGCGATTTCTCCGATGAAGATCAACGGCAACGCCATTAAACCCGGCAACATCATCGAGCATCAGGGCAAGCTTTGGCGCGCCGTGAAGACCATGCACACGCAGCCCGGCAAGGGCGGCGCCTATCTGCAGGTCGAGTTGAAGGACATCCGCACCGGCACCAAGCTCAACGAGCGCTTCCGCTCCTCGGAGACGGTCGAGCGCGTGCGCCTGGACGAGCACGAGTACCAGTTCCTGTTCTCCGCCGGCGACGACTACACCTTCATGGAGCAGGAGACCTACGAACAGATCACGCTCAATGCCGAGCTGATCGGCGATCCGGCGGTGTTCCTGCAGGAGGGCATGGTGGTGACGGTCTCGAGCTACGAAGGGTCGCCGATCTCGGTCTCCCTGCCGGAAACCGTGATCATGGAGATCGTCGAGGCCGATGCCGTGGTGAAGGGGCAGACCGCCTCCTCCTCCTATAAGCCGGCGAAGCTCGAGAACGGCGTCCGCGTGATGGTGCCGCCGCATATCGGCTCCGGCACCCGCATCGTGGTCAACACCGCCGATGCGAGCTACGTCGAGCGCGCCAAAGACTGAATTCCGAGGACCGACCAGACATCATGGCGACCCGTTCCGCCATCATCAACGTGATGGCCAAGGCCGCCGACAAGGCGGCGCGCTCCCTGAAGCGCGACTTCGGCGAGATCGGCCAGCTCCAGGTCTCGCTGAAAGGCCCCGGCGACTTCGTCACCAACGCCGACCTGAAGTCCGAGCGCACCCTGCGCGAGGAGCTCTCGAAAGCGCGCCCGGCTTTCGGCTTCCTGATGGAGGAGAGCGGCGCCAGCGCCGGCACCGACGCCGACCACCGCTGGATCGTCGATCCCCTGGACGGCACCACCAATTTCCTGCACGGCCTGCCGCATTTCGCGATCTCGATCGCGCTGGAGCACAAGGGCGAGATCATCGCCGGCCTGGTCTACGACCCCGCCAAGGACGAGATGTTCTGGGCCGAGAAGGGCGGCGGCGCCTTCTGCAACGACCGGCGCATGCGGGTCTCGGGACGGAAGCACCTGCCGGAATCGCTGCTCGCGACCGGCATCCCCTTCATCGGCCACGGCGACCATGCGCGGTTCGGCCGGCAATTGAGCGCCGCCATGCGCGAGACCTCCGGTGTGCGCCGCTTCGGCGCTGCGGCGCTCGACCTCGCCTATGTCGCCGCCGGACGCTATGAGGGCTTCTGGGAAGAGGAGCTCTCGCCCTGGGATCTCGCCGCCGGGCTGCTGCTGGTGAAGGAAGCCGGCGGCTATGTGAGCGACATGAAGGGCGGCCAGACCATGCTGCAGTCCGGCTCGATCCTCGCCAGCAACGGCTCGCTGCACGCTCCGCTCCAGGCGCTGCTCGGGAGCGTCTGAGCGCGGCGCGCAGAGGTCGAGGCGGCGGTCGAGTCGGGACCGACGATCTCTTGATGGGCGGGAAAACCCAAAGCGTGCAGCGGCTTGCGCTGTCCGGAACATCGTTGTGGGTTTTCAAGGGGATGCGTTATAGTTCCGCATCGTCTTCGACAGGGATGTCTCGCGGACAGGCAATGATGACGCTCCGGGCTGGTCGACGCGCCGTTCAACTCAGTTTCGCCGCGCTGCTCGGCGTCGCCGGCTCGGCCTTGCCGGCCGCCGCGCAGAGCTATCTCGCGGACAGCAACAACAGCTCGGTCACCGTCGATTACAGCGTGCTCGGCCAGCCGAACCCGGCCGGCGCGCCCGGCATGGTGACCCGCGCGCCGCTGCCGATGGGCGCGCTGCCTGCGGCAAGCTGCAATTGCGGCGCGGCGCCGCTCGGCGTGATCGCTTCGGCGCCGCAGCCGACCTTCAACAGCCCCTATGGCAACACCCAGGCGATGCAGGCGCCGGCGGTGCCGCCGGGCTTCCTCACCTATGCCCAGGCGGTCGGCGCCGGCGGAAGCAGCTCCGGCCAGCGCGTAGTGCTGCGGGCACCCGGCGGAACGTCGGGTGCGAGCATGGCTGCCGCGCCGTCGACCGAAGGCGTCACCTCGGCGTCGAGCGCCGCCGCCGCGCCACTGGCGCCAACCACCGAAACGGCGAACGAGGCCGGCGCGACAACGGGCACGAGCGCGCCGCTGCCCGCGACCACGCAGACCCAGACCGCCAATGCCTCCGGCGCAAGTTCGGGCGAGGCCACGGCTCCGAGCACCGGCGGCGAGACCGGCACGGCTACGCCGCCCAGCCAGCCCGACCAGATGCCGCAGAGCGTGCCCTCCCCGGTCGAGCAGCCGGCCACGGGGCAGAACGCCGCGCCGACGCAGCCGACCGAGGGAACCACCGCGGCGCCTGCCACTGAGAACGCGCCGGCGGCGGCGGCGACGCCTGCGAACCCGCCGGCCGCACCTGCCGCGCCTGCGACTCCGCCGGCCGCGACCGCCGACAACAGCGCGGCGCAACCGGCACCCTCCGGCAACGACCAGCAGGCCGCGGTGACGCCACCGGCCCCGGCGAGCGCGCCCGCCGCCAATGCCCCGGCCACCGGCGGCCTCCCCGCGGGCGCGACGCGGATCCTCTACACCAGCGATGCCGACGACGTTCCGGGCAATGCCACGGCCGAGCTCGACAAGATCGCCCAGCAGATGCAGGCCGACGAGAACATGCGGGTCCAGGTCATGGCCTATGCCGCCGGGACCGAGGACACCGAGAGCAAGGCGCGCCGCAAGTCGCTGGCCCGCGGCCTCGCTGTCCGCAGCTACCTGATCAAGGCGGGCGTGCGCTCGACCCGGATCGACGTCCGCGCCCTGGGCTCCAAGGCGGAAGGCGGACCGGCCGACCGTGTCGATATCATTCCGGCCTCGTGACCCCCGAACAGATAATGGGCGCGGGGCCGCCATCCCGAGCTGACATCGAACTCGACACCTCCCTTGGACTCCAGCGATAGACAGAGCCCATGAGTCGCCCAACACGCCAGCTCATTTGGATGATCATCGGCCTCGTCGCCGCCGGCTTCATCACCGTTCTCCTCTGGGACCGCATCCTGACCGCGTTCTGGCATAACGCGCCGCTGAACGCCTTCATCCTCGCAGTGCTCGCGGTCGGCATCGTCTATCTGTTCTGGCAGGTGATCCGGCTCAACTCCGACATCTCCTGGATCGAGAACTTCCGCACCGGCGGCCATCGCCTCTCCACCGCACAGCCGCGGCTGCTTGCGCCGATGGCGGCGATGCTGAAGGACAAGACCGGCGGCAAGTTGACTCTCTCCGCCTCCTCGATGCGGACCCTGCTGGACGGCATCGCCTCGCGCCAGGATGAGAGCCGCGAGATCTCCCGCTATCTCGGCAGCCTGCTGATCTTCCTCGGCCTGCTCGGCACCTTCTGGGGACTGCTCGGCACCATCAGCGCCGTCGCGACCGCGATCACCGAGATGAAGGTCTCCAGCAACGGCGATCCCGCCAGCATGTTCGAGAGCCTGAAGCAGAGCCTGGAAGGCCCGCTCTCCGGCATGGGCATCGCCTTCTCGGCCTCCCTCTTCGGCCTCTCGGGCTCGCTGCTGCTCGGCTATCTCGACCTGCAGGCGGGCCAGGCGCAGAACCGCTTCTTCAACGAATTGGAAGACTGGCTCTCGGGCCAGACCCGGCTCTCCGCCGGCGGCCCGCTGATGGAAGGCGACACGCCGGTGCCGGCCTACATCCAGGCCCTGCTGGAGCAGACCGCGGAGAGCCTCGGCGAGCTGCAGCGCACGATTTCGCGCTCCGAGGAAGGCCGCCATCAATCCGCCGCAAACTTCAAGCTTCTTGCGGACCAGATGATGGCCCTGACCGACCAGCTCCGCACGGAGCAGCAGCTGATGCAGCGCCTCGCCGATTCCCAGGGCGAGATGCGGGTCTTCCTGCAGCGGTTGGGCGAACTCGGCGCCAGCGGCGGCTTCGGCCTCGACGCCAACAGCCGCAACCACCTCCGCAACATCGACGGCCTGCTGAACCGCCTCGCCGAGGATCTCGCCCAGGGCCGCACCATCGCCGTCCAGGACCTGCGCTCGGAGATCAAGGTGCTGACCCGCACCATCGCGGTCGCCGCCGGCCTCGAACGCGGCCAGCAGTAGGGCCGCACCATGGCCATCAGCCGCCGCGCACGCCATGTCGAAGCCTGGCCCGGCTATGTCGACGTGCTCTCGACGCTGCTGATGGTCATCGTCTTCGTGCTGATGATCTTCGTGGTGGCGCAGCTCTATCTCAGCCAGGCGCTGAGCGGCAAGGACCAGAGCCTCGCCAAGCTCTCGCAACAGATCGCCGAGCTGAGCGACATGCTCTCCATGGAGCGCGGCAACTCCCAGCAGCTGAAGGTGCAGCTCTCCCAACTCTCCTCGGCGCTGGCGAAGTCGACCAAGGATCGGGATACCCTGCAGAACCAGCTGACCGTGGTGATCGGCGAGCGCGACACCCTGAAGGCCCAGCTCGGCGACGCCCAGGCGAAGGCCGCCCTCGCCGACGAGAAGCAGAAGCAGCTCGAGGACGCCTATAAGACCATCGAGGCCGACAAGGAGAAGGTCACGGCCCTGCTCTCCGACATCGCGGCGCTGGAGAGCCTGCGTGACGATCTCCAGAAGCAGAAGCTGGCCGCCGACGAGAATGCGAAGCAGATATCCGACCAGGCCCAGGCCCAGGTCGAGCTCCTGAACCAGCAGATCCTGGCGATGCGCGACCAGCTCGCCCAGATCTCGGCGGCGCTCGACGCCTCGGAGCAGAAGAGCAAGGAGCAGCAGGTCCAGATCGCCGATCTCGGCTCCAAGCTCAACGCCGCCCTCGCCTCCAAGGTCGAGGAGCTGGCGCGGTATCGCTCCGAGTTCTTCGGGCGCTTGCGCGAGGCGCTGGGCGACCGGCCGGACATCCGCATCGTCGGCGACCGCTTCGTGTTCCAGTCGGAGGTCCTGTTCCAGAGCGGCTCGGCCGACATCGATCCCGCCGGCCAGCAGCAGCTCGATCTCCTGGCGACCACCCTCATCCTGATCATGAAGGAGATCCCGGACGACCTGAATTGGGTGCTCCGGGTGGACGGCCACACCGACAAGCGGCCGATCTCCAGCTCGAGCTACGCCTCGAACTGGGAGCTCTCGACCGCCCGCGCCATCGCCGTCGTGAAGTACCTCGCCAGCAGGGGCATCCCGGAGAACCGCATGGCCGCGGCCGGCTTCGCCGAGTTCAGCCCGCTCGACCCCGGCGACAGCGAGGACGCCTACACCAAGAACCGCCGCATCGAGTTCAAGCTGGACCAGCGGTGACGCGCTGGCGCATGAGCTGCGCCGCGAGATACCAAAGCACTGCCGCCAGCACGATGGCACCGCCGGCCAAGGCCGCGGGGCCGGGGCGCTCGTCGAACAGCAGCCAGACCCAGACCGGCGCCAAGACAACGTCGAGCATGCCGATGAGCCCGGCCTCGCCAGAGGGGATGTAGCGGCCGCCGACCAGGAAGAGGACGTAGGCCCCGGCGGTGGTGGCGATGCCGAACATCGCCAGGATGACGAGCTGGTGCGGGTCGGGGACCTGTGCCGAGGCGAGCGGCCAGAACAGGATGGCACAGAGCAGCGCGCCGCCGCCGTTGACCGGCGCCATCTCGAGCGACGGATACCGCCGCGCCATCACCAGCTGGACGCCGAAGGTGAAGGTCATCAGCAAGGCCACCGCATCGCCGAGCGCATCGTCCAGCGTGGGTGCCGCGCCGGCCATCAGGGCGATGCCGAGGAAGGCGACGCCGCTGGCGATCATCATGCGCCGACTGGGTCGCTCGCCGTTCCAGAGGAAGCCGATGCCCGCGGCGATGAAGGGCACGGTGGCATAGACGATCATCACGTTGGCGACCGTGGTCAGCTTCACCGAGACCACGAAGGACGTCATCGACACCAGCGCGATCGGAATCGCCACCAGACCCGGACGCCCAAGCCGATGGAGCGCGCGGAAGGTCCGCCCCCGGTGCCAGGCGATGACCACCACCGCCAGGGCCAAAGCCGAGAAGACCGAGCGCCAGGCCACCATGGTCCAGAGGTCGAGGTCGAGCGCCCGGACGAAGACGCCGCCGGTGCTCCACAGCACCGCCGCCGCGGCGACCAGGGTCGCTCCGTAAGACCGGCTTCCGACCCAGGACATCTTCCCCTCCCCCTCGCTGCAGCGACTATAGAGCTAGCGCAGGGCGCGGCCAGTATCTGTCAGGATGCCGGCCGACGCCCGGCGTCGTAGCCGTAAGAGAGCGCATGGTAGAGCGGCTCGGGGCAGATCAGCCGCGACGTGCCTGCGGCCAGCAGGGCGGCTGCCATCAGGGGCATCGCCATGCCTCGGTCGCTGGTCATTTCCAGCACGATCACGAAAGCCGTCAGCGGCGACTGCACCACGCCCGCGAAATAGGCGACCATCGCCAGCAGGGCCACGGCCTGCACGTTCGCCTCGGGCAGGATCGCGTGCACGATCGCGCCGAAGGCGGCGCCGACCGAGAGCGAGGGCGAGAACAGGCCGCCCGGAATGCCGCTGACGGAAGAGAGCAGGGTGGCGACCAGCTTCGCCGGAGCATACCAGAGCGGCGGCAGCGCGCCGGTCTCGAGCACGGTCCGGGTCTGGGCATAGGCGGTGCCGTTGGCGAAACCGGACGTGGCGAGCCCGAGCGCCGCCACGATGAGTCCGCAGCCGGCGGCAAAAAGCAGCGGCCGCCGCCGCGCAACCCCCAGCCAGCCGCCGCGCGCGGTCGACACCACGATGACGCCGCGGCTGAAGAGCCCGCCCAGAGCGCCGCAGAGGACCCCGCAGACGACGACGGCGATCCAGTCGGTCACGTCGGAGAGCTGGGTCGAGACCTGGCCGAAATAGCTGTAGTCGCCGATGAAGGCGAGGCTGGTGAGGCCGGCCAGGATCACCGCTGCGACCACCAGGACGTTCATCCGCCGGTCGAAGGCCTTCGCCATCTCCTCGATCGCAAAGACGATGCCGGCCAGGGGGGTGTTGAAGGCACCGGCAACACCCGCCGCGGCGCCGGCCAGGATCAGGCCGGGCTGCCGTCCGATCCCGGCGAAGCGGCCGATCGCGAACATGATGGCGGCGCCGACCTGGACGGTCGGGCCCTCGCGGCCGGTCGAGGCACCGATCGCGAGGCCGAGCATGGTGAAGACGATCTTGCCGAGAGTGACCCGAGCGCTCATCAACCGGGAGCGATGCGCCTCATCGACGCTGCGCCGGGCAGCGATCGCCTGGGGGATGCCGCTTCCTTGCGCGCCGTCGAACCAGGTCCGTGTCAGCCAGGCGACCAGGGCGAAGCCGAGCGGGGTCAGCAGCAACGGCGACCAGGGCCAGCGGGTCGCCGCCGCATGGAATGCCGCCTGGGCGAGATCGGCCCCCTTGGCGAAGCCGACGGCTGCGGCGCCTACCGCAACCGCGCCGGTCAGGAAGACCGCCCGCCGCCGCCAGACGACGGGCGAGATCAGCGCCGCCTTGGTTCTCCGCCAGCCGAGTTTCGGCTTCGACTGGTTTCCCAAAGTAGAGCCCTATCCTATTGGATTTAAACTATTCCGCGGCGCCCTGAAGTTCGCGTATCTTGCCGAGCTTCGCCCGGTTGGCGGCGGAGACGACGGCCTTCAGGCTGGCGGTGACGATGTTGGCGTTCATGCCGACGCCGAAGACCGTGCGGCCGTCCTTCAGCCTGGTCTCGAGATAGGCGACGGCATTGGCGTCGTTGCCGAGGCCGACCGAGTGCTCGCGGTAATCGATCACCTTCAGCTCGACCCCGCTGTGCTTCTTCAAGGCATCCATGAAGGCATCGATCGGGCCATTGCCCCGGCCGGTGATCTTCACCTCCGCCCCGTTCTCGCGGAGGGTCGCGGTCAGGTTCCGCACTTCGCTGGCATGGGTGTCGGTGGCGATCTGCTGATCGACGAAGCCGTAGGGCTCCTCGAGGCCGAGATACTCGTCGTTGAAGGCGCGCCAGATCATCTCGCTGGAGATCTCCTTGCCGCTCTGGTCGGCCATCTCCTGGACGATCTGGCTGAACTCCATCTGGAGCTTCCTGGGCAGGCTGAGGCCGTAGTCCTTCTCCATGATATAGGCGACGCCGCCCTTGCCGGATTGGGAATTGATCCGGATGACGGCCTCGTAGTCGCGGCCGACATCCTGCGGGTCGATCGGCAGGTAGGGGACTTCCCAGAGCCCGCTGTTCGACTGCTTCATCGCCGCGAAACCCTTCTTGATCGCGTCCTGGTGCGAGCCGGAGAAAGCGGTGAAGACCAGGTCGCCGCCGTAGGGGTGGCGCGGATGGACCGGCAGCTGGTTGCAGTATTCGGCGGTCCGGACGAGGTCGTTGATGTCGGAAAAATCTACTTCAGGATCAACGCCCTGAGTGAAGAGATTGAGGCCCAAGGTCACCAGATCGACGTTGCCGGTGCGCTCGCCGTTGCCGAACAAGGTGCCTTCGATGCGGTCGGCGCCGGCCATGACGCCGAGCTCCGCCGCAGCAACGCCGGTGCCCCGGTCGTTGTGAGGATGGAGCGAGATGATGGCGTTCTCGCGACCCTTCATCCGGCGGCAGAAGTATTCGATCTGGTCGGCATAGATGTTCGGCGTCGCCATCTCGACGGTCGCCGGCAGGTTGAGGATGCAGCGGTTCTTGGGCGTCGGTTCCCAGGCCGCCATCACCGCCTCGCAGACTTCGATCGCATAGTCGATCTCGGTCCCGGTGAAGCTCTCCGGGCTGTACTGGTAGACGAACTCCGTACCGCCCGACTGCTTCTCGGCGAGCTCCCGAACCAGCGCGGCGCCGTGGACGGCGATCTCCTTGATGCCCGCCATGTCCTGGCCGAACACCACCCGGCGCTGCAGGGTCGAGGTCGAGTTGTAGACATGGACGATGGCGCGGCGGGCGCCGACCAGCGCCTCGTAGGTGCGCTTGATCAGGTGGTCGCGGGCCTGGGTCAGGACCTGGATGGTGACGTCGTCGGGGATGTGCTTCCCCTCGATGAGCTCGCGGCAGAAATCGAAGTCCGTCTGGGAGGCGGAGGGGAAGCCGACCTCGATCTCCTTGTAGCCCATCCGGACCAGGGTCTGGAACATGCGCATCTTGCGCTCGGGCCCCATGGGCTCGACCAGGGCCTGGTTGCCGTCGCGGAGGTCGACGCTGCACCAGATCGGCGCCTTGGTGATGGTGCGGCCCGGCCATTGTCGGTCGGGCAGATTGATCGGCTGGAACGGTCGGTATTTGACGGTCGGGTCAACGCGCATGGCGGTTATCCTTGAAATGCGGCGGGGCGCTGTCTGCGCCTGTAAGGTCGATGGCTCCGTGACGCGAAGACCGGCCGCCGGCCGTCACCCTCTTCCCGGCGACCGCCGCGAAGTCGCAGCCCGAGCCCGGGACGGAATCCGCCCTTCCGAACAATCCTCGTATCGCGCTCCGGAAACATGAGAGAACCCATCGTCAGGACCAGGGAAATCGACTTCAGCGGGCGGGCTCTGGACGAGCCCTGCGGCCGGCGCGATCAGCACGCCGGGGCGGTAAGTCGAAGGAGTCCCAGGTCGAAACGGGTTGCGGTCATGTAATAAAATTAGCCGCAGTGCGAAGGGCCGGTCAAGGCCCCTCCGACTTGGTTACCCCCGGGCAAACGGAGGAGTCGGACAATCCGCGGATATGTCAGGCTACCAGCCCGCGGCGCCGGCGAGGCGCCGCGGCGGTCGGCGGCGCGAGATCAGCGCCCGGCGACCCGGGACAATTGCGCCAGCTCGTCCTTGATGCGGAGCTTCTGCTTCTTGAGATCGTGGATGATGTCGTCGTCGGGGTGTGGTCTACGCTCTTCGTCGGCAATGCGGGCGTCTAAGTCAGCGTGCTTGATCTTGAGAGACTCAAGATGCGGCTCTGCGTGCATTCCCACTCTCCCGGTTCAGCGGTTGCGTTCGGACGCTGTTTGCGTCGGCGGGACGTTTACAGCACAATGCTAACTCCAATCCCGGGCCGGAGTAAATGAGAGAGCGAATGCGGCAGAACGCCTCCCGCCCGCTTCGCCGGCGCCGGGCTGGGCCATGCCATCCCCAGGCAATTCTCTAGGAAACACGCAATCCCAATGGCTTCGAGAGCAAAGTCTGCACGACCTGTCAGCG
>Ga0335082_10009657_pt1 | contig 10472 bp, 11 predicted proteins | sample Lox_Sample_41_FD_206718 | JGI IMG/M metagenome (GOLD analysis project Ga0335082, IMG submission 206718) | Soil microbial communities from Loxahatchee National Wildlife Refuge, Florida, United States - Lox_Sample_4.1 | ecosystem: Environmental > Terrestrial > Soil > Wetlands | place: USA...
GAACAGGGCGAAGGCGCGCGGATCGCCCTCCGGCAGTTCCAGTCGGCCCGCCAGCGTCGCCCCCTGCGAGCCCGGGAATGTGAGCTTCTCAAATCCGGCGGCCATCGTCGCGCTCCTCGTCCCTGCCATGCATGGGTTGCAGCCTGACGAAGCCTGCGGCATCTCCTATTGTCAACGCCGCCGATCACGAGCGAAGGACCGCCCGCATGACCGACCAGGATTTCCAGCTGATCGAGAAGACGACCCCGTTCCAGGGCTATTTCCGCATCGATCGCTATCGCTTCCGCCACCGCCTGTTCGCCGGCGGCTGGAGCGGCGAGGTCACGCGCGAAGTGTTCGAGCGCGGCCATGCGGTGGTCGTGTTGCCCTACGACCCCGAGCGCGACGCCGTCGTCATGATCGAGCAGTTCCGCATCGGCGCCGCGGCGGCCGGCATGCCCATGTGGCAGCTGGAGGTGGTCGCCGGCATCATCGACGAGGGCGAGACGCCGGAGGCGGTGGCTCGGCGCGAGGCGCAGGAGGAGGCCCGCTGCGAGATCCTCGATCTGCTGCCGATCTGCCACTATCTCGCCAGCCCCGGGGGCACGAGCGAGAGCATCCGGCTGTTCTGCGGCCGGGTCGACAGCCGCGGGCTCGGCGGCATCCACGGCCTGCCGGAGGAGCACGAGGACATCCGGGTCGAGGTGGTGCCCTTCGCCGAGGCGCGGGCGCGCCTGGAGGGCGGCCGGATCGGCAATGCCCCCACCCTGATCGCGCTGCAATGGCTGCTGCTGAACCGCGACTCCTTGCGGCGACGGTGGTTGGGCGGCTAGTCTGCCGTCTTAACAACCCAGCAGCATCGGCCATGAACATCCGCGACGGTTTCATCGCTACGGTCGGCAATACGCCGCTCATCAAGCTGCGCAAGGCCTCGGAACTCACGGGATGCACCATCCTCGGCAAGGCCGAATTCCTCAATCCCGGGGGGTCCGTGAAGGACCGCGCGGCGCTCGCGATCATCAAGGACGCGGAAGCCAGGGGCCTGCTCAAGCCCGGCGGCGTCATCGTCGAGGGTACGGCCGGCAATACCGGCATCGGCCTGGCGCTGGTCGGCAATGCCCGCGGTTACCGCACGGTAATCGTGATCCCGGAGACCCAGTCGCAGGAGAAGAAGGACACCTTGCGGCTGATCGGCGCCGAGCTGCGGGAGGTGCCGGCGGTGCCCTACAAGAACCCCGAGAACTACGTCCACGTCTCGGAGCGGCTGGCCAAGGAGCTGGCCGCCCGCGAGCCAAGGGGCGTGCTGTGGGCCAACCAGTGGGACAACCTCGCCAACCGCAATGGCCACTACACCACGACCGGCCCGGAGATCTGGCAGCAGACCGACGGCAAGGTCGACGGCTTCATCTGCGCCATCGGCACCGGCGGCACGCTCTCGGGGGTCAGCATCTTCCTCAAGGAACGCAATCCGCAGATTCGCATCGGCCTCGCCGATCCCATGGGCGCCGCGCTCTACAATTACTTCAGGAATGGCGAGCTGAAGGCCGAAGGCAGCTCGATCACCGAGGGCATCGGCCAGGGCCGCATCACCAAGAACGTCGAGGGGACGCCGGTGGACCTGCCATACCAGATCCCCGACGAGGAAGCGCTGCCGATCATCTTCGATCTCCTGAAGGAAGAAGGCCTTTGCCTGGGCGGCTCCAGCGGCATCAACGTGGCCGGCGCCATCCGCCTGGCGCGCGAGCTGGGACCCGGCAAGACCGTCGTGACGATCCTGGCCGACTACGGCACTCGCTACCAGAGCAAGCTCTTCAATCCGACGTTCCTGCGCTCGAAGAATCTGCCCGTGCCCGCGTGGCTCGCGTAGCAGGGGAGGCAGCGATGACCGAACTCGTCTTTCGCGACAATGCCTATGCCAAATCCTGTGCCGCCACGGTCGTCGCGGCCGACGCGGGCGGCATCCGCCTCGACCGCACGGTGTTTTATGCCGAGAGCGGCGGGCAGCCGGGCGACATCGGCGTGCTCATCCCGGCCAGCGGCTCGCCGATCGTGATCGTCGATACCAAGAAGGGCGACGGGCCGGACGACGTCCTGCACATTCCGGCGGAGGGCACCGCCCTGCCCGCCCCCGGCACGGCCGTCACCGCCGAGATCGACTGGGACAGGCGGCACCGGCTGATGCGCATGCATACCTGCCTGCATCTGCTGTGCGCGGTGGTGACCGGCGACGTCACCGGCGGCCAGGTGAGCGACGGCAAGGGCCGGCTCGATTTCAACCTGCCGAACACCCAGCTCGACAAGGAGCACATCACGGCGGAGCTCAACCGGCTGATCCAGGAGGACCACCCCGTGCGTCCCCGCTGGATCACCGACGAGGAGCTGGCGGCCACGCCCGATCTCGTGCGCACGATGTCGGTGAAGCCGCCGAGCGGCCAGGGTCGCGTGCGGCTGCTCGACATCGAAGGCACGGACCTGCAGCCCTGCGGCGGCACCCATGTGGCGCGCACCGGCGAGATCGGCCGCGTCGAGGTCACGAAGATCGAGAACAAGGGCCGCCAGAACCGGCGCATCAACCTGGCGTTTGCGGGCGCATGAGTTACGCCCACCCCGAGAGCCTCGTCAGCACGGAGTGGCTGGCCCAGCATCTGGACGCGCCCGACCTGCGCGTCGTCGATGCCAGCTGGTATCTGCCGGCGCAGGGCAAGAACGGCCGCGTCGAGTACGAGGCGAGCCACATCCCGGGCGCCGTGTTCTTCGATATCGACGAGATCGCCGACACCGAGAGCGACCTGCCGCACATGCTGCCGAGCCCGGAGAAGTTCGCGGCGCGCGTGCGCAAGCTCGGGCTCGGCGACGGCAACCGCATCGTCGTCTACGACCAGCTCGGCCTCATGAGCGCGGCGCGCGTGTGGTGGATGTTCCGCGTCTTCGGCCACAAGGACATCGCCGTTCTCGACGGCGGCCTGCCGAAGTGGATCGCCGAAGGGCGGCCGACCGAGGACCGCACGCCGCAGCCGCGCGAGCGTCACTTCACCGCCCGCTACAACAACCTGATGGTGCGCGACCTCGCGCAGATGAAGGGCAACCTCACCGGCAAGCGCGAGCAGGTGGTCGACGCCCGCTCCGCCGGCCGCTTCGCCGGCAGCGAGAAGGAGCCGCGGCAGGGGCTGCGCAGCGGCCACATCCCCGGCAGCCGCAGCGTTCCCTACACCGACCTGCTCGACCCCAAGGCGAAGACCCTGCTGCCGGCGGCGGCCCTCGCCGACCGCTTCCGCAAGGCCGGCGTCGACCTGTCGAAACCGGTCGTGACCAGTTGCGGATCGGGCGTCACCGCGGCGGTGCTCGCGCTGGCATTGCATCTGATCGGGCATCCGGACGTCGCGCTCTATGACGGCTCCTGGTCCGAATGGGGCCGCCCCGGCGACACGCCGGTCGAGCCGTGAAGATCGTCCCCTACGCCGAGAACGCCTTCAGCGAGGTGGTGGGGCTGTGGGATGCCTGCGGCCTCAACGTGCCCTACAACGATCCCGCTCAGGACATCGCGCTCGTGCAGGCCTCGCCCAATGCTACGCTGTTCCTCGGCTACCGCGGCGAGCGGCTGGTCGGCACCATCATGACCGGCCATGACGGCCATCGCGGCTGGCTCTACCGGCTGGCGGTGGCGCCCGAATTCCGCAAGCTCGGCTTCGGCCGGACCCTCGTGCGCCACGCCGAAGCATGGCTGTCCGGCCAGCGCATTCGCAAGTCGCAGCTGATGATCCGCGACACCAACGCGGCCGTGCGCGATTTCTACGTGCGCGTCGGCTACGCCGTGCAGCCGCGCCTCACCATGGCCCGCTGGCTGGACAGCGGCGAGAACGATCCCTCCGCCAGGCAGATCGAGGTCGTCATCACCTATCTGCAGATGACGGAGCGGCCGGTGCGCCCGACGATCCCGACGCCGGCCGGACGACTGGCGCTGATGCGAGTCGATGTGCCATCGGTTGGATTCTACCGCTATCTCTACAATTCCGTGGGCGAGCCCTGGTTCTGGTATGCCCGCCGCCGGCTCGATGACGAGGCCCTGCGCGCGGCCGTCCAGGACCCGAAGGTCGAGGTCTACGTGCTCTACGTGAACGGCGAGCCCGCGGGCTATGTCGAGCTCGACCGGCGCCCCGAGCCCGATATCGACGTCGCCTACTTCGGCATCTTCCCGCAGTTCGTCGGCCGCGGCTTCGGGCCCTATCTCATGAACTGGGCCGTCGATCAGGCGTGGCAGTACGGCCCCAAGCGCCTGACCGTCAATACCTGCACGCTCGACCACCCGAAGGCGATCCGCACCTACCAGCGCTGCGGCTTCGTGCCCTACCACCAGGAGCGCAAGCTGATCGACGACCCGCGCCTCGCCGGCCTGATCCCGGCGCATCGCGAGCCACGGCTGCCCTGAGCAAACGAAAACCAGTCGCGACCGCCGCGCCAGTTTGACGTTGGCAGGGCTCGCGCGGCGCGGCACAATTCCATCGGTCTCTCGCACGGGTACAGCGATGAGCGACGCCTATTTCAGCGAAGCGCGCGAGGAGATGGCCGGCATCATCGCCGCCTATGCGGAGATGTCGGCGGATCGCGTGGGGCGCCCGGCGTTCAGCGAGCGCGTGATGGCGGTCATGCGCAAGGTGCCGCGGCACGAATTCGTGCCCGCGGAGCTTCGTCATCTCGCCTATATCGATTCGCCGCTGCCGATCGGCTACGAGAAGACGATCTCGCAGCCCTTCATCGTCGCGCTCATGACGGACATGCTCGACCTGCAGCCGGAGGACAAGGTGCTGGAGGTCGGCACCGGCCTCGGCTACCAGTCGGCCATCCTCGCCGAGCTCGTGAAGACCGTATTCACCGTCGAGATCATCGAGGAACTGGCCGCCGACGCGCGCAAGCGGCTCACCCGCCTCGGTTACAAGAACATCGAGTACAAGATCGGCGACGGCTCGGCCGGGTGGGTGCAGCAGGCGCCATTCGACAAGATGATCGTCACCGCGGCGCCCGACCTGATCCCTGCCTCGCTGCTGACGCAACTCAAGCCGAGCGGCCGCATGATCATTCCCGCGGGGATCGAAGATGCGCAGCAGCTGCTGCTGGTCGAGAAGGATGCTGGCGGCCGCACCCGGACGAAGGAACTGATCCCCGTGCGGTTCTCGACGCTGGTGACGAGCAACTAGCCCAACCTCGTCTGCAGGGGCAACCGGCAGCTCGCCCGCCGGTCCGCCGCACCCGTCCCGGGCGACCTGCCGGTCGCACCTACGTCACGGCGTCAGCGTTTCCGCGAGGCGCTCCAGCAGCGCCTTATGCTCGGTTGCCCCGTTCACCGGAAACCGCGTCCATTCTCGGCCCTGCTTCAGGTCGGCGAACAGGCCGGCGGGGTCCTCGTGAAAATGCAGCCAGCCCTGGCCGCCGCGATAGAACGCGCCGCGCTTGCGCTCCCGCAGCTGCGGATGCCGCCGGCGCACCTCCTGCAGCAGGCCGTCGAGCCGGTCGAGCGCGACCTCGCCGGCGTGGCGCATCAGTGGTGCAGGATCTGGCTGAGGAACAGCTTGGTGCGGTCCGAGCGCGGGTTCTTGAAGAACTCCTCCGGCTCGTTCTCCTCGATGATCTCGCCGCGGTCCATGAAGATCACGCGGTTGGCGACCGTGCGGGCGAAGCCCATCTCGTGGGTGACGCAGATCATGGTCATGCCCGAGCGCGCCAGCTCGATCATCACCTCCAGCACCTCCTTGATCATCTCGGGATCGAGGGCCGAGGTCGGCTCGTCGAACAGCATCACCTTCGGATTCATGCAGAGCGAGCGCGCGATCGCCACGCGCTGCTGCTGGCCGCCCGAGAGCTGCCCCGGATACTTCGCCGCCTGCTCCGGGATCTTCACGCGCTCGAGATACTTCATCGCAGCCTTCTCGGCCTCTGCCTTCGGCATCTTGCGCACCCAAATCGGGGCCAGAGTCAGGTTCTCCAGGACGGTGAGATGCGGGAACAGGTTGAAGTGCTGGAACACCATGCCGACCTCGCGGCGCACCTGCTCGATGTTCTTGAGGTCGTGGCTCAGCTCGATATTGTCGACGACGATGCTGCCTTTCTGGTGCTCCTCCAGCCGGTTGATGCAGCGGATCATCGTGGACTTGCCGGAGCCCGACGGTCCGCAGACCACGATGCGCTCGCCCTTCTTGACCGTGAGGTTGATGTTCTTGAGGACGTGGAACTGGCCGTACCATTTGTGCACGCCGTCCATGCGGATCATCACTTCCTCGGAGATTTGCATGGCCGGCGCGGTTGCGTTCATCGGACGACTCCCGGATCAGCGCTTGTAGCCGCGCGCGAGCTTGCGCTCGAGGAACTGGCTGTAGCGCGACATGGCGAAGCAGAAGACGAAGTAGACGATGGAGATGAAGGCGAGCGCGGTGTTCTCCGTGCCCAGCCAGTTCGGATCGTGGGCCGACGCCTGCGCCTGCCCCAGCAGTTCCTGCAGGCCGATGATCAGCACCAGCGTGGTGTCCATGAACAGGCCGATGAAGCTGTTGACGATACCGGGTATCACCTTCTGGATGGCCTGCGGCAGGATGATCAGCGCGTTCATCTTCCAGTAGCTGAGCCCGAGCGACATCGCGCCTTCGTACTGGCCCTTGGGGATGGCCTGCAGTCCGCCGCGCACGACCTCGGCCAGGTAGGCCGCGCTGAACAGCGCGATGCCGACCATGGCGCGCAGCAGCTTGTCGAAATTCATCCCCTCCGGCAGGAACAGCGGGAACACGACCGACGACATGAACAGGATAGTGATCAGCGGCACGCCGCGCACGAACTCGATGAAAGAAATGCTGAGGACGCGAATGATCGGCAGCTTCGACCGCCGCCCGAGCGCCAGCGCGACGCCGATCGGCAGCGATGCGACGATGCCGGAGGTGGCGACGATGAGCGTCAGCATCAGGCCGCCCCAGTAGTGGGTCTCGACCACCGGCAACCCGAAGCCGCCGTGGAACAGCACGAACGCGACGACCGGATAGATGATGAACAGGAAGATCGCCCAATACTTCTTGTAGGGCACGCCTTCCGTCAGCAGGCCGACCATGGCCGCGAACTGGAGGGCGAGCGCGAGGTCGACGCGCCAGCGCTCGGAGAACGGATAGTAGCCGTACATGAGGATGCCGAAGCGCGCGCGGATCATCGTCCAGCAGGCGCCGGTCGCGACCATGGTCGTCGTGCCGCTCTCGACTCCTTCGCCGGGGACGGCCGTCTTGCAGTCGTTGTTCGACGTCCCAGCGTGCCAGTAGGCGGAGAAGATCGTCCAATCGAGGAGCGGCGGCACGATCTTGTACAGCAGATATGCGCAGACGATCGTCAGCGCGATGTTGAGGGGCGACGAGAACAGGTTGTCGCGCACCCACGCGACGGGCCCGACCAGGCGGCGCGGCGCCGGCAGGTCGGGATGGGCGCCCGGCGGATAGGACTGCTGATGCGCGATGTCGGTCATGGCCTCACCGCTCCACCAGCGCCACGCGGCGATTGTACCAGTTCATGGCCGCGGAGATGAGCAGGCTGATCGCCAGGTAGAAGGCCATGGTGATGGTGATCCCCTCCACCGCCTGACCGGTCTGATTCACGACGGTGCCCGCGAACACCTGGACGACGTCGGGATAGGCGATGTATGTCCCGAGGGTCGAATTCTTGGTCAGGTTGAGATACTGGCTGGTCAGCGGCGGCACGATCACGCGCAGGGCCTGCGGAATGATGACCAGCCGCAACGTGAAGCTGGGCCTGAGCCCCAAGGCGTAGGCGGCCTCGGTCTGGCCGTGGCTGACCGCCAGGATGCCCGAGCGGACGTTCTCCGCGATGAACGCCGCCGTGTAGATCGACAGCGCCAGCAGCAATGCGAGGAATTCCGGGACCACGACCATGCCGCCCTGGAAGTTGAATCCTTTCAGCACCGGCAAGGAGAGCTCGACATGCGGCCCGGCGATGAGCGCGACGAGCAGCGGCAACCCGATAACCAGCCCCAGGCCGGCGAGAATGCTGGGGAACGGCTGCCCCGTCGCCGCCTGCCGGCGCTTGGCCCAGCGATGCAGGACGACGGCGAGGACGATGCCGATGACCAAGGCCGCCGGCACGATCCAGAAGCCCGGCAGCAGCACCGGCTTCGGCATATAGAGGCCGCGGTTGCTGAAGAAGAACGCATCCAGGACCGGCACGGCCTGCCGCACCTGCGGCAGCAGCGGCAGCAGGCCGAAGTACCAGAAGATGATCTGCGCCAGCAGCGGAATGTTCCTGATGACGTCGACGTAGACCGCCGCCACCGTGGAGACCAGCCAGTTGCGCGACAGGCGGGCGACCCCGATCACGAAGCCGAGGACCGTGGCGATGACGATACCTGCCGCCGACACGACCAGGGTGTTGACGACGCTGACCAAAAACGCCTGGAAGTACGACGAGCCCGCCATCGTGTAGGGGATGAGGGCGATGCCGATGTCGAAGCCCGCCTGGTTCGACAGGAAGCCGAAGCCTGAGGCGATGCCGCGCTTCTCGAGATTGACGGCGGTGTTGTGGACGAGAAAGCCGCCGACAGCGGCGAGCAGGAGGATCGCCAGCACCTGTATCGCGATGCCACGGACGAACTCGTTCCGCCAGAGGGAACCCGTCGACGCACCGCGCAGCTCGGCCATCACTGCCATGGTGCCTGATCCGTCACGTGGCGATGGTGCCGAAAATACATCGGGCGCGTCGATTCTGCCGGCAGAACCGAAACGCGCCCGACGTCGCTTCCTATGTCTCCGCGCTCAGCGGACGGGCGGCGCGTACTGCAGGCCGCCCTTGCTCCAGAGTTCGTTCAGGCCGCGGGCCAGGCCCAGCGGCGTCTTCTGGCCGACGTTGCGCTCGAAGCTCTCGCCATAGTTGCCGACCTGCTTGATGATGTTGTAGGCCCAGTCGTTCGACAGGCCCGTCATCTTGCCCATCTCGTCCTCGACGCCGAGCAGGCGGCGCACTTCCGGGTCCTCGGACTTCGCCTTGACGTCGTCGACGTTGGCCTGGGTGATGCCCTTTTCCTCGGCGATCAGCATGGCGTTGAACGACCAGCGGACGATGTCGCCCCAGCGGTTGTCGCCGTGGCGCACGGCCGGCCCGAGCGGCTCCTTCGAGATGATCTCCGGCAGGATGATGTTGTCGCCCGGGTTCTTCAGCTGCGTGCGCTCGGCTGCCAGGCCGGAGGCGTCGGTCGTGTAGGCGTCGCAGCGGCCTTCGTCATAGGCGCCGCGCGTCTGCTCGGCGGTCTCGAACACCACCGACTTCAGCTCCATGTTGTTGGCGCGGAAATAGTCGGCGAGGTTCTTTTCCGTCGTCGTGCCGGTCTGCACGCAGACCGTGGCGCCCGACAGCTCCTTGGCGCTCTTCACGCCCAGCTCCTTGCGCACCAGGAAGCCCTGGCCGTCATAGTAGTTCACGGCCACGAAATCGAGGCCGAGATCGGTGTCGCGCGAGAACGTCCAGGTGCTGTTGCGCACGAGCACGTCGACCTCGCCGGACTGCAGCGCGGTGAAGCGCTCCTTCGAGCCCAGCGGCACGAATTTGATCTTCGTCGCGTCGCCAAGCACGGCGGCCGCGATGGCGCGGCAAACGTCGACGTCGAGGCCGGTCCAGTTGCCCTGATTGTCGGGCGTCGCAAAGCCGGCAAGGCCGGTATTGGTCCCGCAATTGAGCGAGCCGCGGCCTTGCACGTCCGCGAGCGTGTCCGCGGACGCCGAGCCGATGAATGCGAAGGCGGCGACGGCTGCAGCCGATGCCAGAAGAGTCAGTTTTTTCATGATAAAGACCTTCCCTCGTCAGATTGGAATTATTGTCGTTGGCAGAAGGGCGATGCTCAATCCGCGCGCTCGCCGCGGCGACGGACCCGCGCCCCCTCACCCATTGGTTCCCCTGCTTTAACACAGGCTTCGCGGATGCTACAAGCCTCCGGCGCGCAGGAGAACTTGAATGCCGGACAAGAAAAACTACGCTATCGACACCCTGCTCACCCATGCGGGTAACCATCCGGAACTGAATTACGGAATCGTCAATCCGCCGGTCTATCACGCCTCGACCATCCTCTTTCCGACGATCGAGAAGATGGAGCAGGCGCAGAAGGAGCGCCTCAGCGGCGTCTCCTACGGCCGCTGGGGCACGCCCACGACCTTCGCGTTCGAGGAAGCGGTGGCGGCGATCGAGGGCGAAGGCCGGGCGCTCGCCCTGCCCTCCGGCCTGGCCGCGATCGGGGCCACGCTGCTCTCGCTGCTGAAGGCAGGCGACCACCTGCTGATGGTCGACAGCGTCTACGGCCCGGCGCGCTCGCTCTGCGACAAGACGCTGGCCCGCTTCGGCATCGACGTCACCTACTACGACCCGCTGGTCGGGACCGGCATCGCCGGTCTCATGCGGCCCAACACCCGGCTCGTCTACCTGGAATCGCCGGGCTCGCTGACCTTCGAGGTGCAGGACGTGCCGGCGAT
>Ga0335082_10009658_pt1 | contig 10471 bp, 7 predicted proteins | sample Lox_Sample_41_FD_206718 | JGI IMG/M metagenome (GOLD analysis project Ga0335082, IMG submission 206718) | Soil microbial communities from Loxahatchee National Wildlife Refuge, Florida, United States - Lox_Sample_4.1 | ecosystem: Environmental > Terrestrial > Soil > Wetlands | place: USA: Florida...
CCTGCGTCAAGGTGCTCATAGCACGAACGGTAGGAGCTAGCCGGCATGCTGGTAAGGGCCGATTTCATGGCGTTTGAGTGGTCCAGTTTGACGGGTAAGTGCCTCACCTAACGCACGGTGGAGTGGAAGGCCTCGAGGGCCTCGCCGGGCGTGTCGAAATAGGCGTCGTGACTCACGGCCTCGCTGATGCCGTACTGGTCGAGTTGCTGCCGCACCGGGCCGAGGACGGAGCTGAACGCCAGGCGCACATGGTGCCGGTGGACGTGCTCCACGACCTTGGCCAGGACCGCGGACGCGGTGTAGTCCACGTCCGCGATGGCGGCGCAGTCGATGACCAGCCAGCGCAGCGGGCCGCCGTGGCCGACCAGCGCCGCGACGTCCTCCACGAGCCTGCTGGCATTGGCGTAGTACAGGCTCGTGCCGAACCGGTAGACCACCAGCCCTTCCTCGGTGCGGGCGCCCGGCCTAGCCGGGGCGGCATGCCAGTGCCCGGCCGGTGACTTCACCAGGACGCTGTTGTACGGGCTGTAGCTGTGCCGCAGGTGTTCGGTGATCGAGGCGATGATGGCGAGCACGAGCCCGTACTCGACCCCCAGCACCACCACTGCGGCCGCCGTGAACGAGGCCACCGCGAACTCATGTTTCCTGCAGGCCAGGATGCCCCGCATCCCCAGGAGGTCGATGAGCTCGATGGCGATCAGGAAGACCACCGCGGCCAGGGCCGCGTCGGGCAGGTAGGCCAGCGGCCCGGTGAGCAGCACCAGGACGATCAGGACCACGACGGCGGCGGTCAGCTGGGACAGCTGGCTGCGGCCGCCGCCGCTGTCCGCTATCTGCGTTTTGGTCGGGCTGCCGTTGACTACGAACGTGCCGGAGAACGCGGCGGCGGCGTTGGCGGCGCCCAGGCCGACCAGGTCGGTGGCCTCGCTGAACTCCTCCTCGTACTTGGCGGCGTAGGCGCGGGAGGTGGCCGCGCTCTGCGCCAGGATGACCACGAACATCGATACCGCGACGCCGAGCAACGCCTCGGCGTCGCGCCAGCCGAGTGCGGGCAACACCAGGCTCGGCAGCCCGCGCGGGACGGGCCCGACTACGGCCACGCCGTGGCGGGCCAGGTGGGCGGCCTGGCTCACGACGATGGCGATGATCACGGCGATCAGCAGGCCCGGGATCCGGCGGTTGATCCGGCGAGCCACGACCACGACCACGACTACGACGATCGCGATCGATATGGCCACGGACGCCCACTGCACGTGCGGGAGGGCGCGGACGGTGTCCACGAGCTTGGGCAGGGTGGCCGGGCCCGCGGCGGTCACCCCGAGCATGTCGGGCAGTTGTCCGGCCGCCACCTGGATGCCCACCCCGGTCAGGAAGCCGACCAGTACGGTGCGGGACAGGAAGTTGGCCAGGAAGCTGAGCCGGGCCAGCCGGGCGATCAGCAACATCCCGGCGGTCAGCAGGGCCGCCAGCCCGGCCAGCTTGACGTACCGCTCCGAGCCCACCGCCGCGAGACCGGTGAGCGCGGCGGCGAGGATGGCCGCGGTCGCGGAGTCCGCGGCCACCACGAGGTGCCGGGACGATCCGAGGACGGCGTACACCGCCATCGGGAGGAGCATTGTATACAAACCGGTCACCAGCGGCATCCCGGCGATCTTGGCGTAGCCGAGAGCCCCGGGGATGCCGAGGGCGGCCAGCGTGAGGCCGGCCAGCGCCTCGGCGGGTACGCGGGATCGCTCGATAGGCCGCAGTCCCTGCAGCACGGGCCATGCCCGTAGCGATCCCCGCCGGGGGCGCCCTGGGGAATCCGGCACCGTCTCTCACCTCCGCCCCGTTCCCGGCGTAGTTCGGGATTTGTTCATCATCTCGTCACCGGATGTTCACCGGCTAGAAGGATCTTCGGCCGCGGGGGCGGTTTCGCGGTGACCGGTACGCCAGCCACTGGCCGCTTCCCGCCGGGCGCGGCCAGTACCGCGGTGCCGGCGCATCGCGGCGTGACCTTCGCCCCTCGGGGGCTGCACCTGGCCGACGGCGAGAGAGGCTGGAAGGCCGTTCAGTAGGTATCCGCCGGTTCTTTCGTGCCTAGCCAGCCGATGAAGGTGCTCTCTACCGGATAGATTCGATAGAGAGCCACATTCATCGGTTTCTTTTATTCACACAAACCCCATTTCAATCAGGCGTACCTATTTCGGGGATTGGTGTGTTTGTCCCGGGAAATGTCGTAGTGCGGCGGTAGAATCGAATTCAGATCCTAGAAGCCTGCCCACCAGGGACGATAGAACCGCCAGCAGCAGCGACCAGTCCCGGTGGAGGAGGTGACCCGGATGGGTACTACCCCGGTCTTTGCCAGTGCCGACGAGGCGCTGGACTTGGTCCGCGCCGCGCTGAGCTACCTCGCCACGGCCGATGCCACCCAGCTGGGCGCCGCGACCCAGGCCCGCTGCCTAAAGGTGTTCGAGCAGGCTGATGCGATCGGGACGGCGGCACGAGCCTCGTTCCTGGCCGCGTTCACATCCGGGCAGGGGTACGCCGACGACGCGGCCTACAGTGCGCGGGCGTGGCTGATCCACCAGACGCGCATCACGGCGGGCGCTGCCGTCGGGCATACGGCGTGGGCCCGGCGGTCCAGCACACATCCGCGGGTGATCGCGGCGCTGGCCGCCGGGCAGGTCTCGGAGTCAGTGGGCCGGCAGATCTGCCTGTGGACGGACAAGCTGCCCGAGGACCAACGGGACACCTCCGATACGTTCCTGCTGGACGCGGCGACAGGCGGGCTGGGGCTGGAGGAGCTGGCCGCGATGGCTGGGCAGCTGTACGAGCGGTCCCGGTCCGAGCGGCCCGATGAGGACCCCGACGCCGCGTTCAAGGACCGCAGCGTCAAGCTGGCCACCACGTTCGGCGGGGCCGGGGTCCTGCACGGCGACCTGACCGCCGAGTGCGCGGCGATCGTGGGCCAGGTGCTGGACGCGCTAGGCGCCCCCGCCGGGAAAGAGGACGACCGCAGCAAGGAGGAGCGGTACCACGACGCGCTAGCCGAGGCGATGCGCCGCCTAGTCGCGGCCGGGCTGCTGCCGCAGCGGGCCGGGCAGCCGGTGAAGGCGTGGGTGCATATCTCGCTGGCGGACCTGCTGCTGCTGGACGCCGGCTCGGCGCTGCAGGAGCAGTGGACCGCGCAGGTCCGGGAGCGGTGGGCCGCGCGCCGGGCGTTCGCGTCCCAGACCGGCAGCGAGGGCGGCACCTGGCTGGACGGCGACGCCGCCGCGGCCGTCGCCTGCGACGCCGCCATGGCCCCCGTCGTGACCGGCGACGTCAACGTGGACGCGCTGGCGGACCTGGTGCGGCTGTGCGTGGAACTGGACGCGCGGCAGCGGGACGGCGCGCGGGACGCGGCCTGGGCCGCGCTGGAGCAGGCCGTGATCGGCAAGGCCGTCGACCTTGTGTCCGGGCCGGGCGGGCTGGCGTCGTTCCTGCGCCGCCGGGAGCTCGGGGCGCGGCTGGGCGGGCCGAGCCTGCCGCTGGACATCGGGTACGCCGAGACCGTCCCGGCCGGGATCCGCAACGCCGTGATGCTGCGGGACCGGCACTGCCAGTGGGCCGGCGGCTGCGGCCAGCCCGCGTCGGCGTGTGAGGTGCACCATACGAAGCACAAGGCCAACGGCGGCCCGACATCGGTCAAGGACTGCGTGCTCCTGTGTACGTTCCATCATCAGGTCGCGATCCACCGGCAGGGCTGGACCCTGGTGCTGAACCCCGACGGCACCACCACGGCGTGGAACAAGGACAAGACGAAGGTACTGCACAGCCACGGACCGCCCGCCCGGGCCGGGTAGGCCCCCGGCATGTGCCGGGACAGACTGGCGGACCGTTCGGTACCTAGAGATGGCCAGCCTGGCTGGGACGGCACCGGGTTGACCGGCGGATGTGTCATGCCACGTTCCTGTTGTTGCGATGCGGATGGCGTTCTGGCGATGCAGAAGCACTGGTGGTACGGGGGTGTCGAGCTGGAGGCTGACTAGGGCGGATCCGTTGTCGAGCCAGATGTCCCGCCCGTCCGGCGCCGCGCTGATCAGGTCCGGTGTGCGCGCGACCGGGTACGCGGTCAGGGCGCCTGGCATGACGACGGACAGCAGCGAGCCGGTGATCCACAGGCGGCCCCGATCCCCGGCCCGGGCCAGCACCGATGGCGTGAGCACCCGGACGTCCTGCCGGCCGGGGACGATCTGCGGCGTAAATCCGCCGCTGTCGATCCCACCGGCGCGAGCGAGATCCGCCGCTATCGCCTCATGTCACCGTCACCTTGTGCAGGCCGCCCGGCTCGTCTGGGTCCCGGCCGAGCCGGCGGGCCAGCGCCAGGGCAACCTGCTGCGCCCGCACGACCGCGAGCACCGGCGCCGCTACTTCCGGCGCCTCGGCGGGCCACGGCAACGCCGAACCGTCCACCGGGCCGGCGAGCCGGACGTCCGCACCGCGGTGACGCAGATCGCGGGCTAGTTCGGCCACGTCAGCCGCTGCCGGGCCGGGATGGGCGAAGGCGAGCACCGGCAGGCCCGTGGCCGCGACCGCGATCGGGCCGTGCCGCAGGTCGGCGGCGGAGTACGCGGTGGCGAACAACGACGTCGTCTCCTCGATCTTCAGCGCGGCCTCCGCCGCCGCCCCGTAGAGGAGCCCGCGGGCGACGGCGGCCAGCCGGGTCCGGCCTGCCAGCCAGCCGGCCACCTCCGCAGCCGGACCTGGATCGTCGAGCACCGCGGCCACCTGGCCGGATAGCCGATCCCTCACCTGCGGGCCGAACCCGATGTCGCGGACGGCCTGGGCGATCAGCGCGAAAGCCACCAGTTCGGCGGTGACGGTCTTGGTCGCGGGCACCGCCCGCTCTGTCCCCACGCCGAGATGGAGGGGTAGCTCCGCGGCGAGAGCCAGCGGGCTCGTCCGGTCGTTGGTTATCGCGACCGTGTACCCGCCTCGCAGGCGGGCCAGCTCCAATGATCGGACGATCTCCGGGGTGCGACCTGACTGGCTGGCCGCGATAACCAGAAATCCGGTGAAATCGGTCTGAGCGCCATACATCGTGTACAGGCTCGGGGATGCCGAAGCCACCGGCCGGCGGGTCGCCAGTTCCAGGAGATAGCGGCCGGCCGTCGCCGCATGGTCCGACGACCCCCGCGCGATCAGGACGGTGCCCGCCTGGGGCACGGGCAGCACCTCGCGCAGACGGCCGGCTATCGCATCGGCCTGACCGAGCAGCGCGGCCAGCCGAGCGGGCTGCTCGGCCATTTCGGCCGACATCACCGCTCCCAGGGTCATGAGGACCTCCTCGCCTGCACGTCCCGCCACTCTGCCAGCACGGCCGCCATCTTTCCCCTCCGGTTCCGGGAACACAAGCGAGGACCGCTTGCCGCATGAACGCGGCATTCACGCCGTGGCGATGAGGTGCTGGAGGGCGCTGAAGGCAGGGATGCCGGCCTCGGCGGTGACCGTGCGGAAGCGCGGAGAAGGTAGGTGACGTCGGCGCCGACCCGGATCATCAGAACTGCAGCAGTTCGCGGACCTCAACGTAACCGTAGGTTGGCAACTTGTTCGCCCACTCCACGGCGGCGTCCATGTCGGGGAGATCCATGATGTAGAAGGCCTGAATCTGCCGCTCGCCCCCGGCGAACGGCCGGCGCTCCACCGCCTCGCCGAGGTCGTGCCCGGCTATCGCGGTCCGAACCAGGCGAGCCTCGGACGCGGCCGGGGCGAGTGCTCCGTTGAGCACGAAGGCGCCGGCCGTCACCGTGCGCAGGGGTTGACGGTGTGCCCGGCGATGACCACGCTGATTGGTGACGGAGGGGGAGCCGTGACCCGAGTTGGCGTTGCCTTGTCCGGTGGCGGGCACCGCGCGTCGGTGTGGGCGGCCGGCCTGCTGTTGTACCTGGCCGACGCGGGCCGGAACGGCGATGCCGGCGCCATCGCGTCGGTGTCGGGCGGTTCGATCACCAACGGGGTCGTGGCGCAGCAGATGGACTACCGGCAGGCCCGCGCGGACGAGGTCCGGGACGGGCTCGGGCCGCTGCTGCACCACATCGCCTACACCGGCCTGTTCTTCTGGGGCCCGAGCACGAACCGGTACGTCATCACGGTCCTGGGCGTCCTCGGGCTCGGGGTGCTCGGGTTCCTGGCCGGCCTGGTCATGGCGCTCGTCGCCGGAGTCGGTGTCGCGGCGGGTATCGTCCTGGTCGCGTCGCTCATCGTGCTCGCGGCCGGCGTCGTGGTCTTCACGCGGCGCAGCATCGTCGTCGACCGCGCGCTGGCCCGTACGCATTTCAGCCGGCAGGGCCGCCCGACCGGGCTGGCCAGTGTGGCCCGCTCGCTCGACCACGTGTTCTGCGCGACCGAACTGCAGGCGGGCGAGCACTTCTACCTCTCCCCCAGGTTCCTGTACTCCTACCGGTTCGGCTGCGGGGAGCCGGGCGGGCTCGCCCTGTCGACCGCCGTCCAGGCGTCGGCGTGCCTGCCGGGCGCGTTCGCGGCCCGCCGCCTCGACACGGCCCCGCACCGGTTCCGGCGCAGCGCCGAGGTCACCGAGCCGCCCGCGGTCCCGGGCCAGATGCTGCTCACCGACGGCGGCGTCTACGACAACATGGCCGACCAGTGGGCGGGCGGGCTGGCGGCGCGCGTCCGGGACAACGCCGCGCTCGACATCAGGACCAGGGCCCTGGACGAGCTCATCGTGGCGAACGCCTCGGCCGGCCCGCCGTGGACCACGGTGAAGGCGAGCTGGCTGCCGGTCCGCAACGAGCTGAGCACGCTGGGGCGGGTCAAGGACGTCCAGTATGCCGTGTCGACGAGCAGCCGTCGCCACGACCTGGTGAACGACTGGGAGGCCGCCGCACGAGCCGGTCACGGCGTCACCGGAGCGCTGGTGCAGATCGCCCAGTCCCCGTTCGAGGTGCCCGACGCATTCGCCCACGGCGACAGGTGGCCGGACCGGGCGGCGCGGGCCCGCGAGGCCATCGCCTGGCTCGGCGACAGCGATGCCAACCGGGCGGCGTGGGCCGCGGTGGCCGGGCAGAGCCGCACGCTGCCGACCGTGCTGCGCAAGCTGGGGCCGGACCCCACCGCCCGGCTGCTGTGGCACGCCTACGTCCTGGCGGCCTGCAACCTGCACGTGCTGCTGCCCGGCTACACGCTGCCTCCGCTACCGACCGAGGAGGAGTTCCGTGAGCTCATCGGTTAGCCCGTCCCGGACCCACCTGATGACGATCGTGGCCCAGGATCCGTCGGTCGGCGGCGAGCAGGGGATGCTGCGGGCCAGCGTCCCGGTTCCGGCCGACCGGCTCGAGCCCGGCCCGCGCAGTCACCGGTTCCAGGTCATCGACTACGACGCGACGGCCAGGGTGCTGCTCCCGCCCGCGACGCTGTCGCCGGGCACCTGGCAGTCCCCGGGCAGCGGGGATGCGGAGCATGACCCGTTCTGGGAGCGCTCCGACACCGCGCTCCTCAGCGATCCCGCGTTCCACGCGCAGAATACGTACGCGATCGCCGCCCGCACCCTCGCGGTGTTCGAGTCTGCCATCGGCCGCCGTCTGAACTGGGGGTTCCTCGGTCACGAGCTGTACCTGGTGCCGCACGCCATGGCGGAGGCCAACGCGTACTACGCCGACGACGTGCGCGCCGTGCTGTTCGGTTACCTGCCGACCCGGGTGCGGCGGGTCACGCGGAACGGCCCCGGCCTTCGCATCGCCCGGTCGGGACGGCTGGATCCGGACGCCGTCTACACCTGCCTCTCGCACGACGTGATCGCGCACGAGACCACCCACGCGGTGCTCGACGGGCTGCGGCCCCGGTTCCTCATGCCCGGCCTGCCGGACCAGCCCGCATTCCACGAGGGCCTGGCCGACATCGTGGCGCTGCTGTCCGTGTTCTCCATGCCCGAGGTGGTGCGGAGCCTGCTCGGCCAGGCCGACCTGGCGGGCAGGATCGCCGATCGGTCGGTCTCCGACCAGGACCTCAAGAAGAACGCGCTGTTCACCCTGGCCGAGCAGGTCGGATCGGCGCTGAAGGACGAGCGGGGCAGCGCCCTGCGCGACTCCATCACGCTGCGGCCCTCGACCAGGTGGACCGGCAATCCCCGCTACAACGAGCCGCACTTCCGCGGCGAGATCCTGGTCTGGATCATCCTGGAGACCCTGGCCGGGATCTGGCGGAAACGGCTGGACGACATCAGCTTCGCCGGCTCGGTGAGCCTGGCCCGGGCGGCCGAGGAGGGGGCGACGGCGGCCCAGCACCTGCTCGGCATGTGCGTGCGGGCGATCGATTACCTCCCTCCGGTCGAGTTCGAGTTCCCGGACTTCCTGGCGGCCCTGCTGGTCTCCGACGCCGAGATCGTCCCGGACGACAAGCACGGTTACCGGGACGCGGTCCGCGGCGCGTTCGGCCGGTGGGGCATCGCCGACGCGGATGACCACATCGCGGACCTGTCGCGCGCCGGCCTCACCGCCGTCTACCGCAACCTCAGCTACACGGCCCTGCGCAGCGACACCGACGAGGTCTTCCGGTTCATCTGGGAGAACCTCGAACTCCTCCAGATCGACCCGCGCTTCTACATCCACGTCGAGCACGTCCGCCCGTCCGTCCGGGTCGGCCCCGACGGCATCGTGGTCGCGGAGACGGTGGCGGAATACATCCAGTTCCTGGAGGGCACGCCCGGCGCGCTGTCGCGGGCGATAGGCCTGCGGGTCCCCGGAGCCGTGTCGCCGGGCACACGGGTCCGGGTGCTCGGCGGCGGCACGATCGTGTTCGACGAGTTCGGCCGGGCCAAGTACCACCATCGCAAGGACATCCGCGATACCGGCCGCCAGCAGCGGCGGCTGAGCTACCTGGTCGGCAATGGCTTGTTCGATGACAAGGCCCTGGGCGTCTCCGACGGCATGCCGGCCGGGCAGCGTTTCGCGATCCTGCACCAGCCCGACGCCAACCGTAAGGAGACGTGGTGACATGAGCGGGCCCGCCGCCCAGCCGCCCGTACTGGCCACCGTGCGGGTGCGGATGTACCAGGTCGGCTTCGGGGATTGCTTCCTGCTGAGCTTCGAGTACGCCGGCCAGGCCGAGCCGGCCCGCCACGTGCTGGTCGACTTCGGCACCCGCCAGCTCGCCGCCGGCCTCGACCTGGCCGATATCGCCGGCGAGATCGACGCCCGCACCGGCGGCGGACCCGACGTCGTGGTGCTCTCCCACCGCCACCAGGACCACATGTCCGGGTTCGGCGGCAGCGGCACGGACGCCGTCGTGGGCCGGTGGAAGCCGCGCCTCGTCGTAAGGTCCTGGACCGAGGACCCCGCGGCGCCCGCCGACGCGACCGGCCCGGCCGGCCCCGGCGCGACCGGCTTGCGCGCGGGTCTCGACCAGGGCGGCGCGTTCGCGACCGCGCTGTCCCGGGCGATCGCCGCATCAGCGCGCGGCCTGCGCGCCGACGTCCGCGAGCTTGCCCTGGCCCAGCTGGCCAACCAGGCCGCGATCGACCGGCTCAATGCCTGGTCCCGAACGGGCCAGGGGGTCTACGTCAGCTACGGGCAGCCGCTCGCCCTGGACGCCGTGGTCCCGGGTGTGCAGGTGCATGTCATCGGGCCGCCCACCGTGGCCCAGCACCCCGCCGTGGCCAGGGAGCGCGCCGCGAGCCCCGAGTACTGGCAGCTCTACCAGGGGCTCGCGGCTGCCGGCGCCTTCGACCCGGCCGCCGGAGCGCCGACCGCCGGAGCGCCGGCCGCGGCCGACGATCGGCTCGTCGGCCCGGCGCGATGGCTGGTCGAGCGGCTGCAGGCCCCGCAGCTGCGCTCATTGCTGCGCATCGTCACCGCACTGGACCACGCGATGAACAACACCAGCGTGATCCTCCTGGTCCAGGCGGGCGACCGCAGGCTCCTGTTCTGCGGTGACGCGCAGATCGAGAACTGGGAGTACGCCCTGACCTTCGCCCCCGACCGCCAGGCAGTCCTCGAGCTGCTCCGCGGCGTCGACCTCTACAAGGTGGGACACCATGGGTCCCGCAACGCCACCCCCAGGACCTTGTTCAACCTGTGGACCGAGGCAGCCACCCGGGATCGGACGATGATCGCGCTGATGTCCACCAAGAAGGGCGTGTTCCCCGGCACGCCCGGGAGCAATACCGAGGTCCCCCGCAAGACCCTGGTCACTGCCCTGGGCCAGCGCATGAAGCCGCTGCTCTCGACCATGGATCTGCAGCCAGGGGTTTCCCACGTCGAGGTGGCCGCGCCCGCCTTTGGCGACGCGCCGTTTACCGTCGTCAGCAACGAATAAGCGCTGGTATTTCCGGCCTGGTTCCGCCCCTCCGTATTTATAGATCCCTAGTGAGGAGCTCATGTTTCCGGGTTAGGCCGCGATGCTGTCGCAGGTCCAGGCTGCCAGGTTGATTTGATCGTCGCCGTCGTGGCCTGTCCGGATGGCGGAAAATCGGGCTTTGAGGAACTCGCGTCGC
>Ga0335082_10009659_pt1 | contig 10471 bp, 9 predicted proteins | sample Lox_Sample_41_FD_206718 | JGI IMG/M metagenome (GOLD analysis project Ga0335082, IMG submission 206718) | Soil microbial communities from Loxahatchee National Wildlife Refuge, Florida, United States - Lox_Sample_4.1 | ecosystem: Environmental > Terrestrial > Soil > Wetlands | place: USA: Florida...
CGCGCTGAGTCGCCTTTTGGAAATCGCTGCCTTTCGCGTCGCTGATCTTCATGAACTTTTGCGGGTTGCGATCGCCCAGCGGGTACCAGGTGCTTTGGACGTGAACCATGATGCGATGTCCGGCGCGGAAGGTGTGGAAGAGGTCGGGTAGAGTGAACTCGACTTTTTCGACCTTGCCGGGTGTGAAGGGCTCCGGCTTGTCGAAGCTGTTGCGGAATTTGCCGCGGAACGGCTCGCCACGAACGAGTTGTTGATAGCCGCCCATGGGATAGTTCTCGCCCTCGGGGTTCTGGAAGTCGCCAGGATAGACGTCGATCAGCTTCACGACGAAATCGGAATCGGTGCCGGTGGTTGAAACGAAGAGTGTCGCCTTCAACGGTCCGGCGATGGTGAAGTCACGGTCGAGGACTTCGGTCTGATAGGTGAGCACGTCGGTGCGAGAGGTGGCGAAGCGCTGGTCTTCGACCATGTAGTCGTAGGTCATGCCGCCGACGGGCGAGTTGAAGAAGGGCACGGGCTTGTTGGGGTCGCTGATGTATTCGTCAAAGGCGTCGCCGCCTTCGGCCGGCTTGGCGTCGGAGAGTTTGCCAGCCGGGCCGAAGAAGAAGGTCCTGGCGGCGGTGTTCTTGGGCGGCCAGGCGTCGAGCTTCCGCCATTCGTTCCTGCCCGTGTTGAAGACGTACGCTTCGGGGAGCTTGTCGCCGTCGCCCTTGCCCTTCAGATGGTAGAGGAAGAACGGACATTCGATGTTCTCGCGGAAGAAGAGCGAGGTTTTGGAATCGAAGCGGACGTGGTGCAGACGGTCGCCGTCGCCGCGCGACCATCCGCCGTGGACCCAGGGCCCCTCGACGAGCATGTTCGTGGCCCCGGGGCTCTGCTTTTCGATCTCGTGATAAATGTGCACGGGGCCGTAGACATCTTCGGCATCGAACCAGCCGCCTACGGTCATGACCGCGGGCTTGACGTTTTTGAGGTACGGGGCCATGACGCGTGACTTCCAGAATTCGTTGAGGGTGTCGTTCTCAATGAGTTCCTTCCAGAAAGCGACTTCCCCTTTGAACTGCTTCTCGTCGTAGTTGGCCAGCGCTCCTGTGTCGAGGTGGAACTGGTAGCCGTCGGGGGTGCCCATGGGAGACGGTGTTTTGCGTTCGTTGGTCCAAGCATTGGAGGCGCGTCCGAAGGAATTGAAGAAGCCGAACGCGTGGGCGAGGAAGACGACACCGTTGTGATGGAAGTCGTCGCCGACGAACCAGTCATAGACGGGCGCCTGTGGCGAGGTTGCTTTCAGAGCAGGGTGCGAATCGATGGCGCCCATCGCGGCATAGAAGCCGGGGTAAGAGATGCCCCACATGCCGACGCGGCCGTTGTTGTTGGGGATGTTCTTCACGAGCCAATCGATGGTGTCGTAGGTGTCGGTGGCTTCGTCGATATCCCTCGGACCGCGTTTCACAGGAACGATGGGGCGGACGTGAACGAACGTCCCCTCGGAGCGGCCGCGGCCCCGCACATCCTGATAGACGAAGATGAACATCTCGCGGGCCATCTTTTCCGACGGCCCGAGGTTGTCGCGGTAATTGTCCTCGCCGTAAGGCCCGACCCAATATGGGGTGCGAAGCAGCATGATCGGGAAGGGCTGCGACTTGTCCTTCGGCGCGTAGATCGACGTAAACAGCCGTACGCCGTCACGCATCGGGATTTGAAACTCCGTCTTTGTGTAATTGGCCCGGATGAACTCCAGGCGTTCATTCCGCTGCTGTTGCTGGTTGGCGGGCGGCTGGGCCGCCGCGATGGCCGCAACCAGGAAACAGGCGACTCTCCATCCTCGAAACATCTCTAGCCTCCAAATAACGATAAGAACGAGCGCGTAATCGTAAAGGCTCCATCCGACAACCAGCGCGCCAACCCGGTGCCGGAGAAGAGCAGAATCAATCCAAGAAATCCGAAGCGGCCGATCTCGGCGTACACCCTGTCGAGAGCGGGCGTGAGCAGCCAGACCTTGGAGCCGTCGAGCGGGGGCACGGGAACCAAGTTGAAGAGGGCCAGGTAGGCGCTGACGAAGGCAGCGTATCCGGCAAGTTCCCGAGTGACCGGTACGAAGGCGGCCAGGGCGCAAAGCACCAGGGCGAAGACGATGTTGCTCGCTGGGCCTGCCATGGCAACCAGGAACATTCCGCGCCGCCAGAACTTCAGCTTCGTCGGATTCGTGTTCACCGGGCGTCCCCAACCCATGAAGCCGGCCCCCATCAACGACGTGATGGCCGGCAACAATACGGTGCCGATCCAATCGACGTGGGCCAGCGGATTCAACGTCACGCGGCCCTCGAGTCTGGGTGTGTCGTCGCCCAGCTTGGATGCGACCCAGGCGTGGGCAAATTCATGCGGCGTGGTGAGCATCCAAAATATGAGGATCTCGAGCGCCGCGCGTTCAAAGTTCATTCGGTTGTGTCCGCCTTCTTGGGCTCCTTGCCCACCCGGTACTTTTCAAACCACGCCAGCAAATAGAGCTGCTGCATCAACTGATGCGAGGGGCGGCGCCAGCCGTGATACTCCTCGGGCATTCTCACGAGCAGCGTTTCCTTCTTTTGGATCTTCAAGGCGCGGTAGAACTCTTCGCTTTGTGTGATCGGTGTGCGGAGGTCGGCTTCGCCGGTCATGACCATTGTCGGTGTTTTCACGTTGCCCACGTAATGCAGGGGCGAGCGAACGGCATACTCCATCGGATCTTCCCAGGGCTTCTTCTGGAACTGGTCGTACCAGGAGGCTCCGTCGGTGTTGCCGACGAAGGAGTGCCAGTTGATGACGGGGCGCATGGAGACAGCGGCGCGGAAGCGATCGGTGTGGCCGACGATCCATGCGGTGAGCACGCCGCCGCCGGAGCCTCCGCACACGAAGAGGTTGCGGTCGTCGATCCAGCCCTTCTTGAGGGCGGCGTCGACTCCGGCCATCAGGTCGTCGTAATCCTTGCCCGGATACGAGTACTGGATGCCGTTGACGAACTCCTGGCCGTAGCCGGTTGAACCGCGCGGGTTGACGTAGAGCACGGCGTAGCCGTTGGCGGCGAAGTTCTGCCAGGCCCAGTTGAAGGCGACGGAGTACATGCTCCAGGGGCCGCCGTGGATGTAGAGGACCAGCGGGTATTTCCGCGACGGGTCGAAGTCCACCGGCTTTACGAGCCAGCCCTGGATCTTCCAATTGTCCTTGGAGTCGAACCAGAGCTCCTCGACATCGCCGAGCGCGCGGCCGGCCAGCACGTCCGTGTTCACGTCGACGAGCGTCTTCATGGTGCGCGGGTCAGGCGGATAGACGGTGACCAGCGAGCCGGGCTCGTGGAAGCTCGACCGCACGGCGGCGACGAGATCGGTTCTGGCGACAGAGAACTGGCTCAGCGTGTGCGTACCGTCCGTGAGCTTCTTCGGCTGGCCGCTCAGCGGCGCGAAGTAGAGGTTCGCGGTGCCTTTCTCTTCCATCGCGTAATAGACGCCGGAGCTGTTCGCGGCCCATTGAACGCCGGTGGGTGAGCTGGGGAGGCCTGTGACGAGCGCGTGGGAATTGCCGCCGTCGGCGTCCATCAAGTAGAGGCTCGCCACGGTGTTGGTGAAGTGCTGATCGTCGTAGCCCGTGTAGGCGATGTACTTGCCGTTGGGCGACGGCTCGGGGTTCGTGTCCGGTCCTTTGCGCGTGGTCAGGGGCTTGATGGCGCCACCGGCCAGATCGACGGCGTAGATTTCGCTGTCGTTGCGGAGATATTCGGCGTCGGGTTTGCGAATGGCGCTGATGAAGATGGTCTTGCCGTCGGAGGACCATGCGGGCGCGGCGTGGCTGTACTTGCCGTCAGTAACCTGGCGCGGCGTGCCTCCGGTGATAGCGTCGATGGTGAAGACGTGCGTGTAGCCGCGGGGGAGCGGCCCGCGGCCGTCCGACGCCCACGAGAGATGGTCGACAAGCGTCGGCGCTTTGGCCCACTGCGCGCCCTCGGGACGTTTCGGCAGCTTGATGGCGAGGACAGGGTCGTCGTCGGCGACGAACATCGTGAAGGCGAGCGATTTGCCGTCCGGCGACCAATGCAGATTGCCCGGCGTGCGCTGCACGTGGGTGAGTTGCAGTACGTCGCGGGAGTCGAACCACATGACGTGGATCTGTTCGGTGCCGTCGCGGTCGGAGAGAAACGCGATGCGCTGGCCATCGGGCGACCAGACGGGGTTCGAGTCGCGCCAGGCGCCGGAGGTGAGCTCGCGGAGCCGCGATCCGTCGCTGTTGACCACCCAGAGATTAGCCCGCTGCTGGTCTTTCATTTTGTCTACCCAGCCGCGGCTGAAGACGATGGTGTGGCCGTCCGGGGAGATGGCGGGGTTGGTGATGCTTTCCATTTCGAACATCGTGTCGGCGTCGAGACCTTTGGGTTTCGTATCCGCGGACCAGCCGAGGGCGGCGCAAAGAGCGAGCGTGATGGCGAATCGCATGAAGTAACTCCCGAAGGAACCAGGATAACGATTTCCCGCGCGGGAAGAAGCCAAAATCGGGTTCGAATTGGGTTCGTTTGAGGGGGGTAAAGTACCGTCGGGCAGACGGAGTTTTGGTTGGAAGTTATTGTGATGGGAAGGGTTGAGTGGGTTGATGAATTGGCTTTGTTTTGTCGTTTTTCGTGTAGACGGGCGCGAGACGCTGCTTGGTGCAATTTGGGGCATGGTTTCCTTCCGTGAATTAGGTAGCAGTCGTCAACTATGGTCGAGTGCAGGTTTTGGCTATGTCCTTGGAAGGAGGGTGGAAATTTCGTTGGGCCGCGAGTCAATGGGCGATCTTGCTTTACTTTATGCGAAAATGTAAAGCGATGGCCGAGGCGACCCTGTCCACAAAGAACCAGATTGTGATCCCGCGCGAGGCTCGCGAGGCTTTGGGGGTGAAACCCGGCGACAAGCTTGTCGTGGTGGTACGGGGTGACCGGGTGATTGTTCTCGAAAAGGCAAAAGCGCCGCACACGGCGATTCGCGGGCTGGGGCGCGGTCTGTACCAAAAGGAACGCCGGAGTTGGGACTGAAGCGTTTGGTAGCTTTTCTGCGGCGGCACCCGCGGATCGCGTTGGACACCAGTGTCTTCATCTATCAGTTGGAGGCCAATCCGCGCTATCTGAGCCTGACGGATTCTGTCTTCGCGTGGCTCGCGCTGGAGGACTCCGGCGCGGTTACTTCGACCATTACGATGACGGAACTGCTCGTGAATCCGTACCGCAGTGCCGGCCACCGGCGCGTTGATGAATTTTACGCGCGTCTCTCGACGTATCCCAATCTGAGCTGGGTAGCACCGAGCCTCGAGATTGCAGACGTTGCGGCGCGGCTCCGTGCGGTCCACCGGCTGCGAACTCCCGATGCGATTCAGGCGGCCACTGCGGAAGTTTCCGGGGCTACCGGGTTGGTTACGAAGGGCGCTGTCTTTGAGCGCGTGAAGAGTTTTGAAACGCTGGTCTTGGATCGGCTCCTCTGAATCGCGCTACACGAGTCAACGATGCGCGGTCACGTAAGCGCGCAGTACCGCGTTAATTCTGGTCTGATACCCCTTGCCCTGCAGTTTAAACCAGTCCATGACCTCCCGGTCGAGGCGCAGCGAGACGGCCTGCTTTGGTTTGGGCATCACGACGCGGGCCGACTTAAACCAGGCAGCGTCGACCTCTGGAACTGCATCCGGGTCTAACTGGTTCGCGCGACGAATCTCATTGCCGGTCCAGACATCGCCTCGGCGCCGGCTTACGTGCTTAGAGACCGGCTTGTCTCTGGAGGGTTTGGAAGTTGGCTTTTTTCTCATTGCTCGTCGCTTCGAATGCCACGATTCAGTATAGACAATTTGTATAGGCATCGGCGCGACGTTACTAAGAGTATTCACGGGACGATCAAGCGCGACTTGGCATCGAACTTGCGGTAGTGGAGGAATTCGATCTTGTTCAGGGTGCAGGCCATCGTGTCGCGGATGCAGCAGACGTTCTCCGCGCGCACGGGCAGCAGGTGCTTCCGGTCCTCGATTCTCACCCAACCGTATTGGACTCTGACTTCGGCCATGTCCCAGGGGAAGCTTTCGGGCAGTCCCTGCGCGAGCATTTCGATTTTGAGGGTTGCGCCCGTTTTGGGCTCCAGCCAGACAGTCCCCGTGTAGGCGGGATTGTAGCTCTTGCTGCCCACTTTCAGCGTCCATTGCGAGTTAGTTTGCAGGACAGCGAATCCATAGGAGCCCGGCGCGCGGGGCATGAACGTCGCTTTGGCACGGCCGCTGAACGTGTTCCGCAGCATGGTTCCGTATTCGCCCCGCGACCACGTGCCCTCCTCGGGTTCCTCGCCACCGCTTGCCGGCCTTTTCCCGTTGACCAGCAGGTTCCGGTATTCTTCCTTGCCGCCCGCATAGACGAGTTCCACCTGCAGGCGGTCTTTTAGCCTCCAATGAGGCACCGGAGAGAAGCTGAAGTACCTCTTGGTGATCTGATCGCAAATGAAGTCGGGAAGGTGAAGCGTATACTCCATCGCCGCTTCCGTGGCGTTGCGAACAATGATTTCGTGATCCGGCTCCGGGGGAGCGGATGCGGTGGCGAGCAGGGCCAGCGCAACGATCACTGCTGCTGCTTTTCGTCTTTCTTTTCGTCCTTCTTCTTCTCGCCGGGGACGCTCACCTTCGACTCGGCTTGCGGGAAGGAGATGTCGCTCTCGACGTTCAGCACCTGCGATTCGGCGGTGAACTTCCGATAGTTCTTAAACTCGATTTCGTTCTTCGAGCATTCAAAGGTACCGCGGAAGCAGCCGACGTTTTCGCTCTTCACTGGGAGCAGGTACTTCTGGCCGGAGATGGTGACCCAACCGTAGTCGAGAGCGAGCTCGAGATGATCGACCTTGTAGCTGCCGGGGATTTGTTTGGCCTGCATTTCAATGCGCAGCGTGCGTTGGGTTTCGACGTCGATCCACACTGCCCCGGAGTACGCGGGATAAATCGTGCTTTCGAACGTAACCTTCCAATGGGAATGCGGCTGCTGGACGTAGATGTCGAAGACCTTGGCGCGGCGTCCGGCGGCCATAGACTCGCCACGATACTTGAACTCCGCCGCTGTCGCGGGACTATAGATGTCCGCGAGGATGGTTCCGAACTCGCCCATCGACCAGGTGCCGCTGTCCACGGGGGATCCCTTCTTCAAAGCTTTGCCGTTGATGCGGATGTTGCGGTACTCCTCTTTGCCCTGGAAGAAGACGAGCTCGTTCTCGACGCGGTCCTTCATGCGCCAATCCGGCACGCGGGTCTCGCTGACCGTACGCCAGGTGACCTGATCGCAGATGAAATTCGGCAGGTTGTCGGTGAAGGCGAAGGCGCTCTCGGCGGCGGTCTCGACCAGGTCAGCCGACACGGCGACCGCGGGGCGGGGGGCCGCGGTTTCGGGAATCGTTTTGTTGCGCGAAAGAACGTGACCGTCGGAGTCCGAGACGATTTCGGTGCGTGAGCCGGCAGAACCTCTTTGCGACGGGGGCAAGTCCGCGTCGGACGGCTTCGGCACGCTGCCGGAGCGTTTGACTTCCTTGCCGTCGGCGTCGGAGTCGATTTCTGCGACGGGTTTGTCGTCTTTCGTCGATGAAGGTTTGGCGGCCGGCTTAGCCCCTCCGTACTTCATTTTCGGGGGGCCGGAGTCGTCGGCGTCCTTTTTGGCGGGAACGGGCTTCTGCGTGGCGGGCGTGTCTGATGGTGTTTGTGCCAGCGCAAACGCCACGGCAAAGGCGAGGGGAACAATGCGCCGCAGCATAACTTAGCCTTTCCGACGGATCTGTCTGCCTCCAGGTTACTTCGATCCGGGGGCGGGAAGAAAGCCCTGGACCACCATCCAGTCCTTCAGCCGGGCGGGCCAACTGGAAAGGACCGGATCCTGGGGGGCGAGCCCGACTCCGTGGCGGCCGTGCGCGTAGATATGCATTTCGGCGGGAACGCCGGCGGCCTTCAGCGCCAGGTAGTAGAGGACGCTGTTTTGGGGCGGGACGCCGGAGTCGTCGTCGGTGTGAAACAGGAACGTGGGCGGGGTGTAGGGAGTGACGGCCAGCTCGTTCGATAGGTTCAGCACCAACGCCGGGTCGGGCTTTTCGCCCAGCAGGTTTTGGAGTGACCCCTTGTGGGTGTACTTGGTGGTGAACGAAATGACCGGGTAGACCAGCACCGCAAAGTTCGGCCGGTCGGCTGCGGCGGCGTGGGTCGAGAGTGTCGCGGCCAGGTGGCCGCCGGCGCTGAATCCCATGACGCCGACGCGATCGGTACGGATGCCGTCTTCCGCGGCTCGTGCGCGGATCATGCGGATGGCCTGGGTGGCGTCTTCGAGCGGGGCGGGGTGCTGGTACTTTGGTGCGTGCCGGTATTTCAGGACATAGGCGGCGACGCCGAAGGAATTGAAGAACTCGGCCACCTGCTTGCCTTCGTGGTCCATCGCGAGGGTTCGATAGCCTCCGCCGGGGCAGACCAGAACCGCGGTCCCGACCGGCTTGGGCGGGAGGTAGATGGAAAGAGACGGGGCGTCGGGGTCGCTCGTGTCCGCCGACAAGGGCTTGACGATGGGGGCTTGTTGCGCCGCGGCAGCGACGATCAGGACAAGTAGGAGTGCAAGGAGCCGCATGGCTCCTATTCTGTCAGCGCCGGTTCCTCGATGGTGAGAGTGGCGGCGTCGGCGTCGAGTGTTGCCATGACGCCGAGCGGCAGGGTGAGCTGATCTTCGGTATGGCCGATGGTCAGTCCGCTGAGCACCGGCACGGGCAGGTCTCCGAGGATGTTGTCGAGCACCTCGCCGAGGGAGAAGGTCGATTCGAACGAGGGCTTGTAGTCGCGCGGGACGCAGCCGGCGCACTCGCCGATGATGAGGCCGCGGATTTTCTTGAACTTGCCGGCCAGGCGCAACTGAGTGAGCATGCGGTCCATCGAGTAGGGCTGCTCCTCCACGTCCTCGAGGAACAGGATGTGGCCGTCGGTTTGGATTTCGTAAGGCGTGCCCATGGTGGAGGAGATCAGCGACAGGTTGCCGCCGATGAGCGGGCCGCGGGCCTTGCCGCCGCGCAATGTTCGCAGGAAATGGCGCGGGCGCAGGGTATTGGGTTCCGGAGGATTCGCCAGCGAGCCGAGAGGCTTGGCGTCGAAGATCGCGCGCTTGAAATGATCGAGGGTGTAGTCGGAGAAGCGGGACAGCGTGACGGGACCATGGAAGGTGACGAGACCCGTCATGCGGCGGAAGGCCAGATGCATCGCCGTGATGTCGCTGTATCCGGCAAAGATCTTCGGGTTTCGCTTGATGAGCGAGTAGTCGATGGAGTCGAGAAGCTGCGCCGAGCCGTAGCCGCCGCGGATGGCGAAGACTGCCTTTACTCCGGTGTCGGCGAACATCGTGTGCAGGTCTTCAACGCGTTCCTGGATGGAGCCGCCGAGATAGCCGGCGCGCTTGCGCACGTTTTTGCCGAGCCGCGGTTTCAAGTCGAGGTATTCGATGGTGCGGCGGGCGAGCTCGACGCGGTCGGGGTCGGACACGTAGGTGGATGGCGTGATGAGTCCGACGGTGTCGCCCGGCTTCAAGACGCGAGGTTTCAAGAGAGATTCATTCATGGTCTTCTGTCCCAGGGCGGCCATGGCGGGCGCCGCGAGGAATTCGCGCCGCCGCATCATATCGAATAGTCCGCGGCCGGTTCCGGCGTGAAAACGGGCTTCACGACGGGCTTGTACTCGGGGCGTAGGGATTGCGCCAGACCGGCTTGCGAGGCCCAGCCCAATAGGCGCATACCGATTCGCGCGAGCACGTAACACTGCTGCGCCATGACGATGACGACGAGCAGACCTGCGGGGGCATGCTCCGTTGCCGCGCGGAAGCCCCACCAGACGAGCCCGAGCACGAGCGAAAGGAGCAGCAGCAGAATCAGCAATCCGAAGGTGCGCGACTTGTTGTGCAAAGTGAATTTCCAGGCTTCCGCCATGGAGCGCCAGGCGCTGCGCCGGTCTTCCCAAACGAGAATGATCTTGGCGTAATCGAACAGCAGGTGGACAAACAGAACGAGCAGGACCATCACCACGGTCTGCAGGCGACCCATCCAAACGAGCGGCGCGGCCTCCATGCCCTTGCCCCAGATCTTGTCGGCGATCTTATTGATGAGGCCAGAAAGCGCCAGCGCTAGCCCATAAAAGATAAGCGAGATGAGAAAGAGCCGGAAGAAGCGCCAGAAGTAACGGCCGCAGTTTTCATAGAAGCGCCGCGGCGAATAGGGGAACTCGCGGTCGAGGAAGTGGGCAATGGCGCCGCCGGCGATGAAGGTGTTCAGCGGCAGCAACAACGCCGCCATGGCCGCGGCGGCGGACATGATGGCGCTGTAGGGCATTCCCCTTTCGGCCTTCACGGCTTCGAAGACCCAACTCACATCGAGCTGGCCGAGGAGTTCCTGGCTCCAGTTACTGTGCGCGAGGCTGTAGGCGACAAATGCCGCCGGGACTGCGG
>Ga0335082_10009660_pt1 | contig 10471 bp, 8 predicted proteins | sample Lox_Sample_41_FD_206718 | JGI IMG/M metagenome (GOLD analysis project Ga0335082, IMG submission 206718) | Soil microbial communities from Loxahatchee National Wildlife Refuge, Florida, United States - Lox_Sample_4.1 | ecosystem: Environmental > Terrestrial > Soil > Wetlands | place: USA: Florida...
AAGGTGCCTGGCTTCGGATACCTCGCCACCTACGACATGACGCCCTGCTCCACCTGGCCGGCGCTGCACACCGACGCCTACGACGGCCCCTGGAATAGGTCCAGGACCCCCATTCTGGTGATCAACTCCCTGCACGATCCGGCCACGCCTTACCAGGGAGCCGTCGCCGCCACCAGGGAGCTCGCCGACGCCCGTCTGCTGACCGTCAACGGCGACGGCCACACCAGCGAGTACTCCGAGCCAAGCAGCTGCCGGGACACGGCCAAGCAGGCCTACCTGATCACGCTGGCGCTGCCACCAGCAGGCAAGGTCTGCGCGGTGGACCAGCTCCCGTGGGGCCTGCCGCCCGGCAGCTGACCAGGCCTGTCGGGACCCGCTTGCGGGAGGGCGGCGGCATGCACCGTCAGGGCGGGCGAGCGGCGGTTTTGCGCCGGGTACTCTGACCGTGAACTGCCCCGGGGACAGTCCTGGACCGCCCCCGGGCGGGCTGCGGAACGTGTTCACGAGACGAAAGAATCGCCACCGGCGCGGTCCGCCCTGCCATGCGGGAGGGTCAGCTCGGCCGGATCCGCGTGCTGAATCCGTGCTGCCCATGGCCACCCGGCATGCCATCTACCTGCGGAAACTGCCCCCGGTCCACGATCACCCAGATCTACGAGGGCACCAACCAGATCCAGCGCGTCGTGATGGCATGGCAGCTGCTCAAGGGCTGAGATTATCGCGGCCCCTGCCGGTCAGCCTTCGCGGGCGGCGACCCGGGGATGCTCCCGCCAGGCGGGCATGGTGGCCATGTAGTCGAGAGTCTGCCGCTCGATCTCGTCCCGCGGTACGTCCGGGGTGCGGCGGGACTGCCAGGCCACCATCCGCTGGAAACGCTCATTGAATGACTGGAGCTGGCCGGACGCGTCCGTGCAGTAAGAGCAGTAACGCCCCGTCTCGACCTCGCGGTCCTGGCGGAGCGTGTCGTGCCCCGCCTGGGTCAGCCAGACCAGCGTGCGCCGCCGGTCGGCCGGGTCCGCCTCGCGCTCGAGAAGGCCCTGCTCCACCAGGTGGCTGACGATAGGGTGCCGCCGGCTACTTACATCGTCAATCCCGATCGATTTCCCGCCTCAGCGCTGGCCCTCTACCAGGCGGCGCAGTGCCGGGATGAGGGTCTCGATGTCCTGCTCGCCGCTGAACGCGACGACCGTCGTGCCAGTGCCGCCCGGTGCGGCGGCGGACGCCGTGAAGAGACCCACCACCAGGGCCAGGGCGTCGTCGAGCTCGCGTACCGGATCGGGGCTCTCGCCTCGCAGCCACCGGCGGAGCACGTGATTGTGCGCCGCGACGGCGGCGGCGGCCATCAGCTCGGCCCGCAGCGGTGCGGGTTCGGCGGTGTCGGCCATCCAGCCGGCGATGAACTCGCGGATCAGCCGCTGGTAGCGGGCGACGGTGGCGATTTCGCGGTCGCGCAGCGCGGGCACGGTGCTGGTCAGCGTGTAGCGGCGGCGCGCCAGGTCACCCTCGTCGATGTAGTGCAGCAGGACCAGGCGGACCGCGTCGGCGACGGCGACCAGGGCCGTGCTGTGACTGGATGTCCGCAGCCGCTCCCCCATCTGCTCAAGCAGCCGCTCATGGTCGGGAAAGATGACGTCTTCCTTGGACCGGTAGTGCCGGAAGAAGGTCGTCCGGCCGAGTCCGGCGCGCTCGGTGATGTCATCCACCGTGGTCTGCTCGTAGCCATGCTCGTCGAACAGTGCGAACGCGGCCTCGGCGAGCCGTTGGCGCGGCAATGGCTTGGTCATGGCCGCCAGTCTTTCCAATCTCGTGCCCGGTCGCCACTTGCGACTCGCCGGGGTACTCAGTACCATCCGAACGATACTGGATACCACGGAAGGGCCGAGACATGATTGTGCGGATGATTGTCGGCCTGGTGCTGACCGCTGTGGCGTTTGCTGTGGCGGGGCGGCGGTTGTGGTGGCTGAAGCGGCTGGCGTTCTCGGGGCAGCCGGCGCCGGAGCGGCTGGAGTATGCGCGGTCGCATCCGGGCGGTGAGGCGGAGACGCAGCTGACGGAGGTGATCGGGCAGCGCAAGCTGCTGCAGTGGACCGTGCCGGGGATGGCGCATGCGGCCACCTTCTGGGGTTTCCTGGTGCTGCTGCTGACGATCATCGAGGCCTACGGGGCGTTGTTCTCCCGTACGTTCGCGCTGCCGTGGATCGGGCACTGGGCGGTGATCGGGTTCACCGAGGACCTGTTCGCGGTCGGGGTGCTGTGCGGCATCGTCACCTTCACGGTCATCCGGCTGCGCGACGACCCGCACCGGGAGGGCCGCAGGTCGCGGTTCTTCGGCTCGCACACGAGGGCGGCGTGGGTGGTGCTGGGGATGATCGCGCTGGTCATCATCACGCTGCTGGTCTACCGGGGGGCGCAGCAGAACACCGGGGTGTTCCCCTACCCGGACGCCTGGGCGTTCGCGTCCTGGGCGGTCGCGCGGGTCTTGCATCCCCTGGGCTACGGGGTCAACAGCGTCCTTGAGGTCATCTTTATCCTGGCGCAGCTCGGGGTGGTGCTGGCGTTCCTGGTGATCGTGGCCTACTCCAAGCACCTGCACATCTTCCTCGCCCCGCTGAACGTGATGTTCTCCCGCCGCCCGGATGCCCTGGGTCCCCTGGAGCCGATGCGGTCGGGGGGGAAGGTGGTTGATTTCGAGGAGGCCGACCCGGACGCCGATACGTTCGGGATCGGGAAGGTGGAGGACCTGACCTGGAAGGGCATGCTGGACCTGGGCACCTGCACCGAGTGCGGGCGCTGCCAGTCGCAGTGCCCCGCCTGGGCGACCGGCAAGCCGCTGAGCCCCAAGCAGCTCATCCTCGACCTGCGGGACCACGCGTTCGCGAAGGCCCCCTGGCTGCTGGCGTCGCAGGACGGCCGGGCCGGCCTGCCAGCGGAGGTCCTCGCCGAGGCGGAGCGCCCGCTGGTCGGCGGGCAGGACGTGCACGGGGTGATCGACCCGGAGGTGATCTGGGCGTGCACGAACTGCGGTGCGTGCGTGAACGAGTGCCCGGTCGACATCGAGCACATCGACCACATCAACGGGATGCGCCGCCACCAGGTGCTGATCGAGTCCGCCTTCCCGGCCGAGGCGACCACGATGCTGAACAACCTGGAACGCAGGGGCAACCCGTGGGGCATGGCCGAGGACAAGCGGGCCGAGTGGATCACCGAGCTGGACTTCGAGGTCCCCGTCCTGGACGGGGTGATTCCCGCGGACGTGGAGTACCTGTACTGGACCGGCTGCGCCGGGGCGCTGGAAGACCGGGCGCGCAAGGCCACCAAGGCGATCGCCGAGCTGCTGCACGCCGCCGGGGTGAAGTTCGCCGTCCTCGGCCCGGCCGAAGCCTGCACCGGGGACCCGGCCCGGCGGCTCGGCAACGAGTTCGTGTTCAGCATGCTCGCCCAGCAGAACATCCAGACGCTGAACGAGGCGGGAGTGGGCGCGGGGAGCGGGAAGAAGGTCATCGCATCCTGCCCGCACTGCTTCAACACCATCAGCCGCGAATACCCCCAGCTGGGGGGGCACTACGAGGTCATCCACCACACCCAGCTGCTGGCGCACCTGGTTCAGGAGGGGAAGCTGACCCCGGTCAACCCCGTGGAGGAGAAGATCACCTACCACGACCCGTGCTTCCTGGGCCGGCACAACAAGATCTACACCCCCCCAAGGGAGATCATCGACGCCGTGCCCGGCACCACCGCCGAGGAAATGCACCGGTGCAAGGGCAAGGGATTCTGCTGCGGCGCCGGCGGCGCCCGCATGTGGCTCGAAGAGCGGACCGGCAAGCGGATCAACGAGGAACGGATCGACGAGGCCCTCGCGCTGGACCCCGACACCATCTCCACCGCCTGCCCCTACTGCATGGTCATGCTCGGCGACGCCGTCAACGCCAAGAAAGCCGCCGGCCAGGCCAAGCAGACCCTCGAAGTCATCGACGTCGCCCAGCTGCTGGTCCGCGCCATCAAACTCCGCGAAGACGGGGCCGCGGACCAGCAGCCAGCGGGTGACACACCTGTCAGGTAAGCGGCGCCTGAGCGGGGACGGTGGGCTTGGGCTGACCGAGCCGGTCGATAACGTCGACGACTCCATCGACGTCCCACATCAGCCGGACCGCGACCGGGATGAGGTCACCGTGCTCGCCGGCCTTCGGGTCGAGCGTTCCGGTGAGAGTGACGACCCCGTCCCGGACGCTCACGTCGGCCTCCCCCGGTCCCGCGAGCAGGATCTCGTCGAGAACCCGGCGCACGTCCGCGGCGATGTCCTCGTCCGGGCGGAGGAACCCGGCCAGCAGGTCACGACGGCTGACCACGCCGAGCAGCTTGCCGTCGTCGTCGACGACGGGAAGCAGCCTGACGTGATGGCTGGTCATCAGCCGGGCCGCCGCGGGAACGGTGGCGTTCGGGCCGATCGTGATAGGCGGCGCGGTCATCAGCTCCCCCGCGACGAGCGCCGGGTGGCTCTTGGCGTGTGCGCCCCACCTCAGGCGAACCGGCGCGCGCAGCCGGCGCGCCGTCCTCGCCTGCACGGCAAGCAGGTCTGCCTCTGTCACGACGCCCGCCACCTCGCGGCCCATCTTCAACACGGGCATGCCGCTGATGTGGTGCTCCTCCATGAGCTGGGTGATCACCTTGTAGGGAGTTGCCCGGTCAACCGTCACGACAGAGGTCGCCATGACGTCGCTGACCCGGCGGGACCACCCTCGGGTACCGGCAGCGTGCCCTGCGTGACCGCCCTTAGCCGCCCGCTTGGCGGCATCCGCCGCATGGGATGCCGCCGGCATGGCCTGCTCGTTCATGTGCTCGGCCACGTTGTCAAGCGCCCGGTCCACGTCGGCCTGAGTAGCCCGGCCCTGCAAGGATTCGTAATACGCCGCACCGAGGTGCCGCAGCATTCCATCCAGGTGATTTTCAGTTCGGGGCATCTGTGGTCACTCCCTTCTTCCCAGCACTTTCAGTCTCCCGCCGGGAGCGACTCGCTCGTCATGGCTGAATGTCCCTTGTCACGAGGACCACGGTCCCGAAGGACAGGACGCTTACGCATGGGTCGTCCAGCGCGGGCCCGTTGCGTGCCAGTCGGCATCCCAGTCCGCCATCCTGCGCCTGTCGAGCAACCAGCGGGTCGCGGCCCCAGCCAGGGCGACCACGATCGCGAGGGCGATAACCCCGCCTGCCTCGGCAGTGGCAGTCAGGGACGCCACCTGCGAGTCGTTCATCGGCTGCTGGACGAGGTGGCCGTCAGGGGTCACCCACACCCGGAACGTCGCGCCGACCTGCGTACCGTAGGGAACGGGCAGGTCACCGGTCACCGTCGTGCCATCTGGCGCGGTCCAGTGCGCCTTCGCCGCAGAGGCGAGACTCCCTGATCCCATTGCGGGCGGTCCGGCTGCGACGACGACCACGGCCGTGACCTGGCGCCACGAGGCTGCCTGAGCCAGTTCGGCCCGCTGCGCTGCCGCATGCGCCCACGCACCCGATGCCAGCGCGACTAGCGGCGCGCTCATCAGAAACACCACCACCAGCATGATCAGCACGACGGTCTCCGCGCGGTCCGAAGTGCGCCGCAGCGGGTTCCGGTCAAACCGCCGGCCGCGGATCAGCCTGCTCATCGGTGTCACCCTGGGCATTCGCTGCCTGCCGGCCATCAGTCTCACCTCATCACAGCTATAAAGGCACCCAATTCACGGTCCCGCGGCCGCCCCCGCGGCGGCAGGGCCGTTATGCACGGTTTCGCGGGGACCTTCGGTCCTGGCGGGAGGAAGGTTCCTTCCCGCCAGAAGTCGAAGGTCCCGGCAGGTCAGGACATCCGACGGTGCCGGCCGCGCCGCTTCCGTTGAAGGCTGGCAGTGTCGGGAGTGAAGGGAGTGACCCAGCCATGGCTGTAACTGACCGCGAAATCGTCGTGGGGTATGACGGATCTCCTGCCGCCACCGAGGCCCTGAGCTGGGCAGCGAGGGAAGCCTCCGCGCGGCGGACGCCGCTGGCCGTGTTCCTCGCGTCGGATCTGGCACCGGCGGGTGAGACGACTGTGCAGAGCCTGGCTGCCATTGCCAGGAAGCGCGGAGACTACGCACTCGCTCAGGGACTCAGGTGCGCGGAATCGGCCGCGGGCCCGAGCCGCGTCCGGGTGGAACTGACCAGGGAATCTCCCGCCCTGGCGCTGTGCGAGCTCAGCGAGACGGCGCAGATGGTGGTGCTCGGATCGCGTGGGTACGGTCGCCTGCCCGGCTTGCTCCTGGGCTCAGTCCCCTGGAAAGTCGCCGTGCACGGACACGGGAGGGTGATCGTCGTCCGCGGGAAGTGGCGGTACGTCAACGCAACGCCCGGACCGATCGTGGCCGGCGTCGACGGATCGCCGGCATCGGAGAATGCCATCGCCTTCGCCGTCGAGGAAGCGGCATTGCGCGGCGTTCCGCTGCTGGCGGTGTGCGCCCTCGCGGACTCGCCTGGCGTCCTCGGCGAAGCACGCCTGCTGCGCGAGGAGTTCGGCCAGGTCATGAGCCGACTGGAGACCGAGCACCCGGATATCGAGGTCGTCAGGCAAGTCGTCGCCGGAGCGCCGCGATGCGCTTTGCTCGATGCCGCTCAGGGGGCACAACTCCTGGTGGCCGGCAGCCTTGGCCGCACCGAGATGCCAGGGATGCTTCTCGGCTCGGTGGCACAGGCGCTGCTGCACCACTCGCCTTGCCCGGTGGGGATCGTCCATCCCCAGCCGGTCTCCGCGGTCGGCGCCCACACGTTCGGCGTCGCCAGGCAACTGGTCTCCGTGGGAGGTTGATCACGATGGCCGCCACACCACTGGACTGGCACGGCGAACGGTGGGCCGAGATCACCGAGACCCCCACAGCCGTCTTGTTGTTCACCGGCGACCGGGCGTGGAAGCTGAAGAAGCCCGTCTGTCTCGGTTTCCTGGACTTCGGCACGCCGGAGGCCCGCGCGCAGGCGTGCGCCAGGGAGGTCGAGCTCAACCGCAGATTCGCGCCTGAGGACTACCTCGGTACCGCTGAGGTCCAGGGCCCGGATGGCGAGATCTGCGAGCACCTGGTGGTTATGCGCCGGATGCCGGCTGCCCGTCGGCTGTCGACCCTGGTTGCGGCCCATGCGCCGGTCGCCGGGACGCTGCGCCAGGTAGCGCGGATTCTCGCCGCCCAGCACACGGGATCGGCGCGCGGACCGCAGATCTCCGCGCAGGGAACCCGCGACGCGCTGCGCGAGCGCTGGGCGGACAACGTCCTGCAGGCCAGGCAGTGGACCGGGGAACGAATGCCGCCAGGACCACTCGACCCGGCGATGATCGAGGAAACGGAGGAACTCGCCTGCCGCTTCCTCGCGGGGCGGGGCCCGCTCTTCGACGCCCGTATCCGGGACGGGCGCATCATCGACGGACACGGTGACCTGCTCGCCGACGATATCTTCTGCCTCGACGACGGTCCGCGGATTCTCGACTGCCTCGACTTCGACGACAAGCTCCGCTGGCTCGACGGGCTGGACGACGCCGCTTTCCTTGCCATGGACCTGGAACGTCTCGGCGCGCCCGCGTGGGCGGAGCAGTTCCTTGCCAGCTACGCCGAATACTCCGGGGACCCGGCTCCCGCATCGCTGCGCCACCACTACATCGCGTACCGGGCCTTCGTCCGCGCCAAGGTCGCTTGCCTGCGGGACGACCCGGCCGGCCCCCATGACGCCCGTCATCTAGCCGAGATATCGGTGCGGCACCTGCGGGAAGGCGCGGTCACCCTGGTCTTGGCCGGCGGCCTGCCAGGCAGCGACAGGTCAGCGGTCGCCGGCAAGGTCGCGGACCGACTCGGATATGCCGTGCTTAACAGCGACAGGATCCGCAAGGAGCTAGCCGGGTTGCCAGCGGAGACCAGCGCGCGCGCATCGTACGGTAGCGGCATCTACACCCCGGAGTGGACCGAGCGGGTCTATCAAGAACTTCTGCATCGCGCCACGGTCCTGCTGTCTCGCGGAGAATCTGTGGTCGCCGACGCCTCGTTCACCACCGCCTGGCAGCGAACCGCGGCGGCGACGGCCGCCGCAACCGTCAGCGCTGACCTGGTCCAGCTCCGCTGCACCGCTCCCTGGGAGCTAGCCGCCGGTCGGCTGTACTCACGTTCCGGCGGAACCGCGGACGCGGACCAGGAGATCGCTGTCGAGATGGAGGCCGCGGCCGACCCCTGGCCTGATGCGATCGTCATCGACACAGAAGACGACACGGCCGGCCTGCATGTCGAGTCCGTGCAGCGGGCACTGCGGGCGATCCACCCGGATGGCCCCCCCGCTGCCGCGCGCTCTCCTCGGTCGTACATGTGCCCAGGCTGAGGCTCCCCGCGGCGGCACGGGACTACAGCAAGTCCTGGCGGCGCGGTGATCTGCTAGCCGGGGTTACGGTGGCGGCCTTCCTCGTTCCTCAGGTAATGGCGTATGCGCGGGTGGCCGGGCTGGACCCGGCCACCGGGCTGTGGGCCGTCGTGCCGGCCTTGGTCATCTACGCGGCACTAGGGTCGTCTCGGTCGCTATCGCTCGGCCCGGAGGCGACCACGGCGCTGATGACCGCCGCCGCTATCGGCCCGCTGACCGCGGGCAGCCCGGCCAGGTATGCATCGCTGGCCGCCACCCTGGCGCTGCTGACTGGTGTCATGGCCCTGGCGGCGGGGCTTGCGCGACTCGGCTTCCTCGCCGATCTGCTGTCCCGGCCGGTGCTTGTGGGTTACCTGTCCGGCGTGGCGCTCATCATGATCACCGGGCAACTCGCTGCCGCCACCGGAGTGCCGGTCACCGGGGAGGGGTTCGTGACGCAGGTCGCGTCGCTCGCCCGTCACCTCGGCGATGCCCAGCTCGCCACGTCGATGATCACGCTGGTGGTGCTGGCGTTCCTGTTCGTGACGCATGCCCGCTGGCCGCATCTCCCGGCTCCGCTGTTCGCGGTGCTCCTCGCGACCGCGGTGGTGGCCGCTTTCGGGCTGCAGCGGTACGGCGTCCAGACAGTCGGCGCAATTCCGGCCGGCTTGCCCGCCCCCGCTCTCCCGGCACTGCCAGCAGGCACCCTCGCCAAGCTGGCGCTGCCTGCCTTCAGCGTGTTCGTCGTCGCCTTCAGTGACGACGTGCTGACCAGCCGCGCCTTCGCCCGGCACGGTGAACGGATCAACGCGAACAGGGAACTGCTCGCGCTCGGCACGGCCAACGCGGCCGTTAGCGTGTTTCACGGCTTTCCCGTGTCAAGCAGTGGCAGCAGGACCGCGATTGGCGTGGCGGCTGGTGGCCGCACCCAGGTGATGTCGGTGACCGCGGCGGTGACGGTGATCGCCGTCCTGTATGCCCTCCGCCCGCTGCTAGCGGCGTTTCCGCTGGCCGCGCTGGCCGCGCTTGTCATCTTCGCGGCAACCCTGCTCATCGACCTGACCGCGCTGCGCCGCCTGGTCATCTTCCGCCGCGGCGAGCTGGTCATCGCCGCCTCGGCGTTCCTTGGCGTGCTCGTCCTCGGCATCCTTTACGGCGTGCTTGTCGCCATCGGCGTGTCAGTCGCCGAACTGCTTGTCCGTGTCGCCCGCCCGCACGATGCGATCCTCGGGACAGTGCCGGGAATGGCTGGCATGCATGACATCGATGACTACCCGCAGGCCCAGACCATTCCCGGGCTGGTGGTCTACCGCTACGACGCACCCTTGTTCTTCGCCAACGCCCAGGACTTCCAGCGCCGGGCGCTCGCCGCGGCCCGGAGCGGCGGCCCAGGCAATCGCGCCCGGTGGTTCGTGCTCAACGTCGAAGCCAACGTGGAAGTAGACTTCACCGCCCTGGAGGCTCTCGATCAGGTCCGCGACGAACTGGCCCAGAACGGGACCATCCTGGCGCTAGCCCGCGTTAAGCAGGACCTGCTTGTCCGCCTCGAGGCATTCGGACTCGCTAAGAAAATCGGACCAGAAATGCTGTTCCCCACCCTGCCATCCGCGGTTACCGCCTACCAGCGCTGGGCCGCAGCCCACCCGGTGTAGACGGCCCTGATCACGGGCACCTGTCACATCAGTCGCTGGCATTCCCCGTGACAGCGGGTCATAGGTGAAGAACCAGGTCAGCGAAGGAGAAGAAGATGCCAGGAATCATCGTTGGTATCGACGGCTCTGTCCATTCACGCCGGGCCCTGCAGTGGGCGCTCAACGAGGCGTCAATCCGGCACACGCCGCTTACCGTACTCACCGTCAGCCAGGCCGTCGCCGGATACTCGGGCAGCGCCGTCAGCTACCCGGGAGACCAGGAGCGCGCTGAGAAGGCGCGCGATGCGGCCCAAGAGGAAACCGACAGCGTACTCGAGACGATCGACACCGCATCGAGGCCGCCGTCGGTCACGGTCCAGGCCGTCTCCGGCCTGCCAAGCGAGGCGCTACTCGAAGCGGCCGCCGGCGCGGACATGCTCGTCGTCGGCTCCCGCGGGGCCGGGGGC
>Ga0335082_10009661_pt1 | contig 10469 bp, 8 predicted proteins | sample Lox_Sample_41_FD_206718 | JGI IMG/M metagenome (GOLD analysis project Ga0335082, IMG submission 206718) | Soil microbial communities from Loxahatchee National Wildlife Refuge, Florida, United States - Lox_Sample_4.1 | ecosystem: Environmental > Terrestrial > Soil > Wetlands | place: USA: Florida...
GATCTGATGCCTGCAGCTGGTGCCGTTGGCAACGACCAGCGCATCCGCAGGCGCAGCGCGCACGGCAGGCAACAGCGACAGCTCGCCCATCTGCATCGAGACTGCGTAGTGCGAAGCGTCGTAGCCGAAGCTTCCCGCCATGCCGCAGCAGCTCGAATCGATCACCTGCACCTCGAGCTGCGGAATGAGGCCGAGCACGACCTTCACGGGATCGAGCGCGCCGAACGCCTTCTCATGGCAATGGCCGTGGAGCAGCGCCCGGGTGTTCGATAGCGGCTGCAAGCGCAGGTTGAGCCGGCCGGCCGCGGCTTCGCGTGCGAGAAACTCGGCCAGCGTCACGGCGTTGTCGCCAAGCTTGCGTGCAGCATCGCCAAGGCCGAGCGCAAGGAATTCGTCGCGCAGTCCGAGCAGGCACGAAGGTTCGAGACCAACGATCGGGATGTTCTTGTCTGCGAATGCGCCGAGCGCCGCAAGCACGCGGCGCGCTTCGTAGCGCGCTTCGTCGACGAGTCCTGCGGCGAGGTAGGTGCGGCCACAGCAGAGCGGGCGCGTCGCCTCTGCATCGTTCGTCGCAGGACGTGCGATCTCGACTTGATACCCCGCCGCTTGAAGAACCTTCAACGCCGCGTGCGCATTTTCGGGTTCGAAGTAGTTGTTGAAGGTGTCGGCGAAGAGCACGACTGTCTGGACCCCACCACCCGCATAGCCGCGCGCTGCCAGGCGCGCGTCGCTGCGGCGGCGCAAAGCTTCGCTTTGGGAAACCCCGCCGCCGCCCCCCGCAGGCGGGGGAGGGAGACTGAGGAATGTGTCTCTGCGCCATTTCGGAAGGCTGCGCTTCGCCGAGAGGCCGAACCAGCGTTCCGAAAGCGCTGCTGCACTTGGCAGCGCGTCGCGCAGATTCGCGAGCCATGGCAGGCGCGCGGCCCACGGCGCATAGCGCGGGAGGTGGGCGATCACGCGATCCCTGAGCGGCGTGCCATGTTTGCGGCCGTAGTGATGCAGGAACTCGATCTTCATGCGCGCCATGTCGACGCCGGTCGGGCAATCGCGCTTGCAGCCTTTGCAGCTCACGCACAGATCGAGCGCGGCGGCCACCGCAGCGGAGGCAAGCGCATCCGCGCCGAGCTGCCCGCTCAGCGCAAGGCGCAGCGTGTTCGCCCGGCCGCGTGTCAGATGCTGCTCGTCGCGCGTCACGCGAAAGCTCGGGCACATCGTGCCGGCGTCGAACCTGCGACAGTGGCCGTTGTTGTTGCACATCTCGATGGCCTTGGCGAAACCACGCGCGGGATCGCCGCCGGTTCCGGGAGCCGACAGCGCCTCGGTCATGGGATCGTTCTGCACATCCCACGCGGACCAATCGAGCGCCGGAACGACAGCCGCCGGCGCGTAGCCCGGCCTGAAGCGGAACAGGGTCGCGTCGTCCATCTTCGTCGGACGGACGATCTTGCCCGGGTTCAGCAAGCCGGCAGGATCGAAGAGGTCCTTGATCTCCTCGAAGGCGCGAGTCAGGCGCGGGCCAAACTGCCACGCCACCCATTCACTGCGCACCAGTCCGTCGCCATGTTCGCCGGAGTACGCGCCCTTGAACTTGCGCACCAGCACCGCGGCATCTTCGGCGATGGCGCGCATCTTCCGCGCGCCGTCGCGGCGCATGTCGAGAATCGGCCGCACGTGCAGCGTGCCGACCGATGCGTGTGCATACCAGGTGCCGCGCGTGCCGTGGCGCTCGAATACTTCGGTCAGTTGCGCGGTGTAGTCGGCAAGACTCTCGAGTGGGACCGCACAGTCCTCGATGAACGAAACCGGCTTGCCGTCGCCGCGCAGCGACATCATGATGTTCAGGCCGGCCTTGCGCACCTCCCACAACTCCTTCTGGGCGCCGTCGGCGGTGATCTCGACCACGCTTCCCGGCAGGCCAAGATCGCCCATCAATGCGACGAGCCGCTTCAGTTGCGCCATCAGCGCGGACTTGTCGTCCCCAGCGAATTCGACCAGCAGGATCGCTGCGGGCGTAGCCGCTGCGCGATCGATCAATGCAGCTTCGATGATCTTGCGGAAGGCCGGATTGGCGCGCGCGAGATCGATCATCGTGCGGTCGACCAGTTCGACCGCGGTCGGACCGAGCTTGACGAGATGCTGCGGGGCCTCCATCGCGGCGCGAAACGTCGGAAAGTTGATGACGCCGAGCACCTTCGCCGCGGGTAGCGGCGCGAGATTCAGATGCAGGCGGCGCGTCAATGCGAGCGTTCCCTCGCTGCCGACCAGCAGATGCGCAAGATTGACGCTGCCGTCGCGGGTGTACGGACGTTCGCTGCGTGGATGGAATACGTCGAGGTTGTATCCACCCACCCGACGCAGGAGCGTCGGCCACAGGCGCTCGATCTCGCTGCGCTCGCGTCCGCCAATTTCAAACAGGCGCGAGACGAGCTGCGACGTGCGCCGCGACGCAAGCGGTCGTGTCGCATCGCTGCCGAACGGGCCGAAGAACTCCTCGGTGCCATCGGCCAGCAATGCATCGATCGCGGCGACGTTGTGAACCATGTTGCCGTACGCGATCGAGCGCGAGCCGCACGAGTTGTTGCCGGCCATGCCGCCGAGCGTCGCCTGCGCCGACGTCGAGACGTCGACCGGAAACCACAGGCCGTGTGGCTTGAGCGCGGCGTTCAGCGCATCGAGCACGAGCCCCGGCTGCACTTCGACCGTTTTCTTCGCCTTGTCGAAGGCGATCACGCGGTTCAGGTGTTTCGAATAGTCGATGACGAGCGCGCGCCCGACGGTCTGCCCGCACTGGCTCGAGCCGGCACCGCGCGCCAGCACCGGCACTTTCAGCTCGTTGCAGATTTCGAGCGCGATACGCACGTCGCCTTCGTCGCGCGGCACCAGCACTCCGATCGGCTCGACCTGGTAGATCGACGCATCGGTCGAGTACCTGCCGCGCGAGGCGGCGTCGAACAGCACCTCGCCCTTTACCGCGCGGCGCAGCCGGATCGACAGGTCGTTGCGGTACAGCGACGGCTGCACGAAAACGCGCCGCTCGACAGAGGCCGTATCCACGGTCATCGACTCGTGCGCGGCTTGCGCCGCACCGGGGCCTCTTGCTGCGTGGTCCCTGGAATCGCTTCCGCGCCCATCACTGCGAGCAGCGCCGCAACGCACTTCTTGGCAAGGTGTTCGACCAGGATGCGGCGCAAGCGCTCGCCGTCGCGCTTGTCCAGCGCGACCAGCATCTGCTCGTGCTCTGCGAGCGCCGCGTCCCATTTCGCGTGATCGAAATTGGAGCGGAAGCGCAGCGCGTGCAGGCGCGCGTTGACCGTGCGATACACCTGGGTCAGGACGGGGTTGCGAGCCGCTTCGTTGATGCGTTCGTGGATCGCGCGATTGAGCCGGTAATACCCTGGAAGGTTGCGCTTGCGATGACAGACGGCCATCTGCCGGTGCAGCTCCTTGATGGCTGCAACTTCGGCGTCCGTGATGTGACGGCACGCGAGTTGTCCCGACAATCCCTCCAGCGCTCCCATGACGTCGAAGGTGTGCACGATCTCGTCGCGGCCCATTCTCACGACCTGCGCGCCACGGTTCGGCAGAAGTTCGATCAGGCCCTCGGTGGCCAGCACCTTGAACGCCTCGCGCAAGGGGGTGCGCGAGATGTGCAGTTGCTCGCACAACAGGCGCTCGTTGAGGCGCGTGCCCGGCGCCAGCTGGCCCTCGATGATCAGGTCGCGCAGCCGCGCCGCCACCGCCGAATGCAGCACCTGGCGATCGATCTTCAGCGCGGGAGGTGGCGCAGAGGGACGAGCCGAAACGAAGCCGACGGCAACGCTATCCGGGGTTTGCATGAAGCGGTCCTCAACCGCGCGTGCGCGGGTCCGCCCGCTTGATCGGTGCGCACGGTTGGCATACTGTATACAAAATTCATCTCGCAAGCGAGGGTCGCCATGCTGCGCCTGAACTCGCATCGCAGTGGCCGTCACTTCCTGCAGATACCCGGACCGACCAACGTGCCGGACCGCATCCTGCGGGCCATCGATCACCCCACCATCGACCATCGCGGGCCCGAATTCCAGGCGCTCGCAATTAAGGTTCTGGCGGATTTGCGACCCATCTTCCAGACGCGCGGCCCGGTCGTGATCTATCCCGCTTCGGGAACCGGCTCGTGGGAAGCGGCGCTCGTCAACACGCTATCGCCCGGCGACCAGGTGCTCATGTGCGAGACGGGCCATTTTGCGACGCTGTGGAAGAAGATGGCAGAGAAGCTCGGTCTGAAGCCGGTCTTTCTCGGCGGCTTCGAAGAGGGCAGCTGGCGGCGCGGTGCGGATTCGGGTGCCGTCGAGGCGCGTCTTGCGCAGGACACCGCGCACGCGCTCAAGGCGGTCTGCGTCGTACACAACGAAACCTCGACCGGCGCGACGTCGGACATCGAGGCGGTGCGCCGCGCGCTCGATCGAACGCGCCATCCCGCGCTGCTTCTGGTCGATACCATCTCCTCGCTCGGCTCCATCGACTATCGCCACGACGAATGGGGCGTCGACGTGACCGTGGCCGGTTCGCAGAAGGGCCTGATGCTTCCTCCCGGCCTCTCGTTCAACGCGATCAGCGACAAGGCGCTTGCCGCGGCGAAGCGCGCCAGACTGCCGAAGGCCTTCTGGGGCTGGGAAGAGATGCTGGAGGCGAACCGCAAAGGATTCTTTCCGTACACGCCCAGCACGAACCTGCTCTATGGACTCGCCGAAGCCCTCGACATGCTGCAGGAAGAAGGCTTGCCCAACGTGTTTGCGCGCCACGCGCGTCATGCCGAGGCGACGCGGCGCGCCGCCGAAGCGTGGGGCCTCGAGATCCTCTGCGAAGTCGCGGCGGAACGGAGCAATTCCCTGACGGCGCTGATGATGCCCTGGGACAACACCGGCACGCGCCACGATGCCGATCGACTGCGCCGGATCATCCACGAGAACTTCGACTTGTCGCTCGGACAAGGCCTGAGCAAGCTGTCCGGCTGGGTATTTCGCATCGGCCATCTCGGCGACTTCAACGATCTCACACTCGCGGGAACGCTTGCGGGCGTCGAGATGGGCCTCGGGCTCGGCGGCGTTCCCCATCGCGCGGGCGGAGTCCAGGCCGCGCTCAGCTATCTGCGCGACACCGCGCCTGCGCGCGCACAACACTCGAACGAGCGCAGGGCGGCTTGATCACTGGAATCACCATCGAGGAGACGATGAAGCACAACCGAGACAATCCGCGGCGCCTCGCGCTCGTCATTGCAGCGGTGACGGCGGCCGGCGCACTCATGCCGCAGATCGCGCTTGCGCAGGCGTGGCCGACCCGGCCGATTCGCCTCCTCGTCGGTTTTGCGCCCGGCGGCGGAACGGACATCGTGGCGCGCGCGCTCGCGCCGAAGATGTCAGAAGTGCTCGGCCAGCAGATCGTCGTCGACAATCGTCCGGGCGCCGCAGGCACGATCGCCGCCGATCTGACGGCAAAGGCACCCACCGACGGCTACACGCTGCTCATGGGACACTCGAACTCGAACGCGATCGCACCGTTCGTATTGGCGAAGATCCCGTACGACGCCGCGAGCGACTTCACCGCGATCACCTACATCGGCTACGTGCCGAATGTCCTCGTGGTCCACCCATCGGTGCCCGCCAAGTCGGTGGCGGAACTCGTTGCGCTCGCGAAGTCCAAGCCCGGCGAATACACGTATGCATCATCCGGAGTCGGCAGCACGCAGCATCTGGCGGCGCGCTGTTTGCCAAGTTCACCGATACGCAACTCAATCACATCCCGTACAAGGGGAGCGGCCAGGCCGTGGTCGACCTCATCGCGGGACAGGTCAGCATGAACTTCGACACGATGCCGCCGGTGCTGCCGCACATCAAGGAAGGCAAGCTGCGCGCGCTGGCGGTCTCGACGCCGCAACGCCTGCCGCAACTGCCCGACGTGCCGACGTTCACCGAAGTGGGAATCCGCGGTTTCGACGTGACCAACTGGTACTCGGTCATGGGCCCGAAGTTCCTGCCGAAGGAAATCGTCGCGAAGATCGACAACGCTGTAAAGCAGGCGATGGCCGACCCCGCGATCCGGCCCAAGCTGCAAGCGCAGGGCGTGCAGTTCGGTGGCGCGCAGACGCCCGATGAATTCTCCGCGTTCATCAAGGCGGAGCTCGCGAAGTACCAGCGCCTGGTCAAGGAACTGAACGTCAGGGCAGACTGAGAAGTGTCCGACCAGGTGCTCGTCGCGCGTGATGGCGCTATTGCGACCGCCACGCTCAATCGACCGGAGAAGCTCAACGCGCTGACGCGCGCGATGTGGCAGGACCTGGGCGCAGCGATCGAAGCGCTCTCTGCCGACGATGCATTGCGTTGCATCGTCGTGCGCGGCGCTGGCGAGAAGGCGTTCTCGCCCGGCAACGACATCGCCGAATTCGCGACGGAGCGCGGCAACAAGGCGCAGGCGCGCGCGTACGGCAGCGTCATGCACGCCACCGGCCGTGCGTTCGAAGCCTGCCGCCATCCGGTGGTCGCCGAGATCCACGGCATCTGCGTCGGCGGCGGGCTGGAAATCGCGGCACTCTGCGACCTGCGCATCTGCGGCACTTCGAGCCGCTTCGGCGCGCCGATCAAGAATCTCGGCCTGGTGATGGCCTACCAGGAGATGGCGCCGCTGGTGCGGCTGGTCGGCGCGAGCGTCGCGCTCGAGATCCTCCTCGAGGGCCGCATCTTCGACGCCGCCGAAGCGAAGGACAAAGGGCTGGTGACACGCGTCGTACCGGATGACGAGGTGGCGAACGAAGCGCGCGCGACAGCCGAGCGCATCGCCGAGGGCGCGCCGCTGGTCGCGCGCTGGCACAAGAAGTTCGCGCGCCGTCTCGCGGAGGCCCGCCCGCTGACCGAGGCCGAATACGACGAGTGCTTCGACTGCTTCGACACCGAAGACTTTCGCATCGGCTACGCGGCCTTCCTCGCCAAGCGCAAGCCCGGATTCACGGGCCGATGAACGCCACATCCACCGCCACCGGCCCGCTCGCTGGGATGCGCGTGCTGGAACTGGCGCAGATCATGGCAGGACCGACGGCCGGACTCATGCTCGCCGACATGGGCGCCGACGTGATCAAGGTCGAGAAGCTTCCCGGCGGCGACGATTCGCGCGACTACCTCGACCCGGTCGTGAACGGCGTCTCGGCGCCATTCATGATGCTCAACCGCGGCAAGCGCGGCATTGCCGTGAACCTGAAGCAGGCACGAGGCCGCGAGATCCTGCTGCGTCTCGTGCGCGATGCCGATGTGCTCACCGAAAACTATCGGCGCGGAACCTTGGAGAGGCTCGGCCTCGGCTACGACGTGCTCACGCGCATCAATCCCGGGTTGATCTACTGCGCCGTATCCGGTTACGGCCGCAGTGGCCCGTATGCGGACAAAGCCGGGTTCGATCTGATCGCGCAGGGTTTCTCCGGGTTGATGTCGATCACCGGCGAACCCGGCGGCGCACCGGCGAAGACCGGAAACTCCGTCGCGGACATCAACGCCGGCATCCTCGCGGTCGTGGGCGTCTGCGCGGCGTATGCGCACAAGCTGCGCACCGGCCAGGGACAAGTCGTCGACACCTCGCTGATGGAAGCGGCGCTGCAACAGACGTACTGGCAGGCAGCGATCTACTTCGCCACCGGCAAATCGCCGCAAGCGCTCGGTTCGGCGCACGCGCTGACCGCGCCGTATCAGGCCTTTCACGCGGCTGACGGCTGGCTGAACATCGGCGGTGCGAACCAGGCCAACTGGGAGCGAATCGCCGCCGTGCTCGGGCATCCGGAGTGGAAGTCCGATCCGCGTTTCGCGACCAACTCCGATCGCATGCGCAACCGTGCCGAGTTGACGGCGCAGATCGACGCTGTCGTGCGAACGCGCACCCGCGCCGATTGGATTCAAGCATTCGATGCCGCCGGCGTTCCCGCAGGGCCCGTGCACTCGATCGCCGAGGCGATGGATCATCCCCAGACGCGTGCGCGCGGCATGGTCGTGGACATCGAGCATCCGCAGGCCGGCACCACGCGCGCGCTCGGCAACCCGGTGCACTTCTCGGCGACTCCAGGCGTAAATACCCTGCCCGCGCCGCTGCTGGGCCAGCACACCCGCGAGGTTTTACGCGAATGCGGTTACAGTGACGCAGAGATCGATGCTTTGGACGCCGATGGAGTGATCGCAACGGGTCGCTAGTCGACTGCCCCGATCAAATGGGAAGCAAGACGCTCGTCACATTCAGCAGCGACCCCCGCCCACGAGGGGTGGGGGCGAGAAGCGCGCGTTGTCACCCCTACCCTAACCCTTCCCCGCCTGCGGGGGAGGGAAAATGTTCGCGCTCGTAACCCTTCCGGTTCAATCGTTTGAATCGCGACTCTTCACTCGATACCTGGCGCGCACTGGCGCTGAAGATGGAGGCCGAGGTCGGCAACGCGGCCGTCGGTGTCGCACGCGCCGTCCGCCTGATCAACCTCGCGGTGTTCGCGCGCGGCCACGTGCTGCTCGAAGGCGACGTCGGCATCGGCAAGACGACGCTGCTGCGCGCGTTCGCGCGCGCCATCGGGGGCGCCTACGAGCGCGTCGAGGGCACGGTCGACATGATGCCCGGCGACCTGCTCTATTACGCCTACGTCGCGCCCGACGGCACGCCGCACGTCGAGCCCGGGCCGCTCGCGCGCAACGGCGAGGACCTCGCGGTGTTCTTCTTCAACGAAGTGAGCCGGGCGCGGCCGCAAGTGCAGGCGCTGTTGCTGCGTGCGATGGCGGAGCGCTCGGTCACCGCATTCCATCGCGAGGTGCGCCTGCCGCACCTTACCGTTTTCGCCGATCGCAACCGTGTCGAAAAGGAGGAGACGTTCGAGCTGGCGGCCGCCGCGCGCGATCGCTTCATGTTCGAGATCCCGATGATGATTCCGACCGAAACTGCGACCCGGCGTGCACTCGCATTCGATCCGGCGTTCCACGATGCCGACGCGCTGATCGAACGGGTCGGCGCGAACGTCGTGCCGTTCCAGGACCTGAACGGCATCGCTGCACTGATCCAGCGTGAAGTGCGCGCGAGCGATGCCCTGCAGGACTACGTGCTGACGCTCTGGCGCGCAACCCAGGTGCCGGCCGAATTCGGCATTCGCATCGACGGCGGCGGCGCCGATCCGGTGCTCGCCGGTGCCAGTCCGCGCGGTGTGAGCCAGCTCCTGCGCGCAGCGCGGGTGGGCGCTTGGCTCGACCAGCGCGACTATCTCGTGCCGGAGGACATCCAGGGCGTGTTCCACGAAGCTGTCGCGCATCGCGTGTTCTTCAATCCCGTGGTCGAACTGCGGCGCGCGGAAGTCGCGCGCGAGTTCACGGGCCAGGTGCTGCAGAAGGTCGCGGCGCCCTGATCGAGGACCACGTCGTGCGCCCGTACCCCTGCCCCTCCCCCGCACGCGGAGGAGAGGAGATTTGCGAGCGGCGGCGCCGCTAGAAGCCCGGCGTGCGTGAGATCCACTACCGCATCCACTGGTTCGCCAGCGCGCGAAGGCCGGGTCACCATCGCAGCCGCAGCCCGGGCGCCGGCTACGAGTTCCGCGGTCACGCACCGCTGCTTCGCGAGCTCGATGCGCGCCGGCTCGATGTGCATGCAAGCCTGCGCGATCCGTTCGGTTACGCGGCCGGACTGTGGCAGGTGCGCACGTTCAATCAGCGCAGCGCCATCCGGGTCGTGGTGCTTGCCGATCTCTCGGCATCGATGAGCGCCGACGGGACACGGCGCAAGATGGCGCTGCTTGCGGACCTGACCGCCACGCTCGCGTACTCCGCGTCGCGCGCCGGCGATGCGTTCGGATTCTTCGGCGCGGACACGCAGCTGCACCCCGACTTCGTCCAGTATCCGAGCCACATCCGCGGTGCGGGGCTGCGCATCGCCGAGCGCTTGCGCGCGTACGGCGCGGCCGGCAAGGGCGCCGACGGACTGATCGACGCCGTGCACTTGCTTGGGCGCGCGCGCTCGCTCGTGTTCGTCGCCTCCGACTTCCACCTTGCCGACGCGACCATCGATCGTCTGTTGGCCGCTCTCGCCCCGCACGCGGTCGTGCCGGTGGTGCTGTGGGACGAACAGGAGCACTCCTTGCCGGCGGCGGGCTTCACGAGCGTGGTGGATGCAGAGTCGGGCGCGAAGCGCTTCCTCTGGCTGAGGCCGTCGCTGCGCGCGCGTTACGAGCAGCAGGTGCTCGAGCGCCGCACTGCACTTGCGCAACGGTTCACGCGCCAGGGACTTCCTCCGCTGTTCCTTTCGGCGCCGTTCGATGCGGATGCGGTCAGCGCATATTTCCATGCGCCCGGCCGTGAGGCCGTGTCTGCGCGTCCTGCAACGTAAGGCTGCGATGAGGCGCGTCGCCACCCTCCTTCGATTGCGCGCCTGCCTGCTCGCGCTGGTGCTGCTCTCCGTTGGAATCGCTGTCGATGCGCAACCGATCGCGATCT
>Ga0335082_10009662_pt1 | contig 10469 bp, 8 predicted proteins | sample Lox_Sample_41_FD_206718 | JGI IMG/M metagenome (GOLD analysis project Ga0335082, IMG submission 206718) | Soil microbial communities from Loxahatchee National Wildlife Refuge, Florida, United States - Lox_Sample_4.1 | ecosystem: Environmental > Terrestrial > Soil > Wetlands | place: USA: Florida...
CAGAGACTCGATCGCGAGCATCTCACGCCGCCTTTCGCGAGCGGGCGGCCACAAAGCCGTAAAGGCCCTGCTTCAGCGTCAGCACCACGCCCACGATGAACAAACCGAGCAGCGCCATCCAGTGATCGTGGATGAAGCTGCTGAGCCCCCAGGGCAGGTGGACGTCGAACGACGAGAGCCATTCTTCGATCACCAGCAGCGCGGCGGCGCCGACCACCGGGCCGAGCAGCGTGCCCATGCCGCCCAGCACGGCCATCACGATCAGCTCGCCCGACACCTGCCACTGCATGTAGGCCGGTGCGCAGAAGCGTGTGAGATTGGCAAGCAGCACCCCGGCGAGCACGCAGATCATCGCCGACAACACGTATGCGGTGACCTTGTAGCGCAGTGTGGGCACGCCCAGCGCGATCATGCGCCGCTCGTTCGATTTGCAGCCACGCAGGACCATGCCGAAGCGCGAATGAATCAGCCGCCACGCGCCGTACAGTGTCGCGACCAGCAGTGCATAGATGACGTAGTACAGCACCGTGGCATTATCGAGCTTGCCCACGCCGAAATCACTGCGCGTGACGATCGAGAGCCCGTCGTCGCCGCCATACTGTTTGAGACTGACGGCGAGGAAGAAGAACATCTGCGCGAATGCGAGCGTGATCATGATGAAAGCCATGCCGCGCGTACGCAGCGAGATCGAGCCGACCAGCAGCGCTGCGACGATCCCCACGGCGAGCGCCGCGGCGAGCTGCACCCAGCCACTGGTGATGCCGTGAAACGAGAGGATGCCCACGGCGTAGGCGCCGGTGCCGATGTACATGGCGTGGCCGAAGCTCACCAGCCCGCCGTAGCCCAGTATCAAATTGAGACCGAGCGCGGCGAGCCCGAAGATCATGATGCGCGAAAACAGCGTGACATAGAACGGCTGCGCCAGCGCAGCCGCGATCGCCGGAACGGCGCCGAGCGCAATCAGGATCGCAGCCGCCAGCACGGTGCGCGCGCTCGCGCTAGCCATGCTTCACCGGGAACAGACCCTGCGGCCGCAAAGCTAGCACCGCAGCCATGAGCAGATAGATCAGCATAGACGCGATCGCCGGCCCCGCCGCCTGGGCGATCGAGCGCTCGAAAAACGCGCGCAGCAGGGTGGGGAGAAAGACGCGCCCGACCGTATCGACGATGCCGACGATCAAGGCGCCGTAGAAGGCGCCGCGGATGGAGCCGATGCCGCCGGTCACGATCACCACGAGCGTGAGAATCAGGATCGGCTCGCCCATGCCCGGCTGCACCGAGAAGATCGGGCCGGCCATCAACCCGGCGAGTCCGGCGAGCCCCGCACCCAGTCCGAACACGAGCGCGTTGAGCAGTTTGACGTTCACGCCGAGCGCACTCACCATCGCCGGATTGGATGCGCCGGCGCGGATCAACATGCCCACGCGTGTGCGATGGATCAGCAGATACAGGCCAACGCCCACCGCCAGACCGACGCCGATGATGGCAAAGCGATACGATGGGTAGGCGAGGCCGAATAGCGCCACCGTTCCGGACAGCGCGTCCGGCACATTCATGTACACGGCGCTCGGACCCCAGATGATGCGCACCACTTCGTCGAAGAACAGGATCAGGCCGAACGTTGCCAGCACCTGGTCCAGATGATCACGGGTGTAGAGCGTGGACAGTGCAACGCGCTCGACCACAAGGCCGAGCAGCACGGTCGCCGGCACGCCGATCAGGCCGGCGATAAGGAAGGATCCGGACCAGTTGTACGCCGCCGCTGCGAAGTAAGCGCCCATCATGTACAGCGAACCGTGCGTGAGGTTCACGAAGTTCATGATCCCGAACACCAGCGTGAGCCCGGCCGAGAGCAGGAACAGCAGCACGCCGAGCTGCACGCCGTTCAGCAGCTGGGTGAAGAACAGGCCCAGGGTCATCTATCGGGTGTCAGCAAAACAGGCCACCCCTCTCCCGCAAGGGGAGAGGGAGGAAAAGCCTCGAGGGGAGAGCGTGTCCAGCCAAAGCGTGCGCTACTTCAACGGGCATTGAGTGTGATACGCGTCTTCGTGGTTCTTGAGCGCTGTGCCGATGGTTTTCAGGCTGACGCGGCCCTTGGCGTCCTTCGCCACTTCGAACACATACATGTCCTGTATCGGGAAGTGATTGTTGTTGAACTTGAACGCGCCGCGCACCGACTTGAAGTCCGCCTGCTTGAGCGCGGCCATCAAGGCTTTCTTGTCCGCCACATTGCCTTTGACCTTGGCGAGCGCGGAGTCGAGCAGCTGCGCGGCATCGTAGCTCTGCGCGGCATACTGCGAGGGGATGCGGTTGTACTTCTTCTCGAACTCTTCCAGGAAGCGCTTGCTGGCGGGGTTGGCGAAGTCGGGGCCCCAGAACGTTCCGGAGATGACGCCAAGCGCCGCTTCTTTTTGAGCGGGCAGGGTGAGACCGTCGGTAGTCGAAGTTGCCAGCAGCGGAATCTTGCCGAGCAGCCCGGCCTGCTGATACTGCCGGATGAAGTTCACTCCGAGGCCGCCGGGGTAGAACACATAGACCGCATCCGGCTTCTTTGCGGCGACTTCCGCAAGCTCGGCCGAGAAGTCGGGCTGGTTGAGCGGCGTATAGATCTCATCGATGATCTCGCCCTTGTAGTAGCGCTTGAAGCCGGCGATGAAGTCCTTCCCGGCCTGGTAGTTCGGCGCCATGCCGACCACGCGCTTGTAGCCCTTGTCTGTGGCGTACTGACCCACCACTTCGGCCTGCGTATCGTTTTGCCAGGAGACGATGAATTGATAGGGCGAGCATTGTGCTCCCGCGATCGGCGCCGGACCGGCGTTGGAACCGATCAGAAACACTTCCTTCTCGGTGATCGGCTTGTGCACCGCCATCATCACGTTCGAGAAGCTGATGCCGGTGATGATCGATACCTTATCGCGCTCGATGAACTTCTGGACGATCTGGGTGGCGACGTCGGGTTTGAGCTGGCTGTCTTCCTTGATGATCTCGACCGGAACACCGCCGAGCTTGCCGCCGTTGCGCTCCACCACCATCATGAACGCATCGTACTGGTCCTGCCCCAGCGCCCCCTGCGGGCCGGACATCTCCGCCATGAAGCCGATCTTGACCGGAGTCTGGGCGTACAAGGGAGCGGCGGCGAGCGCGGCCGCTACCAGCGTCACAAGCCGGGTCATGATGTTGTTCTCCGTTGAGTGGCTCGAATGTTATCGTGCTTGCATCGCCATCATAGCGAATCGCCGCGGCGCGGGCCAATCAAAGGGCATCTCGCCCAGCTCGCCTTAGATCGGCAGGAATACCGCGGTCGCGAGCGTCTGCACGATGCGGCGGATCGTGCGATTGCTCCGCTGTGCAGCGATCTGCGCCATCGCATCCTGGTAGGCGATGATCTTGCCGATCTCGCGCTCGAAGGAGAGATTGCGCACATCGCTTCCCATCTCGTTGGACAGTAACAGCAGCTCGCCGCGTGCGTCGCGCGAATTCGCGAGCTTCCAGGAAGCGATCTCGACATTGCGCGACGAGTTGTAGAGCTTCTGTGGATCGAGCGTATCGATAACGTAGAACTGGGTCTTACCGTTGTACGCCATAAAAATCATGCCCGCCATACCGACGCCGAAAGCGAACACCCGGTCGCCCGTATACTCGGGCTTGAGCGCAAGCATGATCGCATCCGTGCCATGGACGTCATTCAGCTCAGAGAAGCGGAATTCCATCTGCGGGTCGAACGCGCGCTCGAGCGCCGCCTCCATGCTTGCGTAATTGCCTTTGCGCCACTCCCGGGGATTGCGGCGATAGAGCTTGTCCATCACCAGCCGTGTGGATGCGAGGCTCTCGCGCAAGTGCACTTCGGCGGCGATATCGATATCGGTCTTGGCCAGATCCGAGGCCCGGAAGTCCTTTTCGCTTGGCGGTTGCCGCTTGCCGGTGCTGGGGGCGGCTGGCGGGAAGCTCGGCTCGCTGCTGCAGGCGAGCAACATCGCGCAAACGGCGGGCGCCAGGCATTTGCACACACCCGACAGCGCCGCGCGGGCGGCATCGCGAATCTGTTGGGAGCGCTCAACATCGGCCGCTTCCAGGAAGTCACAGCGAATAGCGGGTCTCCTTTCGTCCCGCGGCGTTGCGCGGTCCCAATAGCTCGGCCGCGGTATCCAGGCCCTGCGGGCAGGCTAAGCCCATGATCCAGCGGAACATGCGTGCAAGAGACAGGGATTGCGAAACACCGTGCATGCACTCTCGCCATTCACCACTCGAAGGATACGATGACGCGGAAGCAGATTCATCTGGTGCGGCAGGTCCTGGACAAGCGTACAGCCTATCGCAGAGGCCACCGCAGCGCGTGCCATGGATGGTTGTTCAAGCTCATTCGCCCTGCAACGGGTTTGTCATGTTGCCCCTGTACACTCATACAACATGCCCATCGCGGATTCTCACCCCGCGGACGCTATGCGCATCGTGCTGGATTCCATCAATGGCCGCTCGACCTCGCCGCAGCATGCCGATGAGGGTGGCATCGTTGGTTTGCCGCCGGGTCGCGTTGCAATGTCTTGTGCGTGGTCAGCATGATCACACACGTGCGCTCGCTCTTCCTCTCCGATATCCACCTCGGCACGCGCGCCTGCCAGGCGGAGCAGTTGCTCGAGTTCCTCAAGGCCTATGAAGCGCAGCACCTTTTCCTGATCGGTGACATCCTCGACTTCTGGGCGATGAAGCGCCGCGGCATCTACTGGTCCAACGCGCAGAACACCGTGGTGCAGAAGATCCTGAAGCGCGCGCGGCATCACACTCAGGTAATCTTCATCCCGGGCAATCACGACGAAGCCGTGCGCGAGCACGCCGGCATATCGTTCGGCAATATCCGTGTGCTGAACGACTATGAGCACATCGCCGCGGATGGCCAACGCTATCTCCTGCTGCATGGGGACGAATTCGATCAAGTCACCCGGTATCACCGCTGGATCGCGGTCCTGGGAGACCACGCCTATGCGCTGCTCGTGCGGCTCAACATCGCTCTGTCGTGGTGGCGGCGCACGCTGGGCGTCCCCGGCTACTGGTCGCTCTCGGGTTACGCGAAGCGCAAGGTCAAGAGCGCGGTGAGCTTCATCTTCGATTTCGAGGCCTCGGTGGCGCGTCACGCGCGCGAACGCGGCATGGCGGGTGTGATCTGCGGCCATATCCACGCAGCAGCGATCCGCGAGGTAGATGGAGTCAAATATATGAATTGCGGCGACTGGGTCGACAGCTGCACGGCCATCGTCGAGCATTTCGATGGCCGCATGGAGCTCGTTGCGTGGGGCAGCGAGCACCGAAGGCCGCAGGTCACCGAGCAGGCAGCGGCCGATGTCCCCGAATCAACTGATCGGCCCGCTGCGGAAGCGACTACGGAAGGGTCAACCGCAACCCGTGTGCGCTGATCGAATGGATGACGAGCGAGAACCGATTCGGTTGCTCATACTTTGCGCACCAGGCCATAGCGTTCGAGCGAGAACGTTTCGACCCAGCGTACGAACTCCTCCGCCGGCAGCGGCCGAGAGAACAAATAGCCCTGCAGCTCATCGCATTCGAGACGGTCGAGCTCGCGGGCCTGTTCCGAGTGAGTGCGCGAGCGAGATGGACGCCGCCGCCACCGTGCGCTGCTGCTCGCTGCGCATCATGTTCATGACGAAGGAGCGGTCGATCTTGAGCGCATGCACCGGCAGGGTCGCGATGTAACTGAGCGATGAGTAGCCGGTGCCGAAATCGTCGATGAAGATCGCCATGCCGATCTGCTTGAGCCGCGCCAGCACTCCCTGCGAGCGCTCTGGATCCTCCATCAGCGTGTTTTCGGTGATCTCGAGCTGCATGAGCTTGGGATCCACTCCGGTGGCGCCCTGCAGTGCCACGATCTGCTCGACGAAATCGGGCTCGCGCAGGTTGCTGGGCGAGACGTTGACGGCAATCGCGATGTCGAGCCCGTCTGCCCGCCAGGCGGCACACTGGCGCATGGCTGCTTCGATCACCCAGGCGGTGAGCGGCCTCATCAACCCGGTATGCTCAGCGAGGTCGATGAACTCCGCCGGGGGCATCATCCCGCGATCCGGATGCTGCCAGCGTACCAGCGCCTCGGCGCCGCTGACGGCACCGGTACGGATGTCGATCTTAGGCTGATAGAAAAGCGTGAGCTGGTTACTCTGAATGGCCCGGCGCAACTCGCCCACCAGAGCCAGCCGATGTGGACTTTCCTGATCTGTAGCGCCGCTGTACGTTGCGTAGTGTGTGGCAGTATCTCGGGCGTCGTGCGCTGCGATGGCACTGCGCAGCAGAAGCGACTCGGGCTCAGTGCCGTGCGCGGGATACAGCGCCGCCCCGATCCTGACCTGCACATCGAGCGCGACGCCGGCCTGTTCGAACGGTGCGCTCATCGCCTGGTGTACATGTTGCGCCAGCGCCTGTGCAGCTTCGCCGTTGTGCCCCGGAACCAGGATCGCGAATTCATCGGCCGTAATGCGCGCGAGAAAGGCTTCCGCCACCGCCTCCCGCAGCCGCACTGCGATCTGCTGCAGCAGCGCGTCGGCCTGGCGGATGCCGAGCCCGCTTTGCAGATCACGAAACCGCTCGACATTGACGGTCATCAGCGCAAAAGCCTGCTGTGCCGATCGCGCTTCGGCAATCGCACGCTCGATGCGCGCGCGCAGCTGCACGCGGTTGGGCAGTCCAGTCAGCGAATCGAAATACGCGAGCTGCCGGGCGATCTCCTCAGCTTTCCGGTGTTGCGCGCGCGTGCGCAACCCGGCGAGGCCGAAAGCGAGATCGTCGGCCAGCTCGCGCAGCAGCGCCACCTCTTCGGTGTCGAACGCGTCCGGCGCCGATGAGAGGATCGCCAGCACCCCGAACACGGTCGCATCCCAGCGCAGCGGCAGCGCAATCGAGGAGCCAAAGCCGCGTGCGAGCGCCTGAGCGCGCCATGGCTTCATGCGTGGATTGCTGGCGAAATCCTGGTTGACCTGCGTCGCGCCGGTGCGAATCGCGGTGCCCGCCGGGCCTTGGCCGAACTCGTTGTCCTCCCAGCTGATCCGCGCGGTTTCGAGGTAACCGACGTTGTGTCCGTACTGCGCGACCGGGCGCACCGTCTTGGCCTTGTCATGCTCGGCAAAGCCGACCCAGGCCATGCGATAGCCGCCTGCATCCACCAGCAGCCGGCAGATCTCATCGAGCAGGCCGGCTTGTGTGTCGGCGTGGACCAGCGCGGTGTTGCAATCGCTCAGCACCCGCAGCGCGCGGTTGACGCGCTTCAGGGCATCTTCCGAGCGCTTGCGATCGCTGATGTCATAGAGCATGGAGCGGCTCATAACGTAGCGGCCGTCGCGGTCCATGATGGCGCTGGCCGAGCCCAGAACGAAAAGCCGTGTGCCATCCTTGCGCACTATTTCGTACTCGACATCGCGGATGGACCCCTGTGCTATGAACTGCGGAAAGATCTCCTCGAAGTTGCGCAGGCTCTGCGGGGTCAGGAAGTCCGAGAACTTCTTGCGGCCGATCACTTCATCACGTGTGTAGCCCAGCCATTTGAGCTCCGTGTCGTTGATACGAACGAACAGGCCATCGTGATCGAGCGAGTGGTAACCGCAGGGAGCGTTGTTGTAAAGATCCAGAATCTCCTCGGCCGATTGACGCAACGCGTCCTCGGCGTTCCTGCGCTCGGTAATGTCGTGGAATGACGCGACCACGGCGTGCGGCGTAGATGCCCCCAGCCTGATGATGGGTTGCGTATTGACGGAGATCCAGGTGAGCGCGCCGTCCGGCTTATAGACGCCCATCGTGACATTGGACTGCGGCGTGCCGGTTCGTAACGTGACCATCGCCGGGTGCGTGTCCCCAGGGAAGGGCGAGCCGTCTTCATGAATCGTATGCCAGCGCGGGTCGATGGACGTTACGCCGCGCAGTTGCTCGATAGTCAGACCAAGAATCCGCTCCGCGCTCCTGTTGCAGGTGATGATCGCGCCCTGTGCATCCTGCAGCACGACACCTTCTGCCATTGCGCTCACCAGCGAGCGATAGCGCTGCTCGGTCTCCTGCAGCGCGTCCTCGATCTGCACGTGGCGAGTGACATCGCGCGTGTGCACGAGGATGCCTGCGATCGCCGGCTCATGCAGGTAGTTCCGGCCGAGCTTTTCGACCACGCGCCAGGAGCCGTTCTTGTGCCGGTAGCGCAGCGTCACCTGCACCAGCTCGGGGGTATGCAAGGCTCGATCGAGTGCGGCCACTGCCTTGGCGAGATCGTCCGGGTGCACGAAGCTCAAAGCGCTCTGGCCGATCAACTCTTCAGGCCGATAGCCGGCCAGGCGCGTGATCGCCGGACTGATGTACTTGATGGTGGCGTCGGGGTCCAGGATCTCGATGAAATCCGGCGCGTCGTCTACGAGCGCGCGCAGGCGTTTGTCGTCGGCATGAGCCACTGTGCCGGCAAGTCCGGCGGCAGCCGCCACGACTCCGCTGGACGCACCTTCTGCGGTCGGGGACATCGGCCGGGCTGCGTTTCCGATACTTTTGAGACTAATCGAATGCTCCCTGGGTGAAGATGGCATGAGGGTCTTCTCTGGCACGCCGTCTGCTGCGTGCCGATTCTACTCCTCGCCTCGACGGCGACACTATTATCCGCACGGTTGCATAGTCCTTGAGACCATGCACATCCCGGACCAGGGAAAAAGAACCGATCCTCGAGGGTCCGGGCATTGACCTGGAATGCGGTCAATGAGCCGGCAAGTCAAGCGCAGAACTTGGGTTTCCGGCCTGCGAGTGTCCGCACAAGTCGCTGCGACCACCGTCAAGCTAGAATTGCAGTCCCAAGCCAGGGCTCACCACCCGGCGGGACAACTCCAACTACACGCGGACCATCATGATCAGAATCGTTGCGGGGCTTGCGCTCCTGTTGCCGCTGCTTGCACATGCGGGTTTCGATGAAGGCGTCGAAGCGTACGCCCAGGCGGACTACGCCAAGGCGATGGCCGAGTTCAAGCCGCTCGCGGAGCAGGGCGATGCCCGCTCTCAGTACTTCATGGGCTTTCTCTATCGCTATGGCTACGGCGTGAAAGCAGATCCGACCGAAGCCGGCAAGTGGTTTCGTCTGGCCGCTGAGCAGGGCGATTCACGCTCGCTGTATTACCTCGGCAAGATGTACGAAAACGGCGAGGGTGTGGAGCGCGATCCAGTAGCCGCACACATGTGGCTCAGCTTGTCGGCGAAGCAGGCGCCCAATCCGCGCGATGCCGCCTATACGCGCGAGGACATCAAGAAGCTGGAGCGCAAGATGAGCCCCGAGCAGATCGCGAAGGCGAAGGAGATGGCGGCGCAGTGGAAGGCTAAGAACCCGTGAGGAGTGAAGAGTGAAGGGTGAAGAGTGAAGGGTGAGCCCCCTCACCCTAGCCCTCTCCCACAAGGGGAGAGGGAACTGTGAGCACCCTCTCCCCTTGTGGGCATGCGCTTTAACTTAACCCATTCCTCCCCCTTCAAGGGGGAGGTGAGGAGGGGGATGGGGGAACTGAGTGTGGACGTGAATCACACCCCATCCCCACCCCGGCCCTCCCCTTGAAGGGGAGGGAGTGTGCGTATGCCATTAAGTTAGCGCCTATACCCCTTGTGGGCGAGGGGGCGCACTCCTTCCCTCATTTCACTGCCTCACTCCTTCCCTCCTTCACTCATTCACCCTTCACCCTTCATCGCCTGCGCGCCCCTGTGAGGGTGATCCTCGGCGATACAGCGTAATATATTCGCTGTAATGTATTTTTGGATCGGTGCGCCTGTGCGCCGGATCCCCGCGCGGACACGATGGCCAGGGAGTGCGTGTAGTGTCTTACTGGCGGTTGACCAGCTTTACGGGACGAGTTGCGCGATGTTGGCGCGGCAGCGGAGCGGATCCCTCCCGTGCGCCGCGCCCGTCTGGTGCAGACCGGCACACGCTCGAGATCCGTGCGGAACAGATCCACCTGCTCTTCGAACAGGTCCCGGCAGCGCTGCTCGCCACGACGATCGTCGGCGGCCTCGTGGTCTATGTGCTTTGGGGCTACGCACCGCACCTGTGGCTCATGAGCTGGGTGGCCGCGCTGGGCGCTACCACATTGGGCCGCGTGTGGCTGCTGCGCTCGTATTTCAGAGCCCAGCCGCAAGTCACCGAAGCCAAGCGCTGGGCGCGCCGTTTCATCGCAGGCGTGATGCTTTCCGGAGTGATATGGGGCATCGCCGGCGTCTTCCCGCTCCCGCAGGACGCATTCCTTCAGCAGATGTTCCTCGCGCTCGTGCTGGCTGGTCTGTCAGCGGGTGGCATGTCGACTTTATCCTCTTATCGCGGCGCCTACGCCGCATTTCTGGTGCCCGCTATCGTGCCATTCGCGATCAGGCTGACGATGATGGAGGGCGAAGTATTCATGGCGATCAGCGCGATGCTGGTGCTGTTCATCGCCATGATGTCGCTCATCTCCATGCGTCACTACCGATCGGTA
>Ga0335082_10009664_pt1 | contig 10469 bp, 13 predicted proteins | sample Lox_Sample_41_FD_206718 | JGI IMG/M metagenome (GOLD analysis project Ga0335082, IMG submission 206718) | Soil microbial communities from Loxahatchee National Wildlife Refuge, Florida, United States - Lox_Sample_4.1 | ecosystem: Environmental > Terrestrial > Soil > Wetlands | place: USA...
CGCCTGGTGCCCGGTGGGCATCGACGTTCGCACCGAGCTGCTCGCCGTCGCCCCACCCGGTGCGCCGGCCGGACCGATCCCGTGGCCGACATCGCCGTCGGCCGGGCGCGCTCCGGCTCCGCTCGCGACCGTCGAACCCGCCCGGCACGTCACCGCTCGGGTGAGCGGCACCGTCGCCGAGACGCTGGACACCGTCACGCTCTCGCTCGAGACGGACGAGCCCGCGCTCCTCCGCGCGCGTCCCGGCCAGTTCGTGATGGTGGAGCTGCCAGGCTTCGCGATCCCGCCGATCTCGATCTCCCGGATCGGCCCGAGTGGGCTCGACCTGACGATCCGGTCGGTCGGTCCGGCGACGGCCGCCATCACCGCCCTCGGACTTGGCGCGGAGGTGTCCGTCCGCGGTCCGCTCGGCCGCGGCTGGCCGGTCGAGGAGGCGGTCGGTCGAGACGTCGTGATCGTCGCCGGCGGGATCGGTCTCGCCCCGCTCCGGCCGCTCCTCGACGCCGTCCTCGCCGAACGGCCGCGGTTCGGCGCCGTCCGCCTGTACCTCGGTGCACGAACGCCGGGTGACCGCCTCTTCGTCGCCGAGATGAACGCCCTCGCCGGCCGGGCCGACCTCGAGGTCGCCGAGATCGTCGACCGGGCCGGTCCCGAGTGGCTCGGCCGGGTCGGCATCGTCACCCAGCTGTTCGACCGGGCCCGCTGGGATGGCTCGTCCGTGACGGCGTTCATGTGCGGGCCGGAGCGGATGATGGAGGCGACCGCGACGACGCTCGAACGGCTCGGCGTGGCGGCGGAGCGGACGTGGCTGACCCTCGAACGGAACATGGCCTGCGGCGTCGGCACCTGCGGCCACTGCCAGCTCGGACCGTTCTTCGTCTGCCGTGACGGGCCCGTCTTCTCGCTCGCCGAGCTCGGCTCGGCATTCGGACGGGAGGGGCTGTGATGGTCAGCCCCGTCCCGCTGCTCCCCGGCGACGACCGGGCACGCTACGTGTCGCGCTCCGGCGGTCACCGCCGGCCCCGGATCGGCGTCGTCAAGTTCGCCTCGTGCGACGGCTGCCAGCTGACCCTCCTGGACCTCGAGGACGAGCTGCTCGCCATAGCCGAGCGGGTCGACCTCGTCGAGTTCGCCGAGGCCACCTCGCGGCGATCGTCGGGGCCCTTCGATGTCCTGTTCGTCGAGGGCTCGATCAGCACGCCGGACCAGGCGGCCGAGATCCTCCGCCTCCGGGCGGTGACCCGCCGTCTCGTGACGATCGGTGCCTGCGCGACCGCCGGCGGCATCCAGGCGATCCGCAACTGGTTCGATCATGACGAGGTCCGAGCGTCGGTCTATCCCGAGCCCGAGTTCGTCGAGTCGCTCGCCACGGTCCGGCCGGTCGCCGACTTCGTCGCCGTCGATGCCGAGCTCCGCGGTTGCCCGATCTCGCCGGCCCAGCTCCGCGAGTTCCTGGTCGCGCTGGTGACCGGTCGCCGGCCGCAGCTGCCGGACGAGGCGGTGTGCCTCGAGTGCAAGCGGCGCGGGGTCGTCTGCGTGGCGGTGGCCCGGGGAGTGCCGTGCCTCGGGCCGGTCACCCGGACGGGCTGCGGTGCGCTCTGTCCGGCCTACGGCCGCGGCTGCTACGGCTGTTTCGGCCCGCGCGAGTCGGCGAACACGGCGAGCCTCGCGACGTGGTTCGGCGATGACCGGTCCGCGGGTGACGTGGCCCGCCTCTTCGCCGGCTTCACCGCTTGGTCGGGGCCGTTCCGGGCGGTCGTCGACTCCCATGGCGGGCCACCCGGGGTCCGGCCGGCCGAGATCCCCGCAGCCCCCGATCGGGCTGGAGGAGATCGATCGGAGGCTCCCGATGCATGACACCGACACGCTGGCGACCCCGACCGGCGATCTCGACCTCGACGTGGCCGGGCTGACCCGAGTCGAAGGGGAGGGCTCGCTCCGCCTCCGTGTCCGCGACGGAGTCGTCGAGGAAGCCCACCTCGAGATCTTCGAGGCGCCCCGCTACTTCGAGCGGCTCGTCGTCGGGCGGGCCCCCGATGAGGTGATCGACATCGTCGCCCGCATCTGCGGGATCTGCCCGGTCGCCTACCAGATGACCGCCGTCCACGCCTTCGAGGCGGCCCTGGGAGTCGAGATCGACCCTCGGACGCGGGCATTGCGGCGGCTCCTCTACTGCGGCGAATGGATCGAGAGCCACGCCCTCCACGTGTACCTCCTTCACCTGCCCGACTTCCTCGGCTACCACAGCGCGATCGAGCTCGCCGCCGACCATCGCGACGAGGTCGCGGCGGGACTCGCTCTCAAGAAGGCCGGCAACGAGATCGTCGGGCTCGTCGGAGGGCGGGCGATCCACCCCGTCTCCGTTCGGGTCGGCGGCTTCTCGAGGGTCTTCCGGCGAAGCGAGATCGCAGCGCTCCGCGAGCCGCTCGAGCATGCCCTCGCGATCGCCGAAGCCACCGTCCACCTCGTCGCCGGGCTGGAGCCGCCGGCGTTCAGCCGGGAGGCCCGCCTCGTCGCCCTCCGTCATCCGAGCGAGTACCCGATGAACGAGGGTCGGATCGTCTCCACCGACGGGCTCGACATCGCCGCTACCGCGTGGCCGACGGAGTTCCGTGAGCGGCAGGTGGCCTGGTCCCACGCCCTCCAGTCGCGCGGGCACGACGAGCGCCCGTATCTCCTCGGTCCCTCCTCGCGGATCACCCTGGCCGGCGATCGGCTCCATCCCCTGGCGGCGACCGCTCTCGCCCGGACCGGGCTGGCCGACGAGATCCGGACGAACCCGTACCGGAGCATCGTCGCCCGGGCGGTCGAGCTCGTCGATGCGGTCGCGGAGGCGCTCGACATCGTGGACCGCTACGAACCGCCGACCGATCCGGCGACCGCGTGGCGGGCCGGGCCCGGTCTCGCGGCGTGGGCCACCGAGGCGCCGCGCGGCCTCATCTTCCACTCGTACGACCTCGACGAGCGCGGCCTCGTCGAGCACGCCCGCATCGTTCCGCCGACGAGTCAGAACCAGGCCGCGATCGAGGCGGACCTGGCGGCGTTCGCGCCACGAGTCCTCGACCGGCCACGGGCGGAGGCGACCCATCGGATCGAGCAGCTGATCCGGAGCTACGACCCGTGCATCAGCTGCGCCACTCACTTCCTCGAGCTCGAGGTGGAGGACGTGCGATGAACGCGACCGTCACACCGGGCCGGACAGCGCGATCGCTGTCGGTCGTCGAGTCGCCGGCCGAGAACGCCGTGGACGTCCTGGTCTGCGGCTCGCCCGATCGGGGCGACGACGGCGCCGCTATCGCCGCCGCGAGGCTCCTCCGTGGCCTGCCGGCCGGGGCGCGCGTGCGTATCGTGGGCCAGCTCGACATCGACGACCTCCTCGCGGTACCGCCGGGCGGTGCCGTCGTCATCGTCGACGCAGCGACCGGCGTCGCGCCGGGGCGGATCGTCGAGTTGCCGCTTCGCGGCTTCCTCGGGGCCGGATCCGAGACCGTCCCGCGCTCGTCGCACGCTCTCGCCATGCCCGAGGTGATCGGCGTCGCCGATATGGTCCGCGGCCACCCGCTCGCCGGCCGCATCGTCGTGGTAGGCGGCCGCCAGTACGGCCTCGGCCGGCCGATGTCGCGCCGGGTCGCGGCCTCGATCCCGGCGCTCGCCGAGGCGGTTCGCCGGGCGGTCGTGGCGCTCTCAGGGCGCGAGGCGACCCGCGATACGGCGGCCGGGGATCCGGACGGGCCGGACCCGGCGACATCTCCCGCCACGGGGAGGATCCCCTGATGTGCCTCTCGTTCCCGGGCCTCGTCCTCGCGGTCGACGCGACCGGCGCGACGGTCGAGACCGAGGGCCGTCGTCGACGGGCATCGACCCTGCTGTTCCCCGATATCGCCGTCGGCGACCGAGTCGTCGTCGCGGCCGGCACCATCGTCGAACGCCTCGACGCCTGGGAAGCCGACGAGATCGTCGCCCTCCTCCGGGCCGCGATCGACGGACAGGAAGGAGATCACCATGCGGCGACCGGCTGAGACGGGGTATCAGGATCAAGGAGCTCGTCCCGGGTCGATCGGTACGGGGGTCGGGCTGGCCCTCGGTGCAGCGCTCATCAGCGGGCTGGCGATCTACCTCAACGCCTACGCGGTCAAGCAGGTGCCGGATGCCGCCGTCTACACGACCCTCAAGAACGGCGTCGCCGCCGCGGTCCTGTTCGGCGCCCTCGCCCTGGGTGGCCGGGTCGGCGACGTGCGGGCGATCGCCCGACGGGACTGGCCGGCCATCCTCGCCGTCGGGATCGTCGGCGGGAGCGTGCCCTTCATCCTCTTCTTCAGCGGGCTCGCGATGGCCAGCGCTCCCAGTGCCGCGTTCATCCAGAAGACCCTGTTCGTCTGGGTGGCTCTCCTGGCCGTTCCGTTCCTCGGGGAGCGGCTCGGCCTGGCGCCGATCCTCGCCCTGGCGACCCTGCTCGTCGGCCAGGCGCTCGTGCTGCCGCCCAGTGGCATCGCCTGGGGCACCGGCGAGACGCTCATCCTCGCGGCTACCCTCCTGTGGGCCGTCGAGACCGTCCTCGTGAAGCGGCTCCTGGCCTCGGTCCCGAGCGGCCCGATGGCCGCCCTGCGGATGGGCGTCGGACTCGTCGTGCTCGGCGGTTACCTCGTCGTCACCGGACGGCTGCCGGTCGTAGCCGACCTCGGCGGGCTCCAGTGGGCCTGGGTCGCCCTCACCGGGATCGTCCTCGCCGCCTATGTCGCCACGTGGTTCGGCGCTCTCCGTCGTGCGCCGGCATCGATCGTCACGAGCGTGCTCGTCGTCGGAGCAGTCGTGACCGGCCTTCTCACCTCGGCTACGAAGGGCTCCGCACCCGATCCGACGGTCGTCGTCGGCTACGTCCTCATCGTCGGGGCGGTCGGGACGCTCGTCGCCTGGTCGTTCGCGGTGGCTCGCCGCAGCCCACGCCCCGAGATGCTCGTCGGCGAGCCGGCGCTCGCCGATCCCGGACGTTGAAGGCATGCCGTGATCTCCCTCGGGCCGATCCCAGGCGGCAGCCCGGACCCCGGAGCGCTCCGTGAGCCACCGGTCTCGGGACCGGTGCTGTTCGCGCGGTACGCGTTCGGGCCGAACCGCCTCGGCTATTGCGGTCCGGACGCGGTCGCCGAGCTGTTCGGTGAGTCGACGAGTCGGGCCGCCGACGAGCGCGCCCTCCGCGAGCTCGCCCGGGGCTTCGACGGCGCCTGGCCGTATCTCGAGCTCATCGCGACGGCCAACGGCCTCGCGGATCCGCTCGACCGGCGGGTCGTCGAGGCGTACTGGCTCGGCAACGACCTCCTCCGGCGGGTCTCGCCGCGGGCGATGGCCGAGTCGCTGTCCACCCGGTTCCAGAAGCGGGCACGGAACGGGGAGTGGCCGTGGCTCATCGGCTCGGTCGAGCTGGGCGCGGTGCCGGTCCATGTCTTCCATGTCCTCGACGTCTTCCCCAGGGTCGGGCTCCTGCGGGGCGGCCAGGTCGACGGCGTCCTCCAGGCCATGGACTCGTGCCGGATCCGCTGGGGACGGGTGCTCGAGCGGATCGGCGATCGGCTCGTCGTCGAGGCGAAGCCGCTCGAGATGCGCGAGGGCCGCCTGACGCTCGGGCCGCCGCGGGCCGAGTCCGTCGAAGCCTGGCAGGCAGGGTCCGGTTTCGTCGAGGGCGTCGGGCCCGACGACGTGGTGTCGATCCACTGGTCGTGGGCGTGCGACCGGCTGACGTCCTCACAGCTCGTCGGACTCGAGGCCTGGACCCGGCGCCAGCTCGAGGTCGCCAACGCGGCGATCTGAGCCTCGGTCACAGCACCCGCCAGGCGGTCCCTCGACCGTGACCAGCGGCACCTCGCCTCCGGGTCCCTTGGCACTCCCCCGCACCCGTGCTGCCGCCGATAGTCGGGATCGGCAAGTCACCGCGGAGGTATGTCGATGGACGAGCCGCTCAATGTGGTCCTCTTCTCCGGCACCGATGACCGGCTCCAGGCCGCGTCGGTGCTCGTCGCCGGTGCCGCGGCGCTCGGCCGTCCGGTGAATGTCTTCCTCCAGTACTGGGCACTCGACGCGTTCCGGGCCGACCGGATCAATGCCGATCACGGGCTCGCTCCCGAGGCAGGCGAAGCGGGTCGAGCGGCGGTCGACGCGCTCCATGCCGCCGGCCAGGCCGGCTGGGCCGAGACGCTCCGCCAGGCCAAGGATCTCGGTGGCGTCGAGATCGAGGCGTGCTCCCTGTCGATGGACCTGCTCCACCTCCGCCAGGAGGACCTCGATCCGCTCGTCGACGGGGTCGAGGGCGTGACGGCCTTCTATCTCGCGGCCGGTGACGGCCAGGTCCTCTTCATCTGAATCCGGAGGCTACCGATGACGCTCCAGATCACGCGACAGGTCGATGCGAGGGGCCTGACCTGTCCGATGCCCATCGTCAAGACCGCCCAGGCCATCGCCCCGCTCGCGCCGGGCTCCATCGTCGAGGTCCTCGCGACCGACGCTGGCTCGGTCAAGGACTTCGCGGCGTGGTCGCGGACGACCGGTCACCAGCTCATCGACCAGTCGGTCGACGGAGCCGTCTACCGGTTCGTCATCCGTCGGAAGTGAGGCGATCGCCATGACCACCACCACACTGGAACGGCCCGCCGCCCCGGCGGTCGATCCGCTGGCCGAGGCTGTCGACGACGTCGCCGGCATCCCCGAGATCGAGCCGGCCGTCGAGACCGGTGAACCGGTCAAGACCAAGGAGCTCGTCATCGTCGACTGGTCCGGCGACCTCGACCGGATGTGGCCCGTCCTCATCCTCTCCTCGACCGCGGCTGCGAGCGGCGTCCACTGCAAGGTCTTCGTGACCTTCTGGGGCCTCCTGCCGTTCGTCAAGGATCAGAAGCGCGTCGTCGGCGAGAACTGGATGCAGAAGATGCTGACGCTCATGCAGCGTCCGGGCATCGACCACCTGAAGCTCAGCAAGATGAACTTCCTCGGCATGGGCCCCTGGATGATGGGCGTCCTTCGCAAGCGCTACGGCATCGCCAGCCCGCGTGAGCTCCTCGAGGCCGCGAACGCCCTCGGCGTCGAGTTCATCCCCTGCCAGATGACGATGGACATGTTCGGCCTCAAGCACGAGGACCTCATCGATGAGATGGGCCCGCCGGCCGGTGCCGCGACCGCGATCGAGCTGATGACCAGCGCCGACGCGTCGCTCTTCATCTGAGGAGGCGTCCGATATGACCGAGATCGCCAGCGCGCCGACCACGACGCGCGTCGTCGATGCCCGCGGCAGCTACTGCCCGGGCCCGCTCATGGAGCTGATCCGGGCCATCCGCGAAAGCCAACCCGGTCAGGTCCTCGCGGTCTACAGCTCAGATTCGGGCAGCAGGACCGACATCCCGAAGTGGGTCGCCAAGGCGGGTCATCGGCTGGTCGGCGTGACCGCTCGCGACGGCTACGACGAGATCGTCGTCGAGAAGACCCATTGAGGTGGCCGCCATGGATCGCATCCTGATCCTCGGCGGCGGCGTCGGCGGCACGCTGACCGCGAATCTCCTGTGCCGCAAGCTCCGCCGCCGGGTCAAGGCCGGCGAGGTGACCATCACGGTGGTGGACGCCACCGGTCTGCACACCTATCAGCCGGGCTTCATGTACATCGCGATGGGTGGTGAGCAGGCGTCGCATCTCGAGCGGCCCGAACGAGGGCTGCTCGACGCGCTCGTGACCCTCGTCGTGGGGGAGGTCGAGGGGATCCACGAGGAGACCAGGACCGTCCGCCTCACCGACGGCCAGCAGCTCCGCTACGACCACCTCGTGATCGCGACGGGGTCGCGGATCGCGCCCGAGGAGATCGACCACTTCGGGAGCGAGGCCCACCACTTCTACACGGCCGAGGCCGCCCTCGAGCTTCGGCGGGCCCTCGACGCGTTCAGGGGCGGCCGGGTCGTCATCGGCATCGCGGGCATGCCGTACAAGTGCCCGCCGGCGCCGCTCGAGGTCGCCTTCCTCATCGAGGCCGAGCTCCGCGAACGAGGCCTCCGCGAGGCGAGCGAACTCGACTTCTGCTCGCCCATCGGGCGGGCCTTCACCATCGAGAGCGTGTCCGACATGGCGACGCCGATCCTTGCCGAGAAGGGCATCGAGCTCCACACGTTCTTCAACGTCGAGGCGATCGACCCGGACCGCCATGTCGTCCAGAGCCTCGAGGGCGAGGAGCTTCCATACGACCTCCTCATCCTCGTGCCGCCGCACCACGGCCAGCGATTCCTCATGGAGTCCGGGTTCGCGCCGGCCCCGGGCGGCTGGCTCCCGACCGACCGGGAAACGCTCCAGGTCGGCGGGAGGCCGAACGTCTACGCTCTCGGCGACGCCACCGACCTGCCGTTGTCGAAGGCCGGATCGACGGCCCACTTCGAAGCGCCCGTCGTCACCGAGCGGATCGCGGCCGTGATCGACGGCCGAGAGGTGGACCACCGGGTCGGGGACTATCACGGCCGGGTGATGTGCTTCTTCGAGATCGGCGACGGCAAGGGCACGCTCCTCCGCTTCGACTACGACCATCCACCGCGGCCGCCCAAGCCGAACCAGCTCTGGCACCTCGGCAAGATCGTCTTCAACAAGACCTACTGGCACACGGTGCCGCGCGGCCGGGTCTGACCCCATCCGGCCCGGCCGCCTCCGACCCGCGTCCGAGCCCTCGGCTGTTCGATCCCTCGGCGGCTCGGCGCATCACTCCGCGGCCCCTCGGCGCGGCCCCTCGGCGCGGCCCCGGACATGGGGCCGTCCGGCCCGTCGGGCTGGTGACCTTGGCGACTGGCGGAGGGCGCGCGGGGCGCCGAACGTGGACTTGCGCAGAACCGAGCGACGGCAGCTCGAGGTGACGACGATGACCGACCTGAAAGCCACTCCCCACGTGTGGGCGTTCACGGAACACGAGCACCGCGAGCTTCGCCGCGGCATCGACCGGATCCACGAGGTCGGTTGCGGCCTCCATGGCTGGCTGACGGTCGAGGCGTCGGCCGAGGTCCTCTCGATCCTCGACTGGTTCGACCAGGTCCTCGATCCGCACCTCGCCTGGGAGGATGCCTGGCTCTATCCCGAGATCGACGCGAGAGCCGGGACTCCGTGGGCTACCCGCTCCGCACGATTCGATCACCAGCAGGTCCGCGAGACCGTGGCCCACCTCCGTGAGGATCGCCTCTCCCTCGAGGGGCCCGACGCCAACGCCCGGCTGCCGGAGCTCCGCTGCCGGCTGTTCAGCCTCGAGGCGCTCCTCAGGGCGCATATCGAGCGGGAGGAGCGGTTCCTCATCCCGCTCCTCGCCGAGGACTTCCCGGCCCGCGAGCCGGCGTCGACCGATCGGTCGCGACCGTGACCGTCAGGGAGCCGCTCCCGAGGGCGCTCGATCCGGTGACGGCCCGGCCGCTGCTCGCCTCGCTCGGCTTCGTCGCCAACTCGGACCTGCCGAACGGGCCCGGTCCGGCCTACCTCCTCGTCGCGATCCGCCCGGATCCGACGCTCCACCACTATGACCCGGAGCGGATCGACTACTGGGTCACGGAGGGCATCCACGGCGCCCACCGTGAGATCGAGCGCGACACGCGGCTGCCGGTCGAGACGGAGTTCTCGTGGGGGCTCATCCGGATCGTCGACCGGCTCGATGTCTCGAACGAGTACCTGACGTTCGGGGGGCGACTCGCGGCGGCGCTCATCGACGACACGGTCATCGCCGTGTTCACCTCAGACGCCCCGATCCTCCGCCGCGGCGGCCACTCCCAGGGCTGGGACCACGGGGCGGCCTGCGTCGGCGCGTTCTTCGCCCGCGTCCTCCTCGCCGTCGACTACGTCCCGGGCTTCGAGGCGCAGCTCGCCGCGGCGTCGCCGGTCGACCGGTACGCCGCGTTCGTGGCGGACCTCGTCGGGCGATACCGCCGCAGCCCGGTCCTCCGGACCGCTGACCCTGAGTTGTGGAACCTGCTCGAGGCCGAGGAGCGCCGGCTCGGCGCAGACGCACCAGGGGCGTGGGCGGCCGGGGTCGACCTCGCCCGGCGCATCTCGCCGGAGGAATCGACCGCCGGCGGCTGAGGGGCGGCTGAAGGCGGCGCGAACCGGTCGGATCGTCAGGCGGCGTGGGGGAGGTCGCCGTCGAGGCGGATGATCACGTCGACGACGCCGACGTCGGACGGCCGCAGCTCGAACGGGCGACCCGTGCCGCGGATGAGGGCCATGATCGCGGCGTTGCCGACCCGGACCGAGGCGGTGAGACGGCGCACGCGGTGGGTGTCCGCCCACCTGAGGGCTGCCCGCAGGAGGCGGGTACCGAGGCCGTGATGCTGCCATGCGTCGGCGACCGCGATCGCCATCTCGACGGAGCCGTCGCCGAGCGGCTCGAGGCAGAGGTGGCCCACGATCCGGCACGCGTCTCCCGCCTCGGCGACGCAGGCCACAAGGCCCTCGCGGTGCTCATGGTCGGGACCGCAGAAGAA
>Ga0335082_10009665_pt1 | contig 10468 bp, 10 predicted proteins | sample Lox_Sample_41_FD_206718 | JGI IMG/M metagenome (GOLD analysis project Ga0335082, IMG submission 206718) | Soil microbial communities from Loxahatchee National Wildlife Refuge, Florida, United States - Lox_Sample_4.1 | ecosystem: Environmental > Terrestrial > Soil > Wetlands | place: USA...
AGGACTCGACTCACGCACTGCTGGTTGCGGCACATGCCCTCGATCTGCTGGGCCTGGAACGCAGCCGGCTCATGGCGCTGACCATGCCTGGGTTCGGCACGACGGAGCGCACCCGCGGCAACGCGCAGCGGTTGATTGCCGCCATCAAGGCGACCGCGCACGAAATCCCGATCACCCAACTGAGCGAAGCGGTATTCGAGGCCATCGGCCATCCGTCGGAGATTGAGGACACCACCTTCGAGAACGTGCAGGCATGGTTACGGAAGCTGCTGCAGTTCGCGACCGCGGGACAGGCAAAGGGCATCGACATCGGCACCGGCGACCTGTCGGAGATCGCTCTCGGGTTCGCCACGTACGGCGGCGACCACATGTCCCACTACGGCGTGAACGCCGGCGTGCCGAAGACGTTGATCTCCTTTCTCATCCGCTGGGCCGCAGATGTCATCTTCAGCCACGAACCGGAGGTGCAAGAGGTGCTGCACGACATTCTCGCCACGCCGATCAGTCCCGAGCTGTTGCGACCGACGGCGGCGGGCGAGATCCGGCAGCGCTCGGAAGACCTCGTTGGTCCGTACGAGCTGCACGACTACTTCCTCTACCACTTCCTGCGCTTCGGTTCGGGCCCGCGCCGCATCGCGCGCCTCTGCCTGCACGGGTTTGGGGAACGCTACGCGCTCGCCGACATCCGCAAATGGCTACGCGTGTTCGTCACGCGCTTCTTCGCCAATCAGTTCAAGCGCGACTGCATCCCCGACGGGCCAAAGGTCGGCTCCGGCGGCTCTCTCTCCCCGCGCGGCGACTGGCGCATGCCGGCAGACGCCTCCGCAGAGGCGTGGCTCGCGGAGGTCGAGAGCATTCCGGAGTCCTCCAACGAGTAGTTCCCAACCCGAAATACCCGACCAGTCGAGAGTCGGCAGTTCACAGTCGAGAGCGGCGGTTCAGCGTCGACGAAGGAGCCCGCCGGCAACGCCACACCGATGCGGTTAACCGCGCCGGTAGGCCGCCGCCTCCATCACCCGGGCGCGGGCCAAGTCGATGGCCGCAGTCCGCGGGAGCACCTTCTGATCGCGAGCGGTTTCGAGGACCGTGCGCGTGTTCGCTCGGATCTTTTCCTCGATGACGGCAAAGGCCTGTGCCTGGCTGCCTCCATGATACTCGACCGCGGCGCAGATGACTCCGCCGGCGTTGGCGATGAAGTCGGGAACCGAGAGCACGCCGCGCGCGTGCAGCATTTCCTCTGCCTCCGCAGTGGCCGGGATGTTGGCGCCCTGCAAAATCAGTTTCGCGCGCATAGATTTCACGTTTTGCTTGTCCAGCACATCGGGCCGCGCCGCAGGGATCCAGATGTCGCAGTCGACCGCGACGAGGTCATCGGCAGGCAACGGAGTGCCTCCGGGGAACTCGCGCACAGACTTGCCTCCCGCCTTGAAGGTGAGCAGCGCAGCAAGGTCCAGCCCCGCCGCATTTGCCACTGCTCCACCGCTGTCGGCTGCGGCGGCGAGAATTGCCCCACGTTCGGTGAGAAACCGTGCCGCATGGCGCCCGACCGCACCGAAGCCTTGGACGGCGACACGGGCGCCCCGCAAGGCGATGCCGGCATAGTCCTGCGCCACCTCGGCGCAGATCGCCAACCCGAAGCCCGTCGCGCCGATCGTGTCCAACGGAATCCCACCGATCACCGGCGGCAGTCCGACGGCGCGGCCGATCTCGTCGTGCAGATAGGCCATGCACACCTCATCGGTTCCCATGTCCGGACCCGGGATGTAGTCGACGAGTTCCCGAATGGCCCGCCCGAAGGCGCGGATCAGCCGCTCCTTGGCCGCCTTGTCCATCGCCGGATCGCCGACGATACCGGCCTTGCCGCCCCCGTGGGGTAGACCGGCCGCGGCATTCTTGAAGGTCATCGCCCGCGCCAGCCGCGCGACCTCCGCAACGGTGATGTCGGGAGCCATACGGATTCCGCCAATTGCAGGACCGCAGGCCACGTTATCGATGACCACAAAGCCCTCGAGGCCCGCCTCCCGTTTCTGGATCAGCACGACCTTGAGCGGGCCGATCTCGTCGATCACTTTACGCCATCCCGTTTCCATACGATTCTCCTTGCCGTGCACTGCGTGTTTCGAGGGCCTCGAGCCAGATCTCCGCATCTTGGCCCGCCCGTCTTTGATTGGGACACTGATCTCGACTCACCCGTACTTCCCGGTCGGCTCCACCGGGTGCACCACGATCTCGTTGACGACCTTGTCGACCCCGAAGACATACCAGGCATCGAACTCGGCCATCTCCCGTTCCGCTTCCTTGGGGAGCATGCCCTCGAGCGTCACCACGCTTTCGCGGGTGCTCACGTGGATCTGGCTGGCGTCAACGAAGGGATCCTTCTCCAAGACCATGCGCACCGCGTCGGTGATCTCCTCGTCGCGATCCTCCTCCGGAAACTGGACCTCCAAGCCGTTGATCACGTCACGCGTGCCCGGCACCCACCACGCAAGCACTCCCGCCAGGCGCTTGTGCGCGAGGCTCGGCACCAGTCCGTCGAGGGTGACGACGCCGTCCTCCACCTCGATGGAGATGTCGCCACGGCAGGCGCCGGGCGGCTCACGGACGGTCAATGTCTCACCCTTCACCACTTCGCGGATCGCCACCTCCGCCAATGCCGCCTCCTCCAGCAAGGCGTCGCGCACTACGTCGCGGATCTGGCTGTCGCCCATAGGTTGGGCTGGGGCGACACGTAGCCGGTCGGCAATCCCGTCCACGGCCGGATGGGCCGCGCCGCGTTCGAGCAGCAGTTTCTTGACCGCGACGCTCTGCACTTCGCCCTCGACGGTGAGGGTCCCGTCGCTGAAATCCAGCTCGACGTGACCGTGGGGACCGAACCGAGGCTCGCTGTGAAACGAGGCCCGGACCTCTTCCAATACGCGTTCTCGCAATGACATCAGCCTCGCTCCATGGCTCCTCCCCTTAGTAAACGCCATGCCATCGCATGGCTGGTAGAATGCGGTGCAGGCTCGCCCACATTTGGCTGTAAGACCCGGCCCGCGGTTCCCATAGCTGGGAAGGGGCGCCCTGCCGGCGGTGAAATCTGGACCGTGACCCGTTGGCTCGCCCTTCGCTGAGACATCGCGACGAGGAAGGAGACAAAGTCATGCCGATTCCGAAGCACCTCGATGAAGCCGTTGTCCGTCTGAAGGCAGCTTCCGCAGGCATCGATGCGGCCCGCGCGCAGCCGGCAAGCGTCGCAAGTTTGCAGGAGTGGCTGACAGCGCTGACGGACTTCTGTCGGGCACTGTCCGACATCCAGTCGTTCACCAACGAGTCGGTTCACGAGAAGCTGCACGAACTGGCCGGGCGGGTTGGCCTGCGCGAGTTTCCACCGGCGGGCCCGCAGACCTGACGGCCTGGGAAGCAGAAACGCCGCTGCGCCCCGGCGCACAACCTTCGATGAATTTTCGCCTGTCGCTGCCGTCCAAACGCTGATGCTCAACGAATCGCTTACAAGCAAAGAAGAGCCTGGCGTCGCTCTCCACGATGGGCTGGAAGCGGACGTAGACCTGACGTCGGCTGACGACGAACGCGAACCATCTGCACCCCAACTGGACGCAGCGGCCCTGCTCGCCACGGACCTCTCTGCGACCAACGTCCTGACGCGGGCGGAAGAACAGGCTCTGACCCGCAAGATCGCTCGCGCCAGACAACGTATACGGACGATTCTGCGGCGGGCACGCCGGCTGACCCGCGCGGCGCTCGCCGACGGCGGCCGCGGGGTGGTCGCGCCAGAACAAGACTTCCGCGAACGAGAAACGCTGGCGATCCTCAACTACACCGAGCGTGCATTGCAGGAGCCGCGCCTGGCGCGCGCGCTGGGCTATGGTCGCAAGGAACTCCGCGCGCTCTTCGCCGAACTGTCGGCTGCCTTGGCGGAGTACCGCACGCTACGCGACCAGATGGTCCGCGCCAACGTCCGCCTGGTCAGCGTACTTGCACGGCGTTACCGCCATCCGACCCTGTCGTTCCTGGACCTGTTTCAGGAGGGCACCATCGGGTTGCTACGGGCAGTGGAAAAGTACGACCCGGAACGCAACATCAAGTTCAGCACTTACGCAACGTGGTGGATCTGGCAGCAGCTTGGCCGCGCCGCCGACACGCAAGGTGCGTTGATCCGCACACCAGTGCACTGGAACCAACTCCGCCGCCGGGTCAGCCGCGACGCACGCACCCTTGCCGGTGAGAACGACGGGCCGCTATCGCGCGAGGACCTGGCGGCCGCAAATGGGATGGACCGGGCACGGCTGGAAACAATGGCGCAAGCCTTCCAGTTTGTGTCCACCGACGCCCCCCTCAGCGACGATGACGACCGCATCCTGGAGACGATGCTTGCAGCTGATGGCATCGAGCCTGAAGAACAGGCGTTCAAGGCGGGCTTGCGCGAGCGCTTGGAGGTCGCGCTCCGCCAACTGCCAGAGCGCGAGCACATGATCCTCCGCCAGCGATTCGGGCTCGACCACGACGCATCCGAGACGCTCGAGGAAATCGGCGCGCGCCTGGCCGTCAGCCGCGAACGCGTCCGCCAGCTCGAAAACCGGGCCCTCAAACGGCTCAAGCAGGTGTGTGCCGATCAGGGGCTGCAGGACTACCTGCACTAAAGCTCCTTCCAGCACATCGGAACTTGGCGTGCCATTCTTGCCAGACTCCGGACAGCGGAAGGAGCCAACCAGCTCGCCTCTCGGCCGTTAGATTCGCCCCTGCGTGGCAGGGAAATTGCGGCCGATCAGCCCGGAGACCATGCCAATGAACCCGAAGACGATAGAGTCGCTGGCTAAAGTGTTGCGCCGTCAACGTGAGGTATTGTTCAAGGAAGCCGCCGGTGCCGAGGCGGACTTGACGTTCATCACCGAGGATCGCGAGAGCGACCTGGAGGAACGCGGCCAGGAAGAGCGCGCCGCCCGCCTGTTCGCTCGTTTGGACATCCGTGCCAAACACGCGATCGAGGAGATCGATGCCGCCCTGCAGCGCATCGCCGATGGGAGATATGGGGCCTGCTCGGTGTGTGGGCGGGCTATTGCAGCGAAGCGCCTGCACGCCCTACCGGCGACACCGTTCTGCCTCGAGTGTGCGCGCGCGCAAGAAGCGGGCGCCCCGGTCGTCGAAGAAGAAGCACCGGCCAGACACTCGGGACCACTCCCGCCCGACCTCGGTCTCATGAGCGATCGGGAAGTCGAGAGCGCGCTGCGCGAACTGGTACGGGAAGACGGCAGGATCGACATGGACGAACTGCGCATCGTGTCCCGGCACGGGGTGGTTTACCTCGATGGCGCCGTGCCCAGCGAAACCGAGCACCAGATGCTGCGCAAGCTCGTCACCGATGTCGAGGGCTTTCAGGAGGTCGTCGACCGCCTGCAAGTGAAGGAGATTCTGTGGGAGCGTCCAGAGCGCTCCAAGCCCACAGTTGAGGAGCGCGGGCCATCGCGGTTGGAGTCAACCGTTACCGAGGATGTCGTCAAGAGCACAGAGGAAGGCGTCGACTACGTCCCACCGGTCGAGCCGCCGCCCGAGGAGGAGTAAGCCCACCTCGAGGCTGCGCTGCTGGCGTTCAAGAGCGTTGGTGCGGTCACACTGAGCATCTTTCTGCGCGAGCTGTCTTTTGCCAGACCTGCAAAGTATTTCCCCTAAGCCGGGAAGTTCGCCGTGGCGCGAGCAGCGCCCGTCTCTTCAATAGTGGTCGAACCCGTCGGGCACGCGGTATGCGTTTCGGAGCGGCGTGTCCGCAACCGCTTTGCCCCTCGCGCTCAGGAGGCGCAAAGGTCATGACGATTGCGAGAAAGGAGACCAACCCATGAAGCATTGGTTCGCCGCCCTGATCGGCTACACCACGTGCCGCTTCTGCGCACGGACGGGCCGCCCCGGACGCTTTGTCGGCGGGGCCTGCGACAGCTGTGCGCGTGAGAACCTCAAGTGGGTCAGCGACATCGGGGGCGTCCTCACCGTGCCCTGTGGCACCAGGCTTCCGCATCTCTGAAGACGAAAAGCCAGCGCGGAGCATGCGGCGTCGGAAGACGAACGCGGCTGCCGGCTCAGAAGGATTCCGCCTGCTCGGTCCGGTCGGTTCATCGAACCACTGGCTGGGCACTGCCGCACCGCCGCGGTGGTTCAACGGCGTGAGATGCGTAGCCGAACTCCAGACGACCAGTTCCGGATCTCCCAAACTTGGGACGGCGGTTGCCGATTGGCGCCGATCATCGAGAGGCAGTCGATGGCCGGCAACTTGCACACCGCGGGGTGAAGCGCCATGACGCCATCCACACACGCATTCCGACCACTCAGAACGACATGACCTTCATGGTGCTGGAAAGCGCGGCAGTCATTCTCACGCTCCTGGTCGCGATGGAAATGCGCCGACAGCAATTGTCATGGCGATCCGTGCTCATCGGCTCGCTGACCGTGCTCGGTGCCCTCACTGCCATGATCGCAATGTGGCGTGGTCGATGACAGGGAACGGTAGGGGTGCGGGATGCGCCGCTCCAGCGGGACTGTCCATCGCGAAATGACAGTCTTCGTCGAGGCGCTGCGCGACACGCCAATGGCCGCGCGGCGCATCGAGCTGGTTGAACGCAAGGGCATCGGCCATCCCGATACGATCTGCGATTCCCTCGTCGAGGCGATCTCACTCGCCCTGAATCAGCTGTACCTCACACGCACGGGCGCGCTGGCGCACTACAACATCGACAAGGCCCTCCTCACTGCTGGCCAATGTGAAAAAGGATTTGGCCACGGCGAAGTGACGCGCCCTATGGAGTTGATCGTCGGCGACCGCGCCACCTTCGTGGCCAACGGCATCACGCTGCCGATCGAAGAAACGGTGCGGACGGCAGTGGATACGTGGGTGCGCCCGCACTTGCCGCATGTGCGGGCGGGCACGGATCTTCAAACCCGCCTCGCCCTCGCACCGGGATCGGAGGAGTTACGCCGGATCTTCAAGGACACGGCGTCGGTCGCGTCGAACGATACCTGCTGTGCCTCCGGCTACGCCCCGCTGAGTCCAACCGAAGAGTTGGTGCTGGCGGTCGAAGGCTTCCTCAACGGGTCCGAGTTCAAGGCCGCATTTCCCGATACTGGCCAGGATGTGAAGGTCCTCGCGGCGCGTCACGACGAGTGCATCACGCTGACCGTGGCGATGCCATTCTTCTGCCACGCGACGCCGTCGGAGCGCGCCTACTTCCGCCGCAAGGAAGAGGCGCTCGCAGCGCTGGCGGAGAGATTCCGCGGCACACCGTTCTCGATCGATTGGGGATTGAACTGCCTCGATCGGCCCGGGCAGGGCACGGAAGGCGTCTATCTCACACTCACCGGCACGTCGGCCGAAGATGCGGATTCCGGCCAGGTCGGGCGCGGCAACCGCGCCAACGGGCTGATCGCGTGTTCCCGGCCGACTGGTGGCGAAGCGGCGCCCGGAAAGAATCCACTCGCACATGCCGGGAAGATCTACAGTGTGCTGAGCCACCGGATCGCACGGCTGGTGCATGAGCGCTGCCCGTTCACGATGGAGGTCTGTGTGCACCTGGCGGTCCGCATCGGCGAACCGGTCGGCCGCCCCTGGACCGGTGTGCAAGTGGTCCTCATGGACGGCGTCGATCTGGAAGACGTCGCACCCTCTATTCGTGCCGTCATCGAGGCGGAGCTCGAGCGTATGCCGGAGTTTCAGTCGGAATTGATGCAGGGAGCGTACGCGGTGTGTTGACACGTCCAGCCCCGGGACTGTGGATGGCGTGTTGGAAGCAGCACCACCATTAAGCCCTCCCGTCTCCACCAGAGGCATGCACGGCGTGGCAACCGAGTGGCCGCGCCGATTTCTCGCCTACCGCGCTGGTGAGGTGACATGAGATGCGTGTGATAGAGGCCCCAATCCGCGCGACGGAAGCGATCGGATGGAACATATTGCGGAACATGTTCTCCTAGCAGCCTATCGGACTTTGGAAGCCCGCAGCGACCATCGGGAGCGGGCCATAGAAAGGACGCCGGCCGCAGGCCTAGTGACCGGCGTTCCGGGCGTCGGCAAGACGACACTCCTGCGCCGGGTCGCGGAGAAGGCGCAGCAACAGCTCGGTGGGTTCACCACCGAAGAGATCCGCATGCAGGGTCAGCGAGTCGGTTTCCGCATCGTCCCCCTCCATGGACGCAGCCGCGTCATGGCACACGTCGACTTTCGAAGCCACGCACGCGTCGGGCGCTACGGTGTCGACGTTGACGCCATCGACGCCGTGGCCGAGACGGCGCTCGCCCTTGATCCGGGCGTCGGGGTCTATGTGGTCGACGAGATCGGCAAGATGGAATGCTTCTCCCAACGTTTCGTGGCGGCGATGCGTCGCCTGCTCGATTCCGACAAGCCGGTCGTCGCCTCAATCGCCCGCAAAGGCACCGGCTTCATCGCCGAAGTGAAGCGCCGGCACGATGTCGAGCTCTGGGAGGTGACGGTTCGTAACCGCGATGCGCTCGCCGATCTGATCCTGAAATGGATCGCTGAGCGGGCGACAAGCGCGGCCGGCTAGTGGGTGCGAGGAGGCAGGTTCGAACACACCCGCGACCGCGGCTGCGTCACATCACGTCCTGCTCGGCGTGCAGGGCATGGACGGCAACGTGTTGAACGGCGTGTTCACGGACGCCGCGAGCCGCATCGACGTACAACTGACCGCCAGCGACAACCAACTGGCGGGGCCGTCAATCAAGAGTCGCGCCATCGGGGCAACACTCAGGCGAGGGCACCAAGTTGCGGCGCGAAAGACGGGGTTCCAAGACTTGGGAACGATGCTCGTGTCGATCAGCGGAAATTCAGGCTGGTTGCTGATGTTTGGCGCGTCCCCGAGCGCGGTGTGACATCAAACGATCACTCCGCCGAAGCGCCATGCGACGTGGACGACGGACGATTCGTGCGTGCTACCGATGGAGGCCCAGCCCTTCAACCTCAACTCGCCGCCCCTCGATGCGGACCCGGGCGCCGAACTGCTCGGCAAGCCAGAGGTTGGTGTCGACATGTTCGGTCAGACTCGGGGCGAGATAGGAGGTCAGACCGGCGGCGAACGCCGCGAAGAGGATGAGCTGGTCTGCCACATGCCGGTCCGTCGTCGCTCCCGAAGCCAACTCCGTCAGGAGGCTGTTCGCGACGAAGCGTCCGATCGCCTCGGAACTGCGGCGCAAGGCGCCCGCACGGTCAGCTCCCAGGATGCAACCCGTCGAGGTCAAAGCCCATACGGCAAGGCTCGCGCCAGGGTGGACCGCCATGTTGTCATACACACGCTCGATCGTGCACGAGAGCCCGGCGGCGGCAAGCCCGGCCGCGCACATTTGCGCCATGCGCTCGCTCACCTGTCGCCTCTTGAGATGGCTCGAGAACGCGATGCCTCGCACCTGACGCACGACGCCTTGCTCAGCAAGCGAGAGCGGAGCCAACGGCCGTCGCACCGGGTGGACGCGCAACTCGAGCGCACCAGCACCTCCCGGGACATAACCAGCGCGCATCATACGCAGCTCCACAGAGGCTCCCATCCGAACGAGGAGCGGGATCAGCACGTGTGCCATGTGGTGCGGTGAAGGTGCGAAATCCTGGAACACGCCGCCCGTGATACGTGCCGCGACCGGCGCGTCAGCGAAGCAGGCCACCGGCAAAATGCCGAGAGCGAGCATGGTGGCCGAGCCGGCCGTTCCAATATCCCAGTTGAACGTTCCGCCCGCGATGCTCGGCCCTGGGACGAAGGTGAATTCCTGGGAGCCGACCGTGAGCCCCTGCACCTCCGCCCCGCAGAGCTCGGCGCAGGCCCGCACCGCAGCAAGGTGCTGGGGACGCAAACCCGGCTTCTTCCGTTTAGCGCGCGCATTGAACAGATGAAGAGGGCGTCGCAAGAGCGTGGCGAAGGCCGTGGCGAACCGGACGATCGTACCGCTTCCCGATCGCTGTCCGCCATCAATGTGGATCATTGTCTCCAGACGCTCACACCGTCAGGGGCTACTTCGGGCCTGTTCGGCCTCTCGGCCAATTTGCTACGGACACGGGATCTCTGTGTTCGGACCCGCGCGAGGAAGAGCGCAAGAACCACACTGCAGGCCATCATGTGAGAATCCCTACCCTGCGTGGCCAGGGAACAACCTCCCCCACCGCCCCAGCCTCGAGCGGGAGTCGCCGCCGCTGGTAGGATGTGCCGGCTGAGAATGTGCTTCGGAACTGAGTCCTTCAGGCACATGCTGTGACTCTTCTGCACCCGTTCGGTCACAACCACTGCTCGACGATAATTTGGAAGCGACGACGCGCCTCTTCCTGATGTGCATTGAATTGCGAAGCCGTCGGGTGATGCCACCGGCCAGCGCTCCTTTCACCGAGTGTCTAAGCTCTGGAGTGTGGCCAAGAAATCCGGCTTGCGGTTATTCGCAATAAAGAGGCCGTGGGGGGCCGTAAGGGAATAGTGAGCCACAATAAACCAATCAT
>Ga0335082_10009666_pt1 | contig 10468 bp, 9 predicted proteins | sample Lox_Sample_41_FD_206718 | JGI IMG/M metagenome (GOLD analysis project Ga0335082, IMG submission 206718) | Soil microbial communities from Loxahatchee National Wildlife Refuge, Florida, United States - Lox_Sample_4.1 | ecosystem: Environmental > Terrestrial > Soil > Wetlands | place: USA: Florida...
CGTGATGCTGATGCCCATGTTGGGCGCGACCGAAGGGAAGTCGTCGCGGTAGGAGACGCGGTCGCCGCGGCTGTGGATCACGTAAGGCTCGTTCTGTGCCTGGCCGTTGATGTACACGATGCCGTCTTTCAGGTGCACGCGGTCGCCGGGCACGCCGATGATGCGCTTCACCACGAACAATCCCGCCTCCGCCGGCGACAGGAACACGATGATGTCGTTGCGCTTGACTTCGCGGTAAGGCACCACCGGGCCGGTCCAGCTCGTCTTGGGCGCGTACACCGTGCGGTTCACGAACACGTGGTCGCCGATCAGCAGCGTGTTCTCCATCGAACTGGACGGGATCTCGAACGCCTGCAGGATGAAGGTGATGATGAACAGGCCGGTCACCAGCACCACCGCCAGCGACTGGATGAATTCCGCCGGAGTCTCTTCCTGCTTTTTCTTCTTGGGTCCCGTTTCAGCGGATCTCTTGGGGTTGCTGGCCAATCGCGGTCCTTTATCTCACGATCCGGAAGGTGCGGTCCCACCGGGTGAATTGGAAGAGATGAGTGAGCATGTACGCAAAGCGTGACAGTGTATCATCCGCCATCGGGCTCTCCCCCTCCGGCCGCCGGAACGACCAGTAGATGATCAGCGGCCGTCCGATGATGTTCTGGCGCGGCACGAATCCCCAGTAGCGGCTGTCCAGGCTCTGGTCGCGGTTATCCCCCAGTACGAAGTAGTGCCCGGCCGGGACCAGCAGTTCTCCGCGCTGCACCAGCTTGTGCATCTGCAGCCACCACTTCGCCTCGACCGAGCCGGTGGCATAGGGGTCGGAGGGAAAGTCGTCGCGGTAGGGATCGTGGTCGTGAGAGCGGTGGATGACGTAAGCCTCGCTGAGCGGCTGCTCGTTGACGAATACCCTCCCGTTCACCATGCGGATGCGGTCTCCGGGCAGTCCGATGACCCGCTTCACGAAGTGCTGCGAGGGGTGGACCGGATAACGGAAGACGATGATGTCTCCGCGTTCGATCTGCCGGTAGGGAAGGATGTGGCCCCAGGCGCCGCCGCTGGCGTAATGCACCTTGTCCACCAGTAGGTAGTCGCCGGTCAGCAGGGTGTTCTCCATGGATTCGGAGGGGATCTGGAACGCCTGCAAGACAAAGGTGATGACGAACACGGCGATGGCGACGGTCACGCACAGCGACTGGATGGAGCCAAGAACGCTTGCGCCTGCCGGTTCTCCAGGTCTGACGGCCGCCGGTGCGGCCTCGGGGGCGGCGGCCGGTTCCGCGATCGGTGCTGGCGCGGCCGCAGGTCCCGCCGCCGCTGCAGGTTCGGGCCCGGGAGCGGGAGAGGGCTGGGGGGTGTCGTTCATCCCTGGTCCGTTCCGCGCGACGGGGCCTCACGCGCGTGCAACTCGGCCAGCGCCAGTTGCGCCGCTCGTTGTTCTGCCCGTTTCTTGGTCGGGCCTTCCCCCCGGGTGAAGTAATCCGCGTCACCGTTCTGTGACGGCCGCACTCGCACTTCGACGGTGAACAGCTTGTTGTGCTCCGGGCCCTGCTCCTTCACCACCGTGTAGAGGGGCTGCGGCCTTCCGGCTCCCTGGAGGTACTCCTGCAGCGCCGATTTATGGTCGGTGACCGGCAGTCCGCCCTCGCCCTCGCTCTGCAAGCGCTGCAGTTCGGGCTCGAGGATCTGCTGCACGATGAACCGGCGCGGGGCCTCGATGCCCGCGTCCAGATACATGGCCGCCAGCACGGCTTCCAGAGCGTCGACCAGCAAGGCCGACTTGGACCGGCCTCCGCTCTTCTCCTCGCCTTTTCCCAGGAGGAGATAGCGTCCGATGTCGAGCTGGTTCGCGATCCGGACCAGGTGGCGCGCGCTCACCAGATGTGCCCGCATCTTCGAGAGCTCTCCCTCCTGGAAGTGGGGAAAGCGTTCGAACAGGGTCTGGCTGGTGACGAAGCCCAGCACCGCATCGCCCAGGAACTCGAGCTGCTCGTTGTCTGCGGAGCCTTGCTGGTCGCGAGCCTCGGATTCGTGGGCGTGCGAGCTGTGAGTCAGGGCCTGCTCGAGCAGCTCGGGCCGCTGGAAGCGATGTCCCAGGGCTTGCTCGAATGCCGAGATTTCCTGCTGCTGCATAATGACGGCTTCGGACCGGTTCGAGACCCGCGGGGATCCTTCACCGCGGGACAGGGGGCACGGCCTGTGACGGCGGGGCCTGCGCCGGGGCCGTTGCGGGCGCCGAGGCGCTTCCGGCGCTGCCGGTGAGCTTGCTCAGACGATCGACCTCCGCCTGCGCGGACTTCGCCACCGACTGGTCGGGCTGCGACAGCGCGACCGATCTCCTGGCCTCCGCCAGCGCTTCCGGATACTTGTTCTCGCGGTCCAGCGCCAGCGCCAGCCGCAGATGGGTCATCGGGTCGCCGGGCTCGCCGCGGATCTCCACCGACTGGCGCAGGTACTTTTCCGCCGCGGCGTCGTTCTTGCGCTTCAGTTCGACCAGCCCCAGCGCATCGTAGGCGCGGGCCCGCAGATCGGCCTTGGTGGCGTCCGCTTGCTGCTGGGTGACGCCCGCCGCCATCATCAGGTTCGCATCCACGTTCTGCAACGCGACCTTCGCGTCCTGGCCGGCTTCGTCGAACTTCTGGCTGGCGTCGAGGTCGGTCTCGCGCGTGGTCTCGGCCAGCACGGTGGCCACATAGACGGCTGCGACCGGATTCGCCGGCTCCAGTTTGAGCACTTCGCGCCCCATGTCGATAGCCTTGTCGCCGTTGTTCTCCTGCAAACTCTTGAACAGCATGCTGAGATAAAGCTGTGGCGTCAGCTCGCTCTGCGGGAACTTGGCCTGGAAGCCCCGGGCGGCGGCTTCTCCGGCGGCCAGATCCGGCCCTTGCACCGACGTCAGGGCGGAGTTGAAGGTGTTGTATTCCTCCTGGGTCTTGGCGGCCGGCGGCGTCTTGAGCCCCTTCACCGGCGCGGACTCGGGGGCTTGCGGCGTCGGCCCGGCGCCTCCCGGGCCTGGCTGGGTCTGGGCCTGGCCAGACATGGTCAGCCCCGCCGCCAGCGCCACGCTCAACATCACTCGCTTCATCAACATTTTCTCCTTCGCATGCTTTCGGCCTTATCGGCGCGATGCCGACGTCGGATGGTACGGTTCCTTCAGGCCGCGCTCCGCCGCAGCCTTGGTGTCGGGAGTCGCATCACCGGCGGAAAGCGCGGCTTGATAGTGCTGCACTGCTGCCTCCCGGTTCTGCTGGAGGTCGAGCATGCGTCCCAGGTAGATATGCGACCATGCGACCAGACGCGGTTCCCGGGCCACGGCCAGTGTGCGCTCGAAATAGGTGCGTGCGGCATCGACATCCGCCTGCAATGCGGCGGCCCGCGCCAGGATGAAGAGGGCGCGTGCCGGGTCCTCGGCGCCGGCCTCCAGCGCCTGCCGGGCAAGCTGCTCGGCCGCCTTGGCATCCTCCGGCTTCCCCGTCGAAAGCCGCTCCTCGGCCAGGTCCAGCACCCTGACCTGCGATGGCCGGGCCACGCGAACCACCTCCGGCGACGCTTGCTGGCTGAAACTCACCTCCGACGCCAGCTTCTTCTCGTGCGGCACGTCGATGCCGTGCAGGAAGTCGCCGAACGCGTCTTTCAAGCCGGTGGGCTCTTTCTCGAAGTCGCGAAGCGCATTGTAGAAATATGGCGTGAGCACGAAGCCCTCCCGGGTGGAGGCTTCCACCAGCTTGCGCTGCTCCGCTTCCGGCGCCTTCCCACTGGCCAGCGTGCGGGCCTCGATGGCCCGGATCAGGCATTCCGTCACCAGCAAGGTGCTGTCGTACTTGTACTCGTCCGGCATGGGAGCGTTCTTGACCGCGGGCAGCAGCGCATCGAGCCGCTTCAGGGCATTGGCGCGCTTCAGCGCCAGCGGGTCCAGCAGGTAGTGCAGGTACGTATGCCGGACCGCTTGCATCTGCAAGGCGCCGTTCTCGGGCGCGATCACCATGTAGTAGTCGGTGCCGAAATTGCGCGAGTTCACCTGGCCCGGAGCCGTGAGCGGCTCCAGGTAGATCACGAATTCCCGCCCCACGTAACCGCTGCTGGGCATCTTGAGGTAAACGTCGGTGGACAGGATCATGCGGGCCACCGGATCGTGGTAACGCGCCACCAGCGCCTCGTACTCGCGGCGGTGGGTCTGCCAGATCGAGTCCAGGCCCGCCTCGCCGTAGAAGCGCCGCAGCAGCGGGACCATGCCCAGCACGTATGCGCCGTCGGGGGGCACTTCCGACTCGCGCCGCAGCATGTCGAACCCCGGCGGGGGACCCAGATTCATCGCCAGCGACACGTACTGCGCCAGCTCGCGCGAGCTGTCGGGCTGCTGATGGTCCTTGTAGAAACGGCACATCTCTTCACGCGTGGCCCGCGCGGCATCGGAGCGCGAGATGGCCTGGGCGATCTCGGCGCGCAGGTGCTGCCGGACCACATCGGAGCCCCTCAGCTCGGCGTCGTAGCCGCAGGCATTCATGGCCGCAGCCACGCTGAACAGGGTCTCGCTGACGTCCAGTGTCGCCTTGCTGCCTTGGGCCGAGCACACCGCGCCCAACCCCAGGCTCACGACCATGATGGAAACGATACGGGAAACCGGCCCCAGACCAACTCCTCCTGAAGCTTCGCTTGGTGGGATGCAGCTAGTGTAATGCAGAGGAGCAGGCCAGCGTCAAACGCCGGCGCTCATCCCTTGACGTTGATCTTGGCGAACGACAGCACCGCTCGCCCCACCGTCGGCCGCCCGAACGAGGTCGCCGGCCGGAAGGTGGTGAAGATCAGGACGTTGTCCAGCTGGGTGGTGAACTTCGACGCGTCGTTTGGACCGGAGATGATGCGGTAGTCCTGCACCCGGCCGTTGGCGTCGACCGTGGTCTCCACCACCACCGACTCCGGGATCATGTTGGAGATGCCGGGCTCCATGGGCACATTCGCCAGCTGCGGCGGAGTGTAGAAGATAGGGATCTGGGGATCAGCGGCGTCCACCGACGAAGGCAGGGCAAAGAACCCGATCATCACGCAGAAGAACACGACGGCGCTCACCAGCCCGGTGGCGGCCGGGAGCATGAACCCGTTCAGCGTATCTTCCAGGCGCGTGGACCAGCGGTTCCACAGGCGCTCGCGGCGCAGCGCCGCTTCCTGCGACAGGGCGACGCGCAACTTCAGCGCCAGGTCGGCGGGCGGCCGCTTGCGGCCCAGGGCCGCCACCATCTGCTGCGTCTGCCGCAGCTGGGTGTACTCCCGATCGCAATCGGCGCAGCTGCCCAGATGCTCCGCCAGACTCTGCATCTGGGAACCTGTCAGTACGCCGTCCATGTACGACAAGAACAGAGACTGCACATCGGTGCACTTCATGACGCGACCTCGACCTTCTTTGCTGCCGTCCTGCCGCCCGCTTTCGCGGACGCTGCCTTGGATTGCGTTCGCAGGCCCAGCTCCGTTCCCACTTCCTCGACGTACGAGGCCAGGCGCTTCTTCAGCGCGTCGCGGCCGCGCATCAGCCGCGATTTCACCGTACCCAGCGACACTTGCAGCACGTCGGCGATCTCTTCGTACGACAGCTCTTCAATATCGCGCAGCACGACCGTCGTCCGGTATGGTTCGGGGACCTGCTTCAACTCTTCTTCCACCCGCGCCCGTACCTGCTGGTGCGAGAACAGGTCGAACGGAGACTCGGTATCGTCCACCAGGATATCCGCCAGCCCGTGGGTCTCGTCGGGCGTGGCCGGCTCGATCGACCGCTCCCGGCTCTTGTGCCGGAACCACCAGCGGCGCTGGTTCGAAGCCTCATGGATGGCGATGCGGTAGATCCAGGTCTTCAAGCTGGCCGCCCCATTGAAGTGCTTCATGCCCCGGAAGACCTTGAGGAAGACTTCCTGGGTCACGTCCGCCGCGTCGCTGGGATCGTTCAGCACCCGGTACACCAGGCTGTAGATAGGCTGGTGGTAGTGCGCGATCAGCCAGGCGTATGCGTCCTCGGAGCCCGCCTTGAGTTCGGCGACCACCGAGGCTTCTTCCGCCCGAGCTGCTATCGCGGTTGCCAGGTTGCCCACTGTCACTGCCCCCGCCATCTTCATGGCGTCTACACCTCAAGGTTAGCAGGATATAAATATGGCAACAACAGCCCTCGACAGCTCGTCCCGGTTACTTACGTTCCACCTACTTAGACCCCACGGCCGGTGTGGAAGTTCCCGTCCGGCAGGGGGTTAGGACCGATTTCGAGCTGCTCTCGGCTAACCTTGGACCCGATGTTTCACATCGAATAAGTGCCGTATCCCCTGGAGAAGAACGATGAAAGGCACAGTCCTTGCAGTCCTGATGCTGGCCGGATCGGCAGCCGCCCAGACCAGCTACCCGCCGGCGCCGCCGGCCAGGCCGGCGACTTCGCCGCCAGCCTCCACCGCCGCCTCAGTCCCCGCCCAGGTCGATCCCAGCCAGCTGCTGACCCAGGTGGGCCGGGCCAGTTCCGCGCTCAACACCAGCCTGGCGGGGCTCCGCATCGAGAAGTGGAAGACCGGCGGACAGGACAAGAATCAGCTTCAGTCCAACGCCGATTCCATGCGCCGGAACCTCATTACGGCCCTGCCGGGGATCATCCAGGATGTCCGCAATGCCCCCGACAACCTCGGCGCCACCTTCAAGCTGTACCGCAACCTCAGCGCACTCTATGACGTGCTGGCGTCGCTCACCGAGGCTGCTGGCTCGTCCGGATCCAAGGAGGAATCTCGCGACCTCTCGCAGCAGCTTCAGCAGATAAGCGCCTTGCGCCGCAGCCTGGGGGACCGTATGGAACAGTTGGCCGCGCTCAAAGACGCCCAGATCACGCGCCTGAACGCGCAGTTGAAACAGGCCACGGCCGCCACCCCGCCCAAGAAGATCGTGGTGGACGACAACCAGGATCCCAAGCCGAAGAAGAAAAAGACACCGTCGGCCACGACGGCGCAGACCGATTCCAAGCCGCAGCCATGACCTGGCGGTCGCATTGACTATGCCTGCCGCTTACGCGACAATTGAAAGCGTCGATTCTCCCGCCGAGTGTGGGCCTGTGGCGCAGCTGGGAGCGCGCTTCCATGGCATGGAAGAGGTCGTCGGTTCGATCCCGACCAGGTCCACCAGATCTTTCCTAATGCCTACCGCTTACATCCTGCAGAGTCAGAAGACGCAGAGGTTCTACATTGGGTGTGCGACAGATGCGCTTGCTCGACGCGAAGAACACCAACGCGGGCAGACGATTTCTACGCGAGGCCGAGGACCTTGGGTGTTGGTTTATCAGGAGCAGTTCGCCACATTGGCGGAGGCCCGACGGCGCGAGCGGCAACCGAAGAGCTGGAAGTCACATCGTTCGCTTCAGGAACCGATACAAAGTTCGAAGCCGCATTCCTGAGCGCGCCCCGGCATTGCCGGGGAGGTCGTCGGTTCGATCCCGACCAGGTCCACCAATCCTTTGCTGATGCCTGCCGTTTACATCCTGCACAGAAGATGCAGAGGTTCTAGATCTTTTCCAGTGCCTAGCTACGCCCGCCGCCCGGCGACCCGGCTCCCGCCGGGGCAACGCAGGCGGCCTCTTCCAATCGTGGTTCGCTTTCCACTGCGTGGGAACCGGCGAGTGCTGAACTGGCCAGGTGCGCTGCCAGTCGCTTGGCCGTGAAGTCGGCTCCAAAGGCAAAACGCAGCACCGGGCCGAAGGTGTTCGCGGCCGCCAATCCGACAAAGTACAGACCGCTCACGCTGGACTCAAAATTCCGCGACAAAGCCGGACTGCTCTCCACCGTCCTCAGGCTGGACCGCAATCCCTCGTCGAGGAAGCGCAGCTTTCGCACATCCACCCTGTACCCGGTGGCCAGGATCAAGTGGTCCGCCACGGACTCCACTGCTTTCCCGTCCGGGTCCTTGAAGCGGACCGAGAGACCCTTCCCCAGCACGCTCGCCTGGATATCCTTGGAACCGAGATGCATGGGAAACTTGCCCAGCACGCGTTCGCGCATCGGCCATCCCGGCGCCGGCCCCAGATACTTCCTCACGATGTTCACCCTGGTCTGCTGTGGTAGAGCGCGGAACAGGTCCGGAGCATTGCAGAAGAACCAGGATGACCAGGAAGAACCCAGTCCCGACGCGGGGTTGCGCATCCGGTCCCAAAGCGTGCGCTCCTTGTTCCCGGGGCCTTCATTGAAAGCGATGGCGGAACGGCGTGCCACCAGCGTCACCAAAGCACCCGCTTCATGCAGCAGGGCCGACAGGTCGACGGCAGAAGCTCCCGCGCCAACAACGACTACCCTCTTGCCGCGAAATCGTTCCATATCGCGATGGCAGGAGCTGTGCGACACGAATTCCGCCGGCAGACCCTCGAACTCCGGCGGGGTGTAGGCAAAGTGCGTGATTCCCACCGCCAGCACCACTCGACGGGCGCCAACCCCGGCGCCGTCCTCGAGCTCGAGCCGAAAGCCCTCGCCTTCGCGCCGGACTCCCGTCACCTGCCGCTGGTCCAGTTCGGGCAAGAATCGCTTCTGGAACTCCAATCCATAAGCAATGAAGGTATCGAGCGGGACCGGTATCCGGGTGTGGTGGTACGGCAGTTCGCGGTCGGAGGAAAACTTCTCCAGCGTCAGCTGCCCGCCGGGATCGGCGAGGTTCGATGCAAATCCGTCCGACTTCAAGAGCATGCCGGCCGGCATATGCCGCCGCCACGTATCCATGGGCACGCCAAAGATCCGAAAGGAGACGTTGGCTGCCTTCAGGTATGCCCCGAGCGAAAGTCCATACGGCCCGGCCCCAACGATCGCCACATCCACCGTGGTGTTCATTCTTTCTCCGAACGCAGTTGTGCAGGTCAGACGGACCCGAATGTCCGCGCAGAGCTGCCTGGGTTTTGCTGGGGAGGTGCAAGCATTGTAAGTGCGAATGGCGCTCCTCTACAACCCCCGCCCGGGCTTTCCCCCGGTGACTTTCGTGCACACAGCCCGGAAGCGGAGCTGCGCTATGATAGGCACTTCCCCCGCCGTAAATCGAATCGAGCGAAAAAGATGCCGAAGGTATTGCTGGCTACGACATGCCGCTGGATCTCCGCCGCCCGCATGGGGATGGCGCTGCATGAGGCCGGCTTTTCCGTGGAGGCCCTGTGCCCTTCTGGTCATCCCCTGCGCACCACCGACGTCTTTTCGCGCATCTATCCCTGTAGCGGCCTCCGCCCCGGCGCTTCATTGCTGCATGCGTGCCTTCGCTCCCAGCCCGACATGGTCGTACCCTGCGACGAATGGGCGGCGCAGCTCCTCCGCCGTCTGCACGCCAGCAAGACCACCCCGGACCCGGTCCGGCAGCTCATCGAACGCTCGCTCGGCGATCCCTCACGCTTCCCGGTCATCGAGTCGCGGTCGGAATTCCTGGCCAGCGCGCAGGCCGAAGGCATCGCCGTTCCCCCCACGACTCTGCTGGGTTCCGAAGAGGACCTGGAACGATGGCTCTCCGAGCATCCCCTTCCCGCCGTGTTGAAAGTGGATGGCACCTCCGGCGGCGAGGGGGTCCAGATGGTGACCTCGCGCGAAAGCGCCTTGCAAGCATTCCGCACGTTGCATGCCCCACTGCCCACGGCCGTCGTCCTCAAGCGTTCCATCGTCGATCGCGAATACAAGGACCTCGGCCCGTGGCTCGCGCGCGCCCAAAGAAGAGTCAGCATCCAGCCGCTCATCGACGGACACGATGCCAACATCGCCTTCCTTGCCTGGAACGGCGAGGTGCTCGCCAGTATTGCCGCCGAGGTCCTCAAGACCGCCGCCCCCAGGGGGCCTGCCGTGGTGGTTAAGCTCCTGGATAGCCCCGCGCTTCTGCACGCCCTTGAAAGACTGGCCCGGAGACTGGGCCTCTCCGGTTTTGGCGGGCTGGACTTCCTCATCGAGAACAGTACCGGGAAACCGTACCTCATCGAATTGAATGCGCGGCTCACGCAGACGTCCCATCTCGCCTTGTCTTCGCCGCATGATCTCGCCGGCGCACTGCATGCCGCGCTGACCGGGGCCCCGCTGCGAGAGCGGCGCTCTCCCGTCGCCACCGACACGATCGCCTTGTTCCCCGGCGCCTGGCAATGCGATCCCAACGCCGAGGTGCTCAGCAGCGGCTATCACGATGTTCCCTGGCAGCAGCCGGCGCTGGTGCGCGCCGCCATGGCCCCACCCAGCAGGATCAACCGCCAGAATTGGCTCGCGCTGAAGGCCCGCTTGCGCGCCCCGTGGAGGGTCCGTTCCGGCCAGAAACATGAAGCGTAAAGTCCTTCACCTCATCGGCAGCAACCTCGTAGGCGGCCCCGAGAAGCAGATCCTGCATCACGCCATCGATATGAAGGGTTCCGATTACGACATCGAGATCGGTTCCTATCACGATCTTCCGGAGTACCCCGAAGTGCTGGTGGTGGCCGAGCAGAACGGTCTGGCCACCGTGTGCCTTCCCGGCGGGGTGCATCTCG
>Ga0335082_10009667_pt1 | contig 10467 bp, 8 predicted proteins | sample Lox_Sample_41_FD_206718 | JGI IMG/M metagenome (GOLD analysis project Ga0335082, IMG submission 206718) | Soil microbial communities from Loxahatchee National Wildlife Refuge, Florida, United States - Lox_Sample_4.1 | ecosystem: Environmental > Terrestrial > Soil > Wetlands | place: USA: Florida...
TCATCCACCGGCTGACCTACCGGCGCAGCGGGCATCACAACTTCCACGTCCGCGGCTACAAGGAGGAGGGCACCACCACCACGCCCTTCGACATGGTCATGCTGAACGACCTGGACCGCTACCACCTGGTCATGGACGTGATCGACCGGGTGCCCGGCCTGTCCTCCTCGGCCGGCCACGTCCGCCAGCTCATGGTCGACAAGCGCATCTCGGCCCGCGCCTACACCCGCGAGCAGGGCGAAGACGCCCCCGAGGTGGCCAACTGGACCTGGCCGTCCTGACCGGCCCGGCCGCCGCTGTCCGGTTGCGTTAACGGCTGCCGCGGCAGCGGCACGGCCCGGCCGATCAGCCGCATCCAGGCCGATGTCTCGGCCTCCTTCACCCGCACCGGGATCTCGGTGTAGTCAGCCGGATCGAGGAGGCTGCCGTCTGGCTTGATGTGTGTCTCGTAGACGAACGGCGACACGATGACGCCGAGGATGGCGCCCTGGACGGCGATGGCCCGCTTGAAGGCGTGAGCGTCCAGCATGCGCGAGACGCCGATGATCGACCGGCCGGTCACGCCGAACTCGGTGTCCTCGATCGGCCCCACCCCGACCGCGAGCCGCAGCTGTATCCGGCTCGCGGCGCTGTACGTGAGGTTGTGCCGCTTCAGCTGCGGCGGCAGCATGGTCACCAGCCGCTCGATGACCTCCGCGGTCGGGACATCCGGTGACACGATGACCAGCAGGCCGTCGCCGCGGTCCTCGCACCGGCAGGTATCCCAGACCGGCCTCAGGGCCTGCTGCGTCATGACCGCCAGCGCCTTCTTGATGATCTTGTGTGCCTCGTCGTCACGTCCGGCCGCGCCGAACTCCACGACGTCGGTGCGGACGACCGTGCAGTTCTGGCCGGTCAGCCGGGACGAGCCCGCACCGGGGTAACGAATCGCCCCGGTCGGGGCCAGCTGCCCATCCGCCGGCTCGTGATCGCCCCGGCTTTCGCGCATCCTGGTGAAGATCTGGTTCTCGACCAGCCTGAGTACCGCCGGGTACGTACTGACGAACGCCGCGAAGTCGGCCGTCGACACGACCAGCGCTACCACGGTCTGCAGGGCGACCACGGTGGCGGAGCGGGGGTTCACCTCCAGGGCGGCCCGCTCGCCGATCAGCTGGCCGGGCCCGCGTACGGCCACCACCCGCTCGGCACCGTTCTCGCAGACCCTGATCTCGGTCAGGCCGCTGCGGATGACGGCCACATGATCACCGTGTCCCCCCTCCTGCATGAGCCTGGCGCCGGCGGCGAATACCCGCTCGTGGGCCTTGGCCCGGAAAGCCCGCTTCTGGTCTGCGGTGAGGGAGTCCCAGAAATTGACCATGGTCTTGCTCTCTTTTTTCCGCCCTTGTTGCGGGCTGCCGCTGTTACCGTGCGTTTCCGGCGGGAGTGCTGGCCTGGTCGAGGGCGTTACCTCCCGGTATTCCGCGTACCCGAAGGCGGGCTCGGGGGAGCGCCCCGCATGCCCAGGGGCCAGTTGGGCCTGGTGCCCGTCGGGCAGGTCGGTATTGCGCGCCTTGCTCTGGCCTATGTCGACCTTGATCTTCCATATCTGGCCGGCGAATGAGCCGCCTAGCATGACCGATATCCGGGCGAGCAGCCTGGCCCGGCCGGGTTCACCGGGTCCGGTCGGCTGCATCACGCCCCCTTCCCTGCCCGCGGAAAGGCGTGGTGTTGAATATGGCGGTTGTTCCCGGCGCTGCTACCGGTCTGATTGCCACTCCAGGGCTCAGGGACGCCATTGTGGTCCTAGTGCCCCGGCGGTATTCCGATATTTCTTTTCTCTGGAACATCGGGCAATGGAGGCGTAGAGTAGTGATGCTCAGGGCGATTTCCCTGGTGGGGTGAATGGCGGTTGGCGCAGCGGCCGGTTCGTTCCGGTGCGGTGCCTGCCGTTCCGACGACGCGCGCTGACTGGGCCGTGTCATCCATTGGCCCCTCTCCTGGTGGGTCTGCCTTGGGCGCCTTGTCGGGGCCGCCCCCTGCCGTTCGGTCGTGGCTGGCAAACCTGTCGATCGAGGGAAGCGGGCGGCCCTACTCGCGGTGGCTTCAGCGAACCTGCCCTGGCGAATCCGCGGCGGCATCGACTATGCCGGGGGATGACATTTCGCTACATTCCGTAGTAGTGCGACTACTTTCTGTTTAAAGTTGTTGAACTTCGCCTGTTTACGCATCGTTGCGAAGATCACTTAGGTTACCATGCCCTGTGGCCATGTACCAATTAACAAACGGACAGGTCGTCGCCCGGCGATATGCAACATGGCAGTCTGGCACCGGTCAGTACGCCGACTGCATGCGCAGGTCCGTACCGGTGGGGCTGATTCGCAAGCACCTCGTTACCCTGAGTATGTTGTGTGTTGACAGCCGCCGGAGTAGTCGCTTCCCGATTGCCAGGTGGCAGATGATCATCATACTGGGGGTCCATATGGCTACGGAAAGTGAACTCTGATCATGGCGAGTGATCAGGGGCCGGTGGTTCAGAGTGCGCTCCTGCGCAGCGAACTGGTCCGCCTGCGCAAGGCAAAGGGGCTGACGCAGGAGCAGGTCGCCGCCAAACTGGAATGGTCGGCCTCGAAGTTGATCAGGGTCGAGGGCGGACGCAGTTCGATCACCAAGGTAGACCTAGACGCTCTTCTCGGGCAGTACGGGCTCACGTCCGAGAGCCAGCGCGAACGGCTGCAGACCCTGAATCGCGGAGCGCGCGCGGTCGGCTGGTGGAACGCTTACCGCAACGACGTGCCGCTTGCATACCTCGACTACGTGGGCCTCGAGGCGGGTGCTGCCTTCATCCGGCAGTTTCAGGGCACTGCCGTGCCCGGGCTGCTGCAGACGGCTGATTACGCCCGGGCGCTTACGGTCATCTCCGTCGAGGAACGGCACAGGGTCGAGTCGGTGGTCGGGTTGCGGCTGCAGCGCCAGTCGGAACTCGCGCGCCGCGCAACTCCCCCGCGCCAGTACTACGTCCTGGACGAGGCCGTGATCCGCCGGCACGTCGGGGTGCCGGAGGATCCGTCGATCATGCCCGACCAGCTGATGCATATCGTCAGCCGGGCTCGTGACGACGAGCAGATAACCGTGCGCGTGATCCCCTTTGCGAAGGGTGCTCACGCCGGATTTTCCGGGCCGTTCACGCTGCTCGAGTTCGACGCCGGCCTGCCCGACATCCTGTATCTCGACGCGGGCCGCGAAGTCATCGGCATTGTCACCAGCGACGAGAAGGTCGCGGAGTACGCGGACAGCTTCGAGAGCCTGGTCGAGACGGCGCTTTCCGCGGCGGACTCGCTCGAGTTCATCCAGAGCGCGGCCGAGGAAATGTCCTGAGCCGTATGTTGCCATTCTAGCCACACGGATGCGCTTTTAGACTATATCGCATCAGTGGCCAGACGGGTGATACGGCATAACTCCCGATTCCGAGTGGTCTGGGCCATAGGCGCGCCCGGATATACCGTTTACACTTTTAGCGGAATGCTCGAAGGTGGTTGGCGTGTGTGCCCTGTTGATTCGTGCCAGTCCGGCGTCTCGCCTGAGTTGCCGCGAATCCCTGCGGTGCCCGGCGAACGGAGGGTCATTGGATGCCTGCTCGGCCGGACCGGTATCCCGCAAGTGCGTGGCGGAGGAGTCGTGCAAGTGCAGACACGGGGACATGCGTAGAAATAAGGGCCCAGGGATCGTTTGTCCAGGTCAGAGACTCACGCAATAAAGATGGTGCGATACTTAGGTTTACTACCGGCGCCTGGCTTGAGCTAATACAACGGATCAGTAAAGGAGAGCTGGCCTCGGCTAGCAGGCGCTGATATTCAATAACCGGATATCCCCGGCGTGGTTAACCCGCCGTGCGCTGTGGTTATGACTTCGTCCCAGACCGCCGGCATCCCGGTCCCGTCGGGGCGGCGCAGTACCCGGCGGTCCGCCAGTTCCGGCAGCAGTCGGTCCACCGGCGCGTCCTCCGGGCCACGGCCGTCTCGACGATCTCCTCCAGCCTCTCCCCGTCTGTCATCTCCTCAGCCTACGATCGAGCCGTGACATCAGGCGGAACCTCATGATCGGCGCCCAGGCCCTCGTCGCCAGCCTGACCGGCGCGGGTGTCGACGTGTGCTTCATGAACCCGGGCACGTCGGAGATGCACTTCGTCGGCGCGCTGGATTCGGTGCCGGCCATGCGCGGGGTGCTGGCGTTGTTCGAGGGCGTCGCCACCGGCGCCGCCGACGGCTACGCCCGGATCGCCGGAAAGCCCGCCGCCGTGCTCCTGCACCTCGGGCCGGGCCTGGCCAACGGCCTGGCCAACCTGCACAACGCCCGCCGGGCCCGGACCCCGGTCGTCGTCATCGTGGGCGCGCACGCCACCGGCCACGCCCGCTACGACGCGCCGCTGCAGTCCGACATCGAGGCATTGGCCCGAACGGTCTCCGGCTGGGTGCACTGCAGCGGCACCACCCGCGACCTGGCCAAGGACGCCATGCGCGCGGTAGCCGCGGCCCAGTCCGGCCAGATCGCCACCCTGGTCCTCCCCGCCGACGTCTCCTGGAGCGACGGCGCCACCCCCGCCCCGCCCCGCGCCTCCGTCCATGCCCCCATCCCCGCTCTCGCCTCCGCCCCCATCCCCGCTCTCGCCTCCGCCACCGGCCCCGCCTCCGATCTCATGGTCGACTATAGTCGACTCCTTAATGCCCGCGCCATGCTTCTCCTCGGCGGGACGGCCCTGTCCGAGCGCGGCCTGCGGGCGGCCAGCCGGATCAGCGTCGCGACCGGCGCGCGGCTCCTGGCCGAGACGTTCCCGGCGCGGCTCGAGCGCGGCGCCGGGGTGCCCGGCGTGGACCGGCTGGCCTACCTGGCCGAGCAGGCCGAAGCCCAGCTGGCCGGCGTGGACAACCTCATCCTGGCCGGCGCCCGCTCGCCGGTGTCGTTCTTCGCCTACCCAGGCCGCTCCAGCGACCTGGTGCCACCCGGCGGCACAGTCACCACCCTGGCCGAACCCGACCAGGACGCCGAAGCCGCCCTCGAACTACTCGCGGACCAGGTCGCGGCCGGCACCAAGCCGGTCCTGGTCGAGGCCGCGCCGCCGCCGCCTTCCGAGCCGGGCCCGCTGAACGCGATCAGCCTGGCCAACACGATCGCCGCGTCGCTGCCCGAGCACGCCATCATCTCCGACGAGGCCAACACCTCGGGGTTCGCCCTCCCCATGGCCCTCGCCGCCGCCCCGCGGCATACCCTGCTCTCGCTCACCGGCGGCTCGATCGGCCAGGGCATGCCCGCCGCGACCGGCGCGGCCATCGCCGCCCCGGACCGGCCGGTCCTGTCGCTGGAGGCCGACGGCAGCGCGCTCTACACGATCCAGGCGCTGTGGACCCAGGCGCGGGAACGGCTCGACGTCACCACCGTGCTGATCAACAACGCCGCCTACGCGATCTTGCGGATGGAACTCGCCCGCACCCTAGCCGATCAGACGAGGGCCGGCCAGCCGGGCGCAGGGCCGGGGGAGCGGGCCGCCCGGATGCTGGACCTGTCCCACCCCACCCCGGATTTCACCCAGCTCAGTACGGGTCTCGGCGTCCCGGCCCGGCGCGTGACCACGGCTGAGGAGCTGGACCGGGCACTGCGCGAGGCCTACGCCGAGCCAGGCCCGCACCTGATCGAGGCGATCGTCCCGCCGGTGATCCCGCCCCCGTCCGCCGGGGCGTGGTGAACTTTACGCCTGGCTGAGCAGTTCGGTCAGCTCGGCGTCGAAGTTCATGTACTCGGACTCGTCGCCGACCGGGACCAGCTCGTAGGTCCCTGGCTAGGTGCAGAACGGTTGCAGCTCACCGTGTGCTTTGATGTCCAGGTGACCGCCTTCGGGGACTACCAGCTGGAGATCTACCTGGCCGGGCTGCAGGGAGTCCTGCCCAGCTTCCCGATGGCGTTCGCTGAGCTCGAGGCGCGGGCCGAACGGGCGCTGCCGCCGTCGGTGCTGTCCTACGTGGCCGGCGGCGCGGGCAGCGAGCACACCCAGCGAGCCAACGTCAGCGCGTTCGCCCAGTGGGGCCTGATCCCGCGTATGCTCGTCGGCGCGGCCCGGCGTGACCTGTCGGTGGAACTGTTCGGGATGAGGCTGCCGGCCCCGCTGCTGATGGCACCCATCGGCGTGATCGGCCTGTGCGCCCAGGACGGGCACGGCGACCTGGCCACCGCCGACGCGGCCGCCCGCACCGGCGTCCCGATGATCGCCTCGACCCTGTCCGCCGACCCGATGGAGGACGTGGCCGCCCGGTTCGGCGCTACGCCCGGCTTCTTCCAGCTGTACACGCCGACCGACCGGGATCTGGCCGCCAGCCTGGTCTCCCGGGCCGAAGCGGCCGGCTTCCGCGGCATCGTGGTCACGCTGGACACCTGGGTCACCGGCTGGCGCCCGCGCGACCTGGCCGCCAGCAACTTCCCCCAGCTCCGCGGGCACTGCCTGGCCAATTACACCAGCGACCCGGTCTTCACCGGTCTTCTCGGCCAGGACACCGACCCGGCGGCGGTCGTCGGGCTGTTCGCCCGCCTCTTCGGCAACCCGCTCACCTGGGACGACCTTCCCTGGCTCCGCTCGCTCACCACGCTGCCCCTGCTGGTCAAGGGCATCTGCCACCCCGACGACGTACGTCGCGCCCGGGATGGCGGAGTGGACGGGATCTACTGCTCCACCCATGGCGGCCGTCAGGCCGACGGCGGGCTGCCCGCCCTCGACTGCCTGCCCGCCGTGGTCGACGCCGCCGAGGGTATGCCCGTGCTGTTCGACTCCGGGGTCCGCTCCGGCGCCGACGTGATCAAGGCCCTGGCCCTGGGCGCCTCCGCCGTCGCCGTCGGCCGCCCCTACGCCTATGGCCTCGCCATCGGCGGCGCCGACGGCATCGTCCACGTCCTGCGCAGCATCCTCGCCGAAGCCGACCTGATCATGGCCGTAGACGGCTACCCCACCCGCGCCGACCTGACCCGGGACACCCTGCGCCGCACCTGCACCTGCCGCCACGACTAGTCCGGGCCCGGCCCTGCACCCGCCACCACGACTAGTCCGGGCCCGGTACCCACCACCTTCACGCCCAGCCTCACCACGCCGCATCCCGGCCCTCACCCTCCCGTTCAGGCTCGCCGTGCGCGCCATCGTTCCGCAGTCCTTGCCTGCCCACCGGAGTCCCAAAGGTCCCGCGACACCCACTTAGCTCATAGCTATCTTTTTCGATTATTGTCGTGTTCGCAGGTGTGTTTCTCCTCGAAATGTCCTCGTCCAATGCTAGAATCGAACCAGTTCCCGAACAGCTCGAGCCACAGGAAGGAGCCCGTGCGCCAGACCGCGAGCAGCATCGGAAGGAGGTGAACGTCGCGATGAGTAACGTGATCTCGCCGACTAGCGCCGATCAGGCGCTGGAGATGCTGACGGCCGCGCTGGGCTATCTGGCGGCGGCCGATGCCACCGAGATGACGGCCGAGGAACAGGCGCGCTGCCTGAAGGTGCTGGAGCGGGCCACCGCGATAGGCACAGCCGCACGGACCTCGATGCTCGGCGCGTTCACCTCCGGAAAGGGCTATTCCGCCGACGCGCAGTACAGCGCCAAGACGTGGCTGGTCTGCAAGACCGGGGTGACCAAGGGCGCTGCGGCCAGCCACACGGCCTGGATGCGACGGGCCCTGGAGCATCCCGCGATGTTCACGGCGATGGCCGCGGGGGATGTGTCGGAGCCGGTAGCCCGGCTCCTATGCCAGTGGACCGACAAGATCCCCGAGGAGCGCCGGGCCGACGCCGACGCGATCCTGGTCGCCGCGGCCGTGGCGGGAACAGACCTGCCGGATCTGGCCGGGCTATACGGGGAGATCTACGAGCGCTCCCAGCCCGAGACCCCCAGCCAGGATAAGGACGAGAGTTTCGACGACCGTTCGGTGCGGCTGGAGACCACCTTCGGCGGGGCCGGCGTCATGTCCGCAGACCTGACGCCGGAATGCGCGGCGGTGGTGGCCAGGGTGCTGGACGCGCTCTCCGCCCCGGGCGGGGAAGAAGACGACCGGAGCCAGGTCCAGCGGTATCACGACGCCCTCCAGGAAGCCATGCAGCGGCTGGTCACGGCCAATCTGGTGCCGGAGCGGGCCGGCCAGCCGGTCAAAATCTGGGCGCACATCACGCTGGCCGATCTGATGCGCCTGGACGGGAGTTCGGCCCTGCTGGACGAGTGGACCACCCAGGTCCGCGCCCGGTGGGCCGGGCATCGCGCCGCTGCCTCCGAAGGCGGCGGGGACGGCGGCCTCTGGCTAGACGGGGACGCCGCCGAGGCGATCGCCTGCGACGCGGCCATGGCCCCGATCGTTACCGGCGATGTCAACCCTGACGCCCTGGATGACCTGGTCCGCCTCTGCGTCGAACTGGACCGGCTCCGCCGCGACGGCAAGCCCCGGCCGGATACCCCCCAGGCCTGGGCAGCGATCGAGCGGGCCGTCATCGGCCAGGCCGTGGACCTCCTGTCTGGCCCCGGCGGCCTGGCGAGCTTCCTCCGCCGCCGCCAGCTCGGCGCCGCCCTGGCCGGGCCGAGCCTGCCGCTGGACATCGGCTACTCCGAGACCATTCCGCCCGGGATCCGCAACGCGGTCATCCTGCGCGACCGGCACTGCCGGTTCCCCGGCTGTCACCAGCCCGCCTCCGTCTGCCAGGTCCACCACGTCAAGCACAAGGAGGACGGCGGCGAGACCAGCACCACGAACTGTGTCCTGTTGTGCCGGTTCCACCATCTGATCGTGATCCACCAGTGGGACTGGACCCTGGTCGTGAACCGCGACGGCACCACCACCGCCTGGAACAAGGACAAAAGTAAAGTCCTCCACAGCCACGGCCCCCCGGTCCGGCCGGGGTGACCACCCCTGGGCCGGTCAGCCCCGCTTGAGGCTGCCGATGCTGAGTGATCCGATCCGGGGCTCTAGCCCTTCTTCTTCCTCCACCTCGCGCACGTAGGTGGCCGGGTCCTTGTCCACGGCGGGGACCCCGGCGAAGTTCCGCGCTTCGTAGGCGGCGAAGGCGACCGCAAGCTGATGACGGCGCTGCAAACCCGCCAGGCGGCGGAAGTCCGTCAGCCCTTCGCGTTCCTCCTCGGCCATGTGATCGCTGTTGGCCAGGTTCGCCGCCCCGACCGCGCCGAACCACTCATCTGTACCCACCTGATGGCGTGCGACCTCGGCGACCGCGTCCCTGATCTCGTTGTGGTCGTGGATGGCGTCGAGCGTCTCTCCCTCCACCCCGGCCGTACGGTGCGCCGCCAGTCCCACCTGCAGCAGGGACGGATAGAAGATCGCCTCCTCGGCCGCCGCGTGCAGCTCGAGGAACGAAGCCAGCCGGTCCCAGATCGCGGACAGCACCCCGGTATCGGCCCGGTCGATCTGCTCCAGGATCGCGAACAACCGCCGCTGCTCACGATGGTCATCAAGGATCAGCTCGGTGATGTCCACTGTTCCTCCCTGGCGCTGTGTTTACCCGGGCACCATGTCCTCCTGGCATGCCCACCGGGACCCGACGATAACGCACGCGACGGAACCCTGGCCCCCGGCGCCACCGTACCCGAGGTCAGCGAGCCGCTCTGAACCTACGCCTGGACGTTGAGCTGCTCGATGGGATCGGTAGGCATGCGCATCGCCTCCAGCAACTCCCGCAGCTCATCCCTTTCCTCGGGCGTGACCGGCGTATGGTGCTTCGCGAGCGATGCGGCAAGCTCGATCGTCAGCTCACCATATTCGCCGCCGCCATCCATCAGCTCAATGATCTCGAGGGTGTCCCGCGGAATGCGATCAGCAAACCTATGCGGCAGATTCGACGCCCGCCGTGCGATTTCGTACTTATCCATCACGGTTCCTTCGGGTTCTTTACCACACCGGGACTGTCCGGAGTCGGCCAGCTGGTCCAGATACGTCCATCGCGCGCTATCACCACCACGACTTCTACATCGTCTCGTGTCCCGCGCACCACCCAGCGGTCATTCGATTCTTGATGCTTGGGCGGCAGGTCAGGTCGCCGCGCGACGTCGACCACGGTGTCAATGATCTTCTTGTCGTCCCAGCTCGCCGGGAACTCGGTCTTGCCGGGAATGCCCGTGTCATGGCGATGCCCGCCGCTGCCGTCCGCGTCGCCATCGAGTATGTGGGTCGTCCGCTCGGGCGTGACGTGAATGTCCTCGGCCTTCGGCCGGTCCTCGGCGTCAACCGAATCCCAACCCGAACGTTCCGCCTCAGCCGCCCCACGGCCGCCATCAGCCGTCCCACCGTCCGAGGCGACCCGGAGCGCCTCGTAGTACTCCTCGCGACCACGCGACTCGGGCGGCTCGGGCCGCCTCGCGGGCACATCGCCACTGGGCACCTGCCGCTCGGGCCGGTCAAAGTCGTCGAAGTCGTCGTCAGGCCGGTCTAATGCCATCAGCCCGCCCGCACATTAAGTATTCCAATCAT
>Ga0335082_10009668_pt1 | contig 10467 bp, 13 predicted proteins | sample Lox_Sample_41_FD_206718 | JGI IMG/M metagenome (GOLD analysis project Ga0335082, IMG submission 206718) | Soil microbial communities from Loxahatchee National Wildlife Refuge, Florida, United States - Lox_Sample_4.1 | ecosystem: Environmental > Terrestrial > Soil > Wetlands | place: USA...
GCCCTTCGACATGCTCAATGGTACCGTAGCCACTCATCTATTCATGGCCGGCGGGATGCAAATGTTCGGATAAACGGCCATTTGCGATGGCCTTTACTTGACGTTCAACCTTCGTCTCGCCTCGTTAGAATAAGGCGGGGTCGAACGGTAATGTCGACGAGTGGCATGCGTTTGATTCCGATGTAGCAAACCCGTCAACGGTATCGGCCTCTTCATGACCCCGGAGGAAGAATGAACCTGACATTGAAAGAAGAAGCCAGCGTCCGGCTTCTCGAAGGCCCTCCTAGCGGGCAACTCTTCCGAAGCATCGATGACGTCGGGCTTTTAGTCGAGTCGTGCTTTTCCAACAAAGCTCGCTGCGCGGTGCTGTACGCAGGAAATCTCACCGATGGGTTCTTTGACCTGAGTTCCGGTGAAGCGGGCGCGATCCTGCAAAAGCTACGGCAGTATCGGATCCGGCTTGCTGTCGTATGTCCTCCAGGGACCGTTCGGTTCAGCACCCGGTTCGGCGAGATGGTGGAGGAGGAAGCGCGCGGGATTCACTTCCGTATCTTCGAAACGGCCGAAGCGGCGCGCGAGTGGTTGGGGTCGACGGCTGTGCCACAATAGGGATTCCCCCACCAGAGATGACTACAGGGCAGAGATTTGAACGCCTGGTCGAAATCATGGCACGGCTCCGCGCTCCTGGGGGCTGCCCATGGGATCGCGAGCAGAACTTCGATACCATCAAGCCCTACTTGCTGGAGGAGACTTACGAAGTTCTCGATGCCATTGACAGGCGCGATTGGCCGGGGCTTGCCGACGAACTGGGTGACCTGCTGCTGCAATCCGTCTTCTTCGCGCAAATGGCCTCGGAGGAGGATCGCTTCCGGATCGATGATTCGCTCGACGCGATCACGCAAAAGCTGATCCGCCGCCATCCTCATGTCTTCGCCGACGGCTCCGCGAAAACGGCCGACGATGTGAAGCGGCGCTGGGACGAAATTAAGGCCGACGAAAAGAAGAGCAGAGGTGAGGCGCCGAAAGGGCTGTTGGAGGCGGTCCCGCGCAAGCTACCCGCGCTTGTTGAAGCACAACAGATCAGTTCGAAGGCTGCCGCTGTGGGCTTTGATTGGGAAACGCCCGAACAGGTATTGGAAAAGCTCGACGAAGAGCTGAAGGAACTTGCGCGTGCACGCGTCAACGGGTCGCAAACAGAACTCGAAGGCGAGATCGGCGATCTGCTCTTCGTGCTGGTAAATCTGGCGCGCTTTCTGAAGGTCGATCCGGAACAAGCTTTGCGAAAGACGAACGCCAAGTTCCGGAAGCGATTCGCACACGTGGAGCGGCACGCCAATCTGCCCGGCGCGACAATTCAAGAGATGGAGGCACTCTGGCAGGAGGCCAAAGCAGCCGATGAATGAGATCCGACCCCTTACCGCGCACGCAGATTTTCAGGATGCAGTTCACTTACAGCAAGAGATCTGGGGCTTTGAAGAGATTGAATTGCTGCCGCTGCGACTGTTCGTCGTCGCTACGAAGGTCGGAGGCCAGGTGTTCGGCGCGTTCGATGGCAAGCGGATGATCGGGTTTTGCCTGGCGATCCCTGGTTTGAAGGCCGGAGGGAAGAGCTATATCCATAGCCACATGCTGGGCGTCCTGCCGGGATATCGCGACTCCGGAGTCGGACGGAAGCTGAAATTGGCACAACGCGACGAGGCGCTCGGCCGCGGCATCGATCTCATCGAGTGGACCTTCGATCCGCTGGAGATCAAGAACGCATTCTTCAACATCGAGCGGCTGGGGGCCGTTGTCCGTCGCTACGTACTGAATCAATATGGAACCACCAGCAGTCACCTGCACGGAGGGCTTCCAACCGATCGTTGTATCGCCGAGTGGTGGATCTCGAGCCCGCGTGCTAAGGCTATCATTGCGGGCGAGCGATTTGAGCGAAATCCAGTGGAGGTGCGAATCGCGATTCCAGCGGACATCGCGACGATTCGCTCCGAGAACCCTAAGCGCGCTCGCGAAATTCAGCAGATGGCCAGCGAAGAATTCCAGGCGGCATTCGATCGCGGCCTGGCGGCAATCGGATTCGAGAAATCGGAACAAGCGGGGACTTATTTACTAGGAAAATGGGAATCCAGCTAGAGAGAATCACGCTGCGGCAGATCCGTATGCCGCTGGTGCATTTTTTTGAGACCAGCTTCGGCCGCACCACCGAGCGACACATGGTTCTGGTGGAGGTTTCCGCCGGCGGCGTATCCGGATGGGGTGAATGCACCGCGGGCGAGAATCCGTTTTACAACGAGGAATGGACGGAGTCCGCATGGCAGATCGTGCGGAACTATGCCGGGCCTCGCGTCTTAAATCATATGTTCGAGAGCGCTGCCGACGTCGGGGCGCGCACGGCGCACATTCGCGGCCACAATATGGCGCGCGCGGCGGTCGAGGTTGCGGTATGGGACCTGGAAGCGCGCATGGCATCGAAGCCGCTCTACCAGCACATCGGCGGTGGTGCTCGGACCGAGATTCCTTGTGGCGTGTCCATTGGAATCCAAGATTCGGCGCCGCAGCTTCTCGGCAAAATCGAAACGGAACTCGCGGCTGGCTACCAGCGAATCAAGATGAAGATCAAGCCCGGCTGGGACGTCGATGTGATCCGCGAAGTGCGGCGCAAGTTTCCGGACATTCTGCTGATGGCTGACGCCAATTCGGCGTATACACTAGATGATGCTACGCGGCTGAAGTGCTTGGATGAATTCAACCTGATGATGATCGAGCAGCCGCTGGCGCACGACGAGATCATCGATCACGCGAAGCTGCAGGCGCAACTCAAGACGCCGATCTGCCTGGATGAGTGCATCCGTTCCGCGCACCAGGCGGCGCAGGCGTTGGCGATGGACGCGGGCAGAATCATTAATATCAAGCTTGGCAGAGTGGGCGGATTTGCCGAGGCGAAGCGTGTTCATGACGTAGCGCAGGCGGCGGGCGTCCCGGTGTGGTGTGGCGGAATGCTGGAAGCCGGAATCGGTCGTGCCCATAATATTGCGCTCGCGACACTGCCGAATTTCGTATTGCCCGGGGATGTATCCGCGAGCAAGCGATATTGGGCGCGCGACATCATCGTTCCGCCGGTGGAGACAACGCCGCGTGGGACCATCGCCGTTCGGGACGCTCCAGGTTTCGGCTATGATCTGGATCTCGATTTCATCAAATCCATCACGGTGAGGCAGGAAAGTATCCCGTGACCGGGGCCAGGCCTTCCGAAGGACGCCTCTATTTCCTGTTGTTCTTGATGCTGGTCTTCTGGTCGCTGAACTATGTGATCGGGAAGTTCGCGCTCCGGGAGTTCCCGCCGCTGCTGCTCGCCTGCCTGAGGACGACGTTCTCTGGTCTGTTCGTCCTCCCGATCTATCTCGCGCGCCGTAAAGGTGTGCGGGGCGATTGGAAATGGCCGGAACTGCGTGGTCTGCTCGTGCTCGGCGTTGCTGGGCTGGTATTGAACCAGGTTCTCTTCGTCATTGGCCTGTCCTGGACCAGCGTTGCTCATGCGTCTATCGTTGTTGTGCTGATGCCTGTGATGGTCCTGCTGTTCTCGGTTTTTCTTGGGCAGGAGCATTTTACGATCGGAAAGACTTTGGGAATCATTGTGGCTGCCGCCGGCGTCCTTGTCTTACAGTTGTCCAAGGATCAAAGCTCCGGCGCAACGATCTACGGTGACTTGTTCATCTTTATGTCCGGCATCGCGCTTGCGGCATACACCGTGAAGAGTAAACAGCTTGCGAACCGTTACGATACTTTGACCATCAATAGCATCGCTTACGTCGGCGGCGCGCTCGCATTGGCTCCAACGACGCTCTGGCTAAGCTTCGGCTTCAATTTCACACGCGCGAGCGCTCTCGGCTGGGCGAGCCTCGCCTACATGTCAGCGTTTGCCGGAGTTCTCTCGTATTTGATTTACAACTACGCCCTCCAGTACATTCCGGCCTCGCGTGTTTCGGCCTTTTCGTACCTCCAGCCGCTTGGCGCGACATTGTTTGCGGTCTTTTTGTTGGGAGAGCTGATCACCGCCAGCCTGGTCATCGGTGGCATCCTCGTATTAGCCGGGGTCTTCATAACCGAACGCGTCTGAGATGTCCGACTTCCTACGACTACTGAAGGAGAACCGTAACTACCGCTACACCTGGAGCGGCCAGGTAGTGAGCGAGATCGGCGATCACTTCAATAACGTCGCGGTATTCAGTCTCGCCCTTGCGGTTACGCATTCGGGCATGGTTGTGACCGGAGTGATGCTGGCGCGCGCGATTCCGGCGGTGATGGCGGGGCCGCTCGCGGGCGTTGTGCTGGACCGCCTGGACCGCAAGCGGATCATGATCATCAGCGACCTGATCCGCGCCGTGGTCGCGTTGGGGTTCATTCTGGCAGTCTCGCGCAAGGATACTTGGCTGCTGTATCTGCTCAGTGCGCTTTTGATGTTCGCATCGCCATTTTTCACCAGTGGCCGGTCATCTATTCTTCCGACCATCGCGAGCAAGGAAGAGCTGCATACGGCGAATTCGCTGACCCAGACCACGCAGTGGACCACTCTGACACTGGGCGCGTATCTGGGCGGCGCGTCAGTGATGCAGTTCGGCTACAAGTGGGCCTTTGCTTTTAATGCGCTCTCGTTTTTGTTTTCGGCGGCCTGTATATCGCGCTTGCACGTGCCAGGAGGTAGCTTCCGGGCGCAACGCGAGGGCTTGACCGAGAACGAAGTTGTGCGGCCGTGGCACGAATACATGGAAGGGCTGCGTTACATGCGTGGCTCGCCGTTGATCTTGGGCATTGCATTGCTCGCAGTAGGCTGGGCTTCGGGCGGCGGCGCAGCGCAGATTCTGTTCAGCCTTTTCGGCGAATTAGTGTTTCATCGTGGCCCCGCCGGTATCGGATCGCTGTGGGCTTCAGCCGGTGTCGGACTGCTGATCGGAGGCGCGTTCGCGCACTGGCTCGGGAAAAGGATCTCGTTCGCGGGATATAAACGAACCATTGGGATCTGTTATGTGATCCACGGTGGAGCGTATGTAGTATTCAGCCAGATGCCGACTTTCGGGCTGGCGATTTTGTTCCTGGGCATTTCTCGTGGCGCAATCGCGGTCAGTTCCGTAATGAACATTTCGCAGTTACTCCGCCACGTCTCGGACGAGTTTCGCGGGCGCGTATTTGCCACGATTGAAACGCTATCCTGGTCCATGATGATGCTCTCGATGATGGGCGCTGGAATCGCATCGCAAACTTGGAGCCCCCGAGCAATCGGCGCAGTATCCGGCATCCTGAGCTCCAGCACAGCGATATTTTGGCTATGGGCGAACTGGACCGGTAGATTGCCCGAGCCAGCGAAAGCAGGCATCGAACCCGAAGAAGTCGAAGTCCACGGAGACCCAGTCGTATGAACAGCTTTGTTCTATCCGCGTTGTTCTGCGTTCATCCGTGGCCAACTAACTAACATGGATCCGAAGACCGTCCTAGTAACCGGCGCCGCAAAACGGATCGGTCGTGGCATCGCCCTGCGGCTATTTCACGAAGGATACCGCGTCGCGATCCACTACCAGACGTCCGAGAAAGAGGCTCGCGCCACTGCGGCGGAGTGCGGCAACGCCCCGCTGTTCCGAGCCGATCTGGAAAAAGTCGACGACATTCTGCGCATGTTTCGCGAGATCGGCGAGCAACTGGGCCCGATCTATGGCCTGGTGAACAATGCGGCGCGTTTCCGGCGTCGCGATGCGTTGGAAATCACCGAAGCCGACTGGGATTTCATCCACAGCGTAAATCTGAAAGCTACGTTTTTCTGTTGCCAGCAAGGCGCCTTATTGATGAAGAGGGGCGGCGCAGGCAGAATCGTCAACATCAGTTCTCTGGGCGGGATTTTGCCCTGGGCTGCGTACGCGCATTACTGCTCGTCCAAAGCCGGCGTGATCATGCTGACACGCACCCTGGCCAAAGCGCTCGCTCCAGAGATTACCGTGAATTCCGTCGCGCCAGGCGTGATTCTATCTTCGGGACAAGAGCCGCGAGTGGAAGAGATGATTGCCGCGACTCCTGCGGGACGGTCCGGCACGGTCGAGGAAGTGGCGGATGCAGTGCTCTACTTCTTGAACGCGACGAACTTCATCACTGGCCAAGTCCTCGCCGTTGATGGCGGGTTGAGCCAGCGGTAGAGCGTTCACTCTACCGTTACCTTGGTGCCCTTCTGCGCATGCTTCGAAAGACGTTCAATGCGGGCATCCACGAGGCTCCGGACCCCCTTCAGCATCTCGATCCTCGCGTTGCGGAAGTGCTCGTGGGTTTCTTCCGGCCAGAGGTGACTGAACATCGCCTCAAGCTGAGGAGCGGCTACCGTGCAAAAGAAGCAGCCGTGCGGCATCGTGGTGGTTTGTTTTTCGTCCATGTCAGCCTTCTTTCATCTCTACTGTTAACATTTTATTCTGTAATGTCGCCCGCGTGGGATTGAGCGCTGCCATTGAGGTCGGTAATCCGATGTGGCGGCGCAGTGTGCCAATCTCGACGATCAGTTCATCGCCCTTCTTGAACAGTCCCACTTCGCCTTTCACCGCGAACGGCAGCCGCAGCCGTACTTCGTAGTGACTATTGACTTTCTCGAACGTGTATGGCGCCTCGGTGCGGGTCACCGCGGCCGGATCCTGATTATCGGAATACAGCACCCTGGCCAGCTCTCCCAACCGCTCGCGCCCCAGCACTTCATGCGTGAAAAGTGGAACGCGTTTCATGGGTACGGGAGAAAAATAGGCTTCGATTTCGTCCAAAATCTTCGCTTGCGAAGCCCGCCACTGATCGAACCAGGAATCCGTGACCGCCGTCGGCAGCACGCGATTCACGATGATGTTGTCCACTGTCAATCCGTGCAGCGAGAAGTATACGAACGCGCGCTGCGTTTCGCGGAGAACCATCTTCTCGGGATTGGTGACCAGACGGACGCTGGTGATTTTCGGGTCTTCGAGCAGATCAGCGATGCCCTCGAGCCGGGCGAACAGTTGCTGGATGTTAGCGAAGTAGCTGTCCGTCGGCAACTCCACGGGCGAGATCCGATTGGCGACGGGCCGGACGGCTTTTAATATTCCACGCTGGAACGGGAAGATGTGCTTCATGTACCATTCGAGAGTGGTCGGCATGCTGACGAAGCGCATGGATTCCGCAGTCGGGGCGCAATCGAGAACGATCACGTCGTAACGCTGCTCGCGCCGGAACTGATTCACGTACATCATCGCGCTCAGCTCTTCCATACCGGGTAGAATAGCCAGTTCCTCAGCTTCGACGTCGCTGATCCCGGTGGTGCGCAGCACGGATACAACATACGTAGAAATCTCGCGCCAGTGCCGCTTGATCTCTTTCTGGATATTGACTTCCTGGATCGCTAGATGGTCGTCGATCCGATAAGGGTCGTTGGTTTTCTCTTCGAACAGTCCGGTTTCGAGGTCGAAGGCATCGGCAAGGCTGTGCGCCGGGTCGACGCTCATAACCAGGGTCGAGTACCCGAGTCGCGATAGTTCCAGGCCGGTGGCCGCCGCAATGCTCGTTTTTCCGACACCGCCCTTACCGCTGAACAACAGGATCCTCATATCTCCATTGTAGTGGCGGCACTTAGGCGTGCTTGAAAAATACATTCAGACCTGGCCGCGCCTTCTCGATAAGAGATGTGTGAGCCGGTTCGTCGATAACGCTGTCCAAATTCTGGATGCGGCGGAAACCGCGGTACGGAACGGCCACGAGCCTTCGGAGATGACCATCTTGATTGGCCCGGAAGGGGGCATCAGGATGGTTGCCGATTCAGATTGGCCACTCGATTCCCTGCAAGCCTTTCACGGTGCGGGGATGGCATACCGTGTGAGCCAGCGTGCATCCATGGTGCGCGTGGAGGGGCGGGCAGGTTCTCGAACTTGTCTGTTCGAAACCGCAAAGCCGGAACAGGCCGCCCGCCTGCTCTTGAACCGGACTCCGAATTACCAGACTTGCCTCAAACTCCTGCCTGGTCCGAACTCACAGGCCGCCGTCGCGTAAGAACTGAGCGGATTCCTCGGGGGGTGTCGGGTTGATGTAGAAGCCCGCACCCCATTCAAATCCAGCCACCCTCGTCAATCTCGGAATGATCTCCAGGTGCCAGTGAAAATGCATCAGAGGGCCTTCTTGGATTGGCGCGGTGTGAATCAGGAAATTGTACGACGGGTGTTCCAACACTTTTTCGAGCTTGCGGATCGTTGCTCGGACAGCCCAGGCAAGGCTCTGAATAAGGCTGGCATGCGCGCTTTCAAAGTGCGAATTGTGCGCGCGGGGAAGTACCCAGGTCTCGAACGGGAACCGCGGCGCGTACGGTGAAACGACAAGGATTTCGTCGGTTTCAAAAATGACTCGAGTGCCATCCGCCGATTCCTGACGCACGATGTCGCAGAAGACACAGCGCTCCTTGAACGCATAGTAGCGGCGTCCGCCATCAAGCTCTTCTTGCACTTGGATGGGAACCACTGGGAGTGCGATGAGCTGCGAATGCGTGTGTTCGAGCGAAGCCCCGGCCGCCTCGCCATGATTCTTGAAGAGTAGGATGTAACGCAGACGGGTATCGCGTTTCAGGTCAAGGCTGCGATCGCGGAATGCCCAGAATAGATCCTCTACTCGTTTGTCGGGAAGATCGGCGATGGACACCTTATGCTCGGGGCTCTCGATGATGACTTCGTGCGCGCCGATTCCGGACATACGGTCATAGAGGCCCTCGCCTTCCCGGTCCAGCACGCCTTCGACCCTCAAGGCCGGGAATTTGTTCGGGACCACCCGCAGATTCCAGTGCCCGTTGCCGTTTTCGCGGTAGGACAGGATCTCCGGCGGCGTTTTATCCTCGTGACCGGCACAAAACGGGCAAGGGCCCTTGGTCTTAGGTAGTCCCGTGCCGCGGTTGAAATCGCTGGGACGCCGGGCGCGATCGGTCGAGATGATCACCCATCGGCCCGTCACCGGGTCCTTGCGGAGCTGGGGCACTACGGAAGTCCTTTCGGAGCTATGGCGCTAAAGCGCGAAATATAGGCTAACACATGGCGCAGCCGCGGCCGGTGATCAGGCAGCTGGAGACCCGAAGACGTCGCGGAAGTGCGTGACAGACGGCGGGGTATGGAATACAACGTTAACCACATCGAAGCGTACGTTCTCCCAGGGAACTTCGGAGTGACGCGCATATTCCCGGGCAGCGCGCACCAGGCTGATCTGCTTTTGAGGGCCGATGGCTCGATCGGGAGCGCCATAGTCTTCGCTCTGTCTGGACTTTACCTCGACGAACACGAGCGTGTCGTCTTCCCAACCGATCAGGTCCACTTCACCGGCTCCGGAAGACATCCGATAGTTGCGAGCGACGATCACGATGCCGGCGCGTTGCAGGTATCGCTGTGCGATGTCCTCGCCGCGGCGCCCAAGGGCTTGTGCGGCGGAGAGATGGTGCTTCCGGCCGTGATGCCGGAGTACATCGGCGAATTCGTACAGGCGTCCCATCATAAAGCCAGTACCTGACGCTGAATCTGAATACTATGTATCGGAGTCCGCGGGAAATTACTTTATGCCTATGAAAATAGCGCGGAGCTGTCTGGAATACAAGTGGTGGCGGAGAGCAGAAGATCTCGTTCGATATGTTCTCTTACTGCAATCGGAACCCAGGGGCAAACGGGTTGAGAAAGCGAACGCCTCCGAGCGTCGTCCCGGAGTTGAAATCCTCACTGAGGATCGTAGTCACGCCATTGAGCTTTGCGGCTGCCCAGAGCTGGCCATCCCGGAAATTCAGCTGATAATTGCCTGCTGCATGAGCTGCCGTCACGATAACATCAACCGTCGTATTCAGGATCGTCCAAACCCTGGCATGCCTCTTGAGTTCCAACAGAGCAACATCGGGGGGCAGTGGCGGGCGTAACCGCCTGGTTACGGCATAGAAGAATTCGGAGAGCACTTGGGTACTGATGGCGCCGAATCCCGCGTCCTTGAGCGCGTTCAATACGGCGGCCGCCTGAGAACGCTTGTACGGACTCGCGGCATCGTACGCGTATACGAGAACGCTTGTGTCCAAAAGGACTAGCGGACTAGATGTCGTCGTACAGGCTCTCCCGCGTCCAGGTTCTTCCGGTTGCTACCGTTCCAAGTTTGGCCCTCTCTTCGATTGTGGCTTTAATACCGTTCCAAGCTTGCTCTCGCTCTTCTTCACGTTCCATATGCTTCGCGTGCTCATCCAAGGCTATGCGAATGATCTCAGCTTCCGTTTTTCCAGTTTTGCGAGCGAGCCTCCGCAGAATCTGCTGCTGCCGGGGAGCGATATAGATTTGTTTCCGCACCATCGCCATTGGTAGATGTTAGCGCGGTACCGGTTTACACCGGCCCGTTTCTAAGCTTCCCCTTTCAAACCGTGCATGCGGTTTTCCCGCACACGGCTTACCGATGATCTTACTGATGTGGCTTGCGCCGGAT